>Ga0247729_10000062_pt1 | contig 51125 bp, 37 predicted proteins | sample UWRJL133311R2_FD_180958 | JGI IMG/M metagenome (GOLD analysis project Ga0247729, IMG submission 180958) | Plant litter microbial communities from Arlington Agricultural Research Station in Wisconsin, United States - UWRJ-L133-311R-2 | ecosystem: Environmental > Terrestrial > Plant litter >... | reverse complement strand
TCCGGGGTGAAATACGTCCAGAAGGTTCGCGCCACCGTGAATGGAATGATACCATTGCTCTCCCCCACCGATATGTAGCCAATATCGGAAGCGCCCAGCTTGGGAAACTCAATCAAGTGTGGCTTTTGCATACTGCAACAGTTAGCTAGAACGTCCGGGGCGTATTATCCACCTGGCCGGTGGTGGCGCCGCTGACGTGCTCCTTGAAGTATTCCAGCGTGCGGCGCAGACCTTCGGCGCGGTCTACCTTGGGCTCCCAGCCCAGGATTTCGCGGGCCTTGGTGATGTCGGGCTTGCGCTTCATCGGGTCATTCTGGGGCAGTTCCTGGTAGGTAGGCTTAAACTCGACGCCCATCAGGCTGGCAATTTCTTCCCCGAACTCCTTGATGGTAATCTCGTCGGGGTTGCCCACGTTCACCGGCAGCGCGTAGTCGCTCAGCAGCAGGCGGTAGATGCCCTCGATCAGGTCATCGACGTAGCAAAACGAGCGGGTTTGCGAGCCGTCGCCGAATACCGTCAGGTTTTCACCGCGCAGGGCCTGGCTCAGGAACGCCGGCAACACGCGGCCGTCGTTGAGGCGCATGCGCGGACCGTAGGTGTTGAAGATGCGCACGATGCGCGTTTCCAGGCCGTGGTGGTTGTGGTAGGCCATGGTAATGGCTTCCTGAAAGCGCTTGGCCTCATCATAGCAGCCGCGGGGGCCGACGGGGTTCACATTGCCGAAGTACTCTTCCACCTGCGGGTGAATTTCTGGGTCGCCGTACACTTCCGAGGTGCTGGCAATCAGCATCCGGGCACCTTTCACGCGGGCCAGGCCCAGCAGGTTGTGCGTCCCGAGCGAACCCACTTTCAGGGTCTGAATCGGAATCTTGAGGTAGTCGATGGGCGAGGCGGGTGAGGCGAAGTGCAGGATGTAATCCAGCTTGCCGGGCACGAAAACGAATTTCGACACGTCGGCGTGGTGAAACTCAAAGTTCTCTTTGCCGAACAGGTGCTCAATGTTGGCCAGGTCCCCGGTGATGAGGTTGTCCATGGCAATGACGTGGTAGCCTTCGGCCAGGAACCGGTCGCAGAGGTGGGAACCCAGGAAGCCGGCGCCGCCGGTAATCAGAACGCGTTTTTGATCGGAGCTGGTCGCCATGTGTTAGCTGTTTGCGGTCGGCGCTTAGCCGGCCGCATCTGTGAAATATAAACGGGAAGCACGACCCGGTGAGCGGCCAGAAGCCAGCCGCCGGGCCGGGCAGCTTAAGCTACCGGCTCTTTGTGGTCGGTGCGGATGCCGATGCAGTGGTAGGTGAAACCGGCTTCGTGCAGTTCCTTAGCATCGTAGATGTTGCGGCCGTCGAAGATAACCTTTTGCTTCATCAGGCGGGCCACCACGGCGAAGTTGGGCGAGCGGAACTCGGGCCATTCCGTCACCACCAGCAGCGCGTCAGCATCAATCAGGGCGTCGAACTCGTCCTTGGCGTAGGTGATTCGGTCGCCGAGCGAGTGTTTGGCTTCTTCCACGGCCACGGGGTCGTAGGCCGTTACGGTGCAGCCTTCGGCCAGCAGCTTTTCGATGATGACCAGCGAAGGCGCCTCGCGCATGTCGTCGGTCTTGGGCTTGAACGACAAGCCCCAGATGGCCATCTTTTTGCCCTTAAGCTCGCCACCGAAGTGCTTGGTTACTTTGTCGAACAAAACCTCCTTCTGGGCTTCGTTCACGCTTTCCACGGCCTTGAGCACCTGCATCTCGTAGCCGTTTTCGGCGGCCGTCTTGATGAGGGCCTTCACGTCCTTGGGGAAGCAGGAACCGCCGTAGCCGATGCCGGGGTAGATGAACTTGGTGCCGATGCGGGCGTCGGAACCGATGCCCTTGCGCACCATGTTCACGTCGGCACCCATGATTTCGCACAGGTTGGCAATGTCGTTCATAAACGAAATCTTGGTCGCCAGCATCGAGTTGGCGGCGTATTTCGTCATCTCGGCCGACGGAATATCCATGAAGATGATCGGGTGGCCGTTGAGCAGGAAGGGCTTGTAGAGCTTGCTCATCACCTCTTCAGCGCGGGCCGAAGCCACGCCCACCACAATCCGGTCGGGCTTGAGGAAGTCGTCGATGGCGGCGCCTTCCTTGAGGAACTCGGGGTTGGAAGCCACGTCGAAGTCAACCTGCACGGCGCGCTTGGCCAGGGCCTGCTCAATCTCGGCGCGCACCTTGGCGGCCGTCCCGACGGGTACGGTGCTTTTGGTGACGATAACGCCGTAGCTGTTCATGTTCTCGCCAATGCCGCGGGCTACGGCCAGCACGTACTTCAGGTCGGCGGAGCCGTCTTCGCCGGGCGGCGTGCCCACGGCAATGAAGGCCACGTCGCAGTCCTTGATGCTCTCGGCGAGGTTGGTGGAGAAGTGCAAGCGACCTTTTTCCACATTGCGGCTCACCATTTCTTCCAAGCCGGGCTCGTAGATGGGCAGGATGCCTTTGTGGAGGTTGTCGATTTTCTTTTGGTCGATGTCAATACAAGTGACGTCGATACCTACCTCGGCGAAGCATGTGCCTGTGACCAGACCTACGTAACCGGTGCCTACAACTGCGATTTTCATATGGCGCGAAAGCGTGAGAGAAAGCTGCTTATCTTAAGTTTATTGCGGAGCAAAGTTAGCTCATCATCCATTTCTTCCACCACCACTGGAACACGATAAGCGCCCAGATCTGGGCGTGCACGTCGCCGGGGTTGCGGGAGAACAGCTGGGTTTTCAGCGCCCGGATGGCGTCGACGCTAAAAACGCCCTGAGCCTCGATGAAGCCGTCGGAGAGCAAATCGTCCTCGATGAGGGGGCGCAGCTCGTTGCGGAACCACTTGAGCAACGGTACCTCGAAGCCGTGCTTAGGACGCTTGTAGAGCTCCTCGGGCAGCATGGGGCGGAAGGCGTCCTGCACGATGCGCTTTTTCATGTTCGCGTCGATTTTGCTTTCGACGGGCAGGGAAAAGGCGAAGTTGACGACGTTGGGGTCCAGGAACGGCGGGCGTACTTCCAGCGAGTTGGCCATGCTCATCAAATCGACTTTGGTGAGCATGTCGTAGGGCAGCACCAGGTTCATGTCGGTGAGCAACACCTCGTTCAGGTCGCCGTCAGCGTGCAGGTTTTCCAGGATGTCCTTGCGGCGCTTCTCAGCGGCCTTCTTCCCGATTTTTCGGCGGGAAGCGGGGCTGAGCAGGTTGCGGGCGTCCTTTTCGCTGACGAACGAGGCCCAGTCCCAGTACCGGTCTTTGGGGCCGCTGAGCATGCCGCGGGAGAAGCGCTGGAACTGCCGGATCTTGTTGCCGAAAAACGAGTTGCGCGACTTGGGCAGCACGTCCCAGAGCAAGTTCAAGCCCGTCACGGCTTCGGCCTTGAAGCCGCCCTGCCGCACCTGAAACTCGCCCATGTGCTTGTTGTAGCCCGCAAACATCTCGTCGGCCCCGTCGCCCGACAGCGCCACAGTGGCTTTTTCGCGGGTGCGCTTGCTCAGGATGTACACCGCCAACGCTGAAGAGTCAGCAAAGGGCTCGTCGATGTAGTTGAGCACGTCGAAGATGTGGTCGTACAGGTCCTGATTGGTGAGCGAGAAAACCGTGTGGTTGGTTTTGTAGCGCTCCGCCACCAGCTTGGCGTACTTGGTTTCGTCGAAAAACGGCTCGTCGCGGTAGCCGATGCTGAACGTGTTCAGGTGCTGGGTGTGGCGCGAGGCCAGGGCCACGACCACGCTGGAGTCGATGCCGCCGCTGAGGAAGGCGCCCACGGGCACGTCGGCCACGAGGCGGCGGGCGGTAGCGTCGTCGAGCAGCTCGACCAGCTTTTTCTGCTGCTGCTCGTAGCTGAGCTTGTTTTTGTCGGTCTTCTTGGCGTCGTAGGGAATCTTGTACCAGCGCTTGCGCACCACTTTCGCTCCTTTAATATAGAGGTAGTGGCCGGGCAGCAGTTTCTTAACGCCCTTGAAGATGGTGGCGGGGCCGGGAATGTAGTTGAGCTGCAGATAATGGCTCAGGGCCACATAATCGAGCTTGCGCGGCACACCCAGGGCCAGCAGCGACTTCATCTCAGAGGCGAAGAACAGCTTGTCCTCGTCGCGGTACACGAGCAGGGGCTTCTCCCCCATCCGGTCGCGGGCAATGAACAGCGAATCCTCTTCCTTGTCGTAGATGGCCAGCCCGAAAAAGCCGTTGAGCTTTTTCAGAAAGCCCCGGCCCTCGCTGATGTAGAGCTTCAGGATGACCTCGGTATCGGTCTGGGAGCGGAACTTGTGGCCCTTCTTAACCAGCTTCTGCCGCAGCTCGCGGAAGTTGAAGATCTCGCCGTTGAAGACGATTGTGTAGCGCCCCGACTCGTCAGTCATCGGCTGATTGCCGTCGGCCGAGAGGTCCAGAATGGCCAGGCGGCGGAAACCCAGGCCGCAGTGGTCGTACACAAAGTGCCCCTGCGAGTCGGGTCCGCGGCTGATGATGGCGTCCGTGGAGGCCTGCAACGCGGAAAGCGAGCTACGACCAGCGTCGGTAAAGGCGAATATTCCGGTGATTCCACACATAATTAGTGGGCAAAAGTACGAACTATGGGGACTAACGTCCTAAAAAAGTAGCGGGGCGCCCTCGCAACCAAAGCCGTGCCACGATAGTACACCCAGCAGGCTTACACTTCTAACTTCCCTCCCGAGATGGACCTTCAACAGCAGATGGACTTACAACAGCAATTCGAAGCCGCCGTATCCCGCGTCGACGGCCTGCCCGGCGACAAGGCGGCCGCCCACATGACCGAGCTTTACGGCCTCTACAAGCAGGCTACCGACGGCGACCACGACACCAAAGGCGAGGTGGTCGGCGACGACTCGCCCGACAAACCTAGCGGGGACCCGGGATTGTCGCAAGCCCAGTGGGACTCGTGGAGCAAATTTAAAGGCCTGAGCGAAGACGACGCCAAGCGTCAGTACGTGGCCAAAGTAGCCGAGCTAGCCGGCCCCGTGGGTGAAAAAGCCACCGTGATTACCGGCAGCGGGCAGCCCGCCACGGGCAGCGAAGTCAACCCCCATACCGACGCCAACACTACCACGTCCCAGCAGCCCGACAGCGGCCCCGGCGTGTCGCAGGGTGGCCTGCGCGGCGACATTACGGCTGGCGCTCCCTACGGCGGCGAGGACAAGCTCAAAGGCGAGCAGTAGCCCCGGACCACGGATTCGGCCGGATTTTTCGGATTCCACGGATTTCGTGGTCGATTCGCAGTACCAAAAAGGCTACCTCAACTGGGTGGCCTTTTTGGTGCCCGCAACCTCTGCTTCAAAGGGTAGGTACCGTTTGGGTAAACGGTACCTACCCTTTTCCCAATCGGTAGGTACCGATTGGGAAAACGATTAGGACCTTTTCCTCAAAAGGAGCTAATCGTTCGCCCAGTCGATTAGCTCCTTTTGGGAAATGATTGCGCAGCATCAAAAAGGCCACCCCAACCGGGTGGCCTTTTTGATGCTGCGAATCGACTACAAAATCTGTGGAATCCGAAAAATCCGGCCGAATCCGTGGTTAAAAGATCTTGCCCGGGTTCAGGATGCCGTGCGGGTCGAAGACCTGCTTGATGCCGCGCATCAGGTTCAGGTTGGCTTCCGCTAGGGCAATGCCGACGTATCCTTTCTGCACCAGCCCGATGCCGTGTTCCCCGCTGATGGTGCCGCCGAGCTTCACGCACAACTCGAATATCTCGGTGATGGGCTCACGCAGGCCCACGTTCCACATCTCGTCATCCAGCTCCCCGCGGATGATATTGACGTGCAGGTTGCCGTCGCCGGCGTGCCCGTAGCAGACGCTCTTGAAGCCGTAGCGCGCCCCGATTTCCTTTACTCCTTTTAATAGGGTGGGCAGCTCGGCGCGGGGCACCACGGTATCTTCCTCCTTGTACACCGAGTTGTAGCGCACCGAGTTGCCGATGTTACGGCGGATTTTCCACAGCTCGTCCTTCTGCGTGGCGTTGTCGGCCAGCAGGATTTCGCCCACGTCGTACTTCTCCAGCACGCCGTACACCTGCTCGGCCTCCTTATAGAGCTCGTCCAGATCCTGGCCGTCGAGCTCGATGAGCAGGTGGGCGCGGATATCCTCGGGCAGCGTGAGCGGAATTTTCAGGTAGTCGGACGACCAGGCAATGGCCTCGCGCTCCATGAATTCCATGCCCGAGGGGATGATGCCCGCCCGGAATACGGCCGACACGGCCTCGGCGGCTTGGTCTTCCTGCCGAAAAGGCACCAGCATCAGCACGTTGTGCTGCGGGTAGGGCAGCAGCCGGAACACGACCTTGGTGATGATGCCCAGCGTGCCCTCCGAGCCCACCATGAGCTGGGTCAGGTTGTAGCCGGTGGAGTTTTTGAGCGTGTTGGCTGCCGTCCAGATGATGTCGCCGGTGGGCAGCACTACCTGCAGGTTCAGCACGTAGTCCTTGGTGGTACCGTACTTCACGGCCTTGGGGCCGCCGCTGCTGTGGGCCAGGTTGCCGCCCAGAAAGCAGCTGCCCTTGCTGGCCGGGTCGGGCGGATAAAACAGTCCGACTTCCTTTACCGCGTCCTGAAACACCTGGTTTATGACGCCCGGCTCCACGGTGGCCTGCAGGTTGCGCTCATCGATTTCGACAATCTTGTTGAGCCGCTCCGTGCTGAGCAGCACCCCATGGTGAATAGGCAAGGCGCCACCGCTCAGCCCCGTGCCGGCCCCGCGGGGCGTGAGGGGCACGTGATTTTCGTGGCAGAGGCGCACAATCTGGCTGATCTGCTCGGCGTTAGCGGGGCGCAGCACCACGTCGGGGGCGAAGTGAAAGTCCTCGGTATGGTCGCGGCCGTAATCGGCGTAGGCATCGACCTCAGTGCGTTGCGCCGTCAGCACGTGCTCGACGCCGACGATGCGCTCAAAAGCCAGAACCAGCTCGGGCGTAAGGGTTTGGAATTCCATATATAGAGGGGCAGAATGATCGGGGTCCCTATCTTTGTTGTAATGCGGGAACACATGACGAAGGTACGGCATTCGGGGCAGTGGCGCCATTGGCTACCGCTGCTACTAGTAGGCATGCTGGTGTGGCTGGGTAGCTGCGGCGGCTCCAAAAAGCTCAACCAGCGCAACGGCCGTTACTACTCGGCCCGCGACATGGCCCGGATGAAAGCCGCCGAGCGGCGCCGGGGGCCGGTTTCGGCAGGCAAGACCAAGTCGAAAACCACGCTGCCGGCGGGCAAGACCAAGATCGTCGTGAAGCGCAACTCCAGCCCGGCCACGATCCGGAAAGATCTGGCGACCGTTATCGAAACAGCCCGCTCCTACCAGGGTACTCCTTATAAATATGGTGGCACCACCCGCCTAGGCATGGACTGCTCGGGGCTGCTTTTCAACTCCTTCGCGGCCATCAACGTGCAGATTCCCCGCTCCTCCAACGAGCAGGCTGTGTGGGGTACGCCGGTAAAGCCGCAGGATCTGCAGGCCGGGGATTTGGTATTTTTCGGGGCTTCACCTGGCAGCTCCACCATTACTCACGTAGGCATGGTGACGGAGGCCAGCCCGGAAAGTGTACAGTTCATTCACTCCTCCAGCTCCTTAGGCGTGGTGGAGAATAGTCTGGAAAGTGATTATTACCTGAGTCGCTTTATCAAGGCCGTACGGCCCGTATTGTGAATTTCCCTATTACCTTTGCGGCCTGAAAAGCCTCCCGGGGATAAGTTGTCAATAGTAACGGTTCGGTAATAAGCGTCCCCGACCTCGTCAGTACCTTTGCGGCGCTTAGTTCTGAGTACCTCTTTTCTCACCATTTTCCTCGTTTATGAAACACTCACTTTTACGCCATTTCTTGCTATTGGTGCTGACGCTGTTGTCGGCGCAGGTAGCGTGGAGCCAGGGCGCGACCACCTCGGCCATGAACGGTGTCATCACCGACAAGGCCGGCGCCGGCCTGCCCGGGGCCACGGTCATCGCCGTGCACACGCCCACCAACACGCAATACGTGGCTCCCACCAACTCGGAGGGCCGCTTCAACATCCAGAACATGCGCGTGGGCGGGCCCTACACCGTGCGCGTCACCTTCATCGGCTACAAAGAAGCCGCTCGCGACGGTATCTTCCTCACCCTGGGTCAGAACCTGCGGCTGGACATCAACCTCAGCGAAGCTACCACCGAGCTGACCGGCGTCACCGTAACCGGCACCCAAAACCCCGTTATCAACGCGGGCCGCACGGGCGCTGAAACCACGATTTCGCGCGAGCAGATCCAGCGCCTCCCCACGCTGAGCCGTTCGCTGAACGACTTCACCCGCCTCAACCCCCAGTCTAACGGCGGCGGCAGCAGCTCGATTGGTGGTTCGAACAACCGCTACAACAACATCACCATCGACGGCGCCGTGAACAACGACGTATTCGGTCTGGCCGGCAGCGGCACGCCCGGCGGCCAAGCCGGCACCACGCCGATTTCCATTGATGCCATCCAGGAAATTCAGGTGGTAGTAGCGCCTTACGACGTAACGTTGGGCAACTTCACCGGCGGCGGCGTGAATGCCGTAACCCGCTCGGGCACCAACGACCTGTCGGCTTCGATTTACGGCTTTGGGCGTAATCAGAACTCGATTGGCAAGAGCGTGACGGAGCCTCGCACCAAGGCCGACGAGTTCTACAACTACCAGACGGGTTTCCGCGTGGGTGGTGCCGTGGTAAAAGACAAAGTGTTCTTCTTCCTGAACGCTGAAATTTCCCGTCAGAGCACGCCGCTGGCCTTCGCGCCCGGCTCATCGACTTCGCGCATCCGCGTGGCCACGCTCGACTCCATCTACAACACGGCCAAGAACCTGTACGGCTACGACGCCGGCTCCTACGGCAGTGAGATCAATCAGCGCCGGGAAAGCAACAAGATCTTCGCCCGTCTTGACTTTAACCTCAACAACAACAACCAGCTCACGATCCGCCACAACTTCGTGGACGCGTTTGACGACAATATCTCGCGCTCCTCGACACTGATGCGTTTCGGCAACAACGCCTACAAGTTCAGCAACCAGACCAACAGCTCGGTACTCGAACTGAACAGCCGTCTGGGTCTGTTTTCGAACAAGCTGCTGCTGAGCTACTCGCGTATCCGCGACACCCGCGACACGCCAGGCTCCCTGTTCCCGACTTTCGAGATTAATGCCAGCGGCAACCGCTACACGCTGGGTACGGAGCGCAGCTCGGCGGCCAACCAACTCGATCAGGACATCATCGAACTGACCGACAACCTGACCCGTGCCATCGGCAAGCACACCATCACGCTGGGCACGCACAACGAGTTCTTCAAGTTCCGCAACCTGTTCATCAACAACGGCAACGGCTACTACCAGTTCACCTCGCTGGCCAACTTCTATAACGGCGTCTCGAGCCGTCTGCAGGCTGCTTACCCGACGGCCGACAACGGTGAGGCCTCGTTCAAAGCCATGCAGTTGGGCTTCTATGCCCAGGATCAGTACTCGCCCGTTGAAAATGTACGGCTGACGGCCGGTGTGCGCATTGACGTGCCCGTGTTCCTGGACAAGCCCGCCTACAATGGCAACGTTGAAACGCAGACTGCTTTTGCCAAATACGGCGACATCAACACCCAGAACGTACCGAGCGGCCAGCTGCTGTTTGCTCCCCGTTTGGGCTTCAACTGGGACGTGAATAACGATTCCAAGATCCAGGTTCGGGGTGGTACGGGTATCTTCACCGGCCGCGTACCGTTCGTCTGGATTTCGAACAGCTTCACCAACAGCGGTATCATCCAGGGCTCGGTTGACGTAACCAACCCAGTGAAAAGCGAGCCCGGCAAAGTTCTGACCGACATCTCGCAGTTCCCGACCTACTACTCGAAAAACGCGGTAGCGACGACTCAGATCAACGTGCTGAGCGACGACTTCAAGCTGCCGCAGGTATGGCGCTCGAACCTGGCCGTTGACTTCCAGCTGCCCGGCGGTGTCATTGCCACCCTGGAAGGTATCTACTCGAAGACCATCAACGATATCTACTACCGCGACATCAACCTGGCTGCTCCTACCGGTCGCTTGGCCGGGGCTGATAACCGTCCGGTGTACTCCAGCAGCGCCACGGGTACGGCTACGCTGCCCGCCCGCCGCATCGACCAGCGCTTCACCAACGTGTACCTGCTCGACAACACCAGCAAAGGCTACCGCTACAGCGCGACCGCTCAGCTGCAGAAAACCTTCAAGAACGGCCTGAACACGATGGCGGCCTATACCTACGGTATGTCGAAGGAAATTAACAGCGGCACCAGCAGCACGGCCTCGTCGAACTTTGGCTTCAACCAGATTGCTTTCGACCCGAACAACCCGGAGCTGGGCTACTCCCGCAACGACCAGCGTCACCGCATCATTGCCACGACCGGCTACACGTTCCACTACGGCAACGACATGTTTGCTACCGGTTTGTCGCTCGTGTACGAAGGTCTGTCGGGCCAGCCGCTCACCTACCTCTACAACAGTGACCTGAACAACGACAGCAACGGCAGCTCGGGCAATGACCTGCTGTACGTGCCCCGCGACGTGCGTGATACCAAGGAAATCATCCTGGTTTCGAGCGAAAACCGCACCCTGGCCCAGGTCCAGGATCAGCTGGACGCCTTCATCAACAACGACCCCTACCTGCGCAAGCACCGCGGCCAGTACGTTGAGCGTTTTGGCGCCCGCCTACCCTTCACCCACCAGTTTGACGCCCGCCTGACGCAGGATTTCAACTTCATGGCCGGTGGCAAGAAAAACACGCTCCAGATTACGTTCGACGTAATCAACGTGGGCAACCTGCTCAACAACGACTGGGGCCGTCAGTATGCGGTAACCAACAACGCTACCGAACTGCTGCGCCTCGTGGGCACCAGCGCCCCGAACGTGCAGCCTAGCTTCACGTTCCCAGCCAGCTTCGCCGTCACCAACCGCGCCTGGGACGTTGCTCCTATTCTGTCGCGCTGGCAGGGCCAACTGGGCGTGCGCTACATCTTTAACTAAGCGCTTCCCAGCCTAGAGTACTTCCCGAGAGCGGGTGGAGCAATGCTCCACCCGCTCTTTTTTTATGCAAAAAATCAAAAACATATTCTTTAAATAGTACTTTTATTTTACTCTTTATTGATTATCAGGACATTATTTTAGTAGTGTCTATCCAATTTTAATAACATTTTAATAATATGCGGTGGCAGCTATCCACCACTACTTTTGTCCTGTTTTTCACCAACCTTCTTTTATGAGACACATTCTCTACCGCCACCTCTTGCTATTGGTGCTGACGCTGTTGTCGGCGCAGGTAGCGTGGAGCCAGGGCGCGACCACCTCGGCCATGAACGGTGTCATCACCGACAAGGCCGGCGCCGGCCTGCCCGGAGCCACGGTCATTGCCGTGCACACGCCCACCAACACGCAGTACGTGGCTCCCACTAACTCGGAGGGTCGCTTCAACATCCAGAACATGCGCGTGGGCGGACCCTACACCGTGCGCGTCACCTTCATCGGCTATAAAGAGGCTGCCCGCGACGGTATCTTCCTCACTCTGGCGCAAAACCTGCGCCTGGACATCAACCTCAGCGAAGCCACCACCGAGCTGGCCGGCGTGACCATCCAGGGTCAGCAGAACCCGATCATCAACGCCGGCCGGACGGGCGCGGCCACCACGATTCAGCGGGAGCAAATCGAGCGTCTGCCCACCCTCAACCGCTCGTTCAACGACTTTACGCGTCTGACGCCGCAGGCCAACGGCCAGAGCTTTGGTGGCCGGAATGGCAACTTCAATAACGTGACCATCGACGGCGCGGTGTTCAACAACGCCTTTGGGCTGTCGTCGACCATCGGCGGCCAGGCCAACGCCCAGCCCATCTCCATCGACGCCATTGAGCAGATTCAGGTGAGCATTGCGCCCTACGACGTGCGTCAGGGCTCATTTACCGGGGCCGGCATCAACGCCGTAACCCGCTCGGGCTCGAATAAGGTAACCGGCTCGGTGTACTTCTACAACCGCAACGAGAAGAAGCTGTTCCTGGGCCGCAAAGTGGGCGACGTGGAAGTTCCGGTAACCGAGTTCCGGCTGCAGAACTACGGTGCCCGCGTGGGCGGACCCATCATCAAGGACAAGCTGTTCTTCTTTACCAGCGTAGAGCGTGAGCGGCGCACCGACCCGCCATCCGGCAACTTCCAGCCCAGCAACCCCAACCGGCCGGCCGATGGCACCAGCGTATCGCAGGCCAGCGAGCTGCAGCTGAACACGCTGAGCTCGTTTCTACAGAACCAGTTCGGCTACGACGCCGGCCCGTACCAGGGCTACAACCAGCGGCAGAACAGCGACAAGGCGACCATCAAGCTGGACTGGAACATCTCCAATAACCACCGCTTCAACGTCAAGTACAACTACCTGAAGTCGTATGCCGACGTGCCGCCGAGCAACAGCGGCGCCATCGTCAACAACTCGTCCACCAACGGCCGCACCACGACGGCGTTCGGGCTGCCTTTCCAGTCGGCCTACTACACGATTAACAACAACCTGAACTCCTACATCGCCGAGCTGAACAGCACGTTCGGCAGCCGCTTCGCCAACAACCTGACCGGCGGCTACACGGCCAACCGCGACTTCCGGACGCCTTTCTCCTCGATTTTTCCCTTCGTGGAAATCGGTACCAACACGGGCCTGACCAACGCCACGACCTCGGCCCCCAGCGCCACCTACACGTCGTTTGGCTACGAGCCCTTCACGGCCGGCAACCTGCTGAACTCGGACACTTACCAGATTGGCGACAACTTCACGGCCTACCTGGGCAAGCACAACGTGACGGTGGGTACCTACAACGAGTTCTACAAGTTCAAGAACGGCTTTGCGCCCAACTACAACAGCTACTACCGCTTCAACTCGCTGGAAGACTTCTACAGCAACAACGGCTTTGGCTACGACCGGACCACCGGCACGCTGACGCCGCTGGCCGCCGGGGCCACGCGCGCCAACCCTACCCAGTTTCAGGTGCAGTACGGGGCCAATGCCGCCGGGGAGTTTCCCTTCGCCAGCATCAAAGCCCAGCAGTACGGCCTGTACCTGCAGGATGAGTTTACGCCCATCAGCAACCTGCGCATCACGGCCGGCATCCGCGCCGACTTGCCAGTTATCAGCTCCGACGTGGCCCAGAACGAGCCCGTGGCCAACCTGACCTTCCGCGACGGCGAGAAAATCAATACGGGCTCCTTGCCCAAGAAGCAGGTGCTGTACTCGCCCCGCGTGGGCTTCAACTGGGACGTGAAAGACGACAAGAAAACGCAGGTGCGCGGTGGTACCGGCATCTTCACCGGCCGCGTACCGTTCGTCTGGATTTCGAACCAGGCCAGCAACAACGGCGTGCTGTTCGGTTCGATTTCTCTTACTCCCAGCAGTAATCCTAATACCTCCACTACTCCTTTCAGCCCGAACGTAACGGAGTACGTCAAGAGCCGCACGGCCAACACTACCTACAACCTGGCGGTGACGGACAAGGACTTCAAGTTTCCGCAGGTATGGCGCAGCAACCTGGCCATCGACCAGGAGCTGCCCGGCGGCATCACGGGTACGCTGGAAGGCTTCTACACGAAGGACATCAACGCCGTGTACCACCAGAATGTGAACCTGCCCGGCAGCGAAGGCAACCCCATTGCCCGCTCGCAGGGCGCCGACCAGCGCCCGATCTTCTACACCTTCGGAACGCCTAGCGGCGGCTACTACTCCGGCACCGGCCTGATTGCCAACAACCGCATCTACGGCGGCCAGGGTGGCGTATCGGTGACGAACCCGAACATTACGGACGCCATCGTGATGAAGAACACCAGCAAGGGCTACTCCTACGCCATCACCGGCCAGCTGCAGAAGTCCTTTTCTAATGGCCTGTTTGCCAGCCTGGCCTACACCTACTCCGACTCGCGCTCCGTCAACGACGGCGGCTCCATTGCCCAGTCGATCTGGCGCGACCGGTCGGTTTCGGGCGACCCGAACGCCAACGTGCTGAGCTACTCGCAGTTCCTGCAGCGCCACCGCGTTATTGCCGTGGCCTCGTACCGCCGCGAATACATCGGCCACCTGGCTACCACCATCTCGGCCTTCTACACGGGCTCCCCGCTGGGCCGCTTCAGCTACACCTACGTGGGCGACATGAACGGCGACGGTCAGACCAACGACCTGGTGTACATTCCCCGCAGCCGGGAAGAAATCAACCTGCGCGACGTGACCCTGACGGCCGCCCAGGGCGGGGGCGTCTACTCCGCCGACCAGCAGTACGCCGACCTCGACAAGTACATCAGCCAGGACAGCTACCTCAAAGACCACCGCGGCCAGTACGCCGAGCGTAACGGCGCCGAGCTGCCGTGGCTGCACCAAGTCGACGTAAAGCTGCTCCAGGACCTATTTGTGAACCTGGGCGAGAACCGCAATACCCTGCAGCTCAGCGTGGATATCTTCAACGTGGGCAACCTGCTGAACAGCAAATGGGGCACGCTGGAAACGCCGAACCGTAGCGGCCTGCTGAGCTTCAACAGCTACAACACCGCCGGCCAGCCCGTCTACACGTTCCCGTACCTGGCCAACCCGGCCGCTGCTACCGCCACTACCCCGGCCGTGGCCGCGACGCCGCTGGGCAGCACGTTCCGCGACAACGTGGGCTCCATCAGCTCGCGCTGGCAGATGCAGGTGGGCGTACGCTACATCTTCAACTAAGCCAACTGGTTATCATCTGAAAAAGGGTCTGGCGCTAGCGTCAGACCCTTTTTTTTGGGCGCAATCCGCAAGTTTTTCACGTTTTTTTTCGCCTTGGCCTTGCAGAATCGAAAACGCGCCGTACTTTTGTCCCACTAACCGCAAGAGGCGGCTGGGTTACCAAAACGGGGGATTAGCTCAGCTGGCTAGAGCGCTTGCATGGCATGCAAGAGGTCATCGGTTCGACTCCGATATTCTCCACGTAAAAGGCCGCATACATCCTGTATGCGGCCTTTTTGCTTTTTATCTGATTTGGGCTGGCGGCCGGGCTAAGAAAAATATTGACGCGGAGGCCGCATTTATTTCCGGCACGGCAGCGCGCAAGTTTGCAACTTGCCCGGCGGCTCCGGCACCGGGGCCAGCAGCTACGCCGTTATCCTTCCCCAATTACGTTAGCCTGGTGCAAGCCGCCCGTAGCGGCCACCAGCCCTTCCTGAGGCTATCCGACATGATTTTAGCGGAATTCCTACACGACTTATGGGAACTGGGCCAAGTGACGGTGGCGGGCCAGCTCGGCGCCTTCACCCCCGCCGACTTGGCCGCCGCGGCCGCGGTGCTGCGGCAGTACCACCAGCAAGACGCGCTACGGATGCCCTACACCGCGCCGGAGTTTGCGCCCGAAGCCGCCCTCTGGGCCGCTCAGCACCTATACTGTGCCGGCCAGCTCGCGCTGCTGCGCGACCAGGACGAAGCCGCCATTGCCCACTACCTGCCCGACTTTCCGGGCACCCCGACGCCCGCGGCCATATACTCCGCCGACCTGAGTCTGCGCCACCTGCCCGCGCTGCTAGGTCTGGCCCAGGGCCTGGCGCCCGCCGACGCGCTGGTGGGCCGTTTGCAAGCCACGCTGCGGCAGTGGCCCTTCTCGGCCGTGGGCCTGCCGGAGCCGGGCCGCCCCGACGCGCTCCTGACGCACCCGGCGCTGCGGCAGGCGTACGTGGACCGCATCATCCGGGCCCAGGACCGGGCGCGGGCCCTGCAGCCGGCCGTGTATCCGCTGATCCGGCAGGCGCTGGGGCAGTACGCCGCGGAGCTGTGGCCCGGCTTCGCCGATTTTATCATTCCTGTAACCGACCCGCATGAATACGATGCTTAGCGCGCAGTGGCCGCTGGTAGACAAGCTCAACCTGGTGGCCGGCCACCTCAAGGACACCTTCGTGGGCAAAGACGACATCATCGACCTGATGAGCATCTGCCTGGTAGGGCGCGAAAACCTATTTCTGCTGGGGCCGCCCGGCACGGCCAAAAGTGCCCTGGTGCGGGCCCTGGCCCGGCAGCTACAGGGCAAAACCTTCGAGTACCTGCTCACCCGCTTCACCGAGCCCAACGAGCTGTTCGGCCCTTTCGACATCCGGCGGCTGCGCGAGGGCGACCTGGTGACCAACACCGAAGGCATGCTGCCCGAGGCCAACCTGATTTTCCTGGACGAGCTGCTCAACGCCAACAGCGCCATTCTCAACAGCCTGCTGATGGTGCTCAACGAGAAGGTATTTCGCCGGGGCCGCGAAACCCGCGCCCTGCCGGCGCTGATGATTGTGGGGGCCAGCAACCACCTGCCCGAGGACGAGGCCCTGCAGGCGTTGTTCGACCGGTTCCTGATCCGAGTGCACTGCGACTACGTGGCGCCCGACCAGCTCACCGCCGTGCTCGAAGCGGGCTGGGACCTGGAGCGCCGTCCCAGCACCGACCAGCCCGAAATCAGCGCCGAGGAAGTGTTTGAGCTGCAGGCCGCCATTCCTGCCGTCGATCTGCGGGCCGTACGGCCGGCCTACACGGCTCTCATCGGCAAGCTGCGCCAGGCCGGCGTGCAGGTATCCGACCGGCGCGCCGTGAAGCTGCAGCGCCTGCTGGCCGCCAGCGCCCTGCTCAGCAAGCGCAGCACCGCCATTGCCTCCGACATGTGGGTGCTGCGCTACATCTGGGACACCGACGAGCAGCGCGAAATCCTGGCCGGCATCGTCAACTCGGTGGTGGAGGCCGACGAGGAACCCGACCAGCACCCGCGCGCCGCCGTGCACGCCGCCCCCGATGCCGAGGCCATTTTCCGGGAAGTCACGGCCCTGACCGCGCGCTGGGACCATCCGGATACGTCTCCGGCCGACCGAACCGTGATTAAGGACCAGCTACGCTACCTGCACGGCCGCAGCCAGTGGCTGAACAACCCCGTGCAGCGCGAGTACGTGCAGCAGCCCCTCGACAGCCTCTGGCAGAAAGTGCTCCAGGCCTGATGGAGCGCGCCCTCGTTTTAGCCGCCCCCGACTTTGCCGCGCTGGGCCACGTGCGCCACCTGCCCGGCCTGCGCGCCGCCGCCGCCCCGGACGGCCGCCTGTGGCTGCGCGGCCTGCCCGCCGCCGAAACTCCGTTGCCCCTGCGGCAGCTGCCGGCGCTGGTCAGCTACGCGCTGGATGAGCACGGCAACCTGTTTGCCGCCGGCAGCCGCACGCCTACCGCCCGGCTGCCGGAGCTGGCGTGGCAGCCCATCCGAGAATTTGTGCCGCTGGAAATTCCTACGGCGGCCCTGCCTGGCCAGTCCCCGCCGGCCTACCACCTGCGCCTGGTGCCCTCGGCGCAGCCGCAGCCGGGCGCGGCGCTGCTCACCACGCTGCCGGCCTGGCAAGCGTATGCCGCTACCGCGCCCGAAGTGCGGCTGCACCGGCTGCGGTTTGCCGTGTCCAGCCACCACGAGGTGCTGCTGCTCGGTACGCCCCTACCGCCGCTGCCGGGCCGGGAGCTGTGGCTGCGCGACGGGCTGCTGCTGCCCGCCGGCCTCGATTTTGAGGCGCCGCTGCTTTCCGCGCTGGTGGCGGCGAAGCTCCGGCCCGACCCCACGGCGTTGCTCCTTTTCGCGGCCGATGCCACCTGGACCGTGCTGGCGGCCAGCAGCCTGCAGCCCGCCACCCGGAGCGCGGTGCGCCTCACCCCAGGACCCGTGGCGCATGGCTAGAGAAACGACCGCAGCCGAGCGAAGCGCCCTGGCTTACTTTCAGGCCCCGCCGAACTATTTCTGGCAGTGGGCCGAAAACGGCGAAATCCTGGAATGGCGCAACGGCACGACCATCTGCTACCGCGAGGAGCTGACGCTCATCCTCACGGCCCTGGCGCCCGACGGCCGGCCGGCGCTCAGTACCCTGCTGCTTCTGCTGACGGCCTGCACCGACAGCTGGCAGGAATCCGGGGAGCTGCCGGGAATCCTGCACGGCCTGGAACCGGGCTTGCCGGCAGAAGCCGAACCTGTTGACGGCCTGGCGCTGCAGTGGCACCTGCGCCACGCTGCCGGCTTTCTGGATATAGTAGCCGCCCTGCCGCGCGAGTTGCGCACGGGCCCGCAAAAGCTCCGGCTGCTGCGTGAAGTTCTCCTCGACGCCCAGGGTCCCGCTCAGCCCGACCACTTTCCGGCGCTGGTAGCCGAGTGGACGAGCGGGCGGCTGGATGAGCAGCTCGGGCTTAGCGGAGCCCCGCTTACCCGCGCCCGGTATAAAGCCGACCTGCTGCCCTTGACCAAGGCGGCTCGCCTGTTTCCCACCGTAGAAGCTCTGACCCTGCGGCTGCGCACCGGCCTCGACCAGCTGCCGGCGCCGCTGCCGGAACTGTCTGTGGAAACCCTACCGGCGGAGCCGGCCGCTGACTTGCTGGACGAGCTGGCGCAAAGCCCCAAAACCCTGGGCCTGGCCCGGCTGGCGCAGCGGCTGGTGGCAGCCCTCCACATTCCGATGCACGCCCAGGGCGCCAGTGACCAGCCCTTCGGCGGCGTCTCCGACGTCACCAACCGGGGCAGCTTCGACAGGCTGCTGCTCAGCGAGCTGGCCCACGACGACTTGGCGCTCATGGCGCGGCTGGTCAACAACGAGGCGCTGTACCTGCGGCGCGAGGAGCCCCCCCACCCCGAAAACCGCCACCGCGTGCTGCTGTTGGATACCACCATCCGGCTGTGGGGCGTGCCGCGCGTGTTTGCCCTGGCCGCCGCCCTGGCCTGCGCCTACCACGGCCGCCAGCCCCGGCAGCGCACCGATATTACGGCCTACGCGCTGGGCGGCACCAGCGCGCTGCCCCTCGACCTGACCACCAAGGCCGGCGTCGCCCAGGCCCTGACCTACCTCGACCCGGCGCTACACTGCGGCCCGGCGCTACGGGCCTGCCTGGGTGCGCCGGCGCCTTCCGCCCAGACGGAGTACATTCTCTTCACCGAGGCCAGCCTGCTGCTCCAGCCCGATTTTGGTCGGCTGCTGGCCGAGGTGCGGCCCCAGCTACGCTTTCTGCTGACCGTGGACCGCAGCGGCGAGCTGCAGTTTTACGAGTGCGGCAAGGCTGGCCGCAGCCTGCTCAGCACCACCCGCTACGACCTCGACGCGCTGCTCTTCGCCGCCCCGCCCGCCCGGCCGCCCCAGCCCGCCCGCACCGATTTGCCGGCTTTCCTGAACTGCCGGCCCAGCCCGCTGCTGTTTCCCGGCGCGGGCCTACGGGCCTCGGTACTGAACACCTTTTACGCCCCGCACACCGGGGTCATCGGCATCACGGACGCGCAGCGCGTGTTGTTCTGGGCCCGGCAGAACGCGGGGGCGCGGGAGCTGCTGGAATTTATTGCGCCGGGAGCCTATTGCTTCGGCTTCGCTGACCAGGCCGCCTTTTACATCATGGTCAGTGAGTCGGCCCGCAAGACGCTGCACTACTACCGCTTTCCCCTGCTCGGCGCGCCGGTCAGCGTCCTGGATTTGTCGGAGCACGTGAAGACGGCCAAGGGCATTATCGGGGTGGAGTTTGACGGTAGCTGTTTCTTCGTGCGGCTGTCGGATACGGTTTCGGAGGCCCTGAAATTTGACTGCCTCACCGAGAAAATGAGTGGCCCGATTCCCCGCTACTACCTGCCGGCAGGCCGAAAAGCCGCTCCTCTCACGAATCAGGGGCAGGTGAAGCGGTTTGTCAACAACGGCTACTCGCTGCTCCAGCGCATCACCCGCATTGGCGTCGACGACAGCGGCGCGCTGAGCATCGAAGGCCACCCGCTGCGGCTGCTCCACGACAACCAGCTCCAGCTTGCCAGCAAGACGGCGACCAATGCCGAAGAGCAGTGCGTAGCCCGGCCCGAAATTGACCCGCTGCCGCTGCCGGGCAATACCTACGTTACGCTCCGCCGCCTGGTCTGGACCGACGGCAGCACCGCCGTGGTCGACGGCCGCGGCCTGCTGCACCTGCGCAGCTCCGACACCAGCCTGCCGGAAGTGACCCTCGTGCTGGTGCTGGGCCAGCCCAGCGCCGCCTGGGCCGCCGACGGCGCGGTGTGCGGCTCACCGTATTTCACTGGCCCCGATTCCGACGACAGCCTGTCGGCCGCGGAATTCTACGCGCGGTATCTTCAACCTTTCATCGACCGGCTCGCCTGATATGAACCTGCGTCTTCAGCTCCGCGACACGGCCCGGCACGCGGCCTGCGCGGCTTTTATCCGGGGCGCAGAGCCGGCCCAGTGGCTGCGCGAAATCGGGCGCTGGACCTTGCGCGCCGACCAGCTGGCCTGCTACCTGGTGCCCGAATCCATCCACAGCCCGCGGCCCGCCGGGCTGTTTGTGGTGGTGCTGAGCCCGGCCATGCTGCCCCTCACCGACTGCCTCGAACCCTACGGCGTGGTGGCCGGCTGCCTCTACGTGCCCACCCATGCCGACCTGTGGCCCGCCACCACTCCCGACGAGCTGCAGCGCGCCCTGCTGTGGCCCCGGCAGCTGTTTCACCCCACCATCGGCCTGGTCGGCTTCGACGATGCGGACCAGCTCAACCTCGCCGACCTGCTTTATTGCGGCCCGCCCCGGCCCGCCGACTGGACGCTGGCTCACCCCGGCCTGCCCGCCCGGCCGCTTCTGCACCAGCTGCGGATGCTGCCGCCCACGGTGCAGGACCTGGTCGAGTCGTTCAGGCAAAGCGTGGGCACCGAGCCGCTGGCCGACATCAAAAGCCCGCAGGAACACGCCGGGCCGGGGCGCCGGGCCCTCGACACGCTCAGCCGGGGCGCGCTGAAAGCGGCGCTGGCGGCGGCACAAAAGCTGCGGGAGCTGCTGACTAATGGGGTAAAACCGGGTGCGTCACCAAGCGCGGCCGGCCACTCCGACGCCGCGGCTCCGGACGCGCTGGGCCGGCTGGAAAGCTGGCTGAGTCAGAACCTGGCAGAGCTGGAGAAAAAGCGCCAGGACGAGATTCAGCGGCTGCTGGCCATGTTTGAAAACAACCTGGACGAAGCCCTCAAATACGCCATTCCGCTCGACAGCCCCTACCTCAACCGGGGCACGGCCGCGCCCTCGTTTCGCCTGGGTCTACGCTCCACCCTCTTCGACCTGGGCCGGCTGGGTGGCGGCGGCCCGGTCGACGTGTGGAACGTGGACGCCTACCACGACCGGCTGCGCACCCAGTACCGGGCGGCGGCCCAGCGGGAAAAAGACGCCGGCCGCTTCAAAAAGGCCGCCTATATCTATGCTCACCTGCTCGGCGACTACGCGGCGGCAGCCGACGCGCTGGAGCGGGGCGGGCATTTTCGCGAGGCGGCGGTACTCTACAAAGACCACCTCAAAAACCCTACGGCCGCCGCCGAGTGCCTGGAGCGCGGCGGCCTGCTGCTCGAGGCCGTAGAGCTGTTCGTGGGCCTGAATAAGCACGAGAAGGCCGGCGACCTGTACCGGCAAATCGGGCAACTGGAGGCGGCCGGGCGGCAGTACGAGCAAAGCGTGGCGCTGGCCCAGGCCAACAACGACCACCTGGAAGCCGCCCGCCTGCTCGCCGACAAGCTCCGCCGCCCCAACCGCGCCCTGACCACGCTGCTGCAGGGCTGGCACGGCACCCACTCGCCCGAGTCCTGTCTGCAGCGCTACTTCGACGTGCTGGCCGCCCACGCCCCCACGGCGCTTAGCGGGCAGGTGCAGCCGCTGTTCCGGCACCAGACGCCGGTAGAAAAGCGGCCCCAATTTCTGCAGGTACTGGTGGCCGTCAACGCGGCGCACCCGGGCACGGAGCTGCAGGACGCGTCCCGCGAGGTGGCCTACGAAATCCTGAGCGCGGCGGCGGCCAGTGGCATCGTCACGCACCTGCCGCTGCTCAAGAAGTTTCTGCCCGACGACCGCCTCGTGGGCTCCGACTGCGGCCGCTACGCCACGACTCAGCAGCCCACCACCCGGGCCAACGCCACCACGGGCTTCACGCTGGACCCGAGCATCCGGTGGCAGAGCGCGGTGGTCCACGGCAACCAGCTGCTGGCCCTGGGCCTGCGTGACAACAAGCTGCACCTGGCCCGGGCCAACTGGTACGGCAACCTCGAGTACTACTCCTGGCCCGACACTCTAGCCCCCGACAGCCGTTTTCGCCTCCTCACCGACCCGGTCCACAGCACCCGCGTCATTCTCTGGGTTTCCGGCAACCAGTCTCTCACCAGCAAAAACTTACTCCAAAATAAGTACTTCACCGGACCACCGCTGCAGGTAGAATGCCTCGACCGGCTGCCAGCCAGTACGATTGGCGTGGGCATTTTGCCTGATGATAAGCTGGTGGCGGTGGCAGACGAAGGTGGTATGCTGGCCGGCAGCTTCACCGATCCTAAAGGGCTGAGTGGTCCCGCTTACCTGGGCACGGATGACTACCACTACGATGTCTACTCGGGCTTTTCAACTTTCCCGCAGCAGATCTTCTACCGCCAACAAGCGTACTACTGCGCTTTTTCCGATGCTTCAGCGCTGCTGTCCTTTCAGACGCGAGACTCGCAACAGCTGGCTTTCGACAGTTCAGCCCTGCATGTGGACGCGCCTATCCAGCTCCTGTCCATCTCGGCGTACTCGGCCAAAACCCTGTTCGCAGTAGTCACGGACCGGGGCACCCGGTTGTGGTGGGCGCAAAGCCAGGAGCCGCTTACGGACAACCCGCTTTTCGGCGAAGACATTACCGAGCCCCTCGCCGCGCAGTTTGTGGCGGCCGACAAGCTGGTGGTAGCCGAAGCTCAGCGGGCCGTCGTGTTTCAGCTGGTCGAAAACACGGGCTACGCACGGCGCACCATCACCACGCCGGCCCCTATCGTAGCCGTGCTGCCGACGGGCAACCGGCACCGTTTCGCGCTGCTCGAAGCTAACGGCCGCATTTCCACCTACGACAGCTGAGACCGGGTTTAGCCCGATTTCTCCCCGCGCGGTCTGGCTGCTCCTCACAAACCGCTTAGTGCCTGCCGCAGGATCGTCACGCTTTGCCGCAGCTCCTCAGGGTTCAGCGAGGCAAAGCCCAGGCGCAGGTGGCTGGCCCGGGTCTCGGCCGGCGCTCTGAACAGCTGGCCGTCGCCGATACCCAAACCCCGCTGCCGGCAGCGGCGGCTAAGCTCCGGCAGGTCTACCTCGTCGGCAAACCGGACCCAGGCGGCCATGCCCCCGGCGGGCTCGTCGAAGGACAGCCACGGACTCAGCTGCTGGCGCAGGAGCCCGCAGAACAGGTCGCGGCGCTGCTGGTAGATCTTGCGGGCCCGCTTAAGGTGGGCGGTCATCTCGCCCTCGGCAAACAGCTCGGCAATGCCCTGCTCCAGAATCGTGTCGCCCTGGTGGTCGATGTGGCGCCGCAGCCGCCCCAGCTCCTCGATAATATCGGCCGGAGCTACCACGTAGCCCACCCGGAAGGCGGGCGCCAGCACCTTGCTCAAGGAGCCCAGGTACAGCACCCGCCCACCCCGGTCGGCGCTGGCCAGGGGCAGAATGGGGGCGCTGTCGTAGTGAAAATCATAGTCGTAGTCGTCTTCCAGGATGATAAAATCATACTGCTCGGCCAGTTGCAACAGCCGCATCCGGCGCTCGGCCGACAGAGTGACGGTGGTAGGATAATGGTGGTGGGGCGTCAGGTAGAGCAGCCGCACCGCCTGCCGCCGGCACACGGCCTCCACCTCCTCCACGCACAGCCCCTGCCCATCTACGCGCACCCGCTCCAGCCGGGCTCCTTGCTGACTGAAGGCGTGGTCGGCGCCGTGGTAGCTCCGCTCCCCCACGATAACCGTGTTGCCCACCCGCAGCAGCAGCCGCAACAGCAGGTACACCGACATGCTGCTGCCACGGGTCACAAACACGTTTTCGACCTGCGCCGGCAGGCCTCGAGTGCGCTGCAGGTACTGCGCCAGCTGCTGCCGCAGGGCCAGGCTGCCGTTGGCATCGGCGTAGCCCAGCGCTTGCCGGTGGCCCGGACGCTGGCAGAAGGCGCGGTACTTGCGCGCCAGCGAAGCCAGCGGCGCAATGCGGCTGTCGGGCGTGCCGGCATTCAGCACCAGCGGCAGGTGCGGATTACGGATCGTGGTGACGTAAGTGGGCACCGACTCGTAGGTGAAGCCCGCACGAGGGGCCAGCCGGCGCGCGGGGCCGGCCGGTAGCGCCACGGCCTGCACCACCGGAATCCGGCTGCTTACCAGCGCGCCGGTAGAGGCTACCTGCCGAATCCAGCCCTGGGCTTCCAGCTCGTCGAAGGCCACGACCACAGTTTGTCGGTGCAGGCCCAGCAGACCGGCCAGGGTGCGGGTGCCAGGTAGCTTGGCTCCCGCCGGCAGCAGGCCTTGCTGAATCAGGTGGATAAACGCCGTGGTCACCTGCTGGCTCAGGCTGACCGGACCGGGGCGCTGCAGGGGAATAAGCGTGGCGTAGGGCAACATAACCGGACTAGCTGCTATCATAAAACCGGACCGCTTGAGTAGGCCGGTAAGCTACTAGGTTTGCTGCACTTCCGCTCTGTCCGTTGCTTTTCCCAAGTGCCACCAGCCGCCTTACCGACGATGGAATCTTCCTTCTTCTCGCATCAAGCAGCCGTTACCCTGGATTTTCCGGCGGCCTTCCGCGCCCTGCGTGCCGATGGCCGCTGGGCCATGCGGTACTGGGCAGCGCATATCTGGCGCCCGGCAGGCTCCCAGACGGTAGCGCGCCACCCCTTCCCCACCAAAAAATAAGCCTGTTCTTACTACTATGACGAAGATTCCAGTTGCTTCTCCTGTTGCCGATACACCGGAAACACTGGGCAGGCGGCTTGCCAATGAGTTTCCCACCCGTCGCCTGCGCGTGGAGGATCTGCCGGCTTGCCTGCGCCTGGCCCAGGACCGCAACTGGCGGCCCGAGGAGCAGAAATGGCGCTTTTTGTTCGAGGTCGGACAAGTGTACGGCCTAGACGACCCGGCGGGCGGGCTGGCCGCTACTGCCATACTCACGTCATATGGCCCGGAGCTGGCCGTGGTTGGGATGGTGCTGGTAGCGGCCCGCTACAACCGGCAGGGCCTGGGCCGGCAAATCATGCTTCAGGCTCTGCAGGCGGCGCAGGGTGGGCCCGTGGCGCTGTACGCCACCGAGGCGGGCCGGCCGCTGTACGAGCAGCTGGGCTTCCGTACGCTCAGCACTATAACCACCCACGTGGGCCACTTCCAGGCCCGGCCCGCGCCCGCCGGCCCCGGAGGCGCGTACCCCGCTACCAGCGCCGATTGGGCCGCCATTTTCCGGCTGGACGCGCTGGTTACCGGCACCAACCGGCAAGCCGTGCTCCAGCAGCTTTTCCAGTTTGCCGAGCATCTGTGGGTACTAAAGCAAAACCAGACAATCCGGGGCTACGCGGCGGCTTGGCGCAACATCGACCAGGTTACGATTGGTCCCGTCATTGCGCCCGACGCGGCCGGGGCCCAACAGCTAGTCGCCGCGCTGGGCCAGGTAGTGGGCGCGCAGGAGTTGATGCGGCTGGACCTGGACGCCCGGCACCCGGAGATGCTTGCTTGGGCCCGGCACCAGGGGCTGCAGCCCACCTTCACCGCGTCGCTCATGCTGCAGGGCGCCGAAGTGCTGCCGGGCAACCGGGAGCAGTTGTTTGCGCCCATCACGCTGGCCCTGGATTAGGCTTGAACCGGAGGCAGAAGCAGCCCGGCCGCTGGGTGGCAGATCCGGCTTTGCCCGCTTAAAAATCAGCAAAGGCAAGTTGACATTCATCCGGCGTCCGTGCCGCCGGATCAGCGCCGCTATTTCGCTTGATTTACTATTGCAACGAAGCGGCAGAGATGCTTCGACAAGCGGGCGTCAGATCAAGCATGAAGGTCTAAACAGCTTCGGGATATAAAAACAAACGCGCCTGCTTTACCGGCAGGCGCGTTCATTAAGAATGACAGTCGCAGGTCGTCGTTACACGAACAGGCCGTCGACCGACAGGTACCGCTCACCGGTGTCGTAGCAGAAGGTGAGCACGCGGCTGCCCTCGGGCATTTCGGGCAGCTTTTTGGCAATGGCGGCCAGGGAGGCCCCCGACGATACGCCCACGAACATGCCTTCCTCGCGAGCGGCGCGGCGGGCCATGTCGAAGGCTTCCTGCTGGCTGATCTGAATGGTGCCGTCGAGGATAGCGGTGTGCAGGTTGGCGGGAATAAAGCCTGCGCCAATGCCCTGAATCGGGTGCGGACCGGGCGCGCCGCCGCTGATGACGGGAGAAAGCTCGGGCTCCACGGCAAACGTCTTCATGCTCGGAAAGTGCGGCTTGAGCACCTCCGTCACGGCCGTAATGTGGCCGCCGGTGCCCACGCCGGTGATGTGAAAGTCGAAGCCCTCGGGGGCGTCGCGCAGAATTTCCTGGGCCGTGGTTTCAGCGTGCACCCGGATGTTGGCGGGGTTTTCAAACTGCATGGGCAGCCAGGCGCCGGGCGTGTCGCGCACGATTTCGTGGGCCTTTTCGATGGCGCCCTTCATACCCTTTTCGCGGGGCGTCAGCTCCAGGCTCGCGCCGTAGGCCGTCATCAGCCGCCGCCGCTCAATGGACATCGACTCGGGCATGACTAGTGTCAGCTTGTAGCCCTTCACGGCCGCCACCATGGCTAGGCCCACGCCGGTGTTGCCGGAAGTAGGTTCCACAATCAGGCTGTCGGGCGTCAGCAGGCCGTCTTTTTCGGCCTGCTCAATCATGGCCAGGGCAATGCGGTCCTTGATGCTTCCGCCGGGGTTGGCACGCTCCAGCTTCACCCACACTTCCACGTCGGGGCGGTGGGCAAACAGACGGTTGATGCGCAGCAGGGGCGTGTTGCCGATGGTATCGAGAATGGTGTTGGCTTTCATTGGGCAAGAAGTGAATGAGAGAATGGAGGAAGGAGTGAATGGGTGAGTGAAAGAATGGCTGAGTGAAAGGCATCAAAAAGAGAAATTATTCACCCAGCCACCCATTCTTGCATTCACTCATTGCTGGAATCAGATGGAAAAAACGATGTCGGCCGTGGGGTCTTCGGTGCGGGTGACGTGGATCTGGGCGCGGTGGTAAACGCGGGAGTGAGACGGGACGCTTTCGGTGAGCCACACGTTGCCCCCGATGATGCTGTGGCTGCCCACCACCGTGCTGCCGCCCAGGATGGTAGCCCCGGCATAGATTACCACGTGGTCTTCGATGCTGGGGTGGCGCTTCAGGTTGGCCATGTGCTTGGCCACGCTCAGGGCGCCCAGCGTCACGCCTTGAAACACCTGCACGTGTGCCCCGATTATGGCCGTCTCGCCAATGACGATGCCCGTGCCGTGGTCGATGCAGAACGACGGACCGATGCGGGCCCCGGGGTGAATGTCGATGCCGGTGCGGGTGTGGGCATACTCGCTGAGCAGGCGCGGCACCCGCGGCACCTGCAGCTGAAACAGGGCGTGGGCCAGCCGGTGCAGGGCAATGGCGTAGAACCCCGGATACGTGCTGATGACTTCTGCCAGGCCTTGCGCCGCCGGGTCGGCGGCCACGATGGCGGCGGCATCCTGCAGCAGGGAAGCCCGCAGCAGCGGCAGCCGCTCCAGGCAGGTGGCAGCTACGGCGGCAGCCTGCCCGGCAGTCAGCACGGCCCGCAGTAGGGCAGTTAGCTCGGTTTGCACGCGCTGCAGCTCGGTCTCTACGGCTTCGGCGGTGGGCAGCGGCTGGGTGTTGCGCTCCGGAAACAGCAGTTGCAGCAGCTGGTCGGCGAGCTGGCAGAACGCCGGGCCGGGCAGCGGGGCCGTGGCCTGTTGGTGCGCCTGGGCCAATGCGTGAATGAAAGCAGCTTGCATGAGAGAGGAGACGAATAAGCGGCGCGGCCGAAACCGACGGCGCGCACTGGCAAGATAGCAGCACTACAGGATTCAGCAACCAGCGGCCGGCCGGAAGGTTTGCACTTCGCCTGGCCACCACAACCGCCCGGCCCCACCCTGCGTTAGCAAGACGGGCACTGTGCCCTCTCCGCTCCTATTCTCCCAACCAAACTTCCTTCCCATGCCCAATACCACCATCACCAAAATCGACTCCAACTACTCGCCCACCGGCAAGGACGGCGAGAAATACCTGGCCTCTGGCGTACACGTTGCCATGCGCATGTGGGAAGACGAGCAGCCCGGCGAAGACAAGGAAGAAGTGACTCGCGCCTACGAAACCGTGGGCTACGTGCTCAGCGGCCGGGCCGAACTGCACATTGCCGGTCAGATGGTGCTGCTGGAGCCCGGCAACTCCTGGGTCGTGCCCAAAGACTCGGCTCACAAGTACAAGATCCTGGAAGCCTTCAGCGCCGTGGAAGCCACCTCCCCACCCGCCCAGGTGCACGGCCGCGACGAAGAGTAGCAGCTTGCGTCATAGCACGAGAAAAGGCCATTCTCCCCCGGGAATGGCCTTTTCTCGTGTCGTACTATAGAACGTGATACCGAGCGCAGCGGAGGTATTTCACTACCAATGCCGACTATGGCGCTTCCGCTTCCGGGAAAAAGTAAAAAGCGGAAGCACAATGGCCGGCCCTGGGGCGTCGAAGCGAGTCGGCTCCTGGCTGCCGCGGCACGCCAGGAGCGTGAACGGTAGCTGCGCGGACTTAGCAGAACGTCTTGTGTTGCAAAAGCACGTGCCCCTGCCTGGCAGCTGTTCAAAGCGTTTTACTTTTTCACGGATGGCCGGCGCCCAAGCCCCCGTGGCCAGCGCTCAGCCCCGGCAGCAGAGGCGCGGCCGCCGCTGCCAGTGGGCCGGGCGACTCCCCACCCGTCGCGGGTCAGCCTGCCGGGGGCAACGCCCGGCTCCGCACCCGCTGGCCGGTCCAGCCTCCCAGCAAGGCCGCCAGCACACTGCCCAGGGGCATCACCCACGCTAGGGGCTTACCCACGTAGTCGACAAAAGAGTTCTGCACGTGTCGCTGAAAATCGGCCGCCGTAGTACCCGGAAACGGCGCGAAGCGCACCGCCTCCTGCACAAAATAGGGCCGCGTCAGGTGCGCTACCTTCCCGTAAGTGCGGCACCATAAGCAAGGCCCTGTCGCGCACCAGCTGGTTGTTGGCCGGGCGCAGTAGAAACGTACGCGCCGCCTGGGTGCCCGGGTGGTATCGTACGCCGCGGCAATGGTATTGAGCTTGATGCCGTAAAGGCTGGACTATGCCGGCGGTGAAACCCGCTGCCGACGTGGCCTTCGCTCAGCGAGGCTTCCCGCCCTGTCCCCTGCTGCCGAAACCGTCGTGTATCTGTCCCAGTGAAAAGGAACGCTGTGGATAGCCGGGTTTCCGCTTATGAGCGTGGGCCGCGCCGACCAATACGGAACCCGGCCACCCGAGCCAAACGCTTTAGGGGGTGGAGAAACACTGGCCGGGTTACCTTGCGCGACTTCCGGTATCTACCAGCCGCTGTCCGTATTGTGGCACCCTTTATCCTGTTGCCCTATGATTTCTTCTGCCAAACAGTGGCCCCTTCCCGGCCAGGTTGACCCTAGTCTGATGCCGTGTGCCTTCTGCCGCCGTCGGCTGCGCATAGGGGGCAAACCCGTGTTCACCAGCTGCTCGTGCAAAGCTTTCGGGCCGTCCGTGACCATAGGGGCGCTGGCAGCCGGGGCGCTGGTGGCGCTGGGTGGCGGAATGTGGTGGCTAAGCCAGCGTAAAAAGTAGCTCCCGCTTACCGGCCCCCAATCAGGTCTGGCTCACCCCGCGCGGCCCCACGCGCTTTTCCTACCGGCCGGAGGTCGGCCGCCCACGACTCGCCAGCGTGATACTGTCCGGGGCGGAGCCGAAGCGGAATGATGTAGATTATTTTCGCGAAATGCAGAAATAGTCTACAAAAAGTCTAGCCTAAGCTGTGGATTATTTCTGCAAAACAAGAAAATAATCTACCCGGCAAAAGCAGCATCGTCCGCCCCGCCGGCGCTCGGCGGGACCAGGTGGTCATTGCGGGCAAGCCGCTCTTGGCAACAACCCGGCAGCTCGGCTGGCACGGGCCCGGAGCATTTCGCTACTCGCCCGTCCGCGCCGGTACCGGAGGATTGCGCGCCTCCGCTAAACCCTGGGCAGAGCCTCCTGGAAGCCGGAAAGCGGCTTTTTCGCCGGGTAAGCCGTTACTTGCTGGTCGCGCTGTTTGTGGCCCGTACCGGTAGGAAGTATCGGCCTGATTTTAAGTAATCGTGCTTATGCTGAGCAAGGATTTTTCAGTCTGTTTCGCTTTCGCCATCTGGCTGGTGGCGCAACCAGCTCGGGGGCAGGCTGGCCGGCCGGCCTTTGCCGCCTACTCCGTGGCGGACCGGTACCGGGGGCCGCGGGTGGCGCCCCGGCTGCGGGCCGGCACGGCGGCCTGGCACTTTCGCACGCGCATCCGCGAAGCGGCGACGCAGCCGCCCAATTTTGCGGGGCACTATGTGCTGGCGACCTGGGGTTGCGGTGCGGAGTGCGTCAGCTATGCCATTATTGACGCCCGAACCGGGGCCGTTTACTTTGACCAAAGGACCGTGTGCTGCTGGGGTACCGCCGTGCCCGACGACTTTGAGCCGGTGCGCGGGCAGCTCACGAGCCGCCTGCTCGTCTGCACGGGCTTGCTCAACGAGCAGGGTCTGAACACAGCGCATTATTATACCTTTAACGGCGGACGGCTGGTGCCGGTACCGTAGCTGCATCGGGCTGATAGCCGCCGTCATTTGCCGGCTTCCTGTGCCTGTTTTTGTCATTGCTGACCGGAAGGATTTGACCAGCCAGCGCGCTACTCGTATGTGGTCGGGGGCCGGCTAAAACCGTACTCTGGCGCCACGACCGGGCCATGAACATCGTCTTTGCCACCGCCTTGGCCGCTGCCTCGCTTATGCTGTTTAGTCGCTTGTCCGACGGGCTGGGTACCCGCCATCGCCTCGACCTCAACGGGTTGGCCATGCTGGAGCTACCCACCTGCTTTCACCTGGCCGACTCGCCCGAGCAGGCCCTGCCCGCCGCCCGCCGGCTGCTGCGCTGGCCTTACGTCAACTTCAAGTCATTTTCCGACCGACTCACGTACTACCTGCCCACCTACGACCGCCTGAGCCTGGGCGGTGGGTGGTGCCGGTGCTGCTGCGCGTGACGCTCTACGCCGACGACGCCCCGCTGCCCGACGCGCCCGACAGCACGTACCTGGAGCACCTCGTGGCCGAAGACTTTCACTACGACGGCCAGAAAAGGGCCGTTTATGGCCGGGCGGCGAAGGTGGCCGAGCACCCGTATCACGCCGCCGACGAGGAAACGGTGGTAGGCTGGTTTTCGGCCAAGGCGCGCCCGATGCACCATTTTATTCTGACGGGCCCGGCCAACCACGCCCGGCTGTTTCTGAGCGCGCTCGACGATAAGCTGCCCCGCGCCAAGGCCGAGCAGGTGCTCCGCGCCGCCCAGCGCAGCCTGCGGCGCGACCCAGCGGCCGGGGCCCGCTACTTTGCCCACGCGGGCCACGTGGTGCGGCAGCGTAAGGCCGTGGAGCAGGCCAACGTCGAGGCCAACCTGGCGCACTTCAACCAGCAGCTTGCCGCCGCTGGCCTGCCGCCGCTACGGCCCGTGGCGCGCTACGCTCCCGGCCGCTACGTCGACGCCAGCCCGTATTTCTACGGCCTCAACCCCCTGCAGGAAATTTTCTTTGCTGCCTACCTGGGCAGCGCCCCGCCGGCGCGCGCCACCGAGCCGCCATATTTCAGCAACGTCAACGGGCAGGGGCACTATCTGCCTTCTTTTCAGCACCACGCCATCTGGCAGCGGGGCGTGCCGGCCGGCCACGACCTGCTGGTGCGCAGCAGCGTGTCGCTGCCGCTGTGGTACCCGCCCGAGGAAGTAGGACGGTTCCAGCTGGCCGACTTGCTGCGCGAAACGGCCGAGTCGCAGGCGCGGGTGCGGGCGCGGCCGGGCTTCGTTGCTCCCACTACCCCCCCCCGGTGCGCTGGGATTTGAGCCCGGCCAACGAGGAGCAGCTGACCGAGCCGGGGGCGGCGGCCGACTACCGCTACCACCGCCTGCTGTCCGGCCCGGCGGGTGGACCCCGGTTCCAACTCAATTATCTGGGCCGGCGCACGGCCGAGGGGGCGCCGCCGCAGGCCGTGTTCACGCTGGAAATCTTCCCCGACGGCCGCCCGCGCTACTGCCCCGTGGCGGCCGATGCGCAGTATCTGGCCGTGGACGCCGACCAGGGCGGGGCCGTATCGTTTGCCGTGGCCGGCCGCCGCTACCAGGCGCGCATCGGGCCGGCCGCGCTAGGTCACCTAACGGTGGTGGCAGACGTCCATCCCTAGCGCATCGAGCCGCCCGAGCAGGCGCCCCGGCTGCTGAAGAACGGCTTCTGATGGACTTGCCAAGGCGTCGTGTTGCCAAGCGCAGATAGACCACGCGGGATGCTGAGGAGTCCGCGGCTTATGCTGCGCATTTCTTGCCGGGCAAGACGCGGAGACACCCCGACTGCGCCCGGTATGACGTTCTGATTGTAAATAAGCACCCCTGCTTTCCTCACCGCACCAGCTCAATGGAATTTATCCGGTCCCCGATTTCCAGCCGGCTTACTACGTCCATGCCGCTGACGACCTGGGCGAAGATGGTGTAGCGGCCGTCGAGGTGGGGCGTGGGAGCGTGGGTGATAAACCACTGGCAGCTTTCGGTGTCCTTGCCGGCCGAGGCCAGCCCCACCGCGCCCTCGCCGTAGTGCAGGTCAGCGAATTCAGAGCGCAGGTTGTAGTCGGAGCTGCCCCAGCCGTCGCCGCGGGGGCAGCCGCCCTGGGCCACAAAGTTGGGCACTACGCGGTGGAAGTTCTTGCCGTTGTAGAAGCCCTGCTGCACCAGCGCCACGAAGCTACCCACCGAGCCCGGCGCCTCCTCCACCAGCAGCCGGAACGTCACGTCGCCCTTCGCCGTCCGGATAATGGCGCGCTGGCCCACCGGAATGCGCTGCACGAAGGGCCAGTCGATGGGGTGCGACTCGGCCTTGGCCACCGGAAACGGCGCCGTGGGCAGGTTTTCCAGAAAGTCGATGGTTTGCTGCAACGATTGCCAGGCTTCCAGGTCGCGGGGCAGCAGGAGCTTGTCGCGGGCCTGCCGCAGGAAAACGGTGTTGGCAAACAGGCGGCGCAGCTCCAGCCTGGGGTTGCGCATGGCCTCGGCCGCCGTGCCCATCATAGCCACGTCGCCGGTCCCGATGGCGCGCTGAAGCAGCAGGCCAAAGGCGGGCTGCAGCTCCGCCGGAAATGCCGCGCTGCCGCGCATGGCCACCAGCGCCTCCATCCCGTAAGTGCTGACCACCAGCGGCTGGCCGGTCACGAACGTCGCCTGGCTCACGAAGTCGTAGGCGGCCGGATCTTCGCCCAGGGCTTTGAGCAGGTAGCCTTTTTCGTACGGGTCGGTGGCGGCGGAGTAGCGGTCCTGGATGGCAGTGCGGATGGCGGCCTGCTGGGCCCCGCCCTGCCGGAGGGCGGCGGCCAGCAGCGTGGCCCGCACCCGCCACTGGGGCAGCTTGTTGGCCTTTTCCAGCAGACTCGCACCCGGCTCGCCCTTAGCGTTAGCCAGGAAAAACTCGGCCGCCGTCACGGCTACTGGCTCGCTGGCATCGGTCAGGGCATCCCAGGCGGCTTCCTTCACGGGGGCGTACTGGGCGGCCGTCATGGCCCGCAGGGCGCTGAGCCGCACGCGGTAGTCCGGGTCGCGGCGGGTGAGCGTGGCCAGCACGGCGGGCACGCTCACGGCCTGAGCCGCTTTGCTCAAAGAAGCCACGGCGGCGCTACGCACGGCATAGCTCGGGTCGTTCTGGGCCGCCGCTTCGATGGCGGCGGCGTAGGGTGCCAGGTTGAGGCCGCGGGTGCGGGCCAGGGCGTTGGCCGCCGCCAGGCGGGCCCCGTAGGGGTTGCTTTTGCTTAGCAGCTGCACGGTGCGGGCCACGGCGGCCTCGGAGGTGAGGCCGCGCAGCCCGGCGCGGTACAACCCCCAGGCCTGCCCGACCAGCGCGGCGGTGTCGGTGGCCAGGGCGGCGGGCAGCTTGGTGAGGGCGACCAGGCCGGCGCGGGACGTGCATTTGCCCAGGGCTTCGAGCACGTAGCGGCGGGCCGTGGGGTCGGTATCGGTGGTGAGGCGCTGGCGCAGGGCCGCTTCGGCGGTGGAGTCGGCGGTTTGCCCCAGGGCGTAAGCGGCGGCGCGGCGCACGGTCACGTCGGCGTCGGCGAGGCGGGCACTGAGGGCAGCGGTAGCAGCTTTGTCCTGCACCGAGGCGAAGGCCAGGGCGGCTTCGCGGCGGTACCGGCCCTCGGGCTGCTCCAAAAACGGCAGCAGCACGGCCGTAGCCCGCTCATCCTGAGCCGTGGCAATCTGACGCAGCACGGCGTCGGTAAACTTGTTGGCCGCCGCCGGCACCGACGACGTGGGCCGCATGGCGCAGGAGAATAGCGCGGCGCTCAGGCTGCCCGCCACAGCCACGGTCACAACAAAACGGCGGAGTAAAAGTGGGCCCATGGGTTGGTCTTTGGTTGCTCGGTGCTGGCTTCTAATCAGGCAGGAAAACGTGAATCGTGGGTACCCTGAGCACTTTTCAGCGCCGCCGAATACTACTTTACGATTTTATAGCCTTGTAAAACCGCAAAGCATTTGCTTTACCTTTTTGTAAAATCAGAGAATTGTAAAGCACATTATGCTTTACCTTTTTTACCAAGACTTAAAATCGTAAAGCAAATTTATCGTGGTACCACGTAAGTCGATTCCCCAGCTCAAATTGCCGAAACAGTGAGGAAGCGGCCCGGAAGTTAGCAGATGGCCTGCTTTCCCCGGCAGTTGCGGCGCGAAGCAGCCCATTTTTCTTCTCGGCCAGGCGGGCCAAAGCCGGTGTCCAGGTGCAAATCCCCAGACCTCACACTCGCGCCAGCAACTCATCCAACGCCGCAAACAGCACGGCGTTGCCGTGCTGGGCGTAGCTGCTCAGAGCCATTTCGTAGGCGCGCAAGTCGTAGAGGAAGGCCTTGAGGTTGTCGGCGGTAATGGCCGCGAAGTGGCGGCCGTAGCCGAGCTTTTCCACTTCGGCGGCGTTGAGAAACTGCTCGAACTGGGCCGGAATCGGGATGGCGCAGATGGGCTTGTGCAGGTACACGGCCTCGCTGATCAGCGAAAAGCCACCGTTAGTAACGATGGCGCGGGCACTGGCCAGGTCGTCGATAAAGCCCTGCTCACTGAAGGCCCGCAGCTGCACGTTGCCGTGGCTTTCCTCCTTGTTGAAGCCGTAGACCCGGAATTCCTGCCCCGGCAGCCCCTGCAGCAGCGCCACGAGGTCTTTCTGGGTGGTGGCCGACTGATACACCAACACGTGCGGCCCCTTGGTGGGCGTGGCGGCCATGATTTCGGGCCGGATGATGGGCGGCACCAGCGTGGTGTCGTCCTTGATGATGGGCAGCGGGAAGAAGGTCGTGATGAAGTAGTGCTGGCTGCGCGGCAGCTTGGCCCGCACGATCTGGCGGGCCAGGTTCAGGTGGCCTCGCTCCGGGCGCGGCACGGCCACATCCAGCGCCGTGCGGTTGATAATCTGCATGTTGTCGATGCTGATTACCGGCAGACGGCGCCACTTGGCGAAGAGGTAGCTGAACGACTCGAAGTCGGAAATGACCAGGTCGGGCACGAAGTCGCAGAGCAGCTCGCGGTACTTGGCGAAGTTGATGCGCAGGTTTTCGGGGGCCGTGCGCAGCGTGAGGGCCGCGGTGCGCGCCTTCGACACGGTCAGGTTTTTATAGGCCAGGTGAAACCCGCGGATTTCGTGGACGCGGCCTGGAAAGTTGGCCGCCAGCACCTGGTAGGCGCGGGAGCTGCTCACCACGCACACGTTGTGGCCCTGGCTCAGCAGGTGGCCGATGACGACTTTGCTGCGCGTCGCGTGGCCGAGCCCCTCGCCGGGCACGCCGTAGAGAATGTTCATTTGATCCAGACTTTTTCGAGAATGCGCCCCGTGCTCAGGTCGAGCTGCACGGCCCAGCCGATCCAGTTGCTGGCCCACAGCTGCCCGTTGGTTTCCCAGAGCGCCATGTACGGGTTGTCGACGGCGCCCGAAACCGAGGGCAGCACTTCCGCTTTCCAGAGCAGCTGCCCGGCGGCGGAAATAGCCGTCACGTTGTTATTGTACAAAATGCCCAGCGGCGACTCTTCCAGCAGCACGTACAACTCGGCCAGCGGCAGCAGCTTGGTGATATGGTAGCGCGACTGGTACAGCACGGCGCCGCCGTCGATAACCTTGTTTCGTTCACTGCTGATCATGAATGGAGTAAGTAAGCGCCGATGCGGCCCGCAAGTAACGGAAAACGGGGCAGACGGCGCCGCGGCCGGCAATTGGCTACTCAACGCTGAACCGACCGGAAGTAGTGCCCATCACCAGATCAAGGGGCCTTTACACGCCGGGCGCGTACTTTCGGCCTGGTTTTAGTAACCGCGCCTTTTTTCGGTTGCTTTTCCTCCCACGGCTTACCTCTGCTTTTCTGCTGATGAAACGGCTTTCTTCTTTCCGCTCCGGGCTGGCGCTGGCTGCCCTCACTGCCCTGCTCACCACCTCCTGCATGGCCCCGCGCGCCATCACCAGCTCCGGCAAAGTCACGCCCCGGGGCGAGTTTCGGGTGGGCGGCAATCAGTCGTTCAACATTCCCACCGAAACCATCAGCAAAACCGGCTCGGTAGTGAAAGAAGCCGCCGACCAGCTCAGCAGCCAGGACAAAGTGCAATACAGCAACCTGGTCGACAAGCTGCAGGTAGCCGCCCTGGCCTACGTCATCGACCCCGTGCAGCCCGCCGCCGACCTCTACGTGCGCTACGGCGCTATCGACCGGCTCGACGTAGGCTACAAGTACGCCTTCGGCTCGCACGTTTTCGACGCCATGTACCAGTTTATGGGTTCCACGGGCACGCCTGAGCACCCCGGCGGCGCGGCCGGCGCCACTTACGGCAGCATCGGCCTGCAGTACGCCACCCAGCGCGCCAAGCTGCCCAGCGTCCCCTTCCTCGACGACATCGACGGCCTGCTCCGCTTCCGCGCCACCCGCCACGACCTGATCGTGCCGCTGGTGTTCAGCAAGTCTTTCGGGCCGGAAGAGGAAATTGGGGCGTTTTCTTACGGGCTGGTGTACACCCACACCTTCCTGCGCTACGGCTTCGACCCGCGCAACATCTACAAGGCTGGCTCCAACACGGATCTGCTGCCCAGCCTGCCCGAGCAGAAGCGCGACTTTTCTTCCTACGGCGCATTCGTCAACGTGAAAGTTGGCTACCGCTACGCCTACTTCATTCCGGCGTTTGCCGTGTATTACCAGAACTACGGCACCTTCCAGCTACTCAACAACCAGACGACCAAGCTCAAGGGCCTCACGTTCATTCCGTCACTGGGTCTGCAGTTCCGCATTCCCACCACCCGCAAGTAACGCCCGAACCAGGAAAAGCCCGGCCGTCTGCTCCCAGACGGCCGGGCTTTTTCGTGCGCGGCCGATTCCGGCGCCGGAATACGACGGTTGGGCTTACCTTACTTTCCGGAAGCCCGCCGCTTTCCGAAATCAGCTCCCGGACCGGGGTCACCATCAAAGCCAGTGTTGCTTTTTTATTAACTTGAACCCCCCGCTTTGAATTTCCTCTCTCCGCATGCTTCACTTTTACCTTAATAATCAGCGCATCCGCACCGACCAGCCGGCGGGCAGCACCCTGCTCGATTTCGTGCGCTACCACCAGCACCTGACCGGCACCAAAATCGGCTGCCGTGAGGGCGACTGTGGCGCCTGCACCGTGCTGGTGGGCGAACTGCAGCCCGACGGCCAGGCCGTCCGCTACCAGTCGATGACTTCCTGCCTGACGCCGCTGGGCAACGCCCACGGCAAGCACGTGGTGACGGTGGAAGGCATCAACGCGGCGGCCGGCACGCTCACGCCGGTGCAGCAGGCCATCGTGCAGGAAGGCGGCTCCCAGTGCGGCTTCTGCACCGTGGGCTTCGTGATGTCGTTGACCGGACACGCGCTGAGCCACAAGCCCGCCACGCCCGAAAGTGGCCTGGCTGCCATCGACGGCAATATCTGCCGCTGCACGGGCTACAAGTCCCTGGAGCGGGCCACGGCCCTGCTCACGGAGCAGCTCGCCGCCCGCCCCGCCGACAACGTGGTCAGCTGGCTGAGCGAGCAGCAGTTCGTGCCCACCTATTTCCAGGACGTCCCGGCCAAGCTCCAGGCCCTGCAAACCGAGCTACAGAACGGCCCCAAAAACCAAGAACCAACAACCAAAAACCAGCTCCTCGGCGGCGGTACCGACCTGCTGGTGCAGCGCCCGGAGCACGTGCGCGCCGTGCCGGTGCAGCTGCTCTACGACCAGGCCCACCTGCGCGGCATCCGGCAGGAAGCCGACGGCCGCGTGGTGCTGGGCGCGGCGGCTACGGCCGAAAACCTGCGCGACTCCCCGGTGATGAACGGTCTGTTTCCGCGCCTCTACGACCACCTCAAGCTGGTGTCGAGCACGCCGATCCGCAACATGGGCACCGTGGCCGGCAACTTCGTCAACGCCTCGCCCATCGGCGACCTGACCATCTTCTTCCTGGCCCTCGACGCCCGCGTGACGCTGGAAACCGCCGCCCGGCAGCGCCGCGACCTGCCCTTGCGCGAGCTGTACCGGGGCTACAAAACCCTCGCCAAGGAAGCCGACGAGCAGGTGGTCGAAATCAGCTTCGCGGCCCCGCAGCCCACTGATTTCTTCAACTTCGAGAAAGTCAGCAAGCGCACCCACCTCGACATTGCCAGCGTGAACTCCGCCGCCTGGCTGCGCACCGAGGATGGCTTCGTGCGGGAAGCGCGCCTGTCAGCCGGCGGCGTGGGCCCCATCCCGCTGTTCCTAGCCCGCACCTCGGCTTTCCTGACTGATAAGGAAATCAACGCCGAAACGCTGGTGGCCGCCAACGCGGTGATGCAGGGCGAAATCAGCCCCATCGGCGACGCCCGCGGCACGGCCGAGTACAAGCGCCTGCTGTTGCGCCAGCTGCTGTTCGCGCATTTCCTGCGGTTTTTCCCCGCGCAGCTTTCCTTGCGGGAGCTGGTGTAGTTTTTTCATTTGTCATCCTGAGCGGCGCGAAGCAGAGCGAAGGACCTGCCTCCGAGTAAAGCAGTTACCTTGATAAATGAGTAAAGCCCTTCTTCGCCGGACAGAAGAACCTTGCTCATTAAAACGAGTTTCGCACGGACGAAGAGGAAGGTCCTTCGCTCTGCTCAGGATGACAGGCTGGATATTAAAGTGATTAAGAAGCTGCTTCCCACCGCTTCTACCCCGAATTCCCCTCCCATGAATCACCTCGACCCGGTGCGCCACGTGCGCGGCGAATCCCAGTACGTTGACGATATCCCGACCCAGCGCGGCACGCTGTACGCGGCCGTGTTTGAGTCGCCGCTGGCCCACGGCAAGCTGCTGAGCCTCGACCTGGCGGCGGCCCTGGAGCAGCCCGGCGTGGTGCGCATCCTCACCGCCCAAGACATTCCCGGCGACAATCAGATTGGCGGCATCGTGCCCGATGAGCCGCTGCTGGCCGAAGGGCACGTCCACTTTCGCGGGCAGCCCGTGGCGCTGGTGCTGGCCGAGTCCGAGCATCAGGCCCAGGCCGCGCTGGCTTTCATCAAGGCCGAAATCGAGTTGCTGCCCATCATCACCGACCCGCGCGTGGCGGCGGCTCAGGGCGAGCTGATCGTGCCGCCGCGCACCTTTAGCCTCGGCGATTCAGCCGCCGCCTGGAGCCAGTGTGCCCACGTGTTCGAGGGCGTGGCCGAGTCGGGCGGGCAGGAGCACCTGTACATCGAAACCCAGGGTGCCTACGCCTACCCCACCGAGATGGGCGGGGTGCGCATCATTTCCTCTACCCAGGGCCCCACCGCCGTGCAGCGCCACACGGCCCACGTGCTGGGCATCGGCATGCACCAGATTGAGGTCGACGTGACGCGCCTGGGCGGCGGCTTCGGCGGCAAGGAAGACCAGGCCACCACCTGGGGCGCGCTGGCCGCGCTGGGCGCGTTCGTGGTGCGCCGGCCCGTGAAGCTGGTGCTGGACCGCATGGCCGACATGCGCATGACCGGCAAGCGCCACCCCTACTCCTCCGACTTCCGCATCGGGCTGGACGCCGACCTGCGCATCCTGGCCTACGAAGTCACCTTCTACCAGAACGCCGGGGCCGCCGCCGACCTGTCGCCGGCCGTGCTGGAGCGGACGCTGTTTCACGCCACCAACGCGTATTTCATTCCCAACGTGACGGCCACGGCCTACAGCTGCCGCACCAATCTGCCGCCGAATACGGCCTTCCGGGGCTTCGGCGGGCCGCAGGGCATGTTCGTCATCGAGTCGGCCATCGTGCGGGCGGCCGAGGCGCTGGGCGTGGCGGCCAGCACCATTCAGCAGCGCAACCTGCTGCGCGAAAACGACCTGTTCTCGTACCGGCAGCCGGCCGAAATGTGCAACGCCGGGCTGGCCTGGGAAACCGCCGACCAGCTCTACAGCCTGGAAAAAAGCCGGGCCGAGGTAGCTGCTTTCAACGCCGAAAACGAGCAGTTCAAGCAAGGATTGTCGGTGATGCCCATCTGCTTCGGCATTTCCTTCACCAAGACGCCCATGAATCAGTCGCGGGCTCTGGTGCACATCTACACCGACGGCACGGTGGGCGTGAGCACCGGCGCGGTGGAAATGGGCCAGGGCGTGAACACCAAGATTGCCCAGGTGGCGGCCCAGACGCTGGGCATCTCGCCCAACCGCATCAAGGTGGAGAGCACCAACACCACGCGGGTGTCCAACACGTCGCCCTCGGCGGCCAGCGCCACGGCCGACCTCAACGGCAAAGCCACCCAGATGGCCTGCGCCGCGCTGCGCGAAAGGCTGCTGCGCCACGCCTGCACCGAGTACACGCTCAACTACGAGGGCCTCGAAATCCGGGATGAGCAGGTGCTGGCCGCCGGTGTGCCCGCCGAAACGAACTGGGAAAAGCTGGTGTCGTCGGCGTACTGGAAGCGGGTGAGCCTCACCGAAAATGCCCATTACGCCACGCCCGACCTGCATTTCGACCCCGTCACGAACCAGGGCTACCCGTTTGCCTACCACGTCTACGGCACGGCCTACACCACCGTCACCGTCGACTGCCTGCGCGGCACCTACTCGTTTGACGCGGTGCGCATCGTCCACGACTTCGGGGAAAGCATGAACCCGGCCATCGACCAGGGCCAGATCGAGGGCGGGGCGGTGCAGGGCATCGGCTGGATGACGCTGGAGGAGCTGATTTACAACGATGAGGGCCGCCTGCTGAGCAACTCGCTCAACAGCTACAAAATCCCGGACCTGTACTCGGTGCCCCGGCACCTGCCGGTGCACTTCCTGGATACGCCAGGCCACCCGCGGGCCATCCTGCGCTCCAAGGCCGTGGGGGAGCCGCCGCTGATGTACGGCATCGGGGCCTACTTCGCCGTGCGCGACGCCATCCGGGCCTTCCGCCCCGGCCACCGCCCGGACTTCTCGGCCCCGATTACGCCCGAAAAAGTACTGCTGAATCTGTACCCAAGCGCGGTAGCGGAGCCGGCCGTAACGCCAGCAGTGTCGGTAGAGGCCTAGCGAACCGTCCTGCCGCGGCTTCGCTCGGCAGGACGTTCTTTTCCACAGTTTTCTCTAGTGCAACCACCCACTCTCTCTCAATCCCGGCCCCGTGACCTGCCGGTGTGGCAGCATGCCGCCGCCCACCTGCGGGCGGGCCGGCCGGTGACGCTGCTGTGCGTGCTGAGCAGCCACGGCAGCAGCCCCGGCCGGCAGGGCTTCAAGATGAGCGTGGCCCCGGATGGTACGGCCGGCTCCATCGGGGGCGGCATTATGGAGCATAAGTTCGTGGACCTGGCCCGGGCCAAGCTGCGGGAAGCCGACCCGGACATCGTGCTGCGGCCCCAGATTCACCGCCGTGAGGCTCCCACCGACCGGTCGGGCATGATCTGCTCGGGCGAGCAGGTGGTGCTGCTGTTTCCCCTCCGCGCCTCCGACCTGCCCGCCGTGGAAGCCTGCGTGGCGGCCCTGGAGCAGCTTTCCGCCTCTTCCTTCCAACTTTCTGCCGCCGGCCTGGCAGTTGGTTTGGCCGCGGCGGACACACCCAACTTCGCCTACCACGAAGGCGCGAACTGGTACTACGAGGAGCGGCTCGGCTTCCGCGACCAGGTGACCATCGTGGGGGGCGGGCACGTGGCGCTGGCGTTGTCGCGGGTGCTGGCCACGCTGGACTTTGAGTTGACAGTGCTCGACGACCGGCCCGGCCTGAACACGCTGGAGCAAAACCCCTACGCCCACCACAAGCGCACGGTGCGCTACGAAACCCTGGCCCAGGAAATTCCCGCCGGCCCTAGCCGGTTTATCATCATCATGACCTTCGGCTACCGGCCCGATGAAGTGGCCCTGCGCCAGCTGCTGAGCCACGACGTGAAATACCTGGGCTTAATGGGCAGCAAGGCGAAAGTAGCGGAGCTGCTGGCCTCCATGCGGGCGGCGGGCTTTTCGGAGGAGCAGCTGGCGCGGGTGCACGCGCCCATCGGCCTCCCGATTCAGAGCCGCACCCCCGAAGAAATAGCCGTCAGCGTGGCCGCCGAGCTGATCCGGGTGCGCAACTCCGGGTAGCAGCGGCGGGCCTTTTCGGTTCATCGAACGATGTAGAGATGCCTACTTGCGTCTCGTCGTTGAACGACCCGCGGTGAACAACCAGCAACCGAACAGCGCGGCCGCCGAGAGGCGAGTATGCGTCTCTACACGCAAACGGCTTCCTCAGGCCGCTAGTAGTCGGAGCCCTGGGCTTCGTTGCCTTTCAGGTAGCCTTCGGTGAAGACGCGGTAGTGGTCGAAGATGGAGCGCACGGAGCGGCGCAGCACCACTTCGCCCTGGGGGCCGGGTGGCACCGTTACGCCCGAGGCGTAGCCATTCCACACGGCGCGGTTGGTGCGGTTGTCCACGAGCGTGACGAGCAGCGTGCCCTCGGCCAGGATCATGCGCACGGGCTGGTATCCGTGGCGGTCCTCCTTGGGCGTTTCGTCGTCTTCCACCAGCCCGTTATTGACCCAGCGGGTAATGTCTTCCTGGGCGTAGCCGCGGAAAGCCATGTCGCCCTCGAAAATGCGAAAAATCACCAGCAGGTCGGGCTTGCTGCGGGCGGGCCGGTAGCCCTGAATCTTCATGCGGGTCCGGATGGCGTCGCGCAGCACCTCGCCCAGCTTGCTGGTGTCCGACGATACGCCCGTGCCCGTCACGAACTCGTAGGTGCGGTAGCGGCGGAAGTTGCCGGCGTAGCTGTAATCGGATTCAATGCGGGCTTCGCGGCTGGCGAAGCACCCGGACAAGGCCAAAGCCAAGCCCAACCATAATGCAATAGAAATTTTCATGCGGCGCGGCGTGATGGGAACAATCTTTTCAAGTTACGACATACTCGTAGGTTATAGATTGACAGTCAGCCAAAAGGACGTACAAAATTTTGGCATTACTAGCGTAATACCTTGCTACCCGCTTTTCCCGACGCGCGGCTCCCGGCCTACCGGTAGCCGGCAGCCTGCAGGGCAAACAGCTCGGCGTAGCGCCCGCCCTTGGCCAGCAGCTCCTCGTGGGAGCCGATTTCCACAAACTGCCCGTTCTCAATCACCAGGATGCGGTGGGCCATGCGCACGGTGCTGAAGCGGTGCGAGATGAGAATGGCGGTTTTGCCCTGGGTGAGCTCGGCGAAGCGCTGGAACACCTCGTGCTCGGCGCGGGCGTCGAGGGCGGCGGTGGGCTCGTCGAGAATCAGCAGCTGGGCGTCGCGCATGTAGGCTCGGCCGAGGGCTATTTTCTGCCACTCGCCCCCGCTCAGATCCACGCCCCCGGCGAAGCGGCGGCCGATGATCTGGTCGTAGCCGCCCGGCAGCTTGCGCACCACCGTGTCGGCCAGGCTCTGCGCGGCGGCCGACTCGATGCGCCCTTGGTTGTCTTTCTCCTCGATGCGGCCCACGGCCAGGTTCTGGCCCGCCGAGAGCTGAAAGCGCACGAAGTCCTGGAAGATGACCCCGATTTCCTGGCGCAGCTCGGCCGGGTCGTACTCACGCAGGTTGTGGCCGTCGAGCAGGATGCGGCCCTCGGTGGGGTCGTAGAGGCGGCTGAGCAGCTTGACGAGGGTAGTTTTGCCGGCCCCGTTTTCGCCCACCAACGCCAGTTTCTCGCCGGCTTGCAGCTCGAAGTTGAGGTGGCGAATGGCCCACTTCTCGGCGTTGCGGTACTTGAAGCCCACGTTTTCGAAGCGGAAGCCTTCCCGGATCGGGTGCGGGAAGGGCCGCACCGCGCGGGTTTCGTCGCGGACGATGCGGGGCCGCAGGTGGAAGAAGTCGAAGAAGTCCTGGAGGTAGAGCGCGCCGTCGGCCACGGAGCTGAAGCGGCTCAGGATGCCTTCCAGCAGGCCCCGCATCCGGGCGAAGGAGCCGGCCAGGAAGGTGAGCTGGCCGATGGAAATCTGCCCGCGCACGGCCTGGCTGATGATGTAGACGTAGGCCGCGTAGTAGCCCGTGGCGCCCACGCCGGCGAAGAACGTGCCCCAGGCCGCCCGCCGCAGCACGAGGTCCTTGTTCTTCTGGTAAAAGTCGTCGGACAGCAGCCGGAACCGGTCGATGAGGAAGCGCGAGAGGCCGAAGATCTTGACTTCCTTGGCCGTCTCGTCGGAGGCCCCGGTCTGGCGCAGGTAGTCCAGCTCGCGCCGCTCGGGCGTCCAGCCGTGCACGAGCGAGTAGCTGCGCTCATTGAAGTGCGACTCGCCCAGAAACGCCGGAATGACGGCCACGAGCAGCAGCAGCAGCAGCCACGGATTGAAGGCCACCAGGCCCACGGCCAGAAAGGCCATCGTAATGGCATCCTGGGCCTGGCTGAGCACCTGGGCCATGAGCACGGTGCGCGACAAAGTCTGGCGGCGAGCCCGCTCGAGCTTGTCGTAGAAGGTGCTGTCCTCGAACTGGTCGAGGTCCAGTTCGGCGGCGTGCTCCATCAGGCGCACCGAGGTGCGGTTGGCAAACAGGTCGCCGAGCAAAGAGTCGAGCAACGCTACGCCCCGGCCCAGCGCGTCGGAGACGATAGCCAGGCCAAACTCCAAGCCGACCAGGGTCAGCACGGGCGTCAGGGCGCGGGTGTCGGCGGGCTGGCGGCTGAGCTGCACCACGGCATCAAGGATGAGCTGGCCCACGTAGAGCATGGCGACCGGCAGGGCCGCCCGCAGCAGGCGCAGGGCCACGTTGCCCAGGGTGAGGCTGGGGCTGGTGTGCCAGATCAGGCGCAGAAACTCGGGCAGGTTGCGCAGGGCGGAAAACCGCTCCCGCACCGAAACGGCGGGCTTATCGTCGCGGCGAGGCTTTTTGGCGGAAATCGAAGTCAATAAATCAGAGTACCAAGGCATAAGCCGGCGCTACGGCACACTTCGGGCCGGAGTTCGGGGGCGGCCGTTTTGGCAGGGGTGCGCGTTTAAAATCAGTTAGAACCCAAACGAGGGTTGTGGGCCATAATAAAGTTGTGTACATCCTCAGTGAGTTTGCGTGCAACTTGGCTCATCGATTCCCAAGTAATATGCTTGGCAGCTTCCTCCGCAAACTTGCGTTTTACGCTGCTTCCAATGGTACCACTACCCTTTTCTGGTGCAAACCCGTCAGGCAAGGAGGGGAACTTGCTACGTAGGTATTTACCGATATAAATGTTGGTATATGCACTTTGCCGCAATCCTGCAGCATCGAATGTTTGCTTTTTGTATAGCCCTTGCAGCGTTTCTACCAACACCGCAGGAGTTAACAGATTCTCAACTTCTCGTACTGGCAAAATATGATAGACAAAACCGGCATGCTGTTGCTTATTACGGGCTTCGTGACGCGTCTGCTTCCCAGCATCTTGATCGGCAATGAGCATGATACGATTCGCGATGGACAGGCCGCGAATTTTACTGAGAATAGCAAAAGTTATCTGACCGTTCGGAGCAAGCTCATCGAAATAGTAGTGTTCTACGTTGGCTCCGGCGTATTCGAGGAAAGTGTAGTGAAGCCCTTCTAAGAGCGACACGGTTTTTCCTTCGCTCTGCAGATGTTTCCAGTGCGCTTGCAGATAAGCGCGCAGGTACAATCTGTCGGTTATGCCCTCTACCCACAACGTGCAATTAGCAAGGAATACAGAGGAATTCTGTACACCCAGCGCATTTAGATTCTCCAGGTCGCGGGGAGCGGAGAGCTGGATCTGGAAGGATGAGCGCCCTGCCTTACCCTCTTGGCGGCGGAATGTAAAAAGGTTGATTAGGCTGGCTCCGTCAAGGGCAAAATCCAGAATGTGGTTGGAATGCGTGGTGAGGAAGACTGTGAGTTGCTTCTTGCGCAGGATAGGGTTAGTTGTAATCGTTTCGATGAATAGACGCTGAAAGCCGGGGTGAAGATGCGTTTCGGGTTCCTCAATGAAGAACCATGCTTTATCAGGGGCAATAAACAGAGGATACAGCAGCATGATGATGGCCTGGATACCGTCACCCAAGTCGTGAATGTCACGCTCTACCCCCGCTACGGATACCAGAATGTTACCTCCTCGCTCATCTTTGACTCGGTGAGCTACTACCTCTACGGTCTTGCCGTTGAAGAACGTGGTGGAAAGAAACTGTTCAAACGCTTTGAAGTTGGTACGCCCTGTGTATCGAGCGTTACGGGTAGTATCTACAGCTTCGTACAGTCCAAAACCCGTATCAACCACCACTCCCGAATCGATCAAGTCATAATCGTGTTGGGTTGTATGTAAGAAAATATCATTCGCAGACTCAAGCCGAGCTTTATTGCTAGCAATTAGGGTACGGGCAGTACGGAGTGTAGGAATATAAGTACGTGAAGGAAAGATAGCTACATTCGAGACAAGCTGACGCTTCTCTAATTGTATAGCCGATAAATCATCTGTTATTTTACCAATTTTATCCATAATATTTTCAGCAGCAGCTTTCAAATCTAGCTCTTCTCCATATATATTTTGCTTCCAAAATGGTTGGGGGAAAATAAATCCATTATTTTGATTATCATAAAGATGCCCATTGTTATGAGAGCGGTATACGCCTGACATTATCTCTTTAAATATTTTTCTTATTTTCTCAAAAACAACCATCAATTCTGATATATCATTATCTAACCCGCCATCATTAATAGTATTCTGCATGCTTGCCCCTATACTAGTATAAGCTTTTTCGATAGCACGATTAGCATCATTTAACTTATGCCAGTAATCAATCAGTCGTATTTCATTATCTCTATTTGATAAATTATTGGCCAGTATTTTTTCAAATGAATTTTCAAAATTACTTCCTCTTGTAGTATTTTTTGTTTTAATTACAATATTAAATACTGACTTTAGCTCAGCAACACTTTTACTTAAATTTTGAGTGTCAAATATAATATTATCAATATTCCCATTATCAATTATTATTTTTATTTTCTCACTACGCATCAATTCGCGCATGAATCGACTTTTACCTGAATTATTTTCACCCAGAAATATATTGATGCAATTAATATCGCCGAAGCATATAGGGAGCAATTCAGTACTACCCAAACTGTAAGAGTCCAAAGGATTGGGTTGACGTTGGTTTTGGTCAGGGCTAAAAGCTAAGTAGCGTGGCATAAGCTCAGTTGATAGTTAGTTTTTGTAATCGTCTTTGAAGTTGCGGATTGAAGTCAGGACTTCTGCTATGTGAGGTAGCAGCTGCTTCTTCTCCGCGTAGCTGAGTCTGTTAAATGTGCCGGCAGAAAGCGCTGCTTCCCTCACGGCTTGCGTTTGGTCGTAGTAGCCTTTTCCTCCCCGCTTCACCGAGTAATCGAATCCTTGCAGCCGAAAATGCTTGGCGGATTTTGCAGGAAAACGGTCAGCCTCGACGCTTGATAAAATTCCCTGCACAATTAGCTTGGGACTGGAATAGCCTTCAATGTAGACTGAGAAAGTATTGCTGAGCGCCCGGATGGACAGATGCTTGGGGTTGCCTTCAATAGAACACCGAGGATCAACATGGGAGGCTAGGTAGTCAGCCAGGATGGCGCCGAACTCCTGTTCCGCAAATTCGCGCTCCTCGCGACTCATGGGCGGTGGCATTGCCGGCAAGGCGTGTTTAGGAACGGGTGCGGCTTCAGGATCGAAAGGAGTGATGAACTGCTCAACAAACCGGCGCAGCTCTATTAACTCCTTAGGCGTTTCCAGCTGGGCACCGATTTCGATGGAGTTGCCAATGGAACTGCTCAGCAGATTTAGCGAGGTAAGAATGCCTGTAGTTTCATTGTAGTACAGCTTTGCATGTAAGTTGGGAATGGGCCGGGGCGTGATGCCCAGACTTTGCACCTGCTCTTTGCTCAAACTACTATTTTGATCTTCCCTGATATAGAAAGTAATCTGAACTCCCCGGTTACGGGCAGCTATCAGCGCATTAGAAACAGACTTGGTGTAGGTCAGATTGACATAGGGAGAGACAATGACTAACTCTTTTTTAGCAGAAAGGATAACCTCGAGCAGCTTGCTTGGCACTTCGTGGGATTGAATGAGCTTCATGCAGTTTGGTGAATCATATCGGTAATCAGAATAGTTGACACAGCATATGAACCTTGATTCTACCCAAGACTTCGTTGCTATACTTCTGCTAAAGTTCATCAACTCGCTCCAATCGGCAAACAACTTCCGCTCACACGTCCAAAGAAGCCCCCGCCGCCCCCGCCGCTGGGGCTTCTTCGTGTCACAGCCCACCGGAAGCATGGACCGTCCCAACCTTGTACAAGAATTTTCTGAAATCGAAAAATACTTGTACAACCTACGCTGTCGTTGATGTACAAGAATTCTCAAAAAATCGAAAATTCTTGTACATCCCAGCATGGCCCGTCGCTCCCGTACTTCGACTAACTTATTGGTACGCCTGCGGGCATGGTTTGGGCTCGATCAGGAAGCCCTGGCGCTCTACCTGGGCATCAGCCCCAGCCTAGTGCATTCCATCGAAACCGGCCGGCGCGCCTTAACCGCCGACATCTTCATGGCCCTGGGGCCCCTGCTACTGCACCTGCCACCACCCGAAGCGCCCGCGCCTGCTCCGGCTGAGGAGGTACCGCCGCCCGGCCTGCCCGCGCCCGAGGCGGATGAGCTGGATTTCCGGCGACAGGTGTGCGCGGTGCAGTTGGCGAAGCTGGGGCGGGAGCTGGCCGCCCTTGAAGCCCGGGCCCGCGTGGCCGCGCACTGGGCGCAGACCCTGCCCGCCCTGCGGCAAGCCGCCGCCGAAGCCCACTCCATTCCTGACCCCGACAACCCCGACCGCGGGGCCTGGCTGCTGGGCTGGCTGGAGCGGCAGGCCCGCCCGCTCCCGGCCCAAGATGCCACGCGCTGGCACCTGCTGCGGGCGCGGCTGGCGGCCCTCACGGCCGAGGTGGCGGCGCTAAACGGCAGCGCCGGCGGGCCACCCATCGGGCGGTAAAAAAATATTCGCGAGGGTGCATACTACTGAAAAAAGACAACGCGTTGAGTGGTGGTAATCAAACCATTCACCCTTTTTTCCTTTCAAGTCATGGCAATAAATTATGCCTCCCTCACCGACTGGGCCATGTGCGACGCGGCCACCGCAGAAGTTGACTTCAAGCTGGAAGTCTACACCACCAACGAGGCAGTAGACCGGCTGGCCGACAAGCGCACCGCGCGGACCCGGAACAGCACCGCGTCGAAGCTGGCGGCGGTGAATTCCAAAATCACGGCGGCCGAAATCCTGCTGGCTTCGCCCGGTATGGATCCGGACCTGGTTGAGAAAACCACCGACGAACTCGCCGCCCTGAAGGTGCAGCGCACCACGCTCACCAAGCGCGGGCGCACCACCAAAGTCCTCCAGAAGTTTCTGAGCGAGGTGGAAGACGAGCAGGACGATGCGCAGGTAGCCAAGCTCACGGCCATCAAGGCGGGCATTGCGGCGCGGCGGGCCGAGCTGTCTGCGTAAGGCCCCGGCCCGGCGGGGCCTAGTATTCAGAAGCCCCGACCGCGGTTGCAGTCGGGGCTTTTTCGTGCCGAAGCGGGCCAGGGGGGCGGCCGGCGCGGGGGTGAGCTAGCCGGCCTCACGCCCGCCGCCCGACTGCGCGAGCTACGCCTGCACCAGGCCCGGCAGCTGCTCGGGACCAGGAACTTCGGCACGGTGGTCCAGGTGGCCGAAGCGGCGCGCTTTGCCTCGGCTAAACACTTCAGCAACCTCTACGCCGAGCGGTTTGGCCGCCGCCCCGGCGACTACCGCACCCCCACCGCGACTAGCGCCTCGGACGGGACGTTGCGTCGGTCCGGCATAGACTCACTCCTCGCCTAGCCAATGGGCGCAAAGTGACTACGGGCCAACCAGACAGGGGTGAATTCCTGCCAAAATGCTTAAAAAAGGGATGTTAGCCGAAGATTGGCAGGAATCTGCCCCTCCTCTGGCGGGCAAATGGCCGACCTTTGCCCCCGGCAACCGGAACCGACAAACTGCCCGCGCCGGGCCGCTCCCCGGCCTGGCGCCCAACACGCGGGCCCGGCCTGCCCACCCCTTCGCCTTCCTCCCGGAGGTAGCACTCTCCCTGACCTGTATGCAACACCTACACCCTTCGGCCGCTGCGGTGGCCCCACGCCTTTCTCCTGCCGGACCCACCCCGAACCGTACCGGCCGGCGGCTCCGACGGTGGGGGCTGCCCGGGTCGTACCTGGTAGGGCTGCTACTGCTGCTGGCCCTGGCCATCACTGCCCGGGCCCAGACCACCACCTTCACCTACACCGCGCCCGGCGGCCCGCAGACCTACACCGTGCCGGCCGGCATCACGGCCGTGCAGGTGGTGGCCACCGGGGCCAGCGGGGGCATTGTGGAGGATGGGTCGTATTCCACGACTGGCTATGGGGCCGGGGCGCGGGTGCAGGCCACCGTGGCGGTGACGCCCGGCGAGGTGCTCACCATCCGGGTAGGCGGCCAGGGCACCAACGGCGCCGGCAACATCGTCCCCGTAGCGGGAGGCTACAACGGCGGCGGCCCGGGCCTGGGCAATAGTGGCGGCGGCGGCGCCACCGACGTGCGCCGGGCCAGTACCGTGGGCAGCACCGGCGACTACCTGACCAGCCGCAACGCCCTGGTGGTGGCCGGCGGCGGCGGTGGCGGCGGCTACCAACTGGCGGCGGGCGGCAACGGCGGTACGCCCACCGGGGCCAA
>Ga0247729_10000060_pt1 | contig 52995 bp, 34 predicted proteins | sample UWRJL133311R2_FD_180958 | JGI IMG/M metagenome (GOLD analysis project Ga0247729, IMG submission 180958) | Plant litter microbial communities from Arlington Agricultural Research Station in Wisconsin, United States - UWRJ-L133-311R-2 | ecosystem: Environmental > Terrestrial > Plant litter >... | reverse complement strand
CTGGGCGGTGCTGCCGCTACGCACCAGTTCGGTGCGGGCTTCCGAGGCGAAGCCCGCCAGCCAGGCCGGCGGCTCGGCGCCGTTGGGGGCCAGCACCGCTGTGAGCGTGCCCAGAGCCGCCAGCCGCCGCCGGGCCCACGCGGCCCGCTCGGGCAAGCCGCTCAGCTCGAAAGCCACGTCGTTGGCCCGCAGCTGACACAGCTGCAGCCGGCGGCGCAACGCCTTTTCGTCCAGGGCCTCGGCTGCCGGGTCCAGGGGCGTCGACTGGAGCGCCAGGGTGAGGGCCGCCTGGGGCATCACCGCCTGCATGGGTAGGCCGCGCACCCCGCGCTCTACCTGCGACACCATCATCTTGCTCAGCCCCAGGCAGCGGCCCAGTCCAGTCTGGCTCAGGCCAAACCACGCCCGCAGCCGGGGCAGCAGGTCACCGGTCATCTTGTTAATGGACATTATTGATTTTGCTTTACTATTTTAGGCTCTATGAAAAATGTAAAGCAAAAAACGAATAAATATGCTTTACGGTTTCGCGCTTTATAAAAATCGTAAAGCAAAGCCGTTAGGTCTGGCAAAGGTCGATACTGAGAAAGCTAGTAAAAGCACGGTGCCACTGCTTACCGGCTAGGCGTGGCTTTTGGGGGCAAAGGGCCGAAAACCGTCCGAAAGGCCCGCAGGGCAGCGGGATGGTAGATAGTCTGGTGCGTTTCCCGAGGCAGGGGCTCGTAGTACCAGCGCAGCAGGGGCCCCACCGGCGTGCCGAGCTTTTTGACCAGGCGCCGGGTGGCGGCCGTGATTTCCGGCTCGTTGCTGGTGGCCAGATACAGCGTCTGGGGAGCTCCGGCGGGAGCCAGCCAACGGCCGGCCTGGGCTGCCAGCTGCTCCCGGTTCCACCATAGGCTGGGGTCGAAGGCTAGGTAGGTGCTGAACAAAGTGGGCTCCAGCAGCAGGGTCTCGACCACGAACAGGCCCGCCAGTGACTCGCCCACAATAGCCTTTTCCGGCGTGGTGCGGTAGCGCCGCTCGATTTCCGGCATCAGCTCGGTGCGGATAAACTGCCGGAAGGCCGCCGACTCCCCGACCCGGGGCGCAATTTTCCGGTCTTCCTCGTTCGTGGTGGGGCCAGTCAGGTCGCGCCGGCGCTGGGTGTTCTCGATGCCGACCAGCAGAAAGGGCCGCATTGTGCCATTGCCCACTAATACCTGAATCAGGCCCGCCACGTGCAGAAAATCCTCGCCCAGCCCGCCGTCGGGCATGTACAGCACGGGCACCCGCAGCGCGGCCGAATCCGCGTAGCCCGGGGGCAGGTACACGTTGAGGCGGCGGGTTTCGCCCAGCACTTTCGACTGAATCGTAAACGTTTGTCCGATTGCCAGCGGGGCCGCGTTGGGAGCGGGTGGCGTACCCTGGGCCGCCAGCGTCAGGGGCAGGCCGAGTAGAAAGAACAGCAGGCGGCGGAGGTAGGGCACGACAGGAGCAGAATGCGCCGGAGCCGAGTTGCCAGGGCAGCCGGCGGTGAGAAGTGCGGTAAAAGTAAGCGCGCTGGCTGAATCCGGTCAGTCCGGCGGGCGGCCCAGGCTAGTTGAACGCCAGCGGCACTACCAGCTTCACGCTCACGTTGCGGCCCTGGTTAAATACGCCGGCGCGGCCATTGCTCACGTTGTAGGCCGCGTACTTGAGCCGGCTCAGGTGGCTCTGGTAGCCCACGTCGAACAGATTGTTGCCGGCCAAAAACACCGAAAACAGCGTCTGGCCCTTGGCGTTCTGCACCTCCGAGCCCAGACCCACGTTCACCAGCGTGTAGCCGGGCGTGCGGGTTTCGGTGTCGAAAGCCGAGAAAAAACGGTTCTGGGCGAAGGTGTGCTCCACGCCGCCCTTGGCGTAGAGGTTGGCGAGCCGCGAGGTGCCCACCTTGCGGAAGTTCACCCGCACCTCCGACTGCAGCCGGTCGGCCGGAATGAAGGGCAGGTAATGCTGGCCCTCGGGCTGGTCTAGCTGCACGGCCCGCACCATCGAAAACGAGTTTTCGAAGTGCAGCCAGTCGAGCGGGTGGGGGTGCAGGTCGAGGCTGACTTCGCCGCCGGCCAGCCGGGCGTTGCCCTGCCCGTAGCGGAACACCGGGTCGCCCTCGGCAGAAATGGAGTCGCTGAGCCGGCTGGGGAAGATGTAGTTCTGAATCCGGTTGCTGAACGCGTCCACGCTCAAACTGACGTGGTCGGTGGTGTAGCTCACGCCACCGTCGACCTGCAGGCTGGTTTCGGCCTTGAGGCTGGTGGTCCCGATTTCGTAGCGGATGGTGCCCTCGTGCTTGCCGTTGGAGGCCAGCTCGGCAATGTTAGGAGCCCGAAATCCGCGCGACACGTTGGCCTTGAGCACCAGCTTATCGGTGGCGCTAAATGAGCCGCCCACGCTGCCCGACACGTTGTGAAACGTTTCCCGGAAACCCGCGAACTTCTGCTCCCCGCCAGCAGCCGGCTTTTCGTCGGCGTCCAGGTACAGCGCGTCGCCGGTGATGGTGCGCACGTCTTCGCGCAGGCCGCCGCTGAGGTCGAAGCGGCCGAAGCTTTTCTTGGCCACGGCAAACACGCCGTTGTCGAACAGGCGGTAGGCCGGAATCAGGAACTCGACGCCCTTGTTCACGTTCTGTTGCTGCATGCCGCTGGTGCCCAGCGTCACGCTCCAGCCGCTCAGTTCGGGCAGGTAGTAGCGCACGGCGTAATCGAGGGTGCGGAGCTGGAAGAAGAGCGAGGTTTCCTGCGGGTCGAGGGCATTGCCGAACTCCCGGCGCAGGTTCTGCTGCCAGCCCACGTTCACCGTCAGCCGGCTGCGGCCCAGGATAAAGTTGTTGTCGGTGCCGATACGCAGGTGGTTGATCTGCTGCCGGGGCACAGCTAGCCCGTAGCCGCGCAGGTCGGCATCCGTCACGGGCACGCCCAGCGTGGAGTCGCCGGAAGCTACCTGCTTTAGAAAGCGGCCGGTGGTTTCGTCCCGGTCGCCTTCCACCAGCCCCACGCGCTGATTAAACGACGACACGGTGAGGTGGGAGTAACCCCAGCTTTTGTTGAGGCCCACGTAGCCGTTGCCGTCCAGTTCCCGAAAGCCGGAGTTGTACACCCGGCCGTCGTAGCGGTTGCGGTAGTCGCCGGCTAGCTTGCTGCTGCCGCGCACCAGCCAGTTGAAGCCGTTCCGGTTACCGGCATTCAGCAGCGAGTAGCCCTGCAGGTGGTTGTTGGTCTGGTAATTGGCTGCTACCGAGCCCAGCACTTTGCCTTCCTCCACCGGGTCGGGAGCCAGGAAGTTGATGACGCCGGCCATGCCATCGGAGCCGTAGAGCAGGCTGCCGGGGCCCTTGATGATTTCGGCCCGGTCGATGGCGTACTCGTCGATTTCGATGCCGTGCTCGTCGCCCCACTGCTGGCCTTCCTGCTTGGCGCCGTTGTTCAGGGTAATGACGCGGTTGGCGCCCAGCCCCCGGATAACGGGCTTGCTGATGCCCGCGCCGGTGGTAATCTGGCTCAGGCCGGGCGTGTGGGCAATGGCGTCGACGGCGTTGGTGGAAGCGGCCTGGTTGAGACGGGTGCGGTCCACCACGGTGGTCGGAATCGGGGAGCGGCGCATCTCGGTGGCCGCCGAAACGCCCGTCACCACCACCTGCCCGATTTCGGTGGCCGCCACGCTCAGCGCCACGTCCAGGGCCTGGGGCGTACCGGTATCCACGGTGCGGACCACGGTATTATAGCCTAGAAACCGCACCTGCATCAGAAACCGGCCTCGGGGCAGGCTGCTAAACTGAAACGTGCCGTCGAGGCCGGTGGCCGTGGCCTGCTTGAGGTCGGGAAACAGCACCGTCGCGCCGGGCAGCGGCTCTTTCGTGGCTTCGTCGATAACGCGGCCGGTGATGGGCGCGGCGCCCGGGCGGGCTAGTTTAGGGGAGGTGGCCGGCGCGGTTTGCGCCCAGGCGTTAGTGGTCAGCACGCAAAGCGTGGCCGCCAGAAGAAAACGGGACATAGAAGCCAGAAGCAAAATCGAGGGGAAACCGGCGCTGAGGCCGGCGAGGCGCGCCGCGGGAAAAAAAGCACCGGCTAAAAGCCAGCGCCTTTCCCTTTTCTCCAACCAAACCAGGAGAGACGGCGTCGGGCTCCGCCAAAGGAGCCCGCATGACAAGTAAAGAGTTGCCGCAAAAGTGGCTTCACCGATGCGCTAAAGCACCTTTTAGAATACCACCGCGGGAAAGTGGCCGGCGGATAAAAGCCAAGCCAGCCACTACGGTTTCAGCGTCCGCCAGCTGCGGATCAAGGAAACGACGGGAAGAAGATAGTAAAGCTGCACGCTAAACGCAAATCGGCGGGCCGCGCAGCAGGTAGGTAGCCGGCAGCTGCCGGGCCCAGACCGAAACCGGCGACACGGCGGCCGGCCGGCAATATGCCGCGGCCGCGCCAAACTGTAGCACCGTTGTCAGCTGAAAAGGCAGAGTGCAGAAATGGTCGGTCTGGCAGTGCTGGTGCCGGGCCGTCAGCACGGCTTTGGCCGCTTTGGCGCGGGCTGGCTCCAGCTCGGTGTGCTGGTGCGCGTGCAAGGCCAGCACCCAGGCATCGGGCAGCAGCACCCGCACGAAGCACAGGAGTAGCAGTACAGCCAGCTGGGAGCGGAAAGCGCGCATTAGCAACAAGGAAGCAGGAACTAAGTCAAAGGTAGCGGATTTTCGCGCGCAGGCGGCTGTTTCCCGGCGGCCGCGCCGGCTTCACGCAAGCGTAACGTGCTGGCAACCTGTGGGCAACAGTAAGTGTAGACCTTTGTTGCGTTCCAGCCTAACCCTTGCCCCGCCATGAAAACCCTCTCATTTCGCCTACTTCGCCGTTTCGTTGCCGTGCTGCGGTCTTCCCGCGCCGCCAACCACCCCGACGCTCTGTTCGTGTAGTCCGCCGCATGCGCACCTCTGGCTTCCACCGAGAGTATTCGGCTACGGGCCAGCCCGGCCGCAAAGTCGCAGCTACAAGCTGGTTCGTTGAATTATTATATAAATTCAGTTTGTAATTGGAGTTTTAGAAATATAAAAAATCCGTTATAATCTGTTAAATAGCACCTGAGAAAAACAGACGGTAAAAAGCTGAACTCAGTTGGTGAATATGGAGTAGTAATTGAAATAGTATTTGGTTAACATGTTGTTATATAGCATGTTATTATGTAATCAGGTATTCTGATAAGGTTAGTATGCGGGAGTGATTTGCAAACTTGAATCACTTTGCCTTAGACACGATATTTCCATGAACTTACTGCGCTGGCAATGGCGCAGGCCTACAAGTTTGGTTACGTTTCAGATAAGCTTCGCCTGCCTCACGTAATTCTCGCGGTAATACCGCGTCACCCGGCAGTTGGCTTACACCGCTGATAGGCATCGACGAGCAGATATGGCTCAGTGAGCAGAGTGGACCTGGTGCTGCCGCTGAGTACGCCCAACGTGCTGGTGGTGGAGCGCCTGCTGCTCAACGTGCGGCAGTACACGGCGGCCTGTGCGGGCACCAGCCGCTACGGCTGCGGAATATCGTACCGCTGTCAAAGTGACAGCCACGGGCGGGGTGGAACAGCTTTTGAAGCGCTGAGCCAAACGACGTTAGCCGCCCGCGGGCTGGCGTTTCGTCCGGTTTTTAAGTTTTCACCCCTTAGGCAACGCGTTATGCAAGAGAAAGGTAGCATCTCGATTCACACCGAGAATATCTTCCCCATCATCAAGAAGTTCCTCTATTCCGACCACGAAATCTTCCTGCGGGAACTGGTTTCCAACGCGGTAGATGCCACTCAGAAGCTCCGGAGCTTGGCCCAGTTGGGCGAGTTCAAGGGCGAGCTAGGCGACTTGAAGGTGAAAGTGAGCGTGGACAAGGAAGCTCGCACCATCACCATCGCGGACCGCGGCCTGGGCATGACGGCCGAGGAAATCAAGAAGTACATCAACCAGATTGCCTTCTCCGGCGCCTCCGAGTTTGTGGAGAAGTATAAGGAGCAGGACGCGGCCACCAAGGACCAGATCATCGGTAAGTTCGGCATGGGCTTTTATTCGGCCTTCATGGTGGCCGACAACGTGGAAATCTTCTCCAAGAGCTTCCGCGACGACACCGAGGCTGCCCACTGGACCTGCGACGGCAGCACCGAGTTTACGCTCGAAACGACTGAGAAGGCCGACCGGGGCACCGATATCGTGCTGCACGTAGCCGCCGACTCCGACGAGTTTCTGGAGCCGGCCCGCCTGCGCACTATCCTCAATAAGTACTGCAAGTTTCTGCCCATCGAAATTGAGTTCGAGGGCGAAGTTATCAACCAGACGACGCCCATCTGGACCAAACAGCCGGCCGACCTGACCGACGAGGACTACAAAAAGTTCTACCACGAGCTCTATCCGATGTCGATGGACGAGCCACTGTTCTGGATTCACCTCAACGTCGACTACCCGTTCAACCTGACCGGCATCCTGTACTTCCCCAAGGTGAAGGACGAGCTGCAGTTTCAGCGCAACAAAATCCAGCTTTACTCGCGCCAGGTATTCATTACTGACGAGGTAAAGGACGTGGTGCCCGAGTTCCTGATGCTGCTGCACGGCGTTATCGACTCGCCCGACATTCCGCTGAACGTGTCGCGCAGCTTCTTGCAGGCCGACGCGGCGGTGAAGAAAATCAACACCTACATTACCAAGAAAGTAGGGGATAAGCTGGCCGAGCTGTACCGGAAAGACCGCGCCGGCTTTGAGGAGAAGTGGTCGGATATCGGGCTGTTCGTGAAGTACGGCATGCTCTCCGACGAGAAGTTCTACGAGAAGGCCAAGGACTTCGTGCTGGTGCAGAACGTGGCCGGCAAGTTCTTCACCCTGCCCGAGTACCAGGAGTTTGTGCAGGCCAACCAGAAGACCAAGGACGAGCAGACCGTGATGCTCTACACCACCGACGCCGAGGCTCAGCACGCCTTCGTACAGGCCGCCCAGGACCGCGGCTACGACGTGCTCAAGCTCGACGGCCCGCTCGACTCGCACTTTATCGGGCAGCTGGAGCAGAAGCTGGAGAAAACCACCTTCAAGCGCGTGGACGCCGAAACCACCAGCAAGCTCATCGATAAGGATGACGCCACCGAGAGCGTGCTCAGCGACGACGACAAGACGCGCCTGCAGGAGGTCTTCACCAAGGCCATCAGCAACGAGCACATGCACGTACAGATTGAGGCCCTCTCACCCCAGGATTCGCCGGTTATCATCACACTGCCCGAGTTTATGCGCCGCATGAAAGACATGCAACGCAACGGCGGCGGGGGCGGCATGCAGATGTTTGGCTCCCTGCCCGACAGCTACACCGTGAGCATCAACGCCAACCACCCCGTGGCTCAGCGCGTGCTCAAGGCTGAGGGCGAAGCCGGCGAAAAGCTGGCCCGCCAGGCCTTCGACCTCGGGCTGCTGGCCCAGGGCATGTTGAAAGGCGAGGCCCTCACCGCTTTCGTGAAGCGCAGCGCTGATTTGCTGGCCGCTGAGTAAGTAGCCGCAGATTTTATGCAAAGCCCCGACGGCCCGCCAGCCGTCGGGGCTTTTGGTTTTGGGGCGGCTGGGAAGGGGAAGACTGTGTAACTTTGGCAGCCGTCGGCCCCAACGGCCGCCTCATGCTTACCTGCTGCTATGCTTGACCCTCTATCGTACCCCGACCCGCTACGCAAAACCGTGACCTGGGCCGGCTTGGCTACCTACACGGCGCTGGCCGTGCTGGCCGTCGTCTTTTATAAGGAACGGATTGCTTTCGCCGACCTAGCATTTCAGCTGTTCACGATTCTGCAGGAGAATAACATGACCATCCAGAACATGCGGTTCGGGGCGGCCATTACCGAAATAGTGCCGCTGCTGAGCGGGCGGCTGGGGTTGGGGCTGAAGACCATCACCGTGCTCTACTCGTTGGCCTTCGTGGGCTGGTACGCCTTCGTATTTGCCGTGTGCATATGGTCCCGCGCAACGCGCTGGGCGCTGGTAATGCTGCTGCTGAGTACCCTGATGGTGACGCACACCTTTTACTGGGCCCAGTCTGAGCTGCCGCAGGGGCTGGCTTTTATGGTCCTGTTTATGGCCGTTTACCAGCGGTGGCTGCTGGGGCGGTGGCCCGTTTGGGGCCTGCCCGTGCTGACAGTGGGGCTGTTTACGCTGGCCTTCTTTCATCCCACTCTGTTCATTCCCTCCTGCTTCTGCTGCCTGTTTTTCATCCTGCGCGACAAGCAGGGCCGCGCCGACTACGCCTGGCTGATAGTCACTCTGCTGCTGCTGAGCTTCATCAAAACCCGGGTGTTTCATACCGGCTACGATACTGAGAACCTGAAGCGCACCGCGCAGCTGTTCACGTTGTTTCCGCACTACTTCAGCACCACTTCCTTTCAGAAGCTGCTGGGCTGGCTGGTAACCGACTACTACGCGCTGACGTTGGGGCTGCTGGCCGTGCTGGCCTACTACGGCTGGCAGCGGCAGTGGCTGCGGCTGGCCCTAGTGGGCGGCAGCTTCCTGGCGTATTCGATTCTGGTTACCGGCTCTTACCCCAACGGGCAGGAGCAGCAGTTCTACCTGGAAAACCTGCTGCTGCCCCTGACGATATTCATAGCGGTACCCCTGGCCTTCGACGTGCTGCCCACGGTGCCGTTGCGCTGGGCTGTCGGCATCGTGGTGCTGGTGGTGTTGGTGCGCGTGGCGCATATCGGGCTGGCGCACTCGCCTTACACCGACCGGCTGCACTGGGCCCAGCGCGTGCTGCGCCGCACCGAGCACCTGCCCCAGCGCAAGCTGCTGTTTGCCGATCAGGACATTCCCATGGATACGGCTATGATGACCTTCGCCACGCCCTACGAGTTCTGGCTGCTGTCGTCGCTGGAAAAGCCTTACCAGGCCCGCTCCATCGTCATCTGCGGCAACCCGGACGAGCATTCCGGCGACCTGGACAAGAAGAACGCCTTCATTGCGGCCTGGGGCGTATTCGACTATGCGGCGCTGCCGCCGAAGTATTTTTCATTTTCCGCGGCTGATACCACTACGTATCGGCGGGCCGACTATAAGCAGCTGGTGACCCCGCCGGTGAAGTGGTAGGCGGCAGTCCGGTGACGGGGCCGGGCACCAAATCCCTATATCTTTACGTTCGACCTTCCGAACCGCTTTATTTCGTTGATGCGCCTCCTTCGTCCGCTTCTTTTCCTGCTTACGGCTGTGCTGCTGGCCATCGGTGCCTGCTCCAAAAAGACCGTTTCCTTCAACAGCAAGGCTGACCCGGGCCTGGCCGGCGGCCTGCCCACCGACACGCTCACCACGGCCCGCGACACCACCAACGCACCCTCGCTGGAAACCAAGCGCGTGGTGCTGACCAAGGAGCAGGAAAAGGCGGCCAAGGACAAGCTCAAAACGGCCCAGCGCAATACGAAGAAGAAAAAGAACGTCTTCCTCGGCGAGAAAATCAAGAAGGGCTTCACCAAGTCGGGACCCAAGGGCCGCAACCAGTACATCGAGATTTTCTACTACCTGAAAACCTTCCAGCAGCCCACCGACTTCGCCCCGGCCCGCTACTACTTCGACCCGCGCAAGCGCAAGATTTTCAACACTACCGAGGAACTGGACCCCGCTACGGCCAAGGTGCTGCACGGCCCTTACAAGCGGATGCAGGGCGGTAAGGTGATTGAAACGGGCTTTTTCGCCCTGGGTACCCGCCATCTGCGCTGGGAAAAGTTCGATAAGAACAACGTGCTGCTCAGCAAGCAGCACTACGAAATGGGCTTCCCCCGCGACGCCCAGGTGAGCTACTACGCCAACGACAAGAAGCGCCTCAAGGAAGTAATTCCCTATGCCGACGGCAAGCTCGAAGGCGACTACGTAAGCTTTACCGAGCACGGCAAGCGGGAGTGGGTGGGCCAGTTTGAGAATGGCAAGAAGGTAGGGGAGTGGACGCGCTACTGGGGCTTCCGCAACACCAAGGACCGCCGTCACTACGTGTATCAGTACGGCGAATCCGGCTACGAGCCGGAAGTGGCTGAGCCCGAGCTGCTGAAGGAGTATAACCGCAACGGCGTCATGGTCTTCGAGAAAGACAAGTACGATAAGCGTGACGCCGTAACTGACCGACCCGGCTCGAAGAAGTAAGACTGGAGGCTGTTTGCTAGTCGATGATTGTTGAAAACGCTGAGTTTCTCAACAATCATTAACTAGCAAACAACTCAGTAAAATGCATCCTCGAAATGCTCGATGCGGAAGCCGCCGGCTACCTGCAGCAGCGCCAGGATGTCGAACCGGATGTCGCCGGGCCAGTTTACATCTTCCTGGTACTGCTCGGCGGCCAGCAAAAACAGCTGCCGTTTGCGGGGCGTCACGAATTCTTCCGGGTGCCCGAACTGCGCCGAGGAGCGCGCCTTGACTTCTACAAATACCAGCAGCTCCTGCCCGCGCTGAGCAATTAGGTCCACCTCAGCGCGGCGGAAGCGGTAATTGCGCCGCACGATGGTGTAGCCCAGCGCCAGCAGGTGAGCAGCAGCGGCATCTTCGCCGGCCTGGCCGAGTAAGTGAGCGGCAGAAGCCATAGGCAGGGCAGTTGCGTGAGCGTGTAGATTGGTGCTAAAACTAGTACCTTTGCGCGTTTTCCGGGCATTTTTATGATGTCTGGAAGTGCCCGGCGGCTATTGCCGGCGGGCTGCCCCAAAAGCTGGCTGCTATGGACCTTCTTACCGCCTGCGTGATGCCGTCTGCCGTTACTCAGCCCGACACCGCGCTGGTGCCTGCCGCCCGGCAGGCATGGCAAAACCGGCAGATTCGCGTGGAGAAGCTCGGCTTGGTCGGCTACGAAGCCGCCTGGGCATACCAGGAGCAGCTACTGGCCGCCACGGTAGATATTAAAACCCGCAACCGGCAGGCTGCCGACGCTGGCTTACCCACCGAGGCTACGCCCAACGTGCTGCTGCTCTGCCAGCACCCGCACGTGTACACGCTGGGTAAAAGCGGTAAGCCCGAGCACCTGTTGCTAAGTGAAGCGGAGCTGGTCCGGCACGGCGCCACCTACCACCGCATCAACCGCGGCGGCGACATCACCTATCACGGCCCCGGCCAGCTGGTGGGCTACCCCATCCTCGACCTGGACAACTTCTTCAACGACATTCACCGCTACCTGCGCGTGCTTGAGGAGGTCGTTATCAGCACGCTGGCGGAGTACGGCCTGCGCGCCGGCCGCATTGCGGGCCTCACCGGCGTGTGGCTCGACTTTGAGGAAGGAGCGGCTAATCCGCGCAAAATCTGCGCGATGGGTGTGAAATGCAGCCGCTGGGTGACGATGCACGGCTTCGCCTTCAACATTAACACCGACCTCGCGTATTTCGGACACATCGTGCCCTGCGGCATCACCGACAAAGCCGTAACCTCGCTGCAGCAGGAGCTGGGCCGGGCAGTACCGCTGCCGGAAGTGGAAGAAAAATTGCTGCTGCATTTGGCTGTCCTGCTCGATGCAAAGCTTATCAGCTAAGCCGATATGAAAGACGACATCAAGTTTGAGCCGGTAGAAGGCGTAGCGGTGGCCATCGTGCCCGATGAGCTGGCCGCTACCCAGGATGACAAACAGGGCTGGCAGGTGTACCTGCTCAACTACAACGACTTCCCCCTGCGCAACGTCATCGTCAGCTCCAACGGCTACGGCACCCACGCCGACGGTGAAGTCGTCCGGACCTCTACTTTACGCCACGTCATTCTGGAAGTAGAGCCCCAAAGCGCTACGCCTATTGAGCCCATCGACCCTGACTTGTTTCACCTCAACAACCAGTATTGGGTGAGCTATTACCACGGCCCGCAGATCTTCGATAAAAAGTTCATCTTCGTGCCCGACTCCATTGTGCCTGCTAACCTAATCCACATTGCCCTGCTGAGCCGCGAAGGCGTACTGCATAGCTAGGCATTGACCCGCAAATGGCCCGTGAAACTCGAATTTCCGGGCGTATTTGCTTAATTTTGAGCCGATAATATGAATCCAATCGGAATTCAGCTGGGGTTGTCCTTTCTCTGGGCGTTTCTGGTAGCACTGTTCGCGGTGCCTTCCATCATTTACATTGCCCACCTGAAAAACATGCTCGATACGCCCAACGTGCGTACTGTGCACGAGTCGCTCACGCCGCGTCTGGGTGGGGTGGCCGTCTTCGCGGGCTTCATGTCGTCGCTCACCATCTTTGCCGATCTCAGCAACGGCATTCAGCAGCTCCTGGCGGGCTGTATCGTTTTGTTCTTCGTCGGACTGAAAGATGACTTGGTGAGTATTTCTGTAACCAAGAAATTCGTCGGGCAGCTCCTGGCCACCGGCATCGTCATGATTATGGCCGACGTCCGCGTCACCAGCTTCCAGGGTATTCTGGGTATTCACGAGCTGCCGGTGGGCATCAGCTACGCCTTCACCTTCCTGGCCATCGTCGGCATCACCAACGCTATCAACCTCATCGACGGCCTCGACGGGCTGGCCGGTACCATCGTGCTGATTATCACCAGCACCTACGGTTACTACTTTCTGCGCTATGGCGGGCCCAGCTACGGTAACTACGTCTTCGTTTCGGTCTGCCTGATCGGGGGCATGCTGGGCTTTCTGCGCTACAATTTCCACCGGGCCAGTATCTTCATGGGGGACACCGGCTCGTTGGTCTGCGGCTTTATCGTCTCGATTCTGACTATCCAGTTTATCGAAATGGGTCTGAAAGTAGGCCAGCCGTTTGGCGCTTCCTCGCCTTCCGTCGCCATCGGCATTCTGTTCGTCCCGCTTTTCGATACGCTACGGGTTTTTATCGTGCGCATGATGGCTGGCCGCTCGCCCTTTGCTCCCGACAAAAACCACATTCACCACCGGATTCTGGCCATGGGCTTCCAGCAAATCAGTACCGTCATGCTACTGGGCCTGCTGAATCTGGTCGTCATCCTGTTCGTTATCAACTTCGCGGCCATCGGAAATACTTGGCTTATCGTGGGGCTGGTGGCTTTTTCGCTGGTGCTGAGCGTCTTCCTGGGCGTCTACCAGAGCCGTAGCGCCCAGCAGCGCGTAGCCTCCTAGCGTGTAGTGGAACAGCCAGCCGAGAATGGAAGGGGCATGGAAGCAGCTGGTTTGTGCATTCTGTTGTTGGGCTTGAGCGCCTTGCTGTTCTGGGCCCGCTCCGTTTCCGCCGCAGAGTACCGGCCCCTGCCGCTGGCGCCCCGCGGCGGCCTCTCCACCGACTGGCTCATCTATGATGTGCCCCGTAACAGCCTTATCCTGTACTTGCCCGACTACCACGCGCCGGCGCAGGCCTACTACCAATGGATTACCGTGCGGCCCGGCCACGCCTTACCCATTACTTTTGCAGCCCGCAAAAACCTAAGCCTTTTTCTGGACAATCGGCTCGTTTTCACCGCTACCGCTCCTGCTTCCTATACGCTGGATCTGGTGCGGCTGCTGCCGGCCGTCGAGCGGGTCGGTCCGCATCTGCTGTGTGTATGGCAACCCGAAGTGCCTCCGAATCTGGCTTCTTTCACCAATACCATCGTCACCCCGCGCGTGCAGCCCGGCAAAGCCGGTACCACGGCTGCCCTGCTTCCCCAGCCCCGGCCATTAGGCCACCAGGGGCAGAATGTGTTTCTCTGCTTCCTGCTGCTGATCGGGCTGCTGTATGGTAGTATCCGGGCCACCTATCAGCCAGGGTTTGCCCGCATCTACCAGTTTGAAGGACTGTGGAGCAAGCAAGCCAACGACCAGGACTTCCTAACCAAACCCACCTTAACTTGGCTGAATCTGCTCTTGGTTCTGATTTTCGCCCTGTCTTTTGCCCTTCTACTGGTCGCCATCCACACCAACATTCAGACTATCGTCATCCTGCGCCGTCTGTTCGATGTGCCCGAGTCCGCTATTGTCCTGCGTGTGCTTTTGTACGCCTCACTCGTCGCCGGCTTTGTGCTGGGCAAATATCTGTTTCTGGAACTGATGGGCTACATTTTCGACGTTACCCCGCTGGTGATGGTACAATACCGGGAATTCGTTCGGACTATTCTGCTCATGGGTCTGTTTCTGCCATTGGTCATGCTGCTGTACTTAGGGCTCAACCAGACGTTGCCCGAAGCCGTGCTGTGGATTTCCAACGGGGTGGTTTCCTTGATGTTGGTGGGTACCGTAATTCGCATTGCGCGCACATTACATCAGCGAGCATCTCTACTGAATCTGCATTTGTTTTCGTACCTTTGCGCCACAGAAGTGATTCCTCTGGTCATTTTGCTGAAATTGATCGTTTTTACCTACTAAAGTTCCCAGCGCCAGTCATTTGACGGGTGCTTTCCTCAACGACGCACCTATCGCCTGAAACTTACCCTTTTCTAAATTTTATGGCCGAGAGCACAGAAAAACCGGGGACAGGCCGGCATGCTAAGCGTATCTCCAGCATTCTTGTTACCCAGCCGACGCCGACGAACGACATCAATCCCTACTTTGCCATTGCTGAGAAATACGGCATCAAAGTAGATTTTCGTGAGTTCATCCAAGTCGACCCGGTTTCCTACAAGGATTTTCGCAAAGAGAAAGTAAACATTGCCGAGCATACGGCTATCATCTTCACTAGCCGCAACGCGGTTGACCATTTCTTCCGTATTTGCCAGGAAGCCAAGCTGGAGATGCCGGCGGAAATGAAGTATTTCTGCATCTCGGAGCAAACTGCTAACTACCTGCAGAAGTACATCGTGTTGCGCAAGCGCAAGCTATTTGTCGGGCAGCGCACGGCCGCCGACCTGTTTGATGTTATCAAAAAGCACAAAACGGAGAAGTTTCTGTATCCCTGTTCCGACATTCGGAAAGATGATATTCCGGAGTTCATGCGCGCCAACGGCTTTAAGTTCACCGAAGCCGTCATCTACCGCACCGTGGCCAGTGATCTGTCTGACCTTACGGATGTGAAATACGACTGTCTGGCCTTCTTCAGCCCTTCCGGCATCAGCTCACTTTTCATCAACTTCCCGGACTTTGAGCAAAACGGCACCCGTATTGCCGCCTTTGGTCCTACTACGGCTAAGGCTGTTCGGGATGCCGGACTAGCGCTGGATATCGAGGCGCCGCAGCCGAATGCCCCATCTATGACGGGGGCCATTGAAGCCTATATCCGTTATCATCACGGAGTTGAAGCTGCCAAAGACAAGAAAGCGAGTGGTAAGCAAAGCGTATAACCAAGGAAACAAGCGAGTAACCCCCCGGGATTAGATTCGCTTGTTTTTTTTTGCGTATTTGTTGCAGAGGGTTTTTTCCATACATTTGGAAACACTTGCGTTGCCCACCCCAACGCGTAACAAACCCCAAATCAGTCGCTTCTATGAAGGGAACTCTACTTGCCACCCTCCTGCTATCGGCAGTTGCCGGTTCAGCCCTTGCACAGCAGCAGCCGCAGTTTAGCCATTATGGCTTTAACGGGATGTACTTGAACCCCGCCTATGCCGGTATAAAAGGCCAGGGCGAAATTACCACCCTCGGCCGCTACCAGTACCTCGGCTATAATGCCACCTTCGACGATGGTGGTTCTCCCCAGACGTACATGCTAAGCGCCTCGCTGCCCGTGGCAGCGATTGGTGGCGGTATCGGCGTAAGTGTATTCCGTGATAAGGTCGCCCAATCTAACATCACGAACGCGCAACTGTCTTATTCCAAGCACATCAAAGTTGGCGAAGGCCGCCTCGGTATCGGAGTACAAGGCATCTTCAATCATCTGAGCAAGGGCATTTACCGCCCCATCGATCAGAATGACAAGAGCGTACCCCGGGATGGCTCAGACCAGAAGTTCGACGTTGGTGCCGGAGTCTGGTATGAATCCGACAAGCTCTATGCAGGCTTGAGCGTTAACAATCTGATGCGCTCGGATTACAAGTTCAAGAGCGAAGGCGGCGACAACACAGCCCAGGTGATCGGGGAAAACCACGCTTATTTCACCGCTGGCTACAATATTGAGGCATCCTCCTCCGTTGTAGTAACGCCTACGGTGCTGGCAAAGCTGGTTATGCCCGGTAAGTTTGGCGACAGCAACAAATTTACTTTCAAGAACAACTCGTACGAAGCAGGCGTCCGCGCCACCTTCAACGACAAATTCTGGGGTGGCGTAGGCTACCGCTACGATGAGTCCTTCACTGGTCTTTTGGGTATGAGCTTTGCTAAGGATAACGCTCTGCGCTTTGGCTACGCGTTTGACTTTGTTGCATTTAATCAAGATGCTCGTGCATTGAGCTCGCACGAAATAATGCTCTCTTACCGCCTGCCAAAACCAGGTCTGGCCACCCGCCCTGCTATCCGCACCCCTCGCTACAGCTTCTAAAATTTAGGCTGTCGCACAACACTCCGACCCTCTGATTACGTGCTGACTGGATTTTTAGTGTTGGTGTACTAAGTCGCTGCATTTCCTCGTTTAACTGGCAACTTGTCTCGTTCGTAGACAGTTGAGTGGTATTGAACGATATGCTTGCGCACGAACGTAAGATTCACTAAATTTGCCAGCTCATTAAATTGTAATCTTCGGATATCGCTGGCTGAACAGTCTTTTCTCTTTTGACATGAACAAGTTACTCGTATTGCCTCTCTTAGCCCTGTCGGCACTCTTCCTGGGAGGCTGTGGTTTCGGCAAAGGACCGCAGGGCGACCTGGTCGGGGCGCAAGACCGTCCCGAGTTCAATCCGCAGGAAGTGCCTTTTGGGATGGTACCTTGCCCCGGTGGAACGTTCCACATGGGACAGACTGACCAGGATATTTCGGCCTCGATGGTTAGCATGAACAAGCAGGTGACCATTGCCGGCTTCTACATGGATGAGACCGAAATTACGAATAATGAGTACCGGCAGTTCATGAATGCCATTCGCCAGGACTCCATTGATGTGCTCGGCGAAGAATATGTGATGACGGAACTCTACCCTGACACGACGGTATGGGTTCGGGACTTCACGTACCACATGGGTGACCCGCTGATGGAGTACTACTACACTCACCCAGCCTTCGATGACTACCCAGTAGTAGGCGTTGACTGGTTTGCGGCGAAGTACTTCTGTAACTGGCGCACTAAGAACAAGAATGCCGCTAATGCTGAGGCTGGTCTTGCTCCAACGCCAAACTTCCGGCTGCCATCCGAAGCTGAGTGGGAATATGCTGCTCGCGGTGGACGTAACTTGGCTACCTACCCTTGGGGCGGTCCTTACCTGCGTAACTCGAAAGGCTGCATGCTGGCTAACTTTAAGCCTGGTCGCGGCGACTATGCTAGTGACGGTTACGCTTACACTGCTCCAGTTGGCTCCTTCTTCCCCAACGACTTTGGCCTGTATGACATGTCGGGCAACGTAGCTGAGTGGTGCGATGATGCCTATATGGAGGCTTCCGTCCCAGTTGTTTGGGATATGAACCCAACGAACCCCGATGATAATGAGCCTCGCAAAGTTGTTCGGGGCGGCTCGTGGAAAGACATTTCCTACTTCCTGGAAACCGGCTCCCGCAACTTCGAATACCAAGATTCCGCCCGCTCTTATATTGGTTTCCGCACCGCTATGATCCAGATCGGTCAGGGTACTAACAACGCACTTAACTAAACCTTGCCTCAGGCAGCCTTTTTCTAAATTCCCGCTCCCAACAACTAGTTTTTTCTTCCAATCCAATTCTTTCAACTCAAGTAAAATGGCAGCAAAAGGCGGTAGCTTCATGTATGACGTGGTTATGCCCAAGGTGTATGGCATCGGGGCAGCAGTCGTAATCATTGGGGCTTTGTTTAAAATCCTGCACTGGAAAGGTGCCGACATCATGCTGATGATCGGGCTGGGAACCGAAGCTTTGATCTTCTTCCTGAGTGCTTTCGAGCCAAAAGGCAAGGAAACGGATTGGTCGCTGGTATATCCAGAACTGTCGGAAGGCTATGACCCTTCGACGGGTAATAAGAGTTTGTCGGCCGCTGGCAACAGCCAAGGTCTGACCCGCAAGCTGGACGATATGCTGAAAGACGCTAACGTGACTCCAGAAGCCATTGCTTCGCTCGGTCAAGGTTTGAACCGCTTGAGCACCACTACTCAGCAGCTTTCTTCGCTGGGTGATGCTACCAACGCTACCGAGGAATACACGACCAAAGTTCGTTCGGCTGCTCAGTCGCTGGAGCGCATCAACGAAGCTTACTCGCAGACTGCCCAAGCAATTGGCGCCATGTCGGATGCTACTTCTGATGCCCGCGAATACCACCTGCAGGTTCAGAATGTGACTAAAAACCTGGGTGCTCTGAATGCTGTGTACGAAATGGAATTGCAGGACGCCAATACGCACCTGAAGTCCATGAACAAGTTCTATGGCACGCTGAGCCAGGCTATGGAAAACCTGACCGAAGCTGGCAAAGAAACCGACCAATTCAAACAGGAGGTAACGCAGCTGACCAGCAACCTGGGTTCACTCAACCGCGTGTACGGCAACATGCTAAACGCCATGCGCGCTACCAGCTAAGGCTGCGAGCAAGTGCACTGAACGTTTCTGTCCAATAATTTTATCGACTAGGAAAGAACACGATGGCGGGAGGAAAAGAGACTCCACGGCAAAAAATGATCGGCATGATGTACTTGGTACTGACTGCCCTTCTTGCCCTACAAGTGAATTCAGCAATTCTGCTCAAATTCAAGTTTTTGGACGACAGCCTTTCCGGAATCAATGGAAAAGTGTCCAAGGCCAATGAAGGCACTGTAAAGGGGATTCAGGCGCAAGTCGTGAAGAACCGCAATACGGCCAAAGACGTGGCCATATTGAAACAAAGCGAAGAAATCCGCACCCGTACGCAGCAAATGGTTGCTTACCTAAGTGACATTCGCGAGAAACTTCTGACGGCCACTGAGAACAAGGGCAAGAATGAGTATAAGAACATGAGTGCCGAAGACAAAGTAGCCATCACCATGCTGGGTGGTACGAAGAACGGTGCTGCTTACGCAATGAAAGATGAGTTGAACAAGTACTCGACTTACATCAAGCAATTCGTGCCGGGCGCGGAGCCATTGGCCCTTGATGCGAAAGATGACAAAATGGTGACGGAGCCGGAGCAGAAGAGCAAAAGCTTTGCGGAGCTGAACTTCGAAAACACGCCTCTGGTAGCTGCTTTGGCCGTTCTGTCGCAGAAAGAAGCCGAGGTACTGAAGTACGAATCTGATGCTTTGGCAGCTCAGTCGGCTAAAGTTGGCGGTCAGACTATTGTCTTCGACAAAGTAGGCGCTTTCGCCAGTGCTGAGTCCAACACGGTTGCCGCTGGCACTAAGTACAAAGCTGAACTGTTCCTGACGGCTTCGGCCTCGGGCCTGAATCCTACCATGACGCTGAACGGCTCGCCACTGCGCGTGAATCCCGATGGTCACGGTCTAGTAGAATTTACGGCTACGCCCGGCGGTTTTGATGCTGCAGGCAACGCCAAGAAAAGCTGGACGGGTACGATTCGCTTCAAGCAGAACGGCCGCGACACCACGTTTACTCAAAAAGTTGACTACGTAGTTACCAAGCCGGTGATGCAGATTCAATCGGCTTCGGTTCAGGCGCTGTACTTCCGTTGCGGCAACAAGCTGAGCGTGCAGGTTCCAGCTTTGGGTGCTCAGTACAAGCCTAGCTTTGGTGCTTCGGGTGCTTCGGTAATTCAGGGAGCAAAACTCGGTGACGTAACGCTGGTACCAAACTCTAAAGAAGTAACCTTGAACGTAAGCAGCGGCGGTAACGCTATTGGCTCGCAAACCTTCCAGGTTCGCCCGATTCCTAAGCCAGAGATTCAGTGCTGGGTTGGTGGCCGTCCGGCCAACGAAAAGCAGGGCACTCCGATTACCGCAGTTCGCAACATGGTCATGAAGGCCGTGCCAGACGCTGGTTTCGCGACTTTCCTGCCTGATGATGCCCGCTACCGCGTAACTCGCTACGAAGTAACGCTGGTACGTGGTAAGCGCCCGGCAATGCCCCCAATGACTTTCAACAGCCCAGATGCTAACCTGAGTGCCGTTGTGAACTCGGGTCGTGAGGGTGACCGTCTGTATATCGAAGTGAAGGAAGTGAAACGCCTTAACTTCCAGGATCAGCAGGAAGAAGTAAAAGTTTCGAAGCAGTTCAATATTCCGCTGCTGTAAGCGTTACCCCTGAACTTACTGACGCGCTTTTTTGATTACCAGGTTATGAACAAATTTCTTTCTCTCGCTGCTTTATCAGCTGGTTTAATGCTGTCAGTGGCAGCTTCTGCCCAGGAGCAAGCCACTACTGCGAACAGCAACGGTTCGTATCGCCCGATTCCGAATTCGGATATCATGTTCCGGAAAACGATCTGGCGGGCCGTTGATCTGCGCGAAAAGCAAAACAAGCCGATGTTTTCGGAAGGCAAGGAGATTAGCCGGGTGATTTTGGAAGCGGTAAAACGCGGAGAGCTCCAAGCATACCGGACTGACTCGCTAACGGCAACGTTTAGCGCCAGCGAGGTATCGGCTAACATGTCGTATGCCGAAGCCAGTGCCGGCTTGAGCGAAGAAGAAAAAGCGGCCGGTTTCAGCGATGATACCGGAGATGACTGGGGAACGCCCAAAAAGACTGTAAAAGGTAAAAAGGTAGCTGCTGCTCCCAAAAAGCCGGTTGCGCCACCAAGCTACGAGTACCGCTATAAGGATTTGTATCAGATGGAATTGAAAGAGGATATGATCTTCGACAAGAAACGGTCGCGGATGTATCATGACATCAAAACCGTCACGCTGCTGGTTCCTTCGACGCTGGGTACCAACACCTCGGGCATTGAGAAGCCAATCGGCACGTTTAAGTACAGCGACTTGGTTCGCGTGTTCCGTGCCAATCCGGATAAGGCTATCTGGTTTAACTCGCAGAATGACGCTCAGCACAAGAACCTGGCAGATGCTTTCGAACTGTGGCTGTTCAACTCGTACATCGTGAAGGTTTCGAACCCCAACGATTCGCGTCTGGACGAAATCTACGGTGGTCAGCAGCAGGGCATCCTAGCTTCGCAGCAGGCCGCTTCCGACCTGATTGAGTACGAGTATAACCTCTGGAGCTTCTAAGAGTCTGATTCAGGCAACAACAAAGGCCCTCACCGCAATGGTGAGGGCCTTTGTTGTTTGAAGCAAGTAGTAAAAGAAACTCTTCCAAGCTACTGACTAAGCTTGCGGCTGACTGAAATAATCAAGTAGCACGCGGGCTTTAGCTTTGCCGACTTCGGCTATCAGTTCCTGTTCCGTAAGCTCCTTTATCTTCTTGACGGATTTGAATTTGGTCAGGAGCTTATCGGCGGTAACGGGGCCCAGGCCTTTGACATCGGTTAGCTCGGTTTTGAGAGTGGCAGCGTCGCGGCGGCTGCGGTGAAAGGTGATGCCGAAGCGGTGAACTTCGTCGCGCATGCGCTGGAACAGGCGCAGGGACTCGCTCTTCTTGTCGATGTAAAGCGGCAGCGGGTCGTTGGGCACATAGATTTCCTCCAGCCGCTTGGCGATGCCGATAATGGCCATCTGGCCCCACAGGTTGAGGTCTTTGATGGCTTTGACTGCCATACTGAGCTGGCCTTTGCCGCCGTCAACTATAACGAGTTGGGGCAGTGACGCGCCTTCGTCGACCAGGCGGCGGTAGCGGCGCGTCACGACTTCGTACATCGAGTCGAAGTCGTTGGGGCCGATGACGGTTTTGATGTGGTAGTGGCGGTAATCCTTTTTGCTGGGTTTAGCATTGCGGAAACATACCATGGCGGCCACCGGATTGTCGCCCTGGAAGTTGGAGTTGTCGAAGCACTCGATGTGCTTAGGCAGTTCCGTAAGGCGCAAATCCCGCTTAATGCCTTCCATGATGCGCACCTCATTCACATCCTTGGAACGGTCATTCATGCTTTCCTTCTCCTTGCGCAGGTACAGCACGTTTTTGAGCGAGACCTCCAGCAGCTTGCGCTTGTCGCCAATTTGCGGGACGGTGACCGTGACGCCCGGCAGCGGCAGGCCTTCCAACTCGGTGTTGACCAGAATTTCCCGGGATTGGCTTTCAAATTCGTCCCGCATCTGCATGATCATGGGCGCCAGAATTTCGGCGTCGCTTTCGTCGAGCTTTTTCTGCACCTCGATGGACTGCGTCAGGATGATGGAGCCACTCATCACCTTCAGGTAGTTGATGAAGGCGCTTTTCTCGTTCGAGGCAATGCTGAAAACGTCGATGTTCGACAGCGCCGCATTGACTACCGTGGACTTGGCCTGGAAGTCGTCGAGCCGATCGAGCTTCTGCTTGATGCCGTGCGCCAGCTCATATTGCTGCTCCTGGGCGGCGGCCATCATCCGCTCCCGGAAGTAAGTTTTGGGCACCGTGAGGTTGCCGCTGAGGATGTTGCGGATCTGCTGGATGTACTGCCCGTAAGTTTCTTCGTCCTGCTGCCCTTCGCAGGGGCCTTTGCAGTTGCCGAGGTGGTATTCGAGGCACACCTTGAACTTGCCGGCGGCCACATTTTCGGGCGAGAGATTATAGGTGCAGGTGCGCAACGGATACAGCGCCCGGATCAGCTCCAGCACCACATTCATAGCCGTCAGGTTGGCGTAGGGGCCGTAGTAGCGCGAGCCGTCATTAATCTTGTTGCGCGTGGGCAGCAGGCGCGGAAAACGCTCGTTGGTAATGCACAAGTAGGGATAAGTTTTGCCGTCCTTCAGCAAGATGTTGTACTTGGGCTGGTTCTGCTTGATAAGGTTGTTTTCGAGCAAAAACGCGTCGGACTCGCTGTTGACGATGGTGAATTCAATGCGCTTGATGTTCTTGACCAGCTGCTGAGTTTTCTTGTTGTGGTCCTGCTTGGTGAAGTAGCTGCTCACCCGCTTGCGGATATCAATGGCTTTGCCGACGTAGATGATGCCTTCGTCGTCGAAGAACTTGTAGATGCCGGGCTGGTGGGGCAGCTGACGGATTTGCTCTTGTAGCTGGGCGTTGGCGGCCATAGTCGGGAGAGTAGCGGATGATTCCCTGATTACTTCCGCCGCTCCGAATTTGTTCAGCGGCGGTGGCAGCAAAAGGGCAAATGAGAAGAGGTAAAGAAACAAAAAGTGGCAGGTGTAGAACACCTGCCACCGGCAATTTGCGCCCGAAAAGCTAACTTAAATATCCTGATCGTTCAGGTCCTGCAGATCGGTCTGGTTGAGCTTCTGATCCGAGGGAATCGTGTCGCGCGTGCCGCCGTAGTACTTGGAGCAGTCAATTTCGATGCTCAGCGGCTGCGTTGGCTTAGGGAAAGGCGCGGTGCTGATGCCGATATTCTTGTCGGCGTATACTTTGCGCATAAACACGCCGTAGATGGGCAGCGCCAAGCGGGCCCCCTGGCCGTAGGCCCCTGTGCGGAAGTGGATGCTGCGGTCTTCGCCGCCCACCCACATGCCACACACCAGATCGGGCGTGATACCCATAAACCAGGCGTCGGAGTAGTTGCTGGTGGTGCCAGTCTTGGCCCCGATTTCGTAGGGAAACTTGAAGCCCGTTTTCAGGATCGTGGACGTGCCGCCGCGCTCCGTGGTGGAGGCCTGCAGCATGTAGGTCATCAGGTAGGCAGTTTCCTCGCTTAGGGCTTCCTTGGTCTGGGGCACGAACTCGCGAAGCACGTTGCCGTTCTTGTCCTCTATGCGCGTCACCATCATCGGGGCCGTCCACACACCTTTGTTGACGAACGTACCGTAGGCGCCGCACAGCTCGTACATGCTCACGTCGGAGGAGCCGAAGCCCACGGCCGGCACGGCTTCGATAGGGGAGGTGATGCCGAGACGCTTGGCGTACTGCACCACGGTTTCGGGGCCGACCTTCTGCACCAGCCACGCCGTGATGGAGTTCATGGAGCGGGCCAGAGCCTGCCGCAGCGTGAAGGTGCGACCGGAGAAACCGCCCTCAAAGTTTTTGGGCGTGTAGGGCGCCCGGCCCGCTACGGCCGGGAAAGTGGTGGCCACGTCGGGGCGCTGGTAGCAGGGGGAGAAGCCCTGGTCGATGGCGGCGGTGTAGACGATGGGCTTGAACGTGGAGCCGGGCTGGCGTTTGCCCTGCTTAACGTGGTCGTACTTGAAATACTTGTAGTTGGTGCCGCCCACCCAGGCCTTGATCTGGCCGTTGAGCGGGTTCATGGCCATAAAGCCGGCCTGCAAAAAGTGCTTGTAGTAAGCCAGCGAGTCGAGCGGCGACATGACCACTTCCTTCTCACCCTGCCACGAGAAAACCGTCATCTTGTACTTCTTGCGCAGGTAGTAGTTGATGGAATCTTTATTGCCGTCGAAGCGGCTGGCCAGGGATTTGTAGCGCTCCGTACGGCGGATAGAAGTTGTAATGAAGTTGGGAATCACCCGGCCACTCTCGTCGCGCCAGGGCTGTTGGCCCTTCCAGTGGGCGTCAAACCACTTTTGCTGGAGCTTCATGTGCTCGGCAATGGCCGACTCGGCGTACTTCTGCATCCGCGAGTCAATCGTGGTGTAGATTTTCAGGCCATCGGCGTACAGGTCGTGGTCGGTTTCCCGAGCCCAGTCCTTGAGCATCTTGCTGACCTCTACGCGGAAGTAGGGCGCAATGCCTTCGTTCTGGTTTTCCACGCTGTAGTCGAGCCTGACAGGCTTGAGCGTGTCGGCGCGCAGGGCGGCCTCGTCGAGGTAGCCGTACTTGTGCATCTGCAGCAGCACCCAGTTGCGGCGGCGCTTGGAGCGGGCGGGGTTAAACCGGGGGCTGAAGCGCGAGGGCGCGTTGAGCACGCCCACCAGCGTGGCCGCTTCCTCTACTGTGAGCTGCTTGGGCTTTTTGTTAAAAAACGTTTTAGAAGCCGTATTGATACCAAAGGCATTGGAGCCGTAATCGTTGGTATTGAGGTACATGCGCAGGATTTCGCGCTTCGTGTAGTTGCGCTCCAGTCGGATGGCCAGAATCCATTCCTTGGTTTTGGTAACCAGCATCCGCACACCGGGTACGTTGCTCAGCGTGCCGTCGTTCAGGTCGCCGCGGGTGCGGAACAGCACTTTGGCCAACTGCTGAGTGAGGGTGGAGCCGCCGCCGCCACTGCCACCCGTAAACAGGCCCGCCGCTACCCGGCCCGTGGCCTTGGGGTCGATGCCGGAGTGCTGCTCGAAGCGGGAGTCCTCGGTGGCAATTAGGGCGTCAATCAGGTGCTGGGGTAAGTCTTCGTACTCGGCGGGCGTACGGTTCTCGTGGAAGTACTTGCCCATCAGCACGCCGTCGGAGGAATACACTTCCGAGGCCAGCTCACTCTTGGGATTTTCGAGGGTCTTCAGGTTGGGCATCCGCCCGAACAGACCCAGAAAGTTGACGCTGACGGCCAGCACGTACAACACCGCGCTGACCACTCCGACGCCGAACAGCAGCCATAGGGTGCGCGTGAAAGCCGTGAAGCGGCCCGGCCGTTGGGGTTTGCGGGAAGAAGGTTTGTTTTTGGTGGCGGGGTATGCCATGAATTCAATTCTGAATTATGAATTATGAATTCCGAATTATGGCTTGAACTGAGCCTGTAATGCAGAACAATTCATAATTCAGAATCCATAATCCAGAATTATTTAGAGTAGGTCTTCTGGTAGAAGCGCTGGTATTCTTCCACGTCCTTGCTTTGCTGCAGCAGCGGAATGTTGTCAATACCGATTATGAGTGTTTGGTAACCCGCGCCCCGCAGGCGGCTGAGCGGCGACTGGGGCCCGCGCAGCTTCAGGGCGTAGCTCTGCGCTACCTTGGCGCCCGGCAACGACTGCACCACCACCAGATCCAGGCTGTCGCCTAGCGTCGACTGCTGCACCTGCAGGTTGCTGGCTTTGAAGTAGCGGCTATTGTAGGTTGTCAGCAGTGCAGGCAGGTCCTTCAGCGGAGCTGCGCCCTTGGGAAATGCCAGCACCACCGCGTGGCCCGCCGTTAGGTTGGTGGAATAGGCCGTGGCCGCTTTGGCCGGCGGGGTAACCGGAGCGGTTGGAGCGGCTGGCGCATCTGCCGGCACGGTTGGCGCGGCAGGCGGCACCACGGCTTCCTTGGTAATGGGTGGAGTCGGCGCTGCGCGGGACTTGCTCACTTTTTTGCTGCCAGGCTGGGCTTTGGGCGAAGCGGGCGGAGTAGCGGCCGGCTGGGCTGGGTTGGTCGGCAGCGTTGTGGCGGGCGCTGTTGCCGGCGGCGTTGGCGCGGCCGGGCTGACCGGCGCCGGGCTGTCGTTGTACAGGATCCGCATCCGGTTGTCGATTTCGCCCGGGCGGAACATTGATATTACGGGCTTATCAGTAGAAGCCAGCGTCCCGGCAATCTGGCCTTCGTCGTAGCGCTTGTAGCTGCCCAGCAACGCCTGTGCTTTCACTAGCAGCGGACTGTCGGGGTAGTCTTTCTGAAACTTATCCACGGCTGCCCGCGCCACCACCGGCGGCTTGGTCCGAATCGTGACCAGCGCCGCTAGGAAGGCGGCCCGGTCGTTCAGGTCCGTTACCGGATATTGCTTTTTGGCCCGGGCCAGCACGGCGGAGGCTTTGGTGAAGTCCTGCTTTTTGTAAAACACAAACGCCGAGTCCAGCAGCACGCCCACCTTCATATTGGCTTCCGAAGTGCGCCGCAGATACTCCGGATCCGCCACCAGCCGCGCATACGACGAGTTAGGGTATTCCTGCCGCAGCTTCTGGGCGTACGCTTCGGCGCGCGGGTCGTTCTGCTCCTTGTAGATGAGGTACAGGCTGTAGTACGTTTCGGGCGAATGCGCGCTACCCGGGAAACGGTCCACGAGCTTCTCGTAGGTTTCGGCGGCCCGCACCGGCTCGCGCAGCTGCTGATTGTAGATGCCGCCCAGCGCGTACAGGGCCTCTTCCAGCTGCTTTTGCGACGCCTTCATCTGCGCTTCCGTCAGGGGCAGGTTCTGACGGTATCCCGCCACGAGGCTGCGCACCTGCGCCTCCGGGTCGGCGACTACTGCCGCGCCAGTTGCACCGCTGGTCGGGTTCACGCTGGTGCCGTCCGCGCCGGCAACGGAAACCGGCACATTGCCGCCCTGGTTCGTCACGGGCGAAGAGCTGGCCTGGCTGGTCGTGCGCCAGTTGTCCTGCAGCTTCCGGTCGCCCCATTTCCGGATAAAGTCACCGCGGGCGGCAGCCAGGGAAGTCGGGTTGTCGAAATACCAGATAACGCCAGTGCCGCTGTTGGCTGCCGCCAGCGGGTCGGTATTGGTCGTGCCGAAAGCCGACGTGGCGTTGCTGCTGGCCGTTTGCTGAGCCAGGGTCTGCCGCGCCACGAGGGCCGCCTGTCGCTCTTCTTCCTTTTTCTTGGCCGCCAGCGCCGCCACGGCATACTCCGTCAGGCGGCTGCGCAGGGTCGTCGTGTCCAGCCGCGCTAGCGTCTGCAGGCTGTCCTGGGTTTCGACGGTGGTAATCTGCTTGGCGAAGTCTTTCAGAACCACGCTTCGCTCCGCCGTAGCGGCATACTCCGGGGCCTCGCGCGGCATGTTTTGCACGGTGCTGTCGTAGTAGGCGGCGGCTAACCGGTACCTCTGCAGGTTCTCGTAGTAGATGCGCCCCGCCAGTAGGTAGGTGTAGGACTTCTGGGCGCGGTTGGTCGTCGTCACGCGGGCCGACTTGCGCAGCAGGGCTAGGGCGTTGTCGTAATGCTGCTGGCGGTAGTCGAGCCGCGCCATCTCGTAGTAGATTTTGTCGCGGTACTCTTTGTTCTTGGTGTCCTTCAGCAGCTTGGCGAAGTACTTGTCGAGCCGCGCCTTATCTTGGTTGTTCAGGTCCGACACCTGGCCCAGCATCAGCTTGGTGAAGAAATCCAGCTCGTAGGGCGGGTTGCGCTTCAGAATCTTATTGAGCTGAGCGTAGGCTTCCTTGTCCTGGTTGTTGGCCTGATACAGCTGCGCCAGAATGTAGCGCGTGCGCGACAACTCATTCTTGGGCGTGATGTAGGGCAGGGCCTTGGTCAGGTTCTCAATTGCTTTCGGCTGGTCGCCGGTCTGCAGGTAATACTCGGCGCGGGTCAGGAACAGCTCCCGGGCGTTTTGTCCGGTACCCTGCTCCTTGTCCAGCAGATCGGACACGGCCGCCGCGCTTTGCAGCTCCTTGGTGGCCAGAAACGTGCGCATCAGCCAGATTAGAGCCTCGTGCTTGGCGTTGAGGTCCTTGCTGGTCGTGTTGACGTACTTAAACGTCTTGCCCGCGTCCTCATATTCCTTTTTATAATAGCGCGCCTTGCCGATGAGCAGGTAGCTGTCGTCGGTCCAGTCGCTGCCGGGGCGGTGCTGAATAGGCAGCGAGGCTTTCTTAATGATGTCGTCGAGGTCGGCCGTGACGCGGGCCACGGTGGCGTCGTCCAGGGTCGGGAACAGCGGCAGCACCCGGTTGTAGTCGTTGACGCGGGCCGCGTACAGGGTTGTTTCGGTGGCACGCAGCTTTTCGCGGGCCAGAAAAAAGCCGTTGTCGCGGGCCACGATGTTCTCGTAGCCGTGTCCGATGATGGACTTGCGCTCCGAGGAACAAGCCGCAATGGCCACGGCCAGAAGCAGCCCGAGGGGGACGTAAAGCAGGCGGAAAGGCGGATACTTCGTCAAAGCAGAGTAAGTAGTCAGGAACCCAGGGTGCAAAATCAAACGCGCGCTCCGCGCCGATTCGTTCGGCGCAACGGCGCGGACATTCTTACAACGTAGCACGTTGGGTAAAATTACGGTTTTTCCCCGGCCGGGCCGACTTTCGGGGTTGGTAGCCCGTTGCCGGGCAGACGCTAATGGTTGGGCTACGCTCTCAGCCGGCTGGGCTCTTTAGCCAAAACTTATGGCCAACCGTAGGCTACTGCGCCGAAAATCAATACTTTCGCACCCCCAAACTGCCTCGTGCTATGCCCGCCGACGTTCCTCCGCCCGACAAATCCCCCGACTCCGCCCGGTTGCGCAACTTTGCCAAATACTCCGGGCTGGGCTTTCAGATGCTGGCCATCATCGGCCTGTGCACCTGGGGCGGGCTGAAGCTGGACGAGCATTTTCACAACGACAAGCCGTGGTACACCATTGGCCTGATGGTATTTGGGCTGGTGGCCGCTACCTATCAGGTTATCCGCGGCGTCTCGCGTAACGAATAACTAGACCGTGGCCGTTTTTCTCCGCTCCTTAGTCATCTTCAGCGCCATCGTGTGGGCCGTCATGTACGGGCTGCAGCTCAAGTTTGGTGCCGCCGCCATTCATCCGCTGGCGTATTCGGTCTTCGGCTTCTTCGCCGTGCTCACCGCCATTACCTATTGGCTGACGGCGCTGCTGCTCAAAGCCAACCCCGACGGCTTCATGGTGGCCTTCTTCGGCGGCATGGTTACGCGGCTGCTACTCTCTATCGGGCTGGTACTGATTTACCTGTACACTGGCGGCGCCCGCGAAGGCCACGGCACCTGGACCTTCCTCGGCAGCTTCTTCCTGTTGTATTTTCTCTTTGCCGGGTTTGAAATCTGGGCTATCCTGAGTAACTTGCGCCCGTTTTCAAAACCGGGTGAAAATCCAAAATGAAGGTTTTGTGAATTTTACCTTAATCCCCACTGAATGAAGCGCTTACTAATAGCTCTCTTCTGTATTCTTACGCTTCCCGTTTTCGCCAACGAACCCGCAGCTACCACGGCTGAAGCTACCCAAGAGGAAGCCTTCAACCCCGGGGAGATGATCCTGCACCACATCGGCGACTCCCACGAGTGGCACTGGTTCTCGACCGATAACGGCCATTTCGTGGCTCCGTTGCCCATCATCGCCTACCGGCCCGGCAAGGGCGTCTCCATTTTCTCGTCGGCCCGGCTGGCGGAAGGCCAGACTTACGACGGCCTGAAGCTGGAGCACGAGCACCTCGTCACCGAAGACGGCAGCAAGGTATACGATTTTTCGATTACCAAAAATGCCGCCGCGCTTTTAGGCAGCGGCTTGATTTTGCTGGTGGTGTTTATGGCCGTTGCCCGCGGCTACAAAAAGAACCACGGCAAGGCGCCAACAGGCATTCAGTCGTTCTTCGAGCCCATCATCATCTTCATCCGCGACGAAGTAGCCAAGAAGTCCATCGGGCCGAAGTATGAGCGCTACATGCCCTACCTGCTGACGGTGTTCTTCTTTATCTGGTTCAACAACCTGCTGGGCCTCACGCCGGGCGCCGCCAACCTCACCGGCAACATCGCCGTGACCTTCACGCTGGCCATCCTGACGCTGATTATCACCCTGGCCTCGTCTAACAAGTACTATTGGGCCCACATCTTCGCCACGCCCGGCGTACCGAAAGCCCTGCTGCCCATCATGATTCCGGTCGAGCTGATCGGCGTGGTAGTGAAGCCCTTCTCACTGATGATTCGTCTGTTCGCCAACATCACGGCCGGCCACATCGTCATCCTGAGCTTTATCAGCCTGATCTTTATCTTCAAGAACGTGGCCCTGGCGCCGGTTTCGCTGGCTTTTGGCCTGTTCATCAACGTGCTGGAACTGCTGGTTGCCATTTTGCAGGCCTACATCTTCACGCTGCTCACCGCCATGTACATCGGCGGCGCGGTAGAAGAACACCACGACGCCGACTACCAGATGGGTGGCGGCGACGGTGCCGAAGATGCCCACGCTGCTCACTAAGCTTTTCTCACCCGACTTTTTCTGTTTTTCATTTCTCTCAAATTTCTGTTTTATGCTTCTTTCTCTGTTGTTGCAGGTTGCGAATTCTGTTGGTCTGGCTGTAATGGGTGCCGGTATCGGTGCTGGTCTGGTTGCTCTGGGCGTTGGCCTGGGCATTGGCCGTATCGGCGGTAGCGCTATGGAGGCCATCGGCCGTCAGCCTGAAGCTTCCGGCAAAATCCAAACTGCCATGCTGATTGTAGCGGCTCTGATCGAAGGTCTGGGTCTGTTCGCCGTAGTAGTTTGCTTGCTGATTTCCTTCAACCTCAAAGGCTAGGGGCACTACCAGAGCAGCCCGCTGCGCAACGCTTCGGCGCCCGGCGCAGCGGGCTGTCTTGGTTTTTTGAAAGGAAGTAGTCAGTACTTCGTAGTGAGCGGCAAGGCGCCGGCTCGGCCCCGCCGGGACCAGGCTAACGGCTTACTGCTCATATCTTACTACTCAATACCTAATACCCCCGTATGGAACTCATAACCCCGGAGTTTGGCCTGATCTTCTGGCAGCTGGTGATTTTCCTCATCGTGCTGTTCCTGCTGGCCAAGTTCGCCTGGAAACCCATCCTGCTCTCCCTCAAGGAGCGTGAGGACTCCATCGAAAGCGCGCTCCGCATGGCCGACCAGGCCAAGCTGGAAATGCAGCAACTGAAAGCCGGCAACGAAAAGCTGATTACGGAAGCCCGCATGGAGCGCGACAAGATGATGCAGGAAGCTTCGCAAATGGCCAACCAGCTCATCGAGCAGGCCAAGAACAAAGCGACCGAAGAGGGCAGCCGCATGATCATGCAGGCCCGCGAAGCCATTCAGAACGAGAAAAACGCCGCGCTGACCGAAGTGAAAAACACGGCTGCCAAGCTCTCCATCGATATTGCTGAGCGCATCCTGCGCCGCGAGCTGGCCGACGCCAGCTCCCAGCAGCAACTCGTGGACTCGTACCTGAAGGATGTAAAGTTGAATTAGTAGTGAGTACTAGGTATTAGGTAATTGGATTCGGAAAGCCGAAAACGATTGTCCTAATACCAACTACCAACTACTCAATACTAATAAGATGTCTGAACAACGAGTTGCCTCCCGCTACGCCAAGTCCCTGCTGGACCTGGCCGAGGAGCGTGGGACGCTGGAGCAAGTAAAGGCCGACATGGATCTGTTCCGCACCACGCTGGAACAGAACCGCGACCTGCGCCTGCTGTTGCGCAACCCCATCGTGAAGCACGATAAGAAGCTGGCCATTCTCAAGGCAATCTTTGGTGGTAAAGTGACCGAGGTGACGGAGAAGTTTTTCTCCATCATCACCCAGCACAACCGCGAAAGTGCCCTGGAGTGGGTGGCTACCGAGTTTCAGAGCCAGTACGACGCCCTGCGCGGCATGCAGGTAGCCCAGGTGACTACCGCTACCCCGCTCACGCCCGTACTTCGCTTGGAACTGAACAGAATCGTGCGCCGGCAGTCGGGCCTGGAGAACGTAACCCTGCAGGAAACCGTTGATGAGTCGCTCATCGGCGGCTTTATCCTGCGCGTGGGCGACCGTCAGCTCGATGAATCGGTGCGCAACAGCTTGCGCAAGCTGCGCAATAGCTTCAAAGAGAACCCCTACCAACACCATATCAATTAACAACATGGCAGACGTACGTCCGGATGAAGTATCCGCCATCCTGCGGGAGCAGCTGTCCAACTTTAAGACCGAAGCCGAGCTCGAAGAGGTTGGTACGGTGCTGCAGGTTGGCGACGGGGTAGCCCGCATCTACGGCCTGGGCAACGCCCAGTCGGGGGAACTGATTGAATTTGAAAACGGCCTGCAGGCTTTGGTACTCAACCTTGAGGAAGATAACGTAGGGGCCGTAATGCTCGGCGACTACAGCGAAATCCGCGAGGGCGCCACGGTAAAGCGGACCAACAAGATTGCTTCCATTAAAGTCGGTGAAGGCATTATTGGCCGCGTGGTGAACACGCTCGGCCAGCCTATCGACGGCCGCGGCCCGATTGCCGGCGACACCTACGATATGCCCCTGGAGCGCAAAGCCCCCGGCGTAATCTTCCGGCAGCCCGTAACCGAGCCCATGCAGACTGGTATCAAGGCTATCGACGCCATGATTCCAATTGGCCGGGGCCAGCGCGAGCTGATCATCGGCGACCGGCAGACGGGTAAGTCGACGGTAGCCCTCGACGCCATCCTGAATCAGCGCGAGTTCTTCGAGCGCGGCGAGCCGGTTTTCTGCATCTACGTCGCCGTCGGTCAGAAAGCTTCCACCGTGGCCCAGGTAGTGCAGTCGCTGACCCGCGGCGGCGCCATGGACTACACCGTGGTAGTGGCCGCTTCGGCTTCCGACCCGGCCCCGATGCAGTTCTTCGCGCCCTTCACCGGTGCCGCCATCGGCGAATTCTTCCGTGATACGGGCCGTCCGGCGCTGGTAGTTTACGATGATCTGTCCAAGCAGGCCGTAGCTTACCGCGAAGTGTCGCTGCTGCTCCGTCGTCCTCCCGGACGTGAGGCGTATCCCGGCGACGTATTCTACCTGCACAGCCGTCTGCTGGAGCGTGCCGCGAAGATCAACTCTTCCGACACCATCGCGGCCGACATGAACGATCTGCCCGATTCCATCAAGCACATGGTGAAAGGCGGCGGCTCGCTGACGGCTCTGCCGATCATCGAAACCCAGGCTGGTGACGTTTCGGCGTACATCCCGACCAACGTAATTTCGATTACGGACGGCCAGATCTTCCTCGAAACCAACCTCTTCAACTCCGGCGTGCGCCCCGCCATCAACGTGGGTATCTCGGTGTCGCGCGTGGGTGGCAACGCCCAGATCAAGTCGATGAAGAAGGTGGCCGGTACGCTGAAGCTCGACCAGGCTCAGTTCCGCGAGCTGGAAGCCTTCGCCAAGTTCGGCTCCGACCTCGACGCCTCGACCAAGCTCACCATCGAGCGCGGCCGGCGCAACCTCGAAATCCTGAAGCAGCCCCAGTTCTCCCCCGTCAAGGTGGAAGATCAGGTAGCCATCATCTACGCCGCCACCAACGGTCTGCTCGACCTGGTGCCAGTGAACAAGGTGCGCGAGTTCGAAACCGAGTTCCGCCAGGTGATGCAGTCGCGCCACCCCGAGGTGCTCAAGTCGCTGAAAGCCGGTAAGCTCGACGACGAGATTACGGGTGCCATCCGCCAGGTCGCCAAAGATCTGTCGGCGGTGTACGCTAACAAGTAATCAGTTGCCAGTTGCCAGTTGTCAGTTGCCAGGTCGTTCTTCGGACGATGTAGTAACTGGCAACTGGTAACTGGTAACTGGCAACCCATACCACATGGCTAGCTTAAAAGAAGTCCGCAACCGCATTGTATCGGTGCAGAGCACGCAGCAAATCACCAAGGCCATGAAAATGGTGGCGGCGGCTAAGCTGCGGCGCGCCCAGGACAACATCCTGCGCATGCGCCCCTACGCCCAGCGGCTCAACAGCATTCTGAGCAACCTGACCGCGCAGGTAGGCGAAGAAATGGAGAGTGACTACACGGCCCAGCGCGAGGTGCGCCGCGTGCTCATCATCGCCATTACTTCCGACCGCGGCCTGGCGGGGGCGTTCAACAGCAACATATTCAAGGGGGTCAACGCCCTGATTGCCCAGCGCTACGCGGCGCAGGCAGCGGCCGGCAACGTTACCTTCCTGGCCATCGGCAAACGCGCCCACGAATACTTCTCGAAGCGCGGCCCCCTGCTGGGCAACTACACCCACGTCTTCGGCCAGCTCTCGTTCGACACCGTGCGGGAGGCAGCCGAGCAGGCCATGGAAGGCTTCCGCACCGGGCAGTACGACGAGGTGACGATGGTGTTCAACGAGTTCAAGAACGTGGCCACCCAGGTGGTGCAGGCCGAGCAGCTCTTGCCACTCGTGCCCGCCGAAACGCCGGTGACGGCTGCGGCTACCTCCAACGTCGACTACATCTTCGAGCCCTCGAAGGAGGAAATCGTGCAGACGCTGATTCCGCAGTCCTTGAAGGTGCAGCTCTATAAGGCGGTGCTGGAAAGCAACGCCTCGGAGCACGGCGCCCGCATGACGGCCATGGACAAAGCCACAGAAAACGCCGGTGAGCTGCTCAAGTCGCTTAAACTAACCTACAACCGCACGCGTCAGGCGGCCATCACCACCGAGATTCTCGAAATCGTGGGGGGGGCCGAAGCCCTGGCGGCCAGCCGCGGCTAAGCCATCCGCTTACGGCTTATCGAAAGGCCCGCTTCCGCAAGGAGGCGGGCCTTTTTCGTTGCTACTGCTACTTATTTGGCAGTACCTTTCCTGTCATACTGCTCATCAGTTCATTGCTCGGACTATCAAAATGAAACCACTGCTACTCCTGACTACGAGCCTGCTGGCGGGCTCCGTTCCCACTTTTGCCCAGAGCTTCGCTGTGACTGGCGTGCTGCCCGCCCACAACGCCGCGGCCGTCCCGCGCGCTGCCAACGTTGCGGTAACCTTTTCCCAGCCTCTGACTGCCGGTAGCGCTGGCGCTCTACGAGTGTTCAGCGACCAGCGGGGCGGCCGGTTGCCGGGCACAGCTACCATCAGCGGCAATACGCTCACGTTTGACCCGAGCCACGATTTCAAGCCCGGCGAAACGGTGCGGGCCAGCATTACTACGGCCGCGCAGGCCACCAACGGTACGGCGCTGGCGGCCCCGCGGGTGGTGCAGTTTACTACGGCGGCGCTGGGGGGAACCGGAATATTTGGTGGGGGCACGGAAGTGTCCGCAGGCCCCTCGCCCTACAGCTTGGCTACCGGGGACTTGGATGCCGACGGTGACTTGGACCTGGTAGTAGCCAACGATCCTGACAACGCGCTGGGCAGCACCGTGAGCATACGCCTCAACGATGGGGTGGGAGGATTTGCCCCACCGGCTGCCGGCGCCGAACTGGCCGTGGGAGGGCGGGCGCAACGCGTAATCCTGGGAGATATCGACGGCGACGGCGACCTGGACCTGCTCACGGCCAACTTTTACAGCAACACGGTAAGTGTGCGCCTCAACAACGGCCTCGGCACCATGACGGCTCCCGCCACCGGGGCGGAAGTGCCGATAAGCGTGGCCGCCAGCCTGGAGCTGGCGGATATCGATGCCGACGGCGACCTGGACCTGCTGGCGCTGAACGGTATCTACAGTATCAGCGCCAATGCTACCGTGAGCATCCGGCTCAACAATGGCAGCGGGCAGTTTAGCGCCCCGCCCGCCAATGCCCTGGTTGAAGCGGGCAACGGTCCGTATAGCCTGAATACGGGCGACCTGGACAACGATGGGGACCTGGACCTGCTCGTTCCCAATGACGGCGCCAGCCGCGGCGGTGGGACGGTGAGCATCCGGCTGAACGACGGGCGGGGCAGCTTCACCCGGCCTGCGGTGGGAGCAGAGGTTCCTCTGTTTCAGGGAGTCGATGCGGCGGCCGTTGGCGATATCGACGGCGACGGCGACCTGGATCTGCTGGCCGTCAACTATGGCGGCCCCACGAGTGTGGGAACTACCGTGAGCGTGCGCCTCAACAACGGGAGCGGGGTTTTCCTGGTGCCGGCCGTCGGCGCGGAAATAGTGGTCGACAATGGGCCGCGCAGCCTCACGCTGGGGGATATCGACGGCGACGGCGACCTGGATTTACTCGTCGCCAATGTTGGGGTGGGGCAGCGGACCGCCCCGGGAACTACCGTCAGCGTGCGGCTGAACGACGGGCTGCACAGCGGCAACTTTGTGACTCCGGCCAACGGCAGCGGGACCGTCGTGGTGGGTACCCGGCCTTATGCCCTGGCTATGGCCGACATCGACAATGACGGCGACCTGGATCTGCTGACGGCCAACACGGCGAGCAACACAGTAAGCGTCCGCCTGAACAACGGCCGCGGCCTTCCGCTGGCGACGCTAGCGGCCCACCGAGCGGCCGCACCTTTGCGGCTCTATCCTAACCCGGCCCAGCGTGCCGCCCACGCGCAGGTGCCCCGGGGGACGCGGGAGGTGACGCTGCTCAACGCCCTGGGCCAAACGCTACGCACCGTAGCCGTGGCGCCGGCCGCCACCGACGTGGCGCTGCCCCTGGCCGGACTGCCAGCCGGGGTGTATGTGGTGCGGGCCGGGGCCGCCATCGGCCGGCTGGTGGTCGAGTAGCCCCGGACCGGGAGTCTCCACTTCGAAAAGGCCCGCTTCCGCAAGGAGGCGGGCCTTTTTTGCGGGTACTGATTCGGCCGCTCATTGGCTGCCCAGGTGGCTGCCCTATGCGGCATAGCCGTGCCCGGCTTTAGCTCGGCGGTTATCGTCAGCGCTGCCAGGCGACCTACGCGGCGGCGGCCCTGCGCTCAACTCAGATGCTGCGGTTGGCCAACGGCAGCAACTCATCATCGGCAATGAAATGGTCGTCGGCATCGGCGGCAAACGGTAGGTAGAGCCGCTCCCACGTGGGGCCCTCAATCAGGTCCCAGGTATGGCCGGGGCCGCTGACATCCTTGGCCACGAGGATAATACCCGGCTCAATCAGGAACGTTGCGCCATTGCTGACCTGGAAGCGCAGCTTGCCCTGGAGCGTCACCACGTACTGCGTGCGCGGGGCGGCGTGTGGGTGGTGCTCGTTGTGGGCCTGGGTTTCCGCAAAGCAGGTGCTGACGGCCCAGTGGGTTTGCGTGGGGAGCCAGCCGGTTTGGAATGTGCAGCCGCCGTCGGCCGTGTTGAGCAGCCGAATGGCTTTGATGGTGGCCGGCCCTGCGGCCGGATGTTGCGGTGAGTGGTTCATAGGCTGGGGTAGTTGGGTAGTTGCTGGTGGTTGTACCAGTACGCCCGGCCACCCCCTGGGTTCTACTACTGCCGGGCTGCTCCGTATAAGCAGGTTCCACCATTGCTCAACTGCTTATGGACCGTTCCTGCTTGCTCGTTCTCTATGGTCTGCTGCTGGCTGGCCCGGCGGCTGCCCAGGCGCCCGCCGCGCGGGTGCCCGCCCCCGCCCCCGCATCCGGCCAGGTTGCCCCGCCCGTGGGCTTTAAGTGGCAGCTGCTGCCGGAGGTGAAAGCGGCCATGCCGCTGCCCTACACCTGGAACTACAAAGCCGAAACCAGCCGCGACGCCCAGGCCTACTTCCTCACCCGGGAGCGGATAGTGGCCGGCGGCCAGTTCCAGACCGGCATGTCGCTGAACGTGGTGCGCAATATCAAGCTCAAGTCCAAGCAGCCGGCAGCGGCCTATGCCCAGGCCTTCAGCGCCAGCAGCGGGCGGAAAGCCGGGCAGCAGGTGCTGGGGCAGGAAACCAAGACTCAGGGCCCGCTGCGGCTGTTTGGCGTCCGCTACCGCATCGACAACGGCGCGGCCGGGGCCAAGATCGTTCAGCAGTGGGCCATTGCCAACACCGTGACCGATACCTTTTACCTGCTCATCTTCGAGAGCCCTGAGAAGGACTGGCCCCAGGCCTGGAAGCTGGGCGAGGAGATGATCAAGCAGCTCCGTCTCGACGCGAAGGTGTAGCGGGCCCGCGCCGGGTAAGGTGTTAGGGCCACGCCCCGCCTAACGTCGAAGCGCCCTACCTGGCACGGAGCCGGCTGGGGCGCTTGTTATAATGCAATAGGCGTAGGGCTAACGGAAAAGGGCCGGCTAGGCCGACAGGGTGGAGCGGTGGGTGGTTACTTCCGCAATGGCCTGCTCCAGCTCGGGTACCTGCACCTGCACCTAGCGAACGTCCACGGCTTGCAGGAAGGCATCAATCCTGGTATAAACCCTTGCATCATAGGACACAGATGGATACTACGGTGGTATCCACCTGTGCCCGAATAGAGATGCCTCGACAAGTTCAGCATGAAGTTCTTTTTGTTTTTTTCGACTTCCTGAACAGCTTCACTTGCTCTGGCGTCCGTTTGTCGAAGCATGACGTTCAACGTTGCAAACAGTCCCGCAATAAAAAACCGCTGCCCACGACGTCGGGAGCAGCGGTTTTAGCGAGCGTAGGCAACGACTGGAGTACCGGCTGCGATTAGTCTACTACCAGGCGCAGGGCCGTGGCACCCACGCGCACCACGTACACGCCCGGGGCGTGCCGGGCGGGCAGCGCCAGCGCCGCGGTGCCGCTGGCATCGGCCGTAGTGGTCAGTACCTCGCGGCCCAGCGCATCGAGTACGTGCACGGCAGCGCCCGGAGTCGCGCCGGTGAGCGTAGCTGCCCCGCCCCGGGCCGGGTTGGGATACAGGCTCAGGCCGGCACCCGCCCCGCTCAGGACTACCGGGCGCACGGGCGAGTAAGCGACCGTGCCATCGGTATCCACTTGCCGCAGGCGGTAGTACAGGGTGGCTTGGGGACTTATGGACTTGGGGAGTTGGTTGTCCAGTAGGGCGTAGCTGCGCCGGGTAGTGCTGCTGCCGGCCGCGGCCACCGTGCCGATGGCAGTAAACGTGCGCCCGTCGAGGCTGCGCTCCACTTCAAACGAGGCGCTGTTCTTCTCCGAGGCCGTGGTCCAGGCCAGGCGCACGGCCGCCGCGCCCTCAGCCGTAGCCGTGAACTGCGTCAGCTCCACCGGCAGCGGGGCGCTGGCGGCGGTGAGGTAAAACTCCGAGAAGTGCTCGGCCACGGTGGCCTCGGCCACGAACCAGTCGGCGCCGCTGAGCTTGGTGGCCGGGGCGGGCAGCACGCGGCGGTCGGTGGGCACGCCGTTGTTGGTTAGGTCGCAGTCCTCGTTGAGGCCGCTGTACTGGCTCAGGTTCAGGCGGGCGGCAGTGGCGGCCGGGTCGGCGGCCGTGAGGCGGTCCAGCTCACTGCTCAGGCCGAAGAAGCGCACCCGCACGCTCTGGCCGGGGAAGCTTTTGTTGGTGGCCGTGAGGGCGAAGTTGCGGTCGAGGTAGCGCCGGCCGCGGCCGTCGTCGCGCACGGCGGCGCTGGTGCCCGTGCCCAGGGCCAGCACCTGGGCCGTGACCGAGCCCAGGTTGCGGGTATCCTCAATGGCAGCTACCACGGCCCCGCCCGCGCCGGGCAGGCGCAGGTAGCGCCACTTGCCAGTCCCGCCGGTGCCGTCGATGGTCAGCGGGGCGGTGCTCAGGCAGCCGCTGGCGGCGGCGGTGCGGTACACTTGCAGTACCTCGAAGGCCGGGCTGGCGGGGGCGGCGCTGGCCACGTCGTAGGTGCCCACGGTGAGAGCCGCAGTGCCGGGGGTAGCACTCACCGGCACCACGGCCGTGAGCTGGGTAGCCGACGCGTAGGTGACGCTGGCAGCGGCCACCCCGCCGAAGCGCACGGTGCTGCCATTGACGAAGCCCGTGCCGGTGAGCGTAACGGCCTGACCCGGCAGCTCGGCGCTGGTGCTCAAGCTGGTGAGCGTAGGCACGGGGAACTGCTCAAAGCGCGTTATGTTGCCGAGGGAGTTGCCTACCAGCAGGTCCAGCAACCCGTCGCCGTCCACGTCCGTCACGGCGGGCGAGGCGACAAGTCGCACGAAGATCTGGGAGCTGCCATTGAGGGTCAGCCGACCCAAGGGAGCAAACGCGGACCCGCCGGGCGTGGTCTGCTCAAAGCGCTGTACGTTGCCGCTGTACTCGCCCACCACCAGGTCCAGCAGGCCGTCGGCATCCAGGTCCGTTACCGTTGGCTTGCCCCAAGTCACCGTCAGCGCTGCCGTGCCATCGGTAGTAAGGGCGCCCAGAGCGGCAAACACAGCCCCGCCTACCGTAGTCTGCTCGAAGCGAACTACGTTGTCGTTCGTGCTGCCCACCAGCAGGTCCAGCAACCCGTCGCCGTCTACATCCGTCACCGTGGGGCTGGGTCTGGTGTCTACGGTTATAGTGCCGGTGGGGGTGGCGAGCAGACCCACCTGGGTAAACTCGTTCCCGCCGGCCGTGGTCTGCTCGTAGTGCATTATGGTGCCGTATATTTCACCGACCAGCAGATCTACCCGGCCGTCGCCGTCGAGGTCCGTCGCCGTGGGCGTAGCGCCATTGCCCACGTTCAGGGTGCCGCTGGGAGTGGTGAGCAGACCCACCAGGGTAAAATCGCTCCCGCCAGCCGTGGTCTGCTCGAAGCGCTGGATGGTGCCCTCGTAGTCGCCCACCAGCAGGTCCAGCCGGCTGTCGCCGTCCAGGTCCGTTACGGCCGGGACCGCACCACTGGACGCCGCTATGGAGCCGTTGGGGCTAGTCAGGTTAGCCGCAGCCGGGAATACGCCGCTGGGGCTCGGGCGCGTCACCTGGAATGCCGCCGCGCTCAGGCCCGTGCCCGACGGGCTGGTCACCCGCACGCGCTGGTTGACGGCCTGCACCGGGACGACGACCGTGGCCTGGGTGGCGCTCTGCACCGAGAAAACGGCCGGCACCCCGCCGAACTGCACGCTGGTCAGGGTCGCCAGGTTGGTACCGGTCAGCAGCACGCTAGTACCCAGGGGCCCGCTGCCGGGGTTCAGGCCGGTAATGGTGGGCGCCGGTGGCAGAATGACGGTGAAGGCCGAGCTACTGGCCGAGCCGCAGCCGGCCGCCACGGTGATGTTGGCTGCCCCGAGGGCGGCCCCGGTCGGTACCACGAAAGAGAAGCCCGAGTCGGTGTTGTTGGTCACGCTGGGCAGGGCGTTGATACCGTTCACCGTCAGCGCGGTCAGGCCCAGCAGGCCCGTGCCCGTCACGGCCACGGTGTTGCCGGCGCCAGCGCTGGTGGGCGAGAAGGTCAGCAGGCGCACGGGGTTGATGACCAGCACCGGGCTGGTGCGCTGGGTGGTGGTGCCGTCGCCGAGCTGGCCGTTGCTGTTAAGGCCCCAGGTCCATACGGCGCGGCAAGTTTGCTCCCCCGCCGAGGTATAGAAGCCGCCCGTCAGGCGTACCCAGCTCGTGCTCGTGCCGATCTGCTGAGGGGTACTCTGGGCGGTGGTGTGGCCCAGGCCCAGTTGGCCGGCGTCGTTGCGGCCCCAGGCCCAGGCGGTGCCGTTGGCCTGCACCGCCAGCGTGTGCGAATGGCTGGCGGCCGGGCTCACCCAGCTCGTGCCGGTGCCCACCTGCGTGGGCGTGCTCCGGTTGTTTTGGTCGCCCAGGCCTAGCTGGCCCACGTAGTTGTCGCCCCAGGTCCAGAGCGTGCCGTCGGCCTGCGTGGCCGCCGTGTGGTAGTTGGCCGCCGCCACGCTTACCCAGCCCGAGCCGGTGCCCACCCGTTGGGGGGTGTACACATAGTTGTTCGCATTGCTTAGGCCCAGCTGGCCCAGCGTGTTGGCTCCCCAGGCCCAGAGTGAGCCGTCAATCTGCGTGGCCAGCGTGGATTCCTGGCCCGCGTCCATGCTCACCCAATTGGTGCTGATGCCCACCTGCTGGGGAGTGGGGTTGCTGAAGTTCGTGGTGCCCAGGCCCAGCTCGCCAGAGAGGTTGGAGCCCCAGGCCCAAAGGGTGCCGTCGGTGCGCAGGGCCAGCGTGTAGCTGTTGCCGGCCGTTACGCTCACCCAGCTGGTACCGGTGCCCACCTGCGTGGGCGTGCTCCGGTTGTTTTGGTCGCCCAGGCCCAGCTCCCCGTGTTCGTTGGCGCCCCAGGCCCAAAGCGTACCGTCGCCGCGCACGGCCACGGTGTGCTCCCCGCCGGCCGCTACGCTCACCCAGCTCGTGCCGGTGCCCACCTGCGTAGGCGTGTTTCGGTCGTTCTGGTTGCCCAGACCCAGCTGGCCGGCGTTGTTGCGGCCCCAGGTCCAGAGCGTGCCGTCGGGCCGAATGGACGCCGCGTGGTACGTGCCCTGGGCCAGGGTGACGGCGCGGGTGAAGAATACGCCGCCCGCCACGGCGCTGGTGCCGGCGCCGGTGGTCACGGTCACGGCTCCGCTCTGGGCGCCGGTGGGTACTACCACACCCGTAATCTGGGTGCCGGCCGCATTCACGGTGAAGCCCGTTGTTACCGTTTTCGTCCCGGCCGCGCCGGTGAAATTGACGCTGGTAGTGCCGGCCAGGTTCGTGCCCGTCAGCGTTAGTACTGTACCCGGCAGCCCCACCCGGGGGCTCAGGGCCGTGAGTGTGGCCCGGGGCAGCACGGTGAAGCCGGTGCTGCTGGCCGAGCCACAGCCGGCCGCCACCGTCACGGTGCCCGCCCCGAGGGTGGCACCGGCCGGCACCACGAAGGAGAAGCCCGCGTTAGTGTTGTTGGTTACGCTGGCTAGGGCGTTGGCTCCATTCACCGTCAGCGCGGTCAGGCCCAGCAGGCCCGTGCCCGTTACGGCCACGGTGGTACCCGCCGCGGCGCTGCTGGGGAAGAAGCTCAGCAGGCTCGTGGGGCTGACAATCCTTACCGGGGCGTTGCGGTTGGTGAAGGTGTTGTCGCCGTTGCCGAGCTGGCCGCCGTTGTCGCCGCCCCAGGCCCAGAGGGCCTCGCAGCTTTGCGCGGCCAGCGAGTGGGTGTTGCCGCCGACGGCGTCGGCCCAGTTGGTGAGGCCGCCCACCTGCGCGGGCGCGGTGCGCTGGGCGTTGTCGCCCAGGCCGAGCTGGCCGGCGGTGTTGTCGCCCCAGGCGTAGAGGGTGCCGTCGGCGCGCAGGCCCAGGGAATGCACGTCGCCCGCGTCGGCGCTGAGCCAGCTGGTGGCGGAGCCCACCTGCACGGGGTAGCCGATGTTGTTGGTATTGCCCTGGCCGAGCTGGCCCACGTAGTTGGCGCCCCAGGTCCAGAGCGTGCCGTTGGCTTGCAGGGCCACCGTGTGCAGGTAGCCGGCCGACACGCTCACCCAGGTGGTGGTGCCGCCGTACACCGGCGTCGGGCTGGTTTGCTGCACCTGCCCGTTCTGGCCAAGCTGCCCATAGTGGTTGCGGCCCCAGGCCCAGGCGCTACCGTCGGCGCGCACGGCCACCGAGTGAAAGCCGCCCGCCGAAGCGCTGGCCCAGACGCCGCCGCCCGGCACCTGCACGGGCGCGGCGCGGTTGACTAGGTCGCCCAGGCCGAGCTGGCCGTAGGTGTTGTCGCCCCAGGCCCAGAGGGTTCCGTCGGCGCGCAGGGCAAGGGCGTGGTCGGCCCCGGCCGAGATGCTCACCCAGCTGCTGGCCGAGCCCACCTGCGTAGGCAGGCCCTGGTCGGCGGCGGTGCTGGGCCGGCCGAGCTGGCCGCTGGCGTTTTTGCCCCAGCTCCAGAGCGTGCCGTCGGCGCGCAACGCCAGGGTAAAGTACTGCCCGGCCGACACGCTCACCCAGCTGCTGGCCGAGCCGACGCGCTGGGGTATGAGGTAGACGGTATTGCCCAGGCTGCCGTTGCCCTGCTGACCCTGGTCGTTGTAGCCCCAGGTCCAGAGCGTGCCGTCGGGGCGCACCTGGGCTGAGTGCAGGCCGCCGGCCCCCAGGGTGGTGGCCCGGCTGAACAAGGCCGCGCCCACGGGGCTGGTGCCCGCGCCATTGGTGGCGGTGATAGGGCCGCTCTGGGCGCCGGCGGGCACTACCACGCCCATAATCTGGGTGCCGGCCGCATTGATGGTAAAGCCCGTCGTCACCGTCTTGACCCCGGCCGCGCCGGTGAAATTGATGCTGGTGGTACCGGCCAGGTTCGTGCCCGTCAGCGTGAGCCCCGTGCCCGGTCCGCCGATGAGGGGGCTTAGGGCCGTGAGCGTAGGCGGCAGACTGATGCTGAGCGTGAAGCTGGTGCTGGCCGAGGGCAGGGTGTACTGCTGGAAGCTGCCGCTGGGTTGGAAGCGGCCCACTTCCTGGCCGTTGAGCAGCACCCGCACCCGCTGGTCGGGCACGGTGGCCGTGCGCTGCACCGCCCACAGGCGCACGCGCAGGCCCGTCACCGGCACGGCCGCCAGCTGCTGCTCAAAGGCGCCATTGATGCCGCTGGAGCTCTGCAATATGCCCACGTGCAAGCCGTCGGGGGCATTGGGGTTGTTGAAGATGCTGCCGTTGGTGGCAATGCCGCTGCGGCTGTTGAAGTCCCAGCCCGTGCCGGTGGGCGCGTAGCCGAAGGCGCCCGTGCCCAGGCTGCCGGTCGTCTCGAAGCTGGCGTTGGTCACCGGCACGTTGCTGCCGTCGCGCACGTTGAGCAGTTCCACCTGGTCCACGAAGGCCGTCACGTCAGCGGCGTTGGAGGCGCTGCCCAAGGCCTCTAGGCGCAGCACGGCATCGACAATGAAGGCTGGGCTGAGGTAGGTGTCGTAGCTGGTGCTGGAGCCGGGCACGATGGAGCCCAGCTCCGCGCCGTCCACCGCGAAGGTCACGCCCTGCGGGGCAGTGTTGCCGGGGCGCTGGGCCACCCGGGCCCGCACCTGGTAGGCGCCGGCCGGCAGGTTGGGCAGCGTCTGGCTAATAGCTCCGGCCCGGTTGCTGATGGTTTGAAGGAAGGCCACCCGCGTGCCCTCGGGGGCCGTGGGCTGGGCTAAGGCGCTGCCGTTGCTGGCAATGCCGCTGGTGCCGGCAAAGCTCCAGGTGGCCCCGGTGGGGGTGAAGCCGTAGTCACCGTTGCTGAGCGCGCCACTGGTTTCGAAGCCGGCGTTGGGTACGGCCGCGGCCACCACCTGCCCGGTCGCGGCGTTAACGATTTCCACCTGGTCGATGAAGGCCATGACGTTGACGCCCGGGCCCGGGCCCACGGTGGTGCCCATACGCAGCACCGGCGTACCGGCCCCGGCCAGCAGCGGTAGCAGGGCCAGCCACAGCCCGCCAAGTAGTCTCCGGAGTCCGCCGAGGCTGCGCCGCCGCGGGGGCATGATGAGTGAAAGGTGTGCCATGCAATAGGGGAAAAGAGGGGCGAAAACGAAAGAAGACAGGGCCCGCCCTGGTCGGGTAGGGTCCGGCTGGCACCGAGGCTGGCCCCCGCGGCCGCGCGCGTAGCTAGTAGCCTGGGTACGGAAAAGCAACGGACCAAAAGACTGGTGCCAGCTTGGGGCCTGCAGCCAACAAAGGTGGGCACTGCCGCGTCGGCACCGGGTTAAATTCCTGCCATTCTCGCGTCAACGTCCCGCTTCTTAGGATTTTGGCAGGAATTTGCCCCTGCCGGCCGGGGTTAGTACCCGCACTTGGCCCGCCTCGTCCGGCGGTCAACCCTCTTGCCATCCTACTCCGGTGAGCTATGTCCGCGGTGCGCGGTACTCGCTGGGCCGGCGGCCAAACCGCTCGGCGTAGAGGTTGCTGAAGTGCTTGGCTGAGGCGAAGCCTACCGCGTCGGCCACTTGGGCCACCGTGCCGAAGTCGCCGGCTTCGAGCAGCTGCCGGGCCTGGTGCAGGCGCAGCTCGCGCAGCCAGGTGGCCGGCGTGAGGCCGGCCAGCTCGCCCAGGCGGCGGTAGAGGGTCCGCTCGCTCAGACCCAGCAGCTGGGCCAGCTCGGCCGGCCCAAACTGCTCATCGGCCAGATGCGCGGCTACCTGCTGCTGCCATTGGGCCAGCTGCTGGGCCGCCTCGGGTCCGGCCCCCGGGGCTTCCCCGGCCCCCGCTTCCCCAGCCGCCGCGGTGGGGGCCGCGGGCGCGTCGCCGGGCAGGTCGGCAAACTGGCGGCGCACGTCGTGGCGGGCCAGCAGCACCCGCACCCGGGCCAGCAGCTCGGCCGGGGCAAAGGGCTTGGTCAGGTAGTCGTCGACGCCCACGGTGAGGGCTAGGTGGCGGTGGGCGTCGTCGGCGCGGGCTGTGAGCATGAGCACGGGCACGCCGGCGCGGGACGGGTCGGCCCGCAGACGGGTCAGCAGCTCGGTGCCGCTCAGGCGCGGCATCATGGCATCGGTGGTGATCAGGTCGACGGGAGCTTCGCGGCTGAGCAGCTCCAGCGCCTCCTGGCCGTCGGCGGCGGTGAGCACCGCGCAGGTGGGGGCCAGCAGCGCGCGCAGGTACTCGCGCAGGTCGGGCTCATCTTCCACCACCAGCACGCGGGGCCTGGTAGAAGTATGCATTGAGCGGTCGAGGGCCGACGTGAGAGGCGCGGGCGTAGCGGCCACTTCCATGCCGGCCTCGCCCTGCTCAGCACTTACCTCTTCCCTCCCTGTTTTCAACTCTGCCGCATCCTCCTCCCCGCTTAGCTCACCACTCTCAACTCCTGCCTCCGTTGCCGGGAAGCGCAACGTAAAGGCCGCGCCCTGCCCCGGCGTGCTGGCCAGGGTGAGGGTGCCGCCCAGCAGCTCGGCCAGCTCCCGGCTCAGGGCCAGGCCCAGGCCCGTGCCGCCCTGCGCCTGGTTTTGCGGGCTTTGGTAGAAGCGCTCGAACACCCGCTCCTGCTCGGCCGGCACGATGCCGGGGCCAGTGTCGCGCACGGTCAGGGTGTAGTAGCCATCGGCGGCGGGCAACGCGGCCGTTAAGGCCACCGTGCCGCCAGCGGGCGTGTGGTTCAGCGCGTTGCTGAGTAGGTTGGTCAGGATCTGTTCCACCTTGTCGGCATCCAGCAGCAGGTGCAGCCCCTCGGGCAAGGGCTCGGCCCCGTGCAGGGCCAGGCCCCGGGCGGCAGCCAGCGGCGCAAACTGCCCCACCACCCGGCGCAGCAGCGGGGCCACGGCCGTGGGCGCGGCCTGCACCGCGAGGCGGCCGGCCTCGAGCTTGGTCAGGTCCAGGATGCGGTCAATCAGCTCACTCAGGCGGCGGGCCTGGCGGTGGGCCAGGGCCACGGGCGCGCGCACGGCGGCCGGCAGCTTCTGCGCGGGGTTGTTGAGCAGGGTATCAAGGGGGGCCAGCACCAGCGTGAGCGGGGTGCGCAGCTCGTGGCTGGCGTTGGCAAAGAACTGGTTTTTGGCCACGCCCAGCTCGCCCAGGCGCTCGGCCTGGGCCTGCAGCTGGGTGGTTTGGGTGGCCAGCCGGCCGTTCAGGCGGCGGGTGGTGCGCAGGACCAGCAAAATGGCCAGCGCCAGCAGGGCCAGCAGCCCGGCCCCGGCCCCGGCCAGGCGCACCAAGCGGGCCTGCTCACGCTCGCGCTCGGTGAGGCGGGCAATCTGGGCGGCCTGCTCGCGGGCGCGGAACCGGCCCTCGGTCGCGGCCAAGGCGGCAAACTGCTGGGCCTGGCGCAGCGTGTCAGTGAGGCCCTGGGTGCGGCGGGCGTAGTAATAGGCGCTGTCGTAGCGCCCGGCCTGGGCATACGCCTGGGTAAGCAGCTCCGTGACCTGGCTCAGGGGCAACAGGCTGCCCGACTGCTGGTAGCTGCGCTGCAAGGGCCGCAGCAGGGCCAAGGCGGGGGCTGGCTCGCCCATGGCCAGCGCAACGCCCGCCAGGGCCTGGCGGGGCTTGGGCTGGGGGGCGGTGCCGGGGTTTTGGGTAAGCAGGGCCACGGCCTGGGCTAGTAGGCGGCGGGCGCGTTCGGGGCGGGTGGGGTGCTGCTGCCAGGCGGTCAGGCCCAGCGTCAGGGCCCGCGCCTCGGCGTAGGGCAGGTCGCGGCCCGGCCAGCCGGCCACCGTCGTGTCGGCCGAGGCCCCGTAGCGCACCCAGGCGCGGGCGCGGCGCAGCGCGGGGGCCGCCTCGGCGGGGCGGCCAGCCCGGAGCGCCACCTGCGCGGGCACCAGGCTCAGGTGCGTGAGTGCCAGGGCGATGATGGAATTGGCACGCAGGTCGGCGAGCGTATTATTGGATTGCAGCCAGTCGCTGGCCTCGGCGGCCAGGGTGCTGGCGTAGGCGGCCGGGTGGCGGCTGTGTCCCTCCAGCAGCAGGGGCAAGTAGTAGTTGAGAAGCACGTCGGCCAGCGCCCCGCCGGCCTGGTCCCGGTTAGCCAATGGTTGGCCGTAGCGGCGGTAGGTGGCCAAGGCATGCTCGTAGGCGCGCTCGGCCTGGGGGTAGCTGCCCTGCGCGGCGTAGGTTTCGCCAATTAGGCACTGCGTCCAGCCAATGCCGCTCAGGTAGCCCTGCTGCTGGTAGATGCGCCGGGCCCGCTCGTAGTAGCGCATGGCCAGGGGCACGCGGCCCTGGGCGCGGCAGGCCGAGCCGGAACCGGCCAGCATGCTGGCCAGCAGGGTGCCAAAGCTCCGGCGTGGGTCGTCGGGCCGGGCCGTGGCGGGGGTAGGCCCCAGGGTGCTGTCGAGGCCCGCGGCACGAAACTGCCGGACCGCCTGCTGGAAGTAGTAGAGCGTGCTGTCGTAGTTGCCCCGGGCGTAGTGCTGCCGGGCCAGGTCGTCGGCCAGCTTCACTACCACCATCGGTTGCTGCTGCCCCTGCCGGGCCCCAGCCAGCCGCCAGGCCCGCCCCAGATAGCGGGCGGTCGAGTCGGGGCGGTGCCGGGCCCGGAATTCATCCGCCAAACGGACGTACACCAGCAGCTGGCCCAGCGAGTCAGCCGGCCGGCCGGCAGTTTGCAGGTGGGCCGGGTCGGTGGCCGGGGGTGGCAGCGGTGGGGCCAGAGCGCGGGGTAGCGGGCGTAGGGTATCAGCGCGCTGGCCGGCCAGTGCGCGCCGCAGCGAGTCGTTGGGGACAGCCCGGTAGTGACGGTCGAGTGCCTCGTCCCGCCGCCGCTGGTACTGCGCCCGTTGCCGGGAGTTCGGCTCCGCCCCGGCCTTGGTAAGCACACTCAGCAGCACGAGCAGCGCGAGCATTCCTCTTCTCATACTTGGTCCGGCGGTACGGATCGGCCACAACTCGAAAAGATAAGGCATAGCAGTTGCGGCACGAACAGAATGCCCGGAGGGTATGAGCGACCAAAAATAGCTACTGTGGCCGAGCTCAAGCGTGGTTTGTAGCAATATAGTCGACTAAAAAACCATATAAATTCCAACGTGAGGCGGTCGGGAGCACGCGCAGGTGCCGGAGCAGGTCCCGGCAGCTCATGAGTGAATCGAAAGCGCAGGCGCGGGGCCAGGGCGGGGGCAGGCCCCGGCGACCCGTCTCGATGTGGGCCACAAAGCCCGCCGACACGCCCAGCCAGCGCCCCAGCTGCCGCACCGACAGGCCGCAGTGCGCCCGGATGGCCGCCGTCAGGCTTACGAAGGCGAGGGCATCAGGCATAGCAGCACCGTAGGGGGAAGGCAAACCGGGCGGAAGCGGGTAGCAGGTTTCACCCGCACAGGTGCTATCGGCTTTGGTATACAAGCTACCACAATCTGCCATAGGTGTATACCAACTCTGGTATACACCCTCGCATCATAGAGCACAAGTGTATACCAACCTGGTCACCCCCGCCGCCGGCATGCTGGGGGCAGCCCCGCTACCGGGAATTTTGGCAGGCGTTTGCCCGTTCGAGCTTGAGTTTGGCAGGAAAATGACCGGCGGGGGGCTACCTGGCGCGTAGTTTTGTAGAATGGGCCGCCATGTCGGCCTTGCTCCGTGTCTCGCCTGCTCCTCTACGCCACCGATTGCATGACGACTTCTCCCCGCACTGCCCGCCGTCCCAATTATTTCCGCCCTGCTGCCGCGCGGCCCCGCCTGCTAATACTGCTGGCCTTGCCACTGCTGGCTGCGCTGATCGGCCTGGGCCGGTGGCTGCTGCCCACCCGGCCCCGCCCGATGGCTGGCCCACCCGCCTCACTGGCCTTGCCCTACCAGCCCGCCGCCCTGCGCCTGGCTCCGCCTACGGGCCGGCCTGCCGGCCACGCCGTGCCCGTGCCGGCTGATACCTCGGCCCGGGGCATGACCGGCGTAATGGCCGACGTGCGCCGCCGCCTGCTGGCCATCGAGCCGGCCTCTGACACCGGCCAGCCCCAAAGCAGCAATGCCGGCCAGGGCCTGCGTGCCCGCTACGCCGCCGACTCCTACCAGGTGGCCGCCCGGCCCGACTCGCTGGGCCGCTCGGCCTGGCAGGTGCGCTGGACGCTGGCCGGCATCAGCCGGGCCGGCCAGCCCGGCCTGCCCGCCGCCACCCGCCCCGACACGGTGTGGGAAGGCCCGCGCCTCACGTACCGGCAGCCGGCCTACGACGTGGTGTATGACAACACCGAAGCGGGCGTGCGCCAGACCTTCGTGCTGCACCAGCGCCCGGCCGGCCCGGCCGCCGCGCCGGTGCGCGTGCGCTTGGCCGTCGCGGCCCCCGGCCTGCACTGGCAGGCCGACGCGGCCGGGGCCGTCACGTTCCGGCAGGGTGCCCAGCCGGTGCTGCGCTACGCCGACCTGCGGGCCTGGGACGCGGCGGGCCAGCCGCTGGCGGCCCAGCTGCAAGCCACCCCCGACGGAGCCCTGGCCCTGGAAGTCACCGACGCGGGGGCCCAGTACCCGCTCACCATCGACCCGCTGGCCAGCACCACCGCCGCCACCCGTCTCAACGGCGAGACGCTTGATGACTACTTCGGCTGGAGCGTGGCTGGGGCCGGTGACGTGAATGGGGACGGCTACGCCGACGTGCTCGTGGGCGCCTATAGGGCCGACCCGGGCGGCCGCACCGATGCGGGCTCGGCCTTTCTGTACTTGGGCAGCGCCGCGGGCCTGAGCACCACCGCGGCCACCCGCCTCGACGGCGAGACGCTTGAGGACTACTTCGGCTGGAGCGTGGCCGGGGCCGGTGACGTGAATGGCGACGGCTACGCCGACATCCTCGTGGGGGCCAAGGATGCCGATCCGAGCGGGAATTCGGTGGCGGGCGCGGCGTACGTGTACCGGGGCAGCGCCACCGGCCTGAATACGACTACCGTCGTCCGCCTCACGATCAGGGACAGCATCCGGTTCGGCTACAGCGTGGCCGGGGCGGGCGACGTGAACGGCGACGGCTACGCCGACGTGCTGGTGGGCTCCCCAGAAAGTAATACCATTACTGGCGTAGTCTATCTGTACCGGGGCAGCGCCACCGGCCTGAACCTGGGCACCGTCACCAGCCTCAGTGGCCCGGCAACTGGCAGCCAGTTTGGTCACAGCGTAGCCAGCGCGGGCGACGTGGACGGCGACGGCTACGCCGACGTTATCGTGGGCGCCGACCGAACCGACGCGGGCGGCCGCTCCGACGCGGGCTCGGCCTTTCTCTACCGGGGCACCGCCACGGGCCTGAGCACCACGGCCGCCGCCCGGATCGACGGGGCGGTGGCCGACAGCCAGTTTGGCCACTGCGTGGCCGGGGCCGGGGATGTGAACGGCGACGGCTACGCCGACATCGTCATTGGTACCGCTGCGTCGAACCTGGTGGAGCTGTACCAGGGCAGTGCCACGGGCCTGAGCCTGACGGCTACCCGGCTCAACGGAAGCGGAGGCAACTTCGGCTACAGCGTGGCCGGGACCGGCGACGTGGATGGCGACGGCTACGCCGATGTGCTGGTGGGCGCCTACGGGGCTAATGCCTCCTACCTGTACCGGGGCAGCGCGGCGGGCCTGAGCACCACGGTCCCGGTCCGCCTCGATGGCCCGGCGAGTGGCACCCGGTTTGGCTGGAGCGTAGCTGGAGCCGGCGACGTGGACGGCGACGGCTACGGCGACATCATCATCGGCGCAACCTATGGAGGGTATAGCACCCTCTATCGGGGCAGCGCGGCGGGCCTGAGCCTCACGGCCACGCCCCAGCTCGATGGGGCGCTGGCCGGCGACATGTTTGGCCGGAGCGTGGCCAGCGCCGGCGACGTAGACGGCGACGGCTACGACGACGTGCTGATCGGGGCCGACCGGGCCGCGCCGGGCGGCCGCACCGACGCGGGCTCGGTCTTTCTGTACCGGGGCAGCGCCACGGGCCTGAACCTCACGGCCGCCACCCGCCTCGATGGGGCGGCGGCCGGCGACCAGTTCGGCCGCAGCGTGGCCGGGGCGGGCGATGTGGACGGCGACGGCGACGCCGACATCCTCATCGCGGCACCCTTTGCCGATCCGGGCGGGCGTGATGGCGCGGGTTCGGTGTACTTCTACCGGGGCAGCGCCACGGGCCTGGGCACCACCGCCGTCCGCCTCGACGGGACCATGGCCGGCGACCAGTTCGGCGTGAGCGTGGCCGGGGCCGGCGACGTGAACGGCGACAGCTACGCCGACGTCATCGTGGGGGCCTACCTGGCCAGCCCGGGCGGGCGCAGCTTTGCCGGCTCGGCCTTTCTATACCGGGGCAGCGCCACGGGCCTGAACCTCACGGCCGCCACCCGCCTCGACGGGGCGGCGGCCAATAATCAATTTGGCTTCAGCGTGGCCGGGGCGGGCGACGTGAACGGCGACGGCTACGCCGACGTGCTGGTGGGCACCCCCTATACTGCCCCGGGCGGGCGCAACGGCGCCGGCTCGGTGTATCTGTACCGGGGCAGCTTCGCCGGCCTGAGCACCACGGCCGCCGACCAGCGCGATGGGGCGGTGGCCGGCGGCCAGCTCGGTTACGTGGTGGCCGGGGCGGGCGACGTGAACGGCGACGGCTACGCCGACGTGCTGATGAGTGCCTACACCTCCGACCCCGGCGGGCGCACCGACGCGGGCTCGGTGTATCTGTACCAGGGCGGCACCACGGGCCTGAGCAGCACGGCCACCCGCCTCGACGGGCTGTTGGCTGGTGACCTCTTCGGCCGGAGCGTGACCGGGGCCGGCGACGTGGACGGCGACGGCTATGCCGACGTGCTGATCGGGGCCTACACGGCCGACCCGGGCGGGCGCAGTACGGCGGGCTCTGCTTTTCTGTATCGGGGTACCGCCACCGGCCTGAATACCACCGAGGCCACCCGCCTC
>Ga0247729_10000058_pt1 | contig 53901 bp, 15 predicted proteins | sample UWRJL133311R2_FD_180958 | JGI IMG/M metagenome (GOLD analysis project Ga0247729, IMG submission 180958) | Plant litter microbial communities from Arlington Agricultural Research Station in Wisconsin, United States - UWRJ-L133-311R-2 | ecosystem: Environmental > Terrestrial > Plant litter >... | reverse complement strand
TCGGGGGCAGAACAACCTGGCCGTAAGTGCCCACTACAGCTACGTGGTGCGCAACTTGCTGCTGTTCGGCGAAACGGCCCGCTCCTCCGGCGGCGGCCTGGGCACCGTGAATGGGCTGCTGGCCAGCCTGGCTACCAACGTGGACGCCTCGCTGCTGTACCGGCACTACGACCGGAACTTTCACACGCTCTACGGCAACGCGCTCAGCGAAAATACCCGCAACATCAACGAAAGCGGCCTGTACGCGGGGCTCAAGGTGCGGCCCGTGGCGCGCTGGGAAGTGTCGGCCTACTACGACCAGTTCTGGTTTCCGTGGCTGAAATACCAGGTCTCGGCGCCCTCGCAGGGCCACGACTGGCTGGTGCGCCTGGCCTTCACACCTTCCAAGACCAGCCTGCTCTACGCCCAGCTGCGCACCCGCGTGAAGGAGTACGATGCCAGCGGCGTCGACGGCCGGCTGCTACCTATGCCGGTGCCCGTCGCGCGCCGCAGCCTGCTGCTTTTCTACGACACCAGCCCCACGCTCAGCCTGAGCCTGCGCACCCGCCTGCAGGGCACCCGCTACCGCGAAGACGGCGGCCCGCTGCGCACCGGCTACGTGCTGGCCCAGGATGCCTCCGTGGCCGTGGGCCGCAGCCTGCGCCTGAGCGGCCGCTACGCCCTCTTCGACACCGACGACTACGACACCCGGCAGTACGTGTTCGAGCAGGACGTACTCTACGCCTTTTCCATTCCGGCCCTTGCCGGGCAGGGCACGCGGCTGTACGCTATTGCGGAGGTGAAATGCACCCGCCACCTCACACTGTGGCTGCGCTACGCCGAAACCCACTACCGCCACCAGCAAACCGTCGGCTCGGGGCTGGAAGAAATCCAGGGCCCGAAACGAGGCGAGGTGAAGGTGCAGGCCCGGTATAAGTTTTAGCGCGTCGTGACCAAGTAAAAAAGGGCAGCGGGTCCGGGGAAATATTCCCCGGACCCGCTGCCCTTTTTCGGGGGAATTTGGAAGCAAAAGCGGGCAGTAGCCGTCGGTCTTGCGCCGCGAATTTTGGTCGGCTGGAGGCAGTCTGGCGCGCCGGCTCCGGCCGTGGTGGCGGGGCCGGGCGCCGGTTATTGGTGTGTTGGGCGCAGTGGTGGGGTAAGGGTTGCACGCCGGTTTATCCCGGCAAACGGGGTGTTTGTGTAATAAAATTTAAAACGGGCCGGGCCCGCCCAATCTTTCGGCAGAGAAGAAAAAGTGCCCCGGCCCAAGCCCCGTGCGCCCGAAAGATTGTCTGCTGCTCCGGCCGCTGGCCGTCGCCGGACCCAGCGCTGGCAGGGGGCGCGGCTTTCCTCCCGCACTACCGGCCGCAAGTCCGCTTCCCGCGGCTGGTCGGGCCTTTTCCTGTCCGGTCATTCCCTAACTGCCCTTGTCACTCCCGATGCCTACGCAGACCCCTACTCCAGAACTGCCCACCACCCCTTTGACGCCCACCGATACCGCCTTGCTGACCGCCTTCAACGCCACGGCCGCCGCCTACCCGCGGCACGAGACGATGGTGAGCCTGTTTGAGCAGCAGGCGCTACGCACGCCCGACCAGCCCGCGCTGCTGTGCCAGGCCGAGCAGCTCACCTACCGGCAATTGCAGGAGCGCGTCAATCAGCTGGCGAACTATCTGCGCCGGCAGGGGGTGGGGCCGCAGGTGCTGGTGGGCGTGTGCATGCCGCGCACCGCGGAGCTGGTGGTGAGTTTGCTGGCTATTCTGAAAGCCGGCGGCGCCTACGTGCCCATTGACCCGGCTTATCCGCAGGAGCGGATTCAGTACATGCTCCAGGACAGCCAGGCCGCCCTGCTGCTGACCACGACGACCACCAAGGAGCAGATTCTGCCCGCCGGCCGCGGCGCGGCGCAGGTGGTGTGCCTGGACCAGATAGGAGCAGAGCTGGCGGCCGAATCGACGGAACTGGCTACGGCGGCGCAGTGGGACCAGCTGGCCTACGTCATCTACACCTCCGGCTCCACGGGGCAGCCCAAGGGCGTCATGATTGAGCACGGCAACGCCTACACCTTCGTGCGCTGGTGCCAAGAAGAATTCGCGGCCAGCCCCTTCGAGGTGGTGTACGCGGCTACTTCCATCTGCTTCGACCTGTCCATCTTCGAGCTATTCTACACGCTGAGCATCGGCCGGGTGATCCGGCTGCTGGATAGCGGCCTGGCTATTGCCGACGCGCTGGCCGCGGAAACCTCGCGGGCGGTGCTGCTCAACACCGTGCCCAGCATCATCCGCCACCTGCTGAACGAGGACATCGACTGGCAGCGCGTCACGGTCATCAACATGGCCGGGGAGCCGATTCCGGTGGATGTGCACCAGCGCGTGGACCTGGTGCGCATGGAAGTGCGCAACCTCTACGGGCCTTCGGAAGATACCACCTACAGCACCTGCCAGCGCCTGGTGCCGGGCGAGCCGGTGCTCATCGGCCGGCCCATTGCCAACACTCAGGTGTACATCGTCGATCCGCAGATGCGGCTGCTGCCCGTGGGGGCCACCGGCGAGCTGTGCATCAGCGGCGACGGCCTGGCCCGGGGCTACCTCAACAAGGCGGAGCTGACCCGCGAGAAGTTCGTTCCCAACCCGTTTGAAGGTGGCGACCGGCTCTACAAAACCGGCGACCTGGCCCGCTGGCGGCCCGACGGCGTGCTCGACTACGTGGGCCGCCTCGACACCCAGGTGAAAGTGCGGGGTTACCGCATCGAGCTGGGCGAAATCGAAACCCGCCTGCAGCAGGCGCCCGGCGTGGCCCAGGCCGTGGTGCTGGCCCGCCCCGACGCGGGCGGTGCCCTGCAGCTGGTGGGCTACGTGGTGCCCGAGGCCGACTACGACCTGTCCGCCGTGACGCGCCACCTGCGCCTGACGCTGCCCGAGTACATGGTGCCCGCCGCCTGGGTCGAGCTGCCCGTGCTGCCGCTCACGCCCAACGGCAAAGTCGACAAGAAAGCCCTGCCCGACCCCCAGCTCAGCCTCGCCCGCCCCGACGATTACGTAGCGCCCCGCACCGACGTGGAGTGCACCCTGGTGGCCATCTGGCAGCGCCTGCTGCAGGTGGAGCCGGTCGGCATCCACGACGACTTTTTCGCCCTGGGGGGGCATTCCCTGCTCGCTGCCCGCCTCACCGTGGCCATCGAGAAGGAAACTGGCACCCGCCTGCCCCTGGGCACCGTGCTGGCTCACCCCACGGTGGCGCAGCTGGCCGAGCGCCTCGGCCAGCCCCTGGCCGTGGAAGTTGAATTTCTGCCCCAGGTGCGCCCGGCCCGGATTCCGCTGTCGTTTATGCAGGAAGGCCTCTGGCTCGTGGATCAGATGGAAGGCAGCGTGCACTACAACGTGCCGCTGCTGCTACGCCTGAACGGCCCGCTGAACGAAGCCGCGCTGACCACGGCCCTGCGGCAGCTCGTGGCGCGCCACGAGTCGTTGCGCACGGTGGTGCTCAGCGACGCGGCCGGCACCTACCAGCACCTGTTGCCGGCCGAAAGCTGGCAGCTGCGCGTGACGGCCGCTACTGCGGAGGACGACGAGGACGAGCAGGTGCGCCAGTGGCTGGAGCTGCCCTTCGATCTGAGTCAGGATTACCCCATCCGGGCCCAGCTGCTCCGCGCCGCCGACCCTGCCAGCAGCCTGCTGGTTCTTTCGCTCCACCACATTGCCTGCGACGGGTGGTCGTTGGGCGTGCTGGTGCGGGAGCTGGCCGCGCTGTATGAGGCCGCCGCCGCCGGTACGCCGCCCGCGCTGCCGGCTCTGGCAGTGCAGTACGCCGACTACGCCCTCTGGCAGCGCCGCACCCTGACCGACCAGGCCCTGGCCCCCGGCCTCGACTACTGGCGCGCGCAGCTCACCGGCGTGAGCCCCTTGCTGCTGCCCACCGATGCCGAGCGGCCCCCCGTGCCGAGCCGGCGTGGTGGTCTGCTCCGCGTGGAGCTACCCGCCGGCCTGCTGCAGCAGCTGGAGCAGGTGAGCCAGCAGCAGGGCGCGACGCTGTTTATGAGCTTATTGGCGGGCTTTCAGGTGCTGCTGAGCCGTTACAGCGGGCAAACTGACGTCTGCGTGGGCACGCCCGTGGCCGGCCGCACCCAGGCTCTGGAAGAGGGCATGATTGGCCTGCTGGTAAACACGCTGGCCTTGCGTGGCGACGTGGGCGGCAACCCCACGTTCGCGGAGCTGGTCGCCCGCGTGAAGCAAACCACGCTGGGCGCCTACGCTCACCAGCAGGTGCCGTTTGAGCGGGTCGTGGAGGTGGTAGCACCCCAGCGCGACCTGAGCCGCAATCCTATTTTCCAGGTCATGTTTGCCCTGCAGAACATTCCGGAGGTGCCGCTCAGCGAGTTTGGCGGCCTGCGGGTGCAGGGCGAGGCCTACGCTTGGAACTACGCCAAGTGCGACCTGACCGTGGAAGTGGACCCCACCGGCGCGGGCTTTATGCTGCGCGTGGAATACAGCCGCGACCTGTTCGAGGAAGCTACCATTCACCGCCTCATCGGCCACTACCGGCAGGTGCTCACCCAGCTGGCCGCCGACCCGCAGCAGCGCATTCAGGATGTGAACCTGCTTACGTCCGCAGAAGCGCGCCAGCTGACTGCGGACTTCAACCGCACCCGCGCCACCTACCCCCGGGAGCAGACCCTGACCGCGCTGTTTGAGCAGCAGGTGCAGGCCGCGCCCAACCGCCCGGCCCTGCGCTTCGGCTCCGCCGAGGTAACCTATGAGGCGCTGAATGCCCGGGCCAATCAGCTGGCGCACCTGCTGCGCGAGCAGGGCGTGGAAGCCGGCGACCGGGTGGGCGTGCTGGCCCGCCGCGGCCCCGATATGCTGGTGGCCCTGCTCGGCATTCTGAAGGCCGGCGGCGTGTACGTGCCGCTCAACACCGATTATCCGGCCAGCCGCCTCGAATACATTGCCCAGGATGCCCAGCTCAAAACCGTAGTCTACACCAACGCCGAGCTGCTGGCGGCCCTGCCCGACTACGCCGGTCCGCGCCTGGACCTGGCTGCCGCCGCGGCGTATTCCACCGTCAACCCGGCCCCGCTTACCGATGCCGAAGCCGGTGCCTACGTGATGTACACCTCGGGCACGACCGGGCAGGCCAAGGGCATTCTGGTTACCCACCGCAACGTCATTAAGCTGGCCTACGACCCCGGCCCGATTCAGGTGCAGGCTGAGGATACGGTGCTGCAGTGGTCCAACTTCGCCTTCGACGGCTCCACCTACGACATCTACGGCAGCCTGCTCCACGGCGCCTGCCTGCAGCTGATTCCCGAAGAAGCTGCCGCCGATACCGGCCTGCTGGCCGACATTATCACGACGCACGGCGTCACGGTCTGCTTCCTGACCACGGCTTTGTTCAACGCCTTTGCCGACACGAACCTGGCCGCATTGCGCGGGCTGCGCAAAATCCTGTTCGGCGGCGAATTGGTATCCGTGCCGCACGTGCAGCGCGCCCTGGCGGCCCTGGGTCCCGATAAGCTGGTGCACGTGTACGGTCCGACCGAAACTACCACCTACGCCACGAGCTACGCCATTGATGATTTAGCCGGGCTGCAGACCGTGCCCATCGGCTACCCGCTGGCAAACACCCAGGCCTACGTGCTCGACGCGCAGCTCCGGCCGGTGCCGGTGGGCTGCTCCGGTGAGCTGTACATCGGCGGCGAGGGCGTGGCCCGCGAATACATCAACAAGGCGGAGCTGACGGCCGAGCGGTTCGTGGACGTGGCCGGCCTGGGCCGCCTCTACCGCACCGGCGACCTGGTATACTGGCTGCCCAGCGGCGCGCTGTGCTACGTCGGCCGCCTCGACGACCAGGTGAAAATCCGGGGCTACCGGGTGGAACTGGGCGAAATCGAGACGCTGCTGCAGGCCACGCCGGGCGTCACGCAGGCCGTGGTAACGGCCCGCCGGGATGCCGCCGGCACGCTACGCCTGGTGGCCTACGTGGTGCCCGAAGCCACCTTCACCGTGGCCGCCGCCCAGCAGCACCTGGGCCTGCGCCTGCCCGAGTACATGGTGCCGGCCGCCTGGGTCGAGCTGCCCGTGCTGCCGCTCACGCCCAACGGCAAAGTCGACAAGAAAGCCCTGCCCGAGCCCCAGGAAGCGGCTGTAGCGGCCGTTTACGTTGCGCCGCTCACCGCTATGGAGCAGGCCCTGGCCGGAATCTGGCAGCAGTTGCTGAACGTGGAGCGCGTCAGCATCGACGACAATTTTTTCACCCTGGGCGGCCACTCCCTGCTGGCCACCCGCCTGGCCGCCGCCATCCGGCACCAACTGGCCCGGGAGGTTTCCATCCGCCAGATATTCATCCATCCCACTGTGGCGCGGCTGGCCGAGCAGCTCACCCAAAATCCAACCCTGGCTACCGCCGCGGCCCTCACGGCGCAGACCCGGCCGGCGCGGCTGCCGCTGTCGTTTGCCCAGGAGCGCCTGTGGTTTATCGACCAGCTCGAAGGCAGCGTGCAGTACCACATTCCGCTGCTGCTGCACCTGCGCGGCGAGCTGCAGGAAGCTGCCCTGGCTACGGCCCTGCACCAGCTGGTGGAGCGGCACGAGGCCCTGCGCACCGTGGTAGTAACCGCCGCCGACGAGGCCCAGCAGCACATTCTGCCCGCCACCGGCTGGCAGCTGCCGCCCGTCGTGACGCTGGGCGGGCAGGACACGGAAGCGGATTTTATTCAGGCCGAGCTGGCCACGCCGTTCGACCTGGGCACCGACTTTATGCTGCGGGCCCGGCTGCTGCGCCGCGCCGACGAGTCGCACGTGCTGGTGCTCATCGTGCACCACATTGCCTGCGACGGGTGGTCGTTGGGGGTGCTGGTGCGGGAGCTGGCCGCGCTCTACGAAGCCGCCGTGGCCGGTACGCCGCCCGCGCTGGCCGCGCCGGAAGTGCAGTACGCCGACTACGCCCTCTGGCAGCGCCGCACCCTGACCGCCGAAGCCCTGGCCCCGAGCCTGGACTACTGGCGCGCCCAGCTCACCGACGTGCCCGCCCTGACGCTGCCCACCGATTTTGACCGGCCGGCCGTGGCCAGCCAGCGCGGCGGCAGCCTGAAATACACCCTGCCCCGCACGCTGAGCCAGCAGCTTGAGCAGGTGAGCCAGCAGCAGGGCGCGACGCTGTTTATGAGCATATTGGCGGGCTTCCAGGTGCTGCTGAGCCGCTACAGCGGGCAAACGGACGTCTGCGTGGGCACGCCCGTGGCCGGCCGCACCCAGGTCAGCGAGGAAAGCCTGGTGGGCCTGCTGGTGAACACGCTGGCCCTGCGCGGCGACGTGGGCGGCAACCCCACGTTCACCGAGCTGGTCGCCCGCGTGAAGCAAACCACGCTGGGCGCCTACGCCCACCAGCAGGTGCCGTTTGAGCAGGTGGTGGAAGCCGTGGCCCCCCAGCGCGACCTGAGCCGCAACCCCATTTTCCAGGTCATGTTCAGCTTCTACAACGCGCCCGCCATTCCGGCCGCGCAGTCGTGGGGCACGCTGAGCGCCACGGCCGAAAACGTGGAGTGGGGCATCAGCAAGTTCGACCTGTCCTTCGACGTGGAGCACACCCCCGACGGCCTGCTGCTGGACGTGGAGTACAGCCGCGACCTGTTCGGGGAAGCCAGCGTTGCCCGCATGCTGGGCCATTATGAGCAGCTGCTCACCGCCCTGGCCACCGACCCCGGCCAGCGCGTGCTGGAAGCGCCGATGCTGTCGGCCGCCGAGCGGCACCAGCTGCTGCACGAGTTCAACGACACGGCCACGCCTATCTCGCTCGACCAGACCACCGACGAGCTGATAGATACCGTGGCCGCCCGTACCCCGCACCGCCCGGCCATCGTGCACAACGGCGCCAGCATCACCTACGCCGAGCTGAAAGCCCGGGCCGACCGTACCGCCGCCTTCCTGGCGGGGCCGCTCCAGCTGCCCGAAGAGGCCATCGTGGGCGTACTTACCGACCGTTCCATCGGCATGCTGGCCAGCATCTACGGGGTGTGGAAAGCCGGCGGTGCCTATGTGCCCCTGCACCCCGACCTGCCCGCCGACCGCCTAACCGTCATTCTCGATGATGCCGAAGTGGGCGTGCTGCTCTACGAGGAAAAATACGCCGCCCTGGCCGCGGAAGTACAGGCCCGCTGCGCCCGGCTCGGCCACATCGTCTGCATCGACGCCGTGCCGCCGGCCGCGCCGGAAGCCGGCCTGCGCCAGCACGTTTTGCCCGCCGGCCGCGGTGAATTTGCCGGCCGCCCCGGCCGCAAGGGCAACGCCGGCTTGGCCTACGTGCTCTACACTTCCGGCTCGACGGGCCGGCCCAAGGGCGCGATGGTGGAGCACAAGGGCATGCTCAATCACCTCTACGGCATGATTGCCGAGCTGGGCATGGACCAGGGCAGCCGCATGGCCCAGAACGCCTCGCAGAGCTTCGACGTGTCGGTGTGGCAGATGTTCGTGGCCCTGATTATTGGGGGGCAAACGGTGATTCTGGGGCCGGAAGTAGTGCTGCAGCCCGCCGAGTTCGTGGCCCAGGCCACTGCCCAGGGCGTGACGGTGCTGGAAGTGGTGCCGAGCTACCTCTCCGTGCTGCTGGAAGAAACCGCCGCCACCGCCGCGCCTTTCGCCTCGCTCCGCCACCTGCTGGTAACCGGCGAAACCGTGACCCGCCACCTGCTGGCGCGCTGGTTTGGGCAGTTTCCGCGCGTGCCGGTGGTCAACGCCTACGGCCCCACCGAGGCCGCCGACGACGTGACGCTGCACTTCCTCGACCAGGTGCCCGAGCGGCTGACGGTGCCCATCGGCAAGCCGATTCAGAACACCCGTCTCTACGTGGTCAATGAGCGGGGGCAGCTGTGCCCGCTGGGCGTGAAGGGCGAAATCTGGGTGGCCGGCACCGGCGTGGGCCGCGGCTACGTGAATGATGCCGCCAAAACCGCCGCCGCCTTCATCCCGGATCCTTTCGGCGCCGGCCCGCTCTACAAAACCGGTGACCTGGGCCGCTGGCTGCCCGACGGCACCCTCGAATTCTTCGGCCGCCAGGATTACCAAGTGAAAGTACGGGGCCACCGCATCGAGCTGGGCGAAATAGAGCAGCACCTGGTGGAAGCGGCCGGCATCCGCGAAGCCGTGGTAACCGACCGCCAGGACCACGAGGGCAACACCTTTCTGTGCGCCTACTTCACTGCCGACGCGGCCGACGTGGATACGGCCGCCCTGGCCCGGGCCCTGACCGTGACGCTGCCCGCCTACATGGTGCCGGCGTTTCTGCTCCAGCTGCCCGAGCTGCCGCTCACGGCCAACGGCAAAGTAAACCGCTCTGCCCTGCCCGCCCCCGGTACCGAGCCCGGCGCGGAAAAGCCTGCCGCCGTGGCCCCGCGCAACGACACCGAGCGGCGCCTGCTGCCCATCTGGCAGGAGCTGCTGGGCGTGGCCGACCTTAGCGTGACCGACAACTTCTTCGCCCTGGGCGGCCATTCGCTGAAAGTAACCCAGCTCACGGCCAAGATTTACCGCGAGTTTGGTGTGAAGCTGCCCCTGCGCCAGGTGTTTCTGGAGCCCACGCTGGCTGGCGTCGCCGAGGCCATCCGCCAGGCCGGCCCGGCCCGGTACGCGGCCATCCCCCGGGTGGCCGACCAGGAATTCTACGAGACTTCCAACGCCCAGAAGCGCCTCTGGATCATCGACCAGCTGGAGCAGGACCTGACGGCCTACAACGCCTACATGGCCTACTGCCTGCGCGGGGAGCTGGACGTGGCCGCCCTGCAGGCCGCCGTCGACTTGGTAGTGGCCCGCCACGAAAGCCTGCGCACCACCTTCGTGGAAGTGGGCGCCGAGCCCAAGCAGCGCGTCCATGCCCCCGGCGCGCTGCCCACCGACCTCGACATAGTGGACTACCGCCGCCGCGCCAAAACGCCCGCCGACCTCACCGCCGAGCTAACCCGGCGCGGGCAGGCTCCGCTGAATCTGCAGACCGGGCCGTTGTTTCAGATGGCGCTCTACCTGCTGCCCGGCGACACCTACTACCTGTTCTGCGTGATGCATCACATCATCTGCGACGGGTGGTCGAACAACCTGCTCATCGAGGAGCTGATGACGGCCTACCAGGCCCTGGCCGAGCAGCAGCCCGTGCCGCTGGCCCCGCTGCCGATTCAGTACCGCGACTACGCCGCTTGGCAGACCGCCCAGCTGGCGACGCCGGAATTTGAGGAGCACCGCCAGTACTGGCTTACCAAGCTGGCCGGAGAGCTGCCCGTGCTCAACTTCCCGACCTACAAAACCCGGCCGGCGGTGCAGACTTTCAACGGCCGCACCCTGGAACACCACTTCGCGCCGGGCACGCTGGCGCACCTGCGCCAGCTCGGCGACCAGGCCGACGCCAGCCTGTTTATGACCCTGACGGCCCTGCTCAACCTGCTGCTCTACAAGTACACGGGCCAGCCGGACCTGATTCTGGGCGCCGCCACGGCCGGCCGCAACCACCCCGACCTGGAAAACCAGATCGGCTACTACCTCAACACCATCGTGCTGCGCAACGAGGTGCAGCCCGCCGACTCTTTCCCGCAGCTGCTGCGGGCCGTGCGCCAGAACATGCTCGAAGCCTTCGAGCACCAGGACTACCCGTTCGATCTGCTGGCCAGCCAGCTCGACGGCCCCCGCGACCCGAGCCGCAACCCGGTGTTCGATGTGCTCATCATCCTGCAAAACTTCGACGACGACGAAACCGGCCTGCTCCAGCGCCACCTGCGCGGCCTCGACATCGCGCCGCTCGACCTGGAAGGCCGCACCACCGTCTTCGACCTCGACTTCGACTTCACCGAAAGCAAGGCCGGCCTCGCGCTGCTGCTGTCCTACAACACCGACCTCTACGAGGACGAGCAGATGCGGGCCCTGCTGCGGCACTTTGAAGCCCTGGTAGAAAAGGTAGCGGCGGCCGGCGCCGCGCCCGTGGCCCAACTCAGCGTGCTGGCCGAAGCCGACCTGGCCCAGCTGGCTGCCTTCAACGACACGGCCCGCGACCTGGCGCCCGAAACGACTTACTACCACTACGTCGAGAAGTTTGCCCGCGAGATTCCCGACAAGACGGCCCTCATCTACCGCGACTGTCGCCTGAGCTACGCGGCCCTGAACGGCAGCGTCAACCAGCTGGCCCGCGCCATTGGCCGCCATATCACGCTGGACGAAGACGACCTAGTGGCCGTGTACATGGACCGCTCCGAGAAGATGATCCAGTCGATTCTGGCCGTCTGGAAGAGTGGGGGAGCCTACATCCCGGTCGAAACCAAGTTCCCGCTCAACCGCGTCGAGGGCATTGTAACTGACGCCGGAGCCCGGCTGGTTATTGCCCAGCGCAGCGCCGACGCGGAAGAACTGCAGGCCCGCCTGCGGGGCCGCTGCCTGGTGCTTTATATCGAAGACCTGCTGGCCGAAGCGGCCACCGAAGCGGCTGCCAACCTCGACCGGGTCATCAACCCCGACAGCCTGGCCTTCGTCATTTTCACCTCCGGCTCCACGGGCAAGCCCAAAGGCGCCATGAACGAGCACCGGGGCCGCATGAACCACGCCCTGGCCACGGCCGAGTACCTGGGCATGAACCAGGACACGGTGCTGGTGCAGAATGCCTCCCACGGCTTCGACATCTCGGTGTGGCAGTCGTTCAATGCCTTCGTGACCGGCGGCACCACGCTCATCTACGACGACGAGCTGGTAAGCCAGCCCGAGCTGCTGCTCCGGGACATGCTCGCCAACCGGGCCACGATCCTGCAGGTGGTGCCGTCTTACCTGACGGTGCTGCTGGATCTGGTGGAAAAAGACCGCTCGGCCTACGACTTCGCCCTGCGCCACCTCATCAGCTGCGGCGAGCGGCTGCCGCCGGCCCTGGCCGCGCGCTGGTTTGCCAGCTACCCCGCGGTGTGGATGGTGAACGACTACGGCCCCGCCGAAGCCTCCGACGGCACTTCCTGGTACCTGTTCAACACCGTGCCGGCGGGCATGACCAACATTCCCATCGGGCAGTCGGTATACAACATGCACAACTACGTGGTCGACGAGCACCTCAACCTCTGCCCGGTGGGCGTGCTGGGCGAGCTGTGCGTGGCCGGCGTGGGCGTGGGCCGCGGCTATGTGAACGATGCCGAGCGTACCGCCAAGGCCTTCCTTACCGACCCCTTCGCCCCGGAGAAAAACCAGCGCCTGTACCGCACCGGCGACCTGGCCCGCTACCTGCCCGGCGGCCTGCTCGAATTCCACGGCCGCAAGGATTACCAGGTCAAGGTCAACGGCCAGCGCATCGAGCTGGGCGAAATTGAAACCCGCCTCACCCAGCTGCCCCACGTGGCCGACGCGGTGGTGATTGACAAGGAGGAAGTGAATGGCCGCAAGTATCTGGCCGCCTTCGTGGTGCCCGCCCACCCGGCCGGGGCCAGCGCCGCCCGCATCAAGGAGGCCCTGGGCCGGGAGCTGCCGCCCTACATGCTGCCCCGCACGTTCCACCTGCTCGACGTGCTGCCCGTGACGCCCAACGGCAAGATTGACCGCAAACTGCTGGCCCGCTGGGAAACGCCGGAAACCACCGAGGAAGCCACTTACTGCCCGCCCGCCACGGCGGCCGAAACCCTGCTGGCCGAAGCCTGGGCCGCCGTGCTCAAGCGCGACCGGATGGGCGTGACGGAAAACTTCTACGACGCCGGCGGCGACTCCATCAGCGCCATCCAAGTGTCGTCGAAGATGTACAAGCTGGGCTACAAGGTGGACATCCGCGACGTGATGCGCCAGCCCACCATCCGCGAACTAGCACCCTATATCCGGCCCCTGCAGCGCCTCGCCGACCAGGCTCCGGTGACCGGCCCCGTGCCGCTGACGCCGATTCAGGCCGAGTTTTTTGCCGCCGCCAAGGCCAACCCCCAGCACTACCACCAATCCTTGCTCTTCACTGCCGCGGGCCGGGTGCAGGAGCCGGCCCTGCGCCTCGCCCTGGCCCAGCTGCTGCGCACCCACGACGCGCTGCGCATGTCCTTCCGCTGGTCGGAAACCGGCGTCGAGCAGCTCAATCAGGACCTTGGCCCCGAAGCCGAGCTGCTGGTGCACGATCTGCAGCATGCTGCCGAGCCGTGGCCGCTGATGGAGCAGCACGCCCTGGAGGCCCAGAGCAGCTTTAGCCTGACAGCCGGGCCGCTGGTGAAAGCCCTGGTCTTCCGCACCGCCGCCCAGGACTACCTGCTGCTGACCATTCACCATCTGGTCGTCGATGGCGTGTCGTGGCGCATTCTGCTCGAAGACCTGACGGCCTTCTACGGGCAGGCCGTGGCCGGGCAGCCGCTGGAGGCACCGGTCAAAACCGACTCGTTCCAGACCTGGGCCTGGCAGCTGACGGCCTACGCCAGCTCGGCGGCTTTCACCACGGAGCAACTGTACTGGCAGCGGGTGGCCGACTTCCCCGCCGAGGCTATTCCGCACGATTTGCCCAGCGCCGCGCCGGGCGTGGTGGCCAACCTGGCCAGCGTGACCATCGAGCTGGACGCGGGGTACACCGACGTGCTGCTGACTCAGTCGCACAAGGCCTTCGGCACGGAAATCAACGACATCCTGCTCACCGCCCTGGGCTTGGCGACCCGGCAGGCGTTCGGGACGCAGAAGCTGGCCGTGATGCTCGAAAGCCACGGCCGCAGCCAGCAGCTGCCCGAGGTGTGCGTCGACCGGACCGTGGGCTGGTTTACCAGTGAATACCCCGTGAGCCTGGACCTGGACGCGTCGTTTGACCTGGCCCGGCAGATCAAGGAGGTGAAGGAGCACCTGCACAAAGTGCCCCACCTGGGCACCGGCTACGGCCTGCTGCACCAGGGCCGGGCCACCGCGCCGCCCAAGCCGCAGCTGGTGTTCAACTACCTGGGCCAGCTGGGCGGCGAGGAAGCCACCGACTTCTTCCGCCTGCACGAGCAGAGCCTGGGCCGCGACGAAGCCGCCGACAACCGCAGCGACTACGAGCTGGAGCTGATTGGCAGCGTGCAGCAGGGGCGCCTCTCGCTCACGCTGCACTACCACCGCACCCACTTCCTGCCCGCCACCATCGAGGCCTGGATGGCGGCCTACCGGCAGCGCCTCGAAACCCTGATTGACTTCTGCGCCCAGCGCGAAACCCGCGAGCTGACGCCCAGCGACTTCGAGTACAACGAGCTGTCGTTCGACGACCTGGACCTGCTCAAATCCCTGTTCGACTAATCCTTCCCAACGCCTTTCCCAACCGCTTAATTCTCTTGTCATGACCGACTTTTCCAAGTACCACTTCTGCGAGGAAGCCCAAATCGTCACCGCCAGCATTCCCGGCGAAAAATCCCGGCAGCTCATCCAGGAGCAGCGGGAGCTGGAAGGCAGCGTGGTGTCGTACCCGCGCAGCAACCCTATTGCCCTCAAGCGCGCCAAGGGGGCCATTCTGGAAGACGTAGACGGCAACCGCTTCCTCGACTTCTTCGCCGGCGCCGGCGTGCTCAACGTGGGCCACTCCAACGAGGAAGTGCTGGCCTATGCCATCAAGCAGCAGCAGGAGCTGATTCACGCCCTCGACTTTCCCACCGAAAACAAGATGACGGCCATCCGCAACATCCTGCGGAGCCTGCCCGAGGAGCTGCGCGACCAGTACAAGGTGAGCTTCGGCGGCCCTACCGGCTCCGACGCGGTGGAGGCGGCCATCAAGCTGGCCAAGATCAAGACCGGGCGCGACACCATCATTGCCTTCTCGGGCGGCTACCACGGCATGACCTCGGGCGCGCTGGCACTGACTTCCAACGTGGGCTTCCGCAACAAGCTGCCCTCGCTGATTCCCAACGTGCACTACGTGCCCTATAGCTACTGCTACCGTTGCGCCTTCAAGCAGAAGCCCGGCGCCTGCAACAACCAGTGCGTGGATTACCTGCGCCTGGTGCTGGAAGACTCCCACTCGGGCGTGCCCAAGCCGGCGGCCATCATCCTGGAGCCCATCCAGGGCGAGGGCGGCAACATCGTGCCCCCGGACGGCTTCCTGGAAGACATCATCCGCCTGGCCCACAAGCACGACGTGCTGGTCATCTTCGACGAAATCCAGAGCGGCTTCTTCCGCACCGGCGAGTTTCTCGCGTTTATGCACACCGACGCCGTGCCCGACATCATCACCATCTCCAAGGGCCTGGGCGGGGTGGGCTTCCCCATTTCGGGCCTGATTTACCGCAAGGATGTGGAGGCCTGGGGCCCCGGCGACCATATCGGTACCTTCCGCGGCAACCAGGTGAGCCTGGCCGCCGCCAACGGCGCCTTCGACTTCATCGAGAAGCACGGCGTGCGGGAGCACACCAAGGAAATGGGCGCTTACCTGCTGGAGCAGCTCGAAGGCCTGAAGCTGGAGTGCCCCTACCTGGGCGACGTGCGCGGCCGCGGCCTGATGATTGGGCTGGAGTTCGTGAAGGACCGCAAGTCGAAGGAGCCCTTCGCCGAGTTTGTGAAAGCCTTCCGCAGTGACTGCCTGCAGCGCGGGCTGCTGTTTGAGGTGGGCGGCCACTACAACAACGTAGTGCGCCTAGTGCCCCCGCTCATCATCACGCCCAAAATCATCGACGCGGCCCTGGACATCATGCGCGAGACGCTGGCCGGGCTCATGGAAGCGTACCCGCAGTACGCCACCGCCGACCTGACCCTCGCCTAAGCCCTTAACCACCCGCACCCCATGAAAAAGATTCAGATTGTTGATACCATCTCCGGCCGCGACTTCCACGAGAAGTTCGTGAAAACCAACACGCCCGTGCTGATCCGGAAAATGACCCAGGGCTGGGACGCGCTGCACGCCTGGGAAGCCGACTACTTCAAGGAGATGGAAGGCGGCGTGAAGATGGCCACCAAGGTTGGCGACGTGTCGAAGGGCGAGCGGCGCTCCATGCTGCTGAGCGAGTACGTGCGCCTGCTCGAAGGCTACGAGCAGCAGCTCCGCGACGGCCAGAATCCGCCCAAGCCGCCCTACCTGCACGACGTGCCTATCTTCCACCTCATTCCGGGCCTCATCAAGGACATCGAGCCCTTCCCAGTGGACTTGCTGCCCAAGTGGTACCACGACAAGTGGTACAACTACATCCAGTTTTTTATGGGGGCCACCGGCAGCCTCACGCCCCTGCACTTCGACACGCTCTGCACCCACAACCTGTTTTTCCAGGTGGCCGGCCGCAAGCGCTTCCTGCTGATTCCGCCCGAGCAGAAGGAGAAATGCTACGTGGAAGGCTGGCGCTGGGCCAAGTTCGACCCCAGCCGCCCCGACTACGACAAGTTTCCGCTGGCCCGCGGCGTGGAGCCCATGGAGGTGGAGCTGGGCCCCGGCGACATTCTCTTCATGCCCTCCGGCACGCTCCACCAGGTGCACGGGCTGAGCTACTCGGTGTCGTTCAACATCGACTGGCACACGGTAAAAACGGCCCGCAAGGGCGTGACTTCGGTGCTCCAGGGCGCCCCCCGGCAAAACGGCTACTACAACATGCTGATCTTGACCGGCCTGGCCCTGAACGTGCCCGCGCGCTACATTTTCCCGCGCTACAAGTCCTATCTGAACTACGTGAGCTAGCCCTGCCGCTTCCGTAGGTTGCGCGCCGCCCAGTCGCCGGGCGGCATCATTCGCCAACGCCCCGTTTATCCCGGTAAACGGGGCGTTTGTGTAATAAAATTCAGGGGGCCAATCCGGTCCGGCATCTTTCAGGCATCAAACCAGAAACCAAGGTTTTTGCCCGTCCGACCAGCCGTAATTCCCCCATGAGCGACAAAGAGAATATCCAGCAGATCTACCCGCTGACTTCCATGCAGGAAGGCATGCTGTTTCACACGCTGCGGGACGAATCCAACGCCTATTTCTCCCAGACCACCTACACCGCCCTGGGCCGCCTGAGCCAGCCCATACTAACCCAGAGCCTGGAGCAGCTGGCGTTGCGCCACGACATCCTGCGCACGTCCTTCGTGTATGAGAAGGTGGAGCAGCCGCTGCAGGTGGTGCTCAAAAGCCGCCGCATCGCCCTGCGCTTCGACGACCTGACGGCCCTGGACGCCGCCGCCCAGCAGGAGTTTCTGCGCGCCTTCAAGACCCAGGACGTGGCCCGGGGCTTCGACCTCACCCGTGACCCGCTGATCCGGCTGAGCGTGTTCCAGACCGGCCCCGCCGTCCACGAGTTCGTGTGGAGCTACCACCATATGCTCATGGACGGCTGGTGCATGGGCACGCTGCTCAGCGAGCTAAAGGAAATCTACCTCGCCCTCAGCGAGGCCCGGCCCGTGAGCCTGGCCCCGGCCGTGCCCTTCAGCCGCTACATTCAGTGGCTAGGCCGCCAAGACAAGGCCGCCGCCACCGCCTACTGGAACCGCTACCTGCTGGGCTACGAAACTCTGGCCACCATTCCGCCCGATGCCCAGCCCGCTGCCGGCGCCCACTTCGGCGCGCCCACCGTGGAAGCCCTGACGCTGGCGCCCGCCAAGGCCCAGCGCCTCGAAGCCTGGGCCCGGCAGCACCACACCACCCTCAACACCGTGTTTCAGGCCGTGTGGGGCATTCTGCTGGCCCGCTACACCGGCACCCAGGACGTGGTGTACGGCAGCGTGGTATCGGGCCGGCCGGCCGACATTCCGGGCATCGACCAGATGATCGGGCTGTTCATCAACACCATGCCGGTGCGGGTGCGCTTCGCCGACGACACCCGGTTTTCGCAGCTCGTGGCCCAGCTCCACCAGGATTCCATCGAGGCCGTGGCCCACCACCACCAGCCGCTGGTCGACATCCAGGCTGGCAGCAGCCTCCGGCACAACCTGATTCACCACGTCGTAGCCTTCGAAAACTACCCCGTGGAGGAAAGCCTGCTCGACAACGACGACGCCCGCTACCCGTTCAGCATCGGCAACGTGGGCGGCTTCGAGCAAACCAGCTACAACCTCGACCTCGACGTGGAGCTGGGCGGCGGCCTCACCGTGACGCTCTACTTCAACCCGCAGTACTACACGCCGGCCTACATGCGCCAGGTGGTGGGCCACCTCGAATACCTGCTCGAACAGGTGCTCGACAACCCCGAGGTGGTAGTAACGGAGCTGGAAATCGTAACCCCGCAGGAGCGCGAAACCCAGTTTACGGTCTTCAACCAGGGCGCCGTCGACCTGGGCAACGACCAGCCCATCAACGTGCGCTTCGAGGCGCAGGCCGCCCGCCATGCCACCGCGCCCGCCGTGCTGCACAACGGCACCACCTGGACTTACGCCCAGCTCAACGAGCTGGCCAACCGTCTCGGCCACCAGCTGCAGCAGCAGGGCGTGGCGGCCGGCGACTTCGTGGGTATTCACCTGGAGCGCACCCCGGAGTTGGTAGCCGGCATCCTGGCCATCCTGAAGCTGGGCGGCGTGTATGTGCCCCTCGACACGCAAAACCCTGTGGCCCGCACCCTGGAGCTGATGGGCAGCAGCCAGCTCAAAGGCCTGCTCACCGACGCGGCCGGCACCCGCCGTCTGCTCGCCGCTGCCCCGGCCGAAGCGGAGTTTCCGGTGGTGCTGAGCCTCGATGAGTTGCCCGCCGAGCTGCGGACTGCCGGCCAGGCGCGCGGTATCAGCTGCGCCGATGCCACCGAGTTGGTCGCCGCGCCCGTCACCAACCTACCCAACCAAAACCAGCTCGATTCCTGGGCTTACCTGCTCTACACGTCGGGCTCCACGGGCCTGCCCAAGGGCGCCATTACCCGCCACGACGGCGCGCTGAACCACATCCTGGCCGAATTTGCGGCCCTGGAGCTGGCCGACGGCTTCCGCTTTCTGCAAAGCGCCAGTATCTCCTCCGACATCTCGGTGTGGCAGATTCTGGCGCCGCTGCTCAAGGGCGGAGCCGTGGTCATTATCGACAAGGACGACCTGCTCAGCTACGAGAGCCTGCTCGGCACGCTGCGCGACGGGGCCGTGACCATTGCCGAGTTCGTGCCTTCGTACCTGCTGGGGCTGACCGAGTACCTGAGCACGTTCTACGCCGTGCCCGCTGCCCTGCCCGCCCTGCGCTGGATGATGATGGTGGGGGAGGAGGTGCCCGTGAAGCTGGTCAACCAGTGGCTGGGCTTGTTTCCCGGCTGCCGGGTGCTCAACGGCTACGGCCCCTGCGAAGCCTCCGACGACATCACTCAGTATGTCATTGCCGAGCCCCTGCCGGCCGCCGTGCGCAAGGTGCCCATCGGCCGGCCCATTGCCAACATGAACATCGTGGTGGTAGACCGCCACGGCCGCCTGCTGCCCGTGGGCGTGGCCGGCGAGCTGCTCGTGTCGGGCGTGGGGGTGGGGGCGGGCTACTTCCGGGAACCGGAGAAAACCGCCGAAAGCTTCGTGCCCAACCGCTTCGCCGGTACCCTCGGCCCCACGCTCTACCGCACCGGCGACCTGGCCCGCTGGCTGCCCGACGGCAACCTGGAATTCCTGGGCCGCCTCGACTCGCAGGTGAAGATCCGGGGCTACCGGGTGGAGCTGGGCGAAATCGAAAACCGCCTGCGCACCTGCCCGGCCGTGCAGGATGCCGCCGTACTTATTAAGCCTTACCAGGGCGAAAAGCAGCCCATTGCCTACATCGTGCCCCGGCAGCCCGAGGCGCTGGCCACCGAGGCCGGCCGCCAGCAGCTGCGCCAGCAGCTCCAGGACTTCGTGGCCGATAAGCTGGCCGCCTTCATGCACCCCGCCGACTACGTGCTGCTGCCTGCTTTCCCGCTCAACCTCAGCGACAAAGTAGACCGCAAGGCCCTGCCCGAGCCCGGCGCGGCCCCGGATGCCCGTCCGCTGCTGGCCCCGGCCAACCCTACCGAGGCCGGCCTGCTCGCCATCTGGCAGAAAGTGCTGGACCGCCCCCATATCAGCACCGACGACAACTTCTTCGAAATCGGGGGCCACTCGCTCAAGGCGACCCGGCTGACGGCCCACGTCAACAAAACCTTCGACGCCAGCATCTCGGTGCGCACCATTTTCGCCGCGCCCACCATTCAGCAGCTCAGCCGCCAGATCCTGGCCGGCACGGGCCGCTACCGCGCCATTCCGGTGGCCCCCGCGCAGGCTACCTACCCGTTGTCGCACGCCCAGCGGCGGCTGTGGCTGGTTAATCAGCTCGCCGAGGACCAGTACAGCTACAACATGACGGCCGCCTACGTCATCGACGGGTGCCTGAACCCGGCCGCCCTCGCCCAGGCCCTGCGCCAGCTGGTGGCCCGCCACGAAATGCTGCGCACCGTGTTCGTGACCGAGGCCGGGGAGCCCCGCCAGCGCGTGCTCACGCCCGCCGAAGCCGCCCCCGCCCTGCGCTACGACGACTGGCGCGGCCAGGGCCTGGACCGCGCCACGGCCCTGGGCCAGGCCCAGGACGACTTCCGCACCGTGTTTGAGCTAGACCGTGGCCCGCTGTTCCAGGCCCGCCTGATTCAGCTAGGCGCCGAGGAATTCGTGTTCGTGCTGGTGCTGCACCACATCATCGCCGACGGCTGGTCGGCCGACATCCTTATCGGCGACCTGTTTGAGTTCTACCGCGCCGCCCAGTACGGCACGGCGCCCACGCTCAAGCCGCTGCCGGTTCAGTACAAGGATTTTGCCGTGTGGCACAACCAGGAGTTGGCCGGCGAGTCGGCCGAGCGGCACCGCGCCTACTGGCAGGGGCAGTTTGCCGACGAGATTCCGGTGCTGGAACTGCCCACCGACTTCGCCCGCCCCGCCCAGCGCAGCCAGCGTGGCGCGACGGTGGAGGTCGAAGTCGACGCCGCTACCGTTGCGGCGCTGAAGCAGCTGAGCGCCCGGCACGGCGGCACGCTGTTTATGGGCCTCATTGCCTCCGTCAAAGCCCTGCTCTACCGCTACACCGGCCAGCTCGACCTGGTGGTGGGTACCGTGGTGTCGGGCCGGGAGCACAGCGACCTGGAAGACCAGATCGGCTTCTACGTCAATACCCTGGCCCTGCGCACCCGCTTCGCCGGCACCGACTCGTTTGCCGCCCTGCTCGACCACGTGAAGCAGGTGACGCTGGGCGCTTTCGAGCACCAGACCTACCCGTTCGATGAGCTGGTCGACGACCTCAGCCTGGCCCGCGAGCTGAGCCGCTCCCCGTTGTTCGACGTGCTGGTGGTGCTGCAAAACAACGGCAGCGGCGACGACGGCTTCACCGGCCTGCCCGAGCTGCGCGTCATCGGCGCCGACGTGGCCCAGGAATACAGCAAGTTTGACCTGACGGTGGAAGTGTGGGAAAACGCCGGTGGCACGCTCACCGTGGCCCTGGAGTACAGCACCGACCTGTTCGGCCCCGCCCGCATCAGCCGCATGGCCGGCCACTACGTGCGCCTGCTCCGGGCCGCGCTGGCCGACGTGCACGCCCCGATTCAGCGCCTCGACTACCTGTCGGAAGCCGAAAAGGCCGAGTTGCGGGAGCTGGCCGGCCCCGCCACGCCCCGGCCCGTGGCCCAGACCGTGCCGGCCCTGTTTGAGCAGGTAGCGGCCGAATATGCCGCCGCCGTGGCCGTGGGCGACGAAACGCGCGAACTGACCTACGCCCAGCTCAACGCCCAGGCCAACCAGCTGGCCCACTGCCTGCGCCAGCAGTACGACGTGCAAGCCGAGTCCGTGGTGGCCATTCTGCTGGGCCGGCGTGCCGAGTTCGTGACGGCCATGCTGGGCACGCTCAAGGCCGGTGGGGCCTACCTGCCCCTGGAAGCCAACCTGCCGCCGGAGCGCCTGCGGAGCCTGCTGGCCGAAACCCGGGCCAAAGTCCTCATCACCGACGTGCCCGAGCTGGCCGCCGCCCTGCAAGCCACGCACCCCTGCCTGCTCCTCGACACCGCCGACCTGGAACAGTATTCCCCCGAAAACCAGCCTGCCCCCGGCCTGCGCGCCGATTCGCTGGCCTACGTGATGTTTACCTCGGGCTCCACGGGCAAGCCCAAGGGCGTCATGATTGAGCACCGCGGCATCATCCGCCTGGTGCGCGACACCGCCTACACCACCTTCGGCCCCGCCCAGCGCGTGCTGCAAACCGGCTCCCTGGCCTTCGACGCGGCGACGTTTGAAATCTGGGCTCCGCTGCTCCACGGCGGGCAGGTGCACCTGCTCTCGTTGGACCACCTGCTCGATACGGAGCAGCTGCGGGCCGCCATCGAGCGGAAGGGTATCACCCAGATGTGGTTCACGTCGTCCTGGTTCAACCAACTGGCGGAAGAGAATCCGACGGTTTTCGCGGGCCTGGCAAGCGTGCTAGTGGGGGGGGAGCAACTCTCGCCGCGCCACCTGCGCCGGGTGCAGGAGCACTGCCCCCAACTGCGCATCATCAACGGCTACGGCCCCACCGAAAACACCACATTTTCCCTCTGCGGCCCCGTGGCGGCGCCCGCGCCCGAACACATTCCGCTCGGCCGCCCCATTGCCAACAGCACCGTCTTCGTGGTCGACGGCCTGGGCCAACTGGTGCCCAAGGGCGTAGCCGGGGAGCTGTGGCTGGGCGGCGAAGGGCTGGCCCGCGGCTACTGGCAGGACGCGGAGCGCACGGCCAAGCAGTTCGTGCCCAACCCCTTCGGCCCCGGCCGGCTCTACCGCTCCGGCGACCTGGGCCGCTGGCGCGAAGACGGCCAGCTCGAGTTCCTGGGCCGCCTCGACGACCAGGTGAAAATCCGCGGCTTCCGCATCGAGCCAGCCGAAATTGCCAACGTCCTCAAAACCTACCCCGGCCTGACCGACGCCTTCGTGCTGGTGCAGCCCGACGCGGCCGGCGACAAGCTGCTGGTGGCTTACTACCTAGCCCCGGGCGTGCCGGCCACCGCGCTGAAGCTCTTCCTGAAAGAGCGGCTGCCGGCCTACATGGTGCCCACGCTGTTTGTGGAGCTGGCCGCGGTGCCGCTCAACCGCAACGGCAAGCTGGACCGCGCCGCCCTGCCCAATGTTACCCCACTGCTCGCCCAGGCCTCCGCCGCCCGGCCGGCCGCCACGCCCACCGAAAGCCGCCTGCTGGCCATCTGGGAAGCCGTGCTGGGTCGCCCCGGCATCGGCACCACCGACAACTTCTTTGAAATCGGGGGCAACTCGCTCAAGGCCGTGCGCATCCTCTCGCGCATCCAGACCGAGCTGGGCCGCAAAGTCGGGCTGGCCACCTTCTTCCAGAACCCCGCCGTGCAGCCCCTGGCCGCCGTGGTCGACCAGCTGCCGGCTGCTCTTGAAGCGGGTATTCCGCGGGTGGCCGAGGCAGCCCGCTACGAGGTGTCGCGGGCCCAGAAGCGCCTCTGGATCATGGATCAGCTCGACGCCGAGCGGGCCGCCTACAACATTGCCGGGGCCTACGTGCTGGACGGCGCGCCGGACGTGACTTTGCTGGAAGAAGCCATCCGCCGGCTGCTGGCCCGCCACGAGATTCTGCGCACCGCCTTCGTGGAAGACGGCGGCCAGCCCTACCAGCACGTCAGCACCCCGGCGCAAATACCCTTCGCGCTGCCCGTCGAGCGGGTGCCCCCGGCGCAGGACTTCGACGCGGCGGTGCAGCGGGCCCTGAATGCCGAGGAAAGCCACGTGTTTGCCCTCGACCAGCTGCCCCTGATCCGCTTCCGCCTGCTCACCAACGGCCCGCGCCAGGTGCTGGTGCTCAACCTGCACCACATCATCGGCGACGGCTGGTCGTTGCAGCTGCTGCTGAGCGAGGTGGAAGCGCATTACCGCACCCTGCAGGGCCGCGCCGCCGCGCTGGAGCCGCTGCCGCTGCAGTACAAGGACTTCGCCGCCTGGCACAACGGCCTGCTGACTACGCCCGAATTTGCCCGCCACGAGCAGTACTGGCGCCGCCAGCTCGCCAACCAGCCCGCCCCGCCCGAGCTGCCCCTCGACCGGCCCCGCGCCGCCGTGCGCGGCTACGCCTGCGCCGTGCTGCCCTTCGAGCTGGGCGTGGAGCAGGCCGACATCCTGCGCACCCTCTGCCAGGAGCACGACGCGAGCCTGTTTATGGGGTTGCAGGCCGTGGTGAAAGCCTGGCTCAGCCAGCACCTGCGCACCACCGACGTCACCGTGGGCACCACCACCGCCGGGCGCGACCAGCCCGAGCTGGCGGGCCAGATCGGCTGCTACGTGAACGTGCTGGCCCTGCGCACCCGCGTCGACGAGGCCGGCTCCTTCCGCGACCTGCTGACGGCCGTGCGGCAGGACACGCTCGGCGCCTTCGAGCACCAGGCCTACCCGTTCGATCTGCTCATCGAAAAGCTCAACGTGCGCCGCGACCTGCGCCGCAACCTGCTCTTCGACGTGATGCTGACCTTCCTCGACGGCTTCGAAACCGACGCCGATGACCCCACCGGCCTCACCCTGCGCGACTGGCGCCAGGACGGCCAGGAAAGCTTCAACAAGTACGACCTCACGCTGGCCTTCCAGAGCCGGCCCTCGGGCGCCATTGCCGGCGAGCTGATCTACAACACCGACCTCTTCTTCGCCGCCAGCGCCCGGGCCCTGCGCGACTCGCTGCTGGCGCTGGCCACCCAGGCCCCGCAGCACCCCGACCAGCCCCTGGCGCTGCTCCAGGCGGCGGCGCAGCCCGAGGCCGTCAGCCTCGAAGACGACTTCAACTAAGCCCGCCGCCCGCCTCCTTTCCGGAAAGTTTCCCAACCGCTACCAAGTCTCATGAACGACGCCCTACTCCTGCAAGCAGACAAAAAACTGGCCTACTGGGTCGATAAGCTTACCACCACCGGCGGCAGCGCCTTCTACGAACTCACCCTCGACGAGCCCACCCGGCGCCTGGCCGACCGCGCCCGGCTCGATATCCTGGTGCCCGCCGAGCTGGCCGCCCAGGTGCTCGGCGTGGCCAAGGGCAAGGACCTGAACGTGTACAAGCTGGTGCTGGCCGCCCTGGGCGTGCTGCTGCACAAGTACACCCTGCGCCAGGACGTGCTGCTGACCACGGCCGGCATTCAGCTGCCCGGCGCGGCGGCGGTGCTGCCGGGCCTGCAGTTTTTCAAGGTGAGCCTGCAGGAGGAAGACACGGCCAAAACCCTATTGGCCACCATTCACCAGGAGCTGGAAGTAAACCTGGCTCAACAGGATTTCGGCTACGACGAACTGGCCGAAGACTGGCTAAGCCAGCCCGCGCTGGGCCAGATTGCCTTCGCCACGGGCTTCTACTACGAGCCGCTGAACGTGTACCACTCCGACCTGGAAAAGGTGGATTGGCTCTGCAAGCTCTACCGCGACGAGGAGCAGCTGCGCTTCGAAATCGACTACCAGACTGACTGCTACTCCCGCCGGGCCGTGGAGCTGCTGGCGCAGCAGCTGTTGCAGGCCCTGCGCCTGATGACGGCTGACCTGGGCCGCCGCCTCGACTCGCTCAACGTGCTGTCGAAGCTGGACGAGGCGCTGATTCACGGGCCCTTCAACGCCACGGCCACCAGCTTCCCCACGGCCTCGGTTATCGAGCAGTTTGAGCGCCAGGCCGCGGCCACGCCCGATGCCATTGCCGTGAAAAGCAACGGTACGGTGCTCACCTACCGCGAACTGAACGAGCGCGGCAACCAGCTGGCCCACTACCTGCTGACTGAATGCGGCCTGCAGCACCAGGAGAAGGTGGCCGTGATGGTCAACCGCTCCGAGCGCATCATCATCGGCATCATCGGCATTCTGAAGGCCGGCGGCTGGTACATTCCCGTTGATTTGAGCTCCCCGGCCGAGCGGATTCAGTTCTTCATCGACGACAGCGAGTGCCGCCTCGTGCTCACCGAAACCGAGCTGCTGCACGCCGGCCTGGTGCGCACCGACGGGCAGCTGTTTTCCGTGGACGACTGCCACACGCAGCCCACCCACGCGCCCGCCCGCCAGCTCGCCGACCACGACCTGGCCTACATGATCTACACCTCGGGCACCACCGGCAAGCCCAAAGGCGCCATGGTGTACCACCTCTCGCTGGCCAACCACGTCAACTGGTTCCGCAAGCAGTTTGCCCTCACGCCCCAGGACAGCACCATCCTGATCAACTCCTACAGCTTCGACGGCTGTTACAGCTACATCTGGGCCACGCTCACCGCCGGCGGCACTCTGCATGTGCCCACCGACAGCTTCTTCGACCCCGACAAGATCCTGGCCTACATCAAGCAGGAGGGTGTGACCTTCCTGAAAGTGGTACCCTCCACGTTCGGCGTGCTGGTCAACTCCCGCACCTTCGATGAGGACCCCGAGGCCTGCCGCACGGTGCGCGTGATCAAGCAGGGCGGTGAAACCATCAACGTCAAGAACCTGCGCAAGTACCTGAGCCGCTACCCCGAGGCCGTGCTGGGCAACCACTACGGGGCCACGGAAGCCACCATCGGCTCGGTGGCCCACTGGCTCACCAAGGACAGCATCGACGCCTTCGCCGAGCGGCCGGTGGTCGGCTCGCCCTTCGACAACCAGCAGATTTACGTGCTCGACAAAGACAACCAGCTGCTGCCCGTGGGCGTGTCGGGCCAGATCTGCATCGGCGGCGTGGGCGTGGGTAAGGGCTACTACCAGCGCGAGGAGCTGACGGCGGCCAAGTTTATCGACAACCCCTTCGGCGCCGGCCGCCTCTACAAAACCGGCGACCAGGGCCGCTGGCTGCCCGACGGCACGCTGGCCTTCTCGGGCCGCATCGACAACCAGGTGAAAATCCGGGGCTACCGCGTGGAGCTGGACGAGATTTCCGAAACCCTGAAGGAATACGGCCCCGTGCGTGACGCCGTGGCCCTGGTGCACGAGGCCGACGGCCAGCCCCAGCTCACGGTGTACTGCATCGTGGATGGCGAGCCGGTGCTGGCCGAGTTGCAGGAGCACCTGAAAAGCCGCCTGCCCGACTACATGCTGCCCGCCGCCTACGTGCCCGTGCGCCGCATTCCGCTCACGCCCAACGGCAAGCTCGACAAGCGCGCCCTGCCCGACCCCGAAACCCACCGCCTGCGGCCCGTACGGGTGCACGTGGCCCCGGCCACGCCGGTGGAAGCCCGTCTGGTGGCCATCTGGCAGGAGCTGCTGGCCCTGGAGCTGGTCGGCACCACCGACAACTTCTTCGAAATTGGCGGCCACTCGCTCAAGGCCACCCAGCTCGTGTCGGTGATGCACCGCGAGTTCAACGTGCGCCTGCCGCTGCGCACCGTGTTTCTGCAGCCCACCATCATCGGGCTGGCCCGGGCCATTGCCGGCGCGGGCACCGAGCAGTACCTCGACATCCGGCCCGTGGCCGAGGCGGCCCACTACGAGTTGTCGCACGCCCAGAAGCGTCTCTGGGTTATTGCCAGCCTGCAGGCCAACCAGATTGCCTACAACATCCCCCACGCCGTGGAGCTGCGCGGCCGCCTCAATTCTGCTGCCTTCGCCCAAGCCGTCGAAGCCCTGGTGGCCCGCCACGACGTGCTGCGGACCGTGTTTCCGGTTGTCGACGGGGAGCCGCGCCAGCGGGTGATTTCCGCAGCGGAGTTCTGCTTCGCACTGCGCCAGGATGATTTGCGCCCCTGTTTCGACGCCGACGCGGAAGCCGCCCGCCTGGCCCAGAACGACGCCCAGACGGTGTTTGACCTGGCCCGCGGCCCGCTGGTGAAAGCCCGGTTGGTGCGGGTGGCCGACGAGCGGTACGTGTTCCTCTTCACCCTGCACCACATCATCTCCGACGGCTGGTCGACGCAGGTGCTGTTTCGCGACCTGCTCACACTCTACCACGCCTTCAGCCAGGGCCCGGCCAACCCGCTCGCGCCGCTGCCCATTCAGTACAAGGACGTGGCCGCCTGGCAAAACCAGCTGCTGCGCTCCGAGGTCATGCAAAGCCACCGCGCTTACTGGACCCGGCAGTTTGCCGGCGAGCTGCCGGTGCTGGAGCTGCCCCTCGACTACCCGCGCCCCAAGGCCGTGAGCTACGAGGGCGACTACCAGACCCTGACCCTCGACGCCGACCTGAGCGCCCAGCTCAGCCGCTACGCCGCGGCCCAGGGCGTGAGCTTGTTTATGCTGCTGCTGGCCACCGTCAAGACCCTGCTCTACCGCTACACCGGCCAGCAGGACCTCATCGTGGGCAGCCCCATTGCCGGCCGCGAGCATGCTGCCCTCGAAAACCAGGTAGGATTCTACGTCAACACCTTAGCCATCCGCTCCCACCTCAGCGGCGCGCAGCCGTTCGAGGAGTACCTGGCCGTCGTCAAGGAGCGCCTGCTCGAAGGCTACCAGCACCAGGCCTACCCGTTCGACGAGCTGATTGACCAGCTGAGCTTGAGCCGCGACAATGGCCGCTCCCCGCTGTTCGACGTGCTGGTGGTGATGCAGAACAACGGCTCGGAGCGCACCGACCTGTTTGAGCAAAGCGAGCTGGAAGCCGCCCCTTACGACAACGAAAACCCCATCAGCAAATTCGACCTGACCGTCGACTGCACTGAGGAGAAGGAGGGCCTGGTGCTGGGCATCGAGTACCGCACCAGCCTGTTTGCGCCGGCCCGCATCGGCCGCATGCTGGGTCACGTCGTCAACCTGCTCCGGGAGGTGGTGGCCCGCCCCGAAACGGCCCTCGACGACCTCGTGTACCTCTCCGCCGCCGAGCAGCAGGAGCTGCTGGCCTGGGCCGGCACCACCACGCCGGTTCCCACTGCCGATACCATCCACGGCCTGTTTGAAGCTCAGGCCCGCCGTACGCCCGACGCCGTGGCCGTGGCCGACGAAGTTCGGGCCCTGACCTACGCCGAGCTGGACGACCAGACTACCCGCCTGGCCAACTACCTGCGCCTGGCCCACGGCGTGGGCGCCGAAGACATCGTGGCGACCGTTCTGCCGCGCGGTACTGCCTTCGTGGTGAGCATGCTGGCTACGCTCAAAGCCGACGCGGCCTACTTGCCGCTGGAGGCCCACACGCCCCTGGAGCGCGTCCGGGAGCTGCTGGGCTACATTCGGGCCAAAGTAGTAGTAACCGACGATGCCGCCCTGGCCGCCGCGCTGGCCGGCGAAGTAGCGGCCATCAACCTGACGGACCTCGACCTGCGCGCCGACAGCTGGGCCGCCCCGGCCGCCGCGCCCCGGGCCACCACGGCTTCCTTGGCCTACGTGATGTTTACCTCGGGCTCCACGGGCAAGCCCAAGGGCGTCATGATTGAGCACCGCGGCGTGGTGCGGCTGGTGCGCGACACCAACTACACCCACTTCGACGCCGGCCAGCGCACCCTGCAAACCGGCTCCCTGGCCTTCGACGCCGCCACTTACGAAATCTGGGGGCCGCTGCTCCACGGTGGGCAGGTGCACCTGCTGTCGTTGGATAACCTGCTCGACACCCAGCGCCTGCGGGCGGCCATCGGGCAGCAGGGCATCACCCAGATGTTTTTCACCACTTCGTGGTTCAACCAGCTCGCCGACCAGGACATAGCCGTATTCGCCGGCCTGGAGCGGGTGCTGACGGGCGGGGAGAAGATTTCGGTGAGCCACGCCCGGCGCGTGCAGGAGCTGTACCCGCAGCTGCAGCTGGTAAACGTGTACGGCCCCACCGAAAACACCACTTTCTCGCTGACGGCCCCGGTGGCCGAAAACCCCGGTGACCAGATTCCGCTCGGCCGGCCCATCACCAACAGCACCGTGTACGTAGTCGACCCGCGCGGCCGGCTGGTGCCCAAGGGCGTGGCCGGGGAGCTGTGGCTGGGCGGCGAAGGGCTGGCCCGCGGCTACTGGCAGGATACCGAAACCACCGCTCGCCAGTTCGTGCCCAACCCCTTCGGCCCCGGCCGCCTCTACCGCTCCGGCGACCTGGGCCGCTGGCGCGAAGACGGCCAATTGGAGTTCCTGGGCCGCGTGGATAACCAGGTCAAGATCCGGGGCTTCCGCGTGGAGCCCGACGAAATCGGGGCGGTGCTGCGCGGCCACGCCCAGGTAACCGACGCCGTGGTGCTGGTGCGCGTGGCCGACAACGGCGACAAATTCCTGGTGGGCTACTACACCGCCCTGAGCCCCGTCGGCACCGAGCAGGCCAGGGCCTACCTCAAGGAGTTGCTGCCCGCCTACATGGTGCCGGCCGCGCTGGTCGAGCTGCCCTTCATGCCGCTAAACGCCAACGGCAAGATTGACCGCAAAGCCCTCCCTGAGCCCACCTTCACCGCCGACGAGTACGTGGCCCCCGCCACCGCCGCCGAGCAGCAGCTCACCCAGCTCTGGGCCGAGGTACTGGCCATGCCCGCCGCCGGCATCTCCGTGGAAGCCAACTTCTTCGAGCTGGGCGGCCACAGCCTGAAGGCCATCAAGCTCGTGGGCCTGGTCCACCGCGCCTTCGGGGTGGAAGTGCCGCTGGCGCAGGTGTTTGCCGCGCCCACCATCCGGGGTTTGCTGGCTACTTTCCCGCGGCTGACCGGCCGCCAGTACCAGCCCATCGGGCCGGCCACCCCGGCAGAGTTCTACCCGCTGTCGTCGGCGCAGAGCCGCATGTATTTCCTGCAGCAGTTCGACCCCGCCGCCACGGCCTACAACGTGCCCGGCACGCTCAACCTGGGTTCCGGCGTGAGCCCGTTGCAGCTCACCCAGGCCCTGCAAACCCTGACCGAGCGGCACGAGAGCCTGCGCACGTCCTTCGCCGACCAGCACGGCAGCCCCTTGCAGCGCATCCACGCCGCGGTAACCGTGACGGTGGAGGAAATTCCGGCCGACGCCGACGCCCAGCAGGCCCTGGAAGCCTTCGTGCGGCCCTTCGACCTGACCCAGGCTCCGCTGTTCCGCGCCGGCTACCTGCGCCAGGGCTCCGACGCCGTGCTGCTGCTCGATGTGCACCACATCATCACCGACGGCCTGTCGCAGGCCATTCTGCAGGAAGAGCTGCTGGCCTTGCTGCGCGGCGAAACCCTGCCGCCGGTGGCGCTGCAGTACAGGGACTACGTGAGCTGGCAGACCAATCCGGCCCGCGACGAGCAGCGGCGCGAGCACGAGGCCTACTGGCTGGCGCGCTTCGCCGACGAGCGGCCCACACTGCAGCTGCCCACCGATTTTGCCCGCCCCGAGGTGCAGTCGTTCGAGGGCGAGGAAGTGAGCCTGACGCTGAGCGAGGCCGAAACCGCCGGCCTGCACGCCCTCTGCCGCCAGCACGACGTGACGCCCTACATGGCCCTGCTCGGCGTCTGGACGCTGCTGCTGGCCAAGTTCGGCGGCCGCGCCGACGTAACCGTGGGCACGCCCGTCGCCGGCCGCGCCCACCCCGATCTGAAATCCGTCGTGGGCTTGTTCGTCAACACGCTGCCCATGCGCAGTTTCCCGGCCGGCGACAAGTCGTTTGCCGACTACCTGCGGGAGGTGAAGGAAACCACGCTGCAAGCCTTCGAGCACCAGGATTACCCGTTTGAGGAGCTGGTCGACAAGGTCATTGCCACCCGCGACCTGAGCCGCAATCCGCTGTTCGATACCGTTTTCGGTTTCCTGAGCCAGGCAGAGTTTGGCTACGAGCCCGACGAGCGGAGTTCCGAGCCGCGCTTCGACGAGCAGGCCGTAGTGTCGAAGTTCGACCTGAACCTGCGGGCCCTGGACCTGGGCGCCCAGATTTACTTCAGCCTGACCTACTCCACCCGCCTGTTTGGCCGCGCCACCATCCTGCGCCTGCTCGGCGGCCTGCGCCAGCTGCTGGCCACCGTCGGCACCGACGACGGCACCTGCCGCCTGGCCGATATCAGCCCGCTCACGCCGGCCGAGCAGGAAGAGCTGCTGGTGACCCGCAACCAGACCGCCGTAGCTTTCCCGCTGGCCGACCAGACCGTGAATGCGCTGCTGGAAGCCCAGGCGGTCCGCACGCCGCAGGCCGTGGCCGTGGTGGATGAGGAGCAGCAGCTCACGTATGCCGAGCTGAACGCCGCCGCCAACCAGTTGGCCGCCGTGCTGCGCCGCAAGGGCGTGGCACCTGGGGTGCTGGTGGGCATCCTGCTGCCGCCCACGGTGCAGATTGTCGTCTCGATTCTGGCCATCTACAAGGCCGGCGGGGCCTACGTGCCGCTGGATACGGCCCTGCCCGTCGACCGGATTACCCACATCCTGCACGACAGCCGGGTGCGGGTGCTGCTCACCGACCAAAGTGGCAGCGCCCAGCTGGCCGGCACCACCGACACCGTGGACGTGCACGACCCGGCCCTGGCCCTGGAGCCGACGGCCAACGTGGCGGCGGTGAACACGCCCGCGGACCTGGCCTACGTGATTTACACCTCGGGTTCCACCGGCAAGCCCAAGGGCGTCATGATCCGGCAGCAAAACCTGGTCAACTACATCAACTGGTACGTGAGCCGGACCGGCTGCAGCGCCGCCGACCGCACCGTGCTGACTTCGTCGTACTCCTTCGACTTCGCCAAGACCCTGCTGTTTCCGATTCTGACCGTGGGCGGGCAACTGCACTTGGTGGCTAAGGAAACCTACCTCTCGCCGGTCCACCTGGCCGACTACGTGGTGCGCCACGCGCTGACCTACCTCAAGATGACGCCCACGCTCTTCTCCGTGTTTCTGAAGAGCCCCGAGTTCCGGCCCGCCTGGCTGGCCGGCTGCCGCCACCTCATGCTGGGTGGTGAACTCATCAACCTGGCCGACCTGCGCGCCTTCTTCACGCTGTACCCCGATAAGTTCGTTATCAACCACTACGGCCCCACCGAAACTACCATCGGCAGCGTGTGCCGCTTCTTCACCGCCGCCGATATGCCCACGCTGGGCGAGGTGCCCGTCATCGGGCGGCCCATCAGCAACCTGCGGGCCTACGTGCTCGACGCTTGGCTAAAGCCGGTGCCGGTGGGCGTGCCGGGCCAGCTGTACATGGGCGGCGCCGGCGTGGCGCCCGGCTACCTGCACCAGCCCGCGCTGACCGCCGAGCGGTTTGTGCCCAGCCCGTTCGTGGCCGGCGACACGCTCTACGCCACCGGCGACGTGGCCCTGTGGCAGCCCGACGGCAACCTCGTATGCCTGGGCCGCGCCGACCACCAGATCAAAATCCGGGGCTACCGGGTGGAACTGGGCGAGATTGAGCGCGTGCTGACCACCCACGAGCTCATCAACGAAGCCTGCGTGTGCGTCCGCAAAGATGCCGACGGGGAACCGTTCCTGGCCGCTTTCGTGGCCGGCCCCGTGCCGGTGGCGCCCGCCGAGGTGCAGCGCTACGTGCGCGCCGTGCTGCCCGAGTACATGCTGCCCAGCTGCGTGCAGCACTTCGCGGCGCTGCCCATGATGACCAACGGCAAGCTCGACCGGCAAAAGCTCGCCAGCCTGCCGCTGGATGCGCCCACCGCGGCCGCCGCCGACCACGTGCCGGCCGCCACGGCCCTGGAGCAGCAGCTGCAGGCCGTGTGGGAAACCGTGCTCAACCAGCACCCCGTCAGCGTGACGGCCAACTTCTTCGAAATCGGCGGCCACTCGCTCAAGGCCCTCAAAACCAATTCGCTGATTCGTAAGGAAACCGGCATCGACATTCCGCTCAAGCAGTTTTTTCACCAACCCACCATCCGGCAGCTGGCCGCCTGGGCCGGGGCCCAGACTCGCCAGGCCTACGAAGCCATTCCGCTGGCCCCGGCGCTGCCGCACTACCCATTGTCGCACGCCCAGATGCGGCTCTGGGTGCTCCAGCAGCTCGACGACCAGCAGACGTCCTACAACATTCCCTCGTCGTTCCGGCTGGTGGGAGCCCTGGACGTGGCCTTGCTGCAGCGCTGCTTTGAGCAGGTGCTGGCCCGTCACGAAATCCTGCGCACCGTGTTCCGCGTCATCGACGGCGAGCCGCGCCAGGTGATTCTCGATGTGGACGCGCTGCCGCCATTCTTCGAAGTGCTCGACCTGCGTGCCAGCGCCGAGCCCTGGGAGGAAGTGCCGGCCCTGCTGCGCGGGCAGGTCAACCGCGTGTTTGATCTGGCCCACGGGCCGCTGCTGCAGGTGAGCGTGATGCGGATAGGGGAGGAGGACCACGTGCTGGCCCTCAACCTGCACCACATCATTTCCGATGGCTGGTCGTCGCCGATTCTGAACCGCGAGCTGCTCACGCGCTACAACGCCGGCCGCGCCGGGCAGCCCGTGGCGCTGGCTCCGCTGCCGCTGCAGTACAAGGACTACGCCCACTGGCAGCACGAAAGCCTCGCCAACGGCCGCGCCGCGGCGCACCAGGACTACTGGCGCCGCAAGCTGGCCGGGGAGCTGCCTAGCCTGGCGCTGCCCGAAGACCACCCGCGCCCGGCCGTGAAAACCTTCAATGGCGACTATTTCCAGTACCTCATCAGCCCCGCGCTGGCCGACCAGCTGGAGGCTCTGGCCCTGGCCGAGCAGGCTAGTCCGCTCATGCTGCTGCTGGCGGCGCTGAAAACGCTGTTTTTCCGCTACACCGGCGCCACCGACATCATCATCGGCACGCCGGTAGCCGGCCGCGAGAAGCTGGAGCTCAACGACCAGCTGGGCCTCTACGTGAATACGCTGGCCCTGCGCACCCAGCTCACCCCCACCCAAAGCTTTGCCGAGCTGCTGCGCCTGGAGCGCGACAACGCCTTTGAGGCCTTCGAGCACCAGTACTATCCCTTCGACCAGGTGGTGGGTGAGCTGGGCACTCACTTCGACCCCAGCCGCTCGGCCCTGTTCGACATCATGCTGGTGTACCAGAACCAGCACGAGCGCGACGGCCGGGAGCTGGCCCTCGACGGCCTACAGATGGAAGAGCTCAGCGAGGAGTTCAACGGCAGCAAGTTCGACATGACCTTCGTGGCCCGGCGGGTCGAGGAAGGCCTGCAGTTCCACGTCGAGTACAACACCGATATCTACGAGCCCGCCTCTCTGGTGCGCATGCTCGACCACTTCACCCAGCTGCTCACCAGCATTGCCGCCGATGCCGCCACGCCGCTGGCGCAGCTCGACTATCTGGGCGCGGAAACCGAGCAGGTGCTGGCCGCCTTCAACCAGACCGCCAACGAAGCGTCCACGCTGGAATCGGTGCAGGCCTACTTCGAGCACCAGGTGGCCCGCAACCCCGTCCAGACCGCGCTGATTCACCCGCACGGGCAGCTCAGCTACCAGCAGCTCAACGAGCAGGCCAACCAGCTGGCCGCCTGGATTACCGCCCATTACGCGCCGCAGAAAGACCAGCTGATTGCCTTCGTGCTGGAGCGCACCGAGTGGCAGGTGATTACGATGCTGGCCATTCTTAAGGCCGGCGCCGCCTTCCTGCCCATCGACCCCGCGTATCCGGCCGGCCGCATCCGCTTTATCCTGGAAGATGCCCAGCCCGTGCTGACGCTGGTCGACGCGCTGCCGGCCTTCGAAACGGCCTACGCCGGCGCCATCGAGTGCCTGCCGGCGCTGCGCCCGGCCCTGGCCGCGCTGCCCACTCACAACCCCGCCGCCCGTACTGCGCCCGAGGATCTGGCTTACGTCATCTACACCTCCGGCTCCACCGGCGTGCCCAAGGGCGTCATGATTGAGCACCGCGGCAGCATGAACATGGTGCGCGACCAGGTGCGGCGCTTCGCCGTGAGTCCCGCCGACCGCTGCCTGCAGTTTGCCTCCATCTCCTTCGATGCGTCCATCTACGAGATATTCATGGCCCTGTACGCCGGCAGCGCCGTGGTGCTGCTCTCGGCCGAGCTCATCAGCAACCCCGCGCTGCTGCTCAACTACCTGCAGCGCCACCGCGTGAGCATTGCCACGCTGCCGCCGGTGTACCTGGCCAGCCTCGACCGGGAGCGGCTGCGCGAGCTGCGCGTGCTCATCACCGCCGGCGAGGCGCCCAACCTGGCCGACGCGCTTTACCTGAGTCAGCACCTGGAGTACTACAACGCCTACGGTCCCACCGAGTACAGCGTGTGCGCCACCACCTACCGCGTGGCGGGCTACGAAACCAGCATCCCCATCGGCAAGCCCATCGACAACACCCAGGTGCTGATTCTGGATGCCCACGGCCGCCTGCTGCCGGTTGGCTTCTGGGGCGAAATGTACCTGGCCGGGGCCGGCATTGCCCGCGGCTACGTCAACCGCCCCGAGCTGACGGCCCAGCGCTTCGTGCCCAACCCCTGGGCGCCGGGCCGGGCCATGTACCACACCGGCGACATTGCCCGCTGGCTGCCCGACGGCAATCTGGAGTTCCGGGGCCGCGTCGACAGCATGGTCAAAATCCGGGGCTACCGGGTGGAGCTGGCCGAAATCGAGCACGTGCTGGCTACTCATCCGGCCGTGAGCCAGGCCATCGTGACCTACGAGAAAGGCGGCCACGACCAGCTCAGCGCCTACGTGGTGCTGACGGAGGAAGTGGCGCTGCCCGAGCTGAAAAGCTTCCTGGCGGCCCGCCTGCCGCAGTACATGGTGCCCGGTCACTACTTCCGCCTCGCCGAGGTGCCCGTCACCGTCAACGGCAAGGTGGACGTGCGCGCCCTGCCCCGGCCCGGCGCCGGCCACGCCGCCGCTACCGCCGAAATCGTGGCCCCGGCCAACGAAACCGAGCAGGTGCTGGTCGGGCTGTGGCAGGAAGTGCTGCAGGTGCGCCAGGTGGGCGTCACCGACAACTTCTACGACATCGGGGGCCAAAGCATCCTGGCCATGCGCTTGATTGCCGGCATCTGGAAAACGCTCGGTATCAACGTCAGCATCCGCGACGTGGTGCGCTGCCCCACCATCCGGGAGCTAGCCGCCCTGGTTCAGGACGGCAGCCACGACAAGGGCCTGCTGCTGCCGCTCAACCGCGTGCAGGCCGGGCAGCCCACGCTGTTTCTGATTCCGCCGGTGGTGGGCTCGTCCTCGGTATTCAAACCCCTGGCGGCGGTGCTGGAGCCGGCGGGCATCAACTGCTACGGCTTGCAGCACCGGGGCTTCGACTACGACGAGCCCTACGACGCCAGCCTGGCCCAGATGGCCCGCTCCTTTACCGGCGAAATCATGGCCCAGGCGCCGGCCGGGCAGGTTATCTACCTGCTGGGCTACTCGATGGGTGCGCTGCTGGCCGCCGAAACTGCCCAGTTGCTCGAAGCCGCCCACTACACCGTGGAGCTGGTGCTGCTCGACAGCGACCCGCTGGCCGACCACGCGCGCTTCACCGCCGCCGACGCGGATGCCGAGGCCCTGGGCGACGAGCTGCTCGACGACATCCTGCACGCGCACCTGCCGCTCGTGGCCGCCGAAGATGCCGGCCAGCTCGGCGTCAAGATGCGGCGGCTGCTGCGCCACAACATTGGCCTGCTGCGCCATTACCGGCTGCAGCTGCGGCTGGCCGCGCCCATCCTGGCCCTGGAAGCCGAGGAGGCGCCCCGGCCGGACCGCATGCGGCACTGGCAGGACTTCACCAGCGGCGCGCTGACGCACCAGCGCGTGCCGGGCCACCACTTCAGCCTGCTTGATGAAGAGCGGCTGCCGGGCCTGGCGCACCACCTACTCACGGCCACTACCATTCTGGCCACCAGCAGCCTGCCCATTTCCTAAGTCCGCTTTCTTCTCTCCGCGCCCCGCGGCGCTTTCCCTCCCGCCAACTCCTTTCCCTTCCCTCATGGAATTGTTTGCCATCCTTCAGAAGAAGTCCAAGTACTTCTACGCCCTGCTGCTGCTGCTGGGCCTCACCAACAGCGTGTGGGCCAGCGCCCTGCTCGTGCTCATCAACCACAAGATCAACGGTACGCCGCTGCCCTTCCTGAACCAGTACGACTGGGTGGCCTACGTGGTGCTCATCGTGGCGGCCTTCGGTATGGCCCGCTTCTTCCAGGGCTACATGATTCAGCTCACCTACGACATGGGCAACGAGCTGAGCTTGTCTATCTTCAACAAGCTGCGCTTCACCAACTACGAAGACTACCTGCGCCTGGGCGAAGACCGGGTGCGCACGGCCATGAGCGACGTGACCACGCTGCAGCGCTTCCCGCAGGCCTTCATCGAAACCTTCAACGCGGCCACGATGGTGCTGATTGGGGTAGCCTACCTGTTCTGGAACAACCCGCTGGGCGCCCTGGCCATCATGGCCGTGCTGGCCGCGCTTATCGTGTTCTACAACGTGCGCAGCCGCGTCATTCAGCAGGATCTGAGCACGGCCCGCGACCTGGCCAACGTGTACCAGCGCAACGTGAACGACTTTCTGCGCGGCTTCAAGGAAGTGAAGATGAGCACCGACCGCAGCGACACGCTCTACACCGACTACCTGACCCACAACCGCAACCAGGTGAAGGAACTGACCGTGCGCACGCTGGTGCGCCACATGATGAACGAGCTGCTGGGCAGCTACTCCTGGTACGTGGGCATCGGGCTGGTGCTGTTCCTGCTGCCGGTGGTGCTGCACACCAACGCCGCGCTGAGCAGCAGCTTCGTGGTGACGCTGCTCTACCTGATGGGCCCCTCGAACGTGGTAATCAGCGAGATGCACGAGTTTTTTCAGATGCGCATCGCCCTGGAGCGCCTCGACGAGTTCAACGAAGTTATCGACGGCTACGCGGCCGTCAGCACCGGCCACGGCGACGTGGACAGCCTGGGCACCGACTTCGAGAGCCTGCGCTTCGAAAACGTCACGTTTGAGTATTACGACGAGAAGAACGCCAAGACTTTCCGCCTGCAGCCGCTCAACCTGGAAATCCGGCGCGGGGAAAGCATCTTCGTAACGGGCGGCAACGGCAGCGGCAAAAGCACCTTCATCAACCTGCTCACCGGCCTCTACGTGCCGCTTTCGGGCGCCATCTACCTCAACGGTCAGCGCATCGAGGCCCGCAACTACCCGGCCTACCGCAACCACATCTGCGCCATCTTCACCGACTGCCACCTGTTCGGCGAGAACTACGGCAAGCACGACCTGACCACCGGCAACCACCGCCTGGTGGCCCTGCTCAAGAAGATGCAGCTCACCGACGTCATCCCGCTCGGCGACACCGAAACCAAGCTAAAAGTCACGCTTTCCAAAGGGCAGCAGAAGCGCCTGGCCCTCATCAACGCCCTGCTCGAGGAAAAGGACATCCTGATCCTGGACGAGTGGGCCGCCGAGCAGGACCCCGTGTTCCGGGCCTTCTTCTACACCAAAATTGTCCCGGAGCTGCGCGAGGCCGGCAAAACCGTCATTGCCGTCACCCACGACGACGCCTACTTCGACTGCGCCGGCCGCGTGCTCAAGTTCGACTACGGCCGCATTGCCACCGACATGCTGGTGCAGCAGCCGATGCTGGAAGTGTACTAAGCGCCCTGGTTTAAAAGCAAGCAATAGCGCGTCAAACGATTTGGAGTATGCAACAGGCAGAAACGTTTTTTCATGAGTTCGTAAAGCGCTGCGCCCGGCAGGGCCAGCTGGTGGTGCAGCCCCGCATGGGCTTCAGCGACGCGGCCGCCATGCGCCGGGGGCTGCTGGCCGTGGCCCACGCGCCGGTGCCCAGCATCGGCACCATCACGCTGGACAGCTTTACCCGCACCGGCGACTTCGCCAACGCCCGCAAGGCCGTGCAGGAAGGCAAAACCCTGAACGGCTACCCCATCGTGACCTACTCCGACGCGGAAAACCGGGCCCTGATTGCCGATATCCGCAGCGCCGACTTCCCCGTGCAGGTGCGCCACGGCAGCTCCCTGCCCGAGGAAATCTTCAAGGCCACGATCCGCGCCGGCATCGACGCTACTGAGGGCGGCCCGATTTCCTACTGCCTGCCTTACGGCCGCGTGCCACTGGTGCGCAGCATCGAGGCCTGGCGCCGCTGCACCCGCATGTTTGCCGACGCCAGCGACGGCTACCACATCGAGAGCTTCGGCGGCTGCATGATGGGCCAGCTCTGCCCGCCCTCCATGCTGATTGCCATTACGCTCATCGAAGCCCTGTTTTTCCGCGAAAACGGCCTCAAGTCGCTGTCGGTGAGCTTGGCGCAGGGCACCCACGGGCAGCAGGACATTGCCGCGCTGCGGGCCCTGCGCCAGCTCGGCGAGCAGTACCTGGGTGCCGACGACTCCTGGCACATCGTGTTCTACACCTTCATGGGCAAGTTTCCGGAAACCTACCACGGCTCCCGGACCCTGATTGAGGAAAGCGCCAAGATTGCCCGCCTGGGCGGGGCCGAGCGGCTCATCGTGAAGACCGTGAAGGAAGCCCACCAGATTCCGCTGGTCGAGGACAACCTCAACTCGCTGGAGTGGTCGTACGAGTCGTCGCGCCGGGCTACCGAATACCTCCTGGACGAGGCGCAGGTGCAGCAGGCCACCGCGTTTATCGTGGAAGAGGCCCAGGCCCTGCTCCACATTCTGCTCAACCTGGGCGGCAACATTGGCAGCTGCATCCAGCAGGCCTTCGCCAAGGGCTACTGGGACGTGCCGTTCTGCCTGCACCCCGACAACAAGTGCCGCTCCTACGCCCGCATCAACCCGGCCGGCTACACCTGCTGGGCCACTACGGGCAACATTCCTTTCCCGCGCCACCTCGTGGAGGCTAACGGGGCCGGGGCCGCCCAGCGTCTGTCGTCCACCGACCTGTTTACCATGCTTTCCTACAACCAGCGCCGCTTCGACGCGGTGCCGGAGCTGGCCGGCTGACCGGCCCCAATCCCACCACCGCCGGCGGAAGTAACAACCCGCTTTTCCGTCCAGAATACCATTCCCCACCGGCGGAATCGGGTGGGCTATGTACCGCGCCGCCGCCTTTTCTACCCCGCAATCCCCGCCTTTCCAACCTTCCTTCCCGCTTATGAAACCTGTCGTACTTCTCACCACGGTGCCCTCCGACGCCCACAACTGGAACATGATCTTCATGCAGCTGCTGCTCGAAGAGAATGGCTTCACCGTCATCAACCTCGGCCCCTGCGTGCCCGCCAGCCTGATGGCCAGCGCCTGCCTGGAGCACCACCCCGACGCGGTGGTGGTGTCCACCATCAACGGGCACGGCTTCATCGAGGGTAAAGAGCTCATTACGGAAGCCAAGAAAGTGGCCTGCGTAGCCGAAACGCCCTTTTTTATCGGCGGCAAGCTTAGCACCGACGCCACGCTTTCCCACCTCTACGCCCTGGAGCTGGAGCAGGCCGGCTACCGCAAAGCCTTCGCCAGCGGCGCCGACCTGGAGTCGTTCCTGCACCACCTGGAGCAGATCAAGGCCCACAAGGCTGAGGCCGTCGGGACTCGGGCCCAGGCCGTGTAGGCCGCCGGGCCGTCGGGGCAAATTGCCGCCCAACGCCCCGTTTATCCCGGGAAAGCGGGCGTTTGTGTAACAAAGTTTTGGGCCCGGCCCCGGCAGCTCATATTTACCAAAGACGCCTTCAGCCCCGAAGGTAAGAATACGGGTTTCGGCCGCTCCTGCGCCTCCGCGCGGGGCGTTCCAGCCGCCACCCAGGTTCCGTCTAGGACTCCGCCCCGCCGCTTTGGCGCCAGGGGTCCCAGCGTTTTCGGCCCTTCAATTTTTTTGAAACAGCAACCCAGCCAAGCGCTACCCCTTCTCATGACTAAAATCCAACTTTTCAGCATTCCTTACGCCGGCGGTGGCCGCTACTCTTTCCTGAGCCTCAAGCCGTTTTTGCCCGCCCGCATCGAGCACGTGGCGCTGGAGCTGCCCGGCCGCGGGCAGCGCATCACCGAAGACCTGCTCACCAACCTCGACGCCATGGTGGACGACCTCTACCAGCAGCTGACCCACCGGCTCACCGGCCCCTACCTGCTCTACGGCCACTCGATGGGCGGCATCCTGGGCCACCGGCTGCTGCACCGGCTGCGGGCGGGCGGCGCGGAGCTGCCGCTGCACTTCTTCGTGAGCGGCTGCGCGGCCCCGTGCCAGGAGAAATACCAGAAAAAGCGCCACCGCCTCAGCGACGGGCTGCTCACCCAGGAGCTCATCAAGCTCGGGGGCATGCCGGCCGAGGTGCTGGCCAGCGAGGAGCTCATGAGCTTCTGCCTGCCCATCATCCGGGCCGACATCCAGGCCCTCGAAACCCACGCCTACCAGCCTGCCGAGGCCTATCCGGTGCCGCTGACGGTGGTGGCCGGCACGGCCGAGGGCCTCGACGAAGAGGACTTGGAAGGCTGGCGGCAGGAAACGGCGGCCTCGTTCGAGACGCTGCGCCTGCCGGGCAACCACTTCTTCATCGACCAGCAGTTCCACGTCATTGCGGATCGCATGAAAAACGCCGTAACCCTGGAGCCCGCCTACTAACATGATTCTGTACTCAAGCTTCGATTTTCAGGATCGGCTTGCGGCATCCTCATTCAGTAGTCTGCTCCAGACCGTTCCGCCCGCCCTGCAGCAGGAAGTGCTGCGCTACCGCCGCTGGGAAGACCAGCACGCCTCGCTGCTGGGCAAGCTCCTGGTGCGGCGGCTGCTGGACTGCTTCGGCTACCCGGACCACGGTCTGCGCGACATGTACCGGGATGCCATGGGCAAGCCGCGGCTGCGCGCCCCGGTCGACTTTACGATTTCCCACTCGGGCACGGTCGTTATCTGCGCCATGTCCGATGAGTGCTTGGTCGGTATTGATATCGAGAAGATCCGGGAATATGACCTCGAGGACTTTCAGTACTTCCTGCGGCCCGACGAGCTGGCGTGGCTGAGCGCCGGCGCTACGGACCAGCTTTTCTGCGAGCTATGGACCAAGAAGGAAAGCTTCGTCAAGGCCAAAGGCGTCGGGCTGGTGTCGGGCCTGAACCTGCAGAACATCCACGTGGACCAGGCCAGCTGCCTCTACCGCTGCGGCAGCCTGCGCGAGCAATGGTACTACTACTCCGTGCCGGTGGCCGAAGCCTACGTGGCCACGCTCTGCACCCAGCACCCTGGACTACGGCTGGAGCCCGTCGCGCACAACATCCCGGTGGCGGGCAGCCCGATGCCGGCCCTGATTCTGCAACCCTAATAACTCCAACCGGCGCGGTATTTCCGGCCGTCATCCCAGTAATTCCTAATCCGAACCAGGTGGTACATCCTCCGTCTTCCTTACTTCCCAAGCTGATGAAACCGACTTTCGTCCTTGTTTTGCTGCTGAGCCTGCTGGCCTGGCCCGCGCTGGTCCGAGCCCAGCAAACTAGCGGCACCATTACCGGCACCGTCCTCGACAAAGCCCAGCAGCCGGTGCCGTTTTCGACCGTGGTGCTGCGCCGGGCCGAAGGCGCGGCCGTAGCCAAAATTGCGCTGGCCGACTCGGTGGGCCACTACGAGCTGGCCGACGTGCCCTACGGCAGCTACACCACCCAGGTCACCAGCGTCGGGTACCAGGAGGCCGTGTCGGCGCCGTTTCAGCTCAGCGAAGCCCGGCTGCAGCAAAGCCCGATTGCGCTGACCGAGGTAAAAAACCTGCTCGGCGAAGTCACCGTCACGGGCAAGAAGCCCCTGGTGGAGCGGCAACTCGACCGGACCGTCATCAACGTGGACGCCTCGATTACCAGCGCGGGCAGCAGCGTGCTCGAAGTGCTGGAAAAGTCGCCGGGCGTGTCGGTGGATAAGGACGGCAACATTGCCCTGCGCGGCAAGGAAGGCGTCAGCGTGTACGTCGACGGCCGCCCCACCTACCTCACCGGGGCCGACCTGGCCGCGCTGCTGCGCAGCATGCAGGCCAACCAGCTCAACCAGGTGGAAATCATGACCAACCCCTCGGCCAAGTACGACGCGGCCGGCAACGGCGTCATCAACATCCGCACCAGCAAGAGCGACGCCAAGGGCCTGAGCGGCAGCGCTTCCGTGGCCTACACCCAGGGCCGCTACGCCGGCTCGGTGCAGACGCTGAACCTAAACTACCGCAGCGGCAACCTCACGCTCTACGGCAACCTGGGCGCCGGGATGCGCAACGGCTACCAGGAGTTTCTGAGCGTGCGCCGCCTGCGCAGCGCCGTGCCCTCCGACACGGCTCTGTACGACCAGAACACGTTCATGAAAACCACCAACAAGACCCTGAACGGCAAGCTCGGGCTCGACTACGCGGTGGGCAAAAACACGACGCTGGGCGTGGTGGTGAATGCCTACAACAACCCCAACCACTCGACGACGACCAACCTGACCACGCTCAAGGGCTACGACAACCAGGCTCTGGCCTACATCGACGCGCCGGCCCGCGGCGTGGGCAAGTGGCAGAACTTCGGCTCCTCGGTCAACCTGCAGCACCAGCTCGACACCACCGGCCGCGAGCTGTCGGCCGACCTGAGCTACGTCACCTACCACTCCGAGCTGGAGCAGAGCTTCACCAATACCTTCCGCCAGACCGACGGCGCCCTTTACCAGCCCACCGACCGGTTCCGCCAGGGCATCGACCGCAGCATTGCCATCTACACCGCCAAAACCGACTATTTGCACCCGCTGGGCGAAGACAAGAAGCTGGAGCTGGGCCTGAAAACGAGCTACGTCACCACCGACAATAAGTCGCCCTACGCCACCTGGAACGACGGCGCCTGGGACAACAACGCGGCTCGCAGCAACCAGTTCATCTATAACGAGAACATCAATGCCGGCTACGCCAACTACAGCCAGGAGCTGAGCAAGTGGTCGGTGCAGCTGGGCCTGCGCCTGGAACAGACGCTGGCCAAGGGCAACCAGGTGCGCACGGGCCAGAAGTTTACCCGCAACTACACCCAGCTGTTTCCCACGGCCCACCTGGCCTACGAGCTGAACCAGGACCATAAGCTCGGGGTGAGCTACGGCCGCCGCATCGAGCGGCCCGAGTACGGCGACCTGAACCCGTTTCGGGTGTACCTGGACCGCTACACCTACGAGGAAGGCAACCCGCTGCTGCGCCCCCAGCTCAGCCAGAACGTGGAGCTGAGCCACCTTTTCAAGGATGGCCTGCTGACCACCACGCTGCTCTACAACCGCACCACCAACATCATCCAGGACGTGTTTTTTCAGCAGGGCAAGGAAGCATTTGAGCGGCCCGAAAACCTGAACACCCGGCTGGTGCGCGGCCTGAGCGTCAGCGCCGAAATTCCCGTCAACGACGTCATCACCTCCAGCTTCGACGTGCAGCTGACCAACAACCGCTACTCCGGCCTCATCAACGACCAGCCTTTCGCCATCAATGCCAACACGCTGAAGGGAAACATGATGCACCAGGCCAAGCTCGACAACGGCTGGGGCTTCGAGGTGGCCGGCTGGTACACGTCCCGCTCGGTGTCGGGCACGTTTATCCAGCAGCCCTTCGGTATGGTGGCCGTGGGCGCCTCCAAGGCCGTGCTCAACAAAAAGGGTACGCTGCGCCTGAGTGCCACCGACCTGTTCGGCTGGAACCGGTTTGTGGGCGTCAGTCAGTACCAGGACGTCGACATCCGCCTGCAAAACAACTGGCAGACCCGCGCCGTGAAGCTCAACTTCACCTACCGCTTCAGCCAGGGAGCCAAAGTGGCGAACAACGCGCGCAAATCGGCCAACGAAGAGGAGGCCAACCGGGTGAATTCCGAAAACTAGGCCGCCTCGGCGCTGGCTTATTCTGAAACTGACTTGCTTTCCCGTTGCTTATGAAAGTTCTCAAATTTGGCGGCACCTCCGTCGGCTCCGTTGCGCGCCTGCGCGCTCTGCCGGCCCTGCTGCCCAACGACGTACCCCACATTGTGGTGCTGTCGGCCATGGCGGGCACTACCAACGCGCTGGTGCAGATTGCCCAGCTGCTCACCACCGGCCAGCCCGCCGCCGCGGCCACCCAGCTCGATGCGCTGCGCCGCCACTACCACGCCGTGGCCGAAGAGTTGCTGGCCGGCACCGCCGCCGTAGCCGCTACCCTGGCCGCTCTGGATGCCTGCTTCGACGCCGTCGGGGCGCTGGCCGCCCAGCCGCTGACGCCGGTGGGGGAGCGGGTGATTCTGGCCCAGGGCGAGCTGCTGAGCACTTTGCTGTTTCACCGCTACCTGACCGACGTGCTGGGCCAGCCTGCCGTGCTGCTGCCCGCGCTGGACTTTATGCGGCTGGATGCCCAGGCCGAGCCCGCCGCCGATTACATCGAAACGCAGCTCACTGACCTGCTCAGCGCCCACGCCGGCTGCCAGCGGTTCATCACCCAGGGCTACATCTGCCGCGACGCCGAGGGGAGCATCGCCAACCTGCGCCGCGGCGGCTCCGACTACTCCGCCTCCCTGATCGGGGCCGCCATCAAAGCCTCCGAAATCCAGATCTGGACCGATATCGACGGGCTGCACAACAACGACCCGCGGGTGGTGGCCGAAACATATCCGGTGCGGGAGCTGTCCTTCGACGAGGCGGCCGAGCTGGCCTACTTCGGGGCTAAGATTCTGCATCCCAGCTCGGTGCTGCCCGCCCGCCAGCACGGCATTCCGGTGCGCCTGCTCAACACGATGGAGCCCGAAGCGCCCGGCACGCTCATCTCCACCCGCACCGGCCCGGCCGGCATCAAAGCCGTGTCGGTGAAGGACGGGCTGGTGGCCATCCGGGTGCAGTCGAGCCGCCGGCTGGTGGCCTACGACTTCCTGCCCAGGGTGTTCGAGGCCTTCCGGCGGCACCGCACCGCCATCGATATGGTCACGACCTCGGAAACCGGCGTTTCCCTGACCATCGACGATGCCACGAGCCTGCCCGCCATTCTACCGGAGCTGCGTGAGCTGGGCGAAGTGGCAGTAACTACCGGCCATAGCCTGGTGTGCGTGGTGGGGCGGCAGCTGGTGCAGGAGCACTACGGCCTCACCTGCTCGATTTTCAGCGCCCTGCGCGGCCTGCCGCTACACATGATCTGCTACGGCGGCTCGGCCAACAACGTCAGCTTTCTGATTGACACGGCCGACAAGGTCCGGGCGCTGCGGGCCCTGCACGAAACGGTTTTCCAGCCCTGGATGCAGCCTTCGCACCTGCTGCTGGCCGCCGAAGAGCAGCTGGCCAAAATGCTGGCTTAGCTCCCGAAGTTCAAAGCGGCTATTAAGCTTTTGAAGCACAAAAAAGGGCGGCTCCACGCGGAGCCGCCCTTTTTTAGGCGTTAGGCTGACGGGCAGCTTATTGCTTCAGCAGGCGCGTTACGGCCGTGCCGTTCGGCAGGTCGAGGTGCAGCTGATATACGCCGGTGCTGAGCTTGTTCAGGTCGAGCGGGTACTGCAGCGCGGCGGCGGTTTTTACCAGGGTTTCGGAGGCTACCACGCGGCCCAGGGCGTCGGTTACGCGCAGGGTAATGTTGCCGCGCTGGCCGTTGTCCACGTTCACCTTGAAGATGCCCGTGCTTGGGTTTGGATACACTTCGATGCCTTTCAGCAGCTCGGTGTTGCGGTTGCTCAGCACGGTGGCTTCGGTAGCGTACTCCGAGCAGCCCACGGCGTTGCAGGCCCGCACGCGGTAGTAGTAGCGGCCGCTGGTGGTTACGCGGTTCGTGGTGTTGGCTTCGTTAGGAGCGGTAGTCGCCACCAGCTGGTAGCCGGTGTTCGTGTTGAACGAGCGTTCTACCTCGAAACGGGTTTCGTTGGTCGAGTTGTCGAGCCACACGAGCAGGTTTTCACTGCTGCCACCCGAGAACGTGCCCGGGATGATGGTCAGCGACGTAGGCGCGGCGGGTACGTCACCCACGGTGCACAGCTCCAGGCTCCAGCCCGTCAGGGTGCCGCCGTTGCCGGCCGCGTTGTCGTTGATGCTCAGCGTCCAGTTGCCGTTGGCGTTGTCGTTGATCAGCGCCGCCAGCGGGTTGGCCGGCCGGTAAGTGCCGCCACCCGTCAGCGGGCAGCCCAGGGCGGCGGTAGCCGCGTCGTCGAAGCTCAGGTTAATGTCGGCGGTGCCGGCGCAGGCGCGCGAAACCAGCACAACGGAAGCACCGGCAGGGTTGGTGAGGGTGATTTCCAGCTCGCCCACGTTGGGGTGCGTGATGGCCAGATTGCGGATGCGCACATCAGCCACGCGCTCCGCGTTGGCCACCGTGATAACCGACGTAACCGTGTTGACGCTCGGCAGGATGATTTTGGGGACCTGCGTGGCGACAATTGTGTTGCAGACCTGAACGCCCGTCTGGAACTGTGTTACGGCCGAGTAAGGAGCCGTGCCGCAGGGGCTGACGGCGCGCACGCGCCAGAAATACGTGGTGCTGGCCAGCAGCGCCGTGTTGGTGGTGTAGGTCGTGCCGGTGATGCCGGTCTGGGTTTTCACTACGTTGGCGAAGGCCGCGTCGGTAGCAATCTGCAACTCGTAGGTTACAGCGTTTGGTACGGCATTCCAGGTGAAGCGCGGCCGGGCCGAGGTGCGGCTGACGCCAACCGGTGCCACCGGTACGGCGGCGGTGGTAGCAGCCTGCCGAACGACAACCTGAATCGGCTGCGACTGGGTGGTGCTGCCGCTGGTGCCGGTCAGGTTGATGATGTAGGTGCCCGAAGCCACGGCCGAAGTGGCCGCGATGGTGGCTTGCGTAGTGCCGCCGGCATTCACCGTCGGGGTGGCGTAGGTTACCGAGAGGCCCGTAGGCAGGTTAGCAGCCGACAGGGCGACGGCGCCCGTGAAGCCCTGGATCTGACCCACGGCTACGGACAGCGTAGCGGAAGCGCCGGGGCATACCGACGGCGAGCCGGTGCCGGTCAGGAAGAACGTTGGGCCTGTAACGGCACGGATGGCGAAGTTCTGGTTGGAGATGTCGAAGAACACGTTGCCCGAAGCCTGCACCTTGATGCGGGCCGTAGACGAGCTAGCCAGCGTGGCGGGCAGCGTAACGGACTGCGACCCATCGTTGGGCGTGTTGGCCAGCAGCGTGGTCGGATACGTGCGGCCTCCGTCGGTGGAGAGCAGAATGTCCACGTTGGCTGCGTTGATAGGCGCGGCCGTGGTGTTGGCAACGTCCCAGGTTACGTCCTGCGGCGTGCCGGCCAGCCAGGAGATGGACGAGCCCGACGTGTTCGGGTAGGTTACCAGGAACGGACCAGCCGTGGCTACTACGTCCACGTTCATCAGGTCGTAGTCCACGCCGCCGCCGTTGACGCGGTTGTCGCGGGCTACGAGGCGGAAGGCCAGCTGCCGCGCATAGGTTGGCAGCTGCTCCCCGATGGTATCGGTGTTGGTAATCAGGTTGTAGATCTTAGGGAAAGTGCGCGAGGGCGAAGCCGTAGGCGCGAACATCCGGAAAATGGCGGCGTCGCCAGTAGGCGTACGCGGGTCGCCGGTAGGGCCGAGGTTGAACTGCTCCCACGAGTAAGTCAGCGGGTTGCCGTCGACGTCGGTAGCCGAGCCGGTGAGGGTGAAGGGCGTCTTGTACGGAATGACGTAGTCGGCGCCGGCATTCACCACCGGAGCGTTGTTGTTGGTGGCCGTTACCACGCCGCAGTTGCCGGCTCCCGTGATGTGAGCAACGATCTGGTCGAAGCTGCGGGAGTGGAAGTAGGGAATGCTGTGCGGATCCAGATCCTGCGGGGCGCAGATCCCGGCGTACGCCATGATGGAAACGCCGGAGCCGGGCTCGTAAGCCGAGGAGGCGGCGCGGTTGCCGCCGGAGCAGTTACCGGTGTTGCTGTTGAAGGTATGGTCGCCGCCGAACTGGTGGCCGATTTCGTGGGCTACGAAGTCGATGTCGAAGGCATCACCCACGGGGTTGGGCAGGCCGGTTACGCCACCCGCCTTGTTGCTCAAACACACCGAAGGCTTGTAGGCTACGCCGCCGCCGCCGGTGCTGAACACGTGGCCGATGTCGTAGTTGGAAGCACCAATGATGGAGTTGACGGTGCTGATGTTTTCGCCCAGCATCGCCGAGCCGCTGTTGTTGGTATACGGGTCGGTGGCGCCGTTGAGGTAAATCAGTTGGTCATCGTTGGCGATGAGCACCATGCGAACCGCTACTTCCTGCTCGTACACGCCATCAACGCGGTTGACGGACGTAACTATCTTCGCCAGCGTTAAAGCCTTGGTCGGGGCCGAGGGGGAGCAGACGGCCGTGGCGTATTCACCGGTGCAGGCCATGGCCAGGCGGTAGGTGCGCAGCTGGGTGCCGTTGGGCACGCGCTGAAACGCCGTGGGCTGGGGCACGTTGATGTCCTGGGCATCGGTGTTCAAGCAAACGAAGCCTTTCTGCACCATGGCCTGCTTGTCGAACACCACGTAGTGCTGCACGTCGCCGTTAGCCGTCGGGTCGATATACACCGTGCGGCCGGCATCCGAAATCATGGCGTGGAAACCGGCCGGCGTTACGTCCAGGCGGGCCGTGGCCGCGGGGTTGTCGATGCCCTGGGCCGCGTACGTCTTGATCATGGGGTAGCGGGCGGCCAGATCTGGGTGCATCACGGGCACTTCCACCACGCGGAAGCGCTGCGAGCTGCCGTCGGGCAGGGGCAACGAAACTACCGTGGTGGAGTTCTTGGCACCGGCACCACGCTCGGCCGGAGCCTGCGCCAGGGCGGCGCGCATGGCGTCCAGCTGCACCGTGATGGGGCGGTACTGGCGGAGCCGGGTCATCGTTTGGCGAGCTGCCACGGGGGCCTGGGCATCGTCGGCCCACAGCACGCGTTGGGCCGATGCACTATGCGGCGCCCCAACCGTTGCGAACAGTAAGCCGCCCAGCAAAGCTGGCTGCCACGTGCGCAACGCTTTCGTAAAGGTTGAAACCATAAAAGGAGGTTAGGAAAAAAAGAGGGTGAAAATCGACTCAGGTTGAGGGGCCTAAGATAAGATTTTTTTCCCCTAACCCGCGGCTTCTCACCCGCACTATCTCCGGCTTTTCGCGCTGTCCTTAGCGCACGGGCCCACCGGGCAGCTCAAAAGCCGCCTTGCTGCCGGCAGGTAGCAAGGCTTTATCGAAGCAGATATAATGCTGAGTGTCGCCGGCGCGGTAGGGCTCGATAAGGTAGGTACGGCCCCCGCGCACCAGCATGGCGTGCAGTCCGGTGGGCGTGATTTCCAGGCGCGCGTAGTCGGCGGCGGCCTGGCCGGCGTAAGTGCGCAGCTCGGGGTACCTGGCAGCCAGCTCGGGGCTCATCACGCTGCTGGCGCGCAGTTGAAACGCGCGGTAGCTGCCGTCGGGCAAGGGCAGCGGCACCGTCGGGCCCGTGGTGGCGTCGGCGGGAGCCAGGGCTTTCTTCAGTCCGGCCAGATCCAGGGCCACCACCCGGCAGCGCGTGGGCGCGAAGCGGGGCTTGCCCAGCCGCCGCGCCTGGCTGGCGGAAACCTCACGCCAGAAGCTCGGCTGCCCCGCCGCATGGGCCGTGGTAGAAAGCTGGGCCATCGGGAGGAGGGGAGAGGGAACAGGCCGCGCGCCGGCCGATAACAAGGCGGCCAGCGGCAGGAGCAGGAGGGAGGTCATCTTTAGAAAGCTAAGTGCCCGGTCAGCGGCGGCCGGGAAGCTCTGGCAGGTGCCATAATTCGGCCAGAATTATTTTGCCCCACTTCAACCGGGGCCGGCGCAAAAAAACGACGACCTCCCGAAAATGTCACGAGAGGCCGCCGCGGGTAAGGAAACCGGGTTTCAACCGCTCAGCTGTCCGTTTTCAGCAGCACCAGCTGGGCCTTGTCGGCCGCGCTGATTTTGCGGCGAAACTCCACGTAGCCCGGATAATCGGTGCGGGGGAAGCGGGTGCGGGGCATGGTGAGCTGACGGACGTACTGGAGCGTGCCGTCGGGCAGGGCCTGCATCTGGCTGGAGTAGGTGCCGAAGGCGGTGGTAAGCTTAACCGGAGCGGGCATGCTTTCGGGCTTCAGACCGGCCGGCACGTGAATGCGTACCGTGTCGGCGTGGGTGAAGGCATGCTCCAGCCAGATGTCGGTTTGGCGCTCCCCCACGGTGGCGGGCAGCGCGGGCAGGCGGCTGAGCAGGTTGGGCGTCAGAAAAACCCGCTTGCCGCCGGCGGTGGCGTAGTTAGGCAGGGTCAGGCCCAGCGTCTCGGTCATCGTCGGCAGGGCCGGGGCGTTGTCGGAGGCAAGGTTGAACTTGGTGATGCTGAAGTTGGCCAGCGGCAGCGCGTCGGCTACCCTCTTCTTCTGTTCGGCCGCCGACAGCGCGTGGAGCATGCCACGCTGCCGCTCCTGCTCCAGGCCCGTGCGGCGGGTGCGGATGGCGGCCGTAGCACTGCCCTGGGCATCGAGGTACACGTCGGTGCGGCGCGCGAGGCGGTTTTCGGGGGCGCCGTACTGCGGCGTGCGCACCAGCTTGCCGCCGGTAGGCGTGATGAGCAGCGCGTGGCGGTTGCCGGTGAAGCTGCCCATGTAGTTGAACGGATTGGTCTGGCTCGTGCACTCCAGCCACACCGTGTCGGGGCGGGCGGCGTGGGCCAGCGGTACGCACAGCACCACGTGGTTGAACTGGCTGCTGGGAAACTCGGTGCGGATGTCGGCCTCGTCGGCCCGGACCAGGGCGCAGTAGGCCGTCACGTCGGCCGCTTTGAGCAGGGCCATGCAGTAGTTGCTCAGGGCCTTGCAGTCGCCGTACCCGTTGGCCGCTACCGATGAGGCCGGGAACGTCTGCCAGCCCCCGATGCCGAGCTGAATGGAGATGTAGCGGGTGTTGGCCTGCAAAAACTCGTAGACCTTGCGGATGCGGGCCCGCTCGTCGGTTTCGCCTTTCACCAGCGCCGCCACTTTGGCCTGCAGCTCGGCGGACACCGCGTCGCGGCCGGCGTTGAGGTCGTAGCTCCACTGGCCCAGACCCTGCCACGAAGTCAGGCTGCCGGCGTAGCCCTGCACCTCAAAACTGGTGGGCGCGGTCAGCACGGCCGGCGTGAACTCCGACGTGGGCGGGCTGTCGGGCTCGTCTTCCACGGCGGCCAGGTTGGTTACTTCCCACTGGTGCACGTCGAGGGCGTCCTGCTTGCTGGCCGTGAGGGCCACGCCGGCCGGTAAGTGCCGCTCTTGGTAGCGCAGGGGTAGGTTGGCCGGCGTCAGCACCCGGAAGGAGGCCTGCTCCACGGCCAGCTGGTCGGTGGGCTGCGGATACCAGGAGGAGTAGAACAGCGGGTTATTGGATACCACCTCGTACTCAAACTCCACCGTGTAGGGGTAGGTCGGCTGGCGCAGGTCGGCCACCCGGCCGCGGCCCGAGGTAGCCAGGCTGAAGCCGTCCGAGAGGCTCATGTCGTGCACGTCGGCGGCGCGGAGCTGGCGCACGGCCACGCCCGCCTCGTTGTAGATGGCCCCGCGCAGGTAGTTCACGCTGTTGAGCTGGTCGTAGTACACTACCTCGGTAGCCCAGCGTGCCCCGGCCTCGTCCAGGATGGTGGTGACCTGGTGCACGGTTTCCACGGTGCGCCCCACCGATTTTACCAGCAGTGTCTCTTCGTGCCGGCGCACGACGGCGTGGGCATTTTCGCGCAGCGCGGCCGGAATGGCGGCTACCGGATATTTGGGGAGGTTCCCGCCGGCCTGGGCGGCGGAAGCCAGCAGCAGGCCGGCGGCCGTGGATAACAAGAGCCGTTTCATGATTTCTTTTTCAGCACGATTTGCTCCGCCTGCTTGGCCAGCATGCGGTTGTAGAATTCCCGCAGGTAAGTGTACTCCTCGGCCGAGTAGGTGGGCTTGCGCAAGCTCATGCGGCTCACAATCTGGATGGCGTCGGGGCCGGGCACCACGGTGTAGGCATAGCGGCCGCCTTCTTCGGGCAGCTCCACCACCGCCGATTTCGGCAGCTCGTCGGCCACGTAGCCCGCCGGCAGGGTGATGGTCAGCATGAGGGTTTCGTCCAGCTGGGCCCCGAAATCGACGGGAAAGCGCCGGTCCTCGTGGCGAAACGGGTTTTTGTCGGAGCTGAACTGGCGGATGGGGCTCAGGTAGATGGTGGCAACGGGCGCGTCGGCCCCGGCTACCGCGAAGCTGTAGTCGAGGGTAAGGGGCTGGTGCAGCAGCTCCCGCTCCTTGAAGGCAAACTTGGGAATGGCCCAGCCCTCGTGCGCGCTGGCCAGGGCCTCCACGTACTTTTTCTCGCCCTGCTGCTGCAGCTTCTCCCGCTCGTGCTGGCCCGAGTAGCCGGCGTGCTCCTGGTGCACGCTGCCGGTGAAGCCCCCGCGCTCATCCACCGTCAGCTGAATCTTGCGGTACTCCTGGTAGCGCTGGGCCGGCTGCAGATCCACCCAGCGCGACTCCTCAGCGTTGGGCATAATCAGGCGGCCGGTGTGGCTCAGGCAGCGCTGGGGCAGCATGCCGCAGGGCATCAGCTCCTCGGTGGCATCCACCAGCATTTCCTTGCCGTCG
>Ga0247729_10000057_pt1 | contig 53973 bp, 45 predicted proteins | sample UWRJL133311R2_FD_180958 | JGI IMG/M metagenome (GOLD analysis project Ga0247729, IMG submission 180958) | Plant litter microbial communities from Arlington Agricultural Research Station in Wisconsin, United States - UWRJ-L133-311R-2 | ecosystem: Environmental > Terrestrial > Plant litter >... | reverse complement strand
CGTAGCGCCACTCGGCTTCCGGCAAATGGGCGGGCACGTCCAGCTGCGCATAATCGGCCTGCGTGGGTTGCGCGTTGTTGAAAACGGCCCAGTAGTAGTCCCGGGTCATGTCGCCGGGGTGAATGATGGAGCTCATGTACTGCCAGTGCTGGAACAGGTTCAAGTCAATCAGCAGCACCACCAGGCCTACGAAAGCCAGCCGGAAGGCCAGCCGGCGCGACGGTTCGGCAAGCCACTGCAGCAGGTAGGCTAGCGGCAGGCTCAGCACGGCATACGACTGCACCAACGCCCGCTGTCCGATGCTGCCGCCGTACCACCAGATGTCCCAGGCCGAAACAATCCATAGGTTGATGAGAAAGTAGGCAATAACCGGCACGGCTACCGCCCGGTTGCGCCGCCACAGCACGACCATGCCGGCCAGCGGCAGCAGCATGAGCGGGGTGTAGAGCAGCCAGCCTTTTCGATAGCTGAACAGCACATTCAGCAGGTGCGGGTGCAGAAAGCTGAAGGTTTGCTCCTGGTAGCTGTAGACGATGAAGTGGCCGGAGGCCCATTTCCAGTACAGCAGCTGCGGCAGCACGCCCAGCGCCAGAAACAAGCCCAGCAGCAGCACGTCGGGCCAGCGGCGGAGCAGCAGGCTCAACTTCTCCCTGGCTGTGGCCACCGAGCTAACGCCCCAGAGCACCGGCAGCAGGCCGGCCACCGCCTCCGTGGGCCGGATCAGAATCATAATTCCCAGCGTGAAGCCAATGCTCACGGCCCATTTCCAGTGGGGCCGCTCGTGCCACCGAATCACCAGCCACAGCAGCAGGGCGTAGAGCGTGAAGAGGTAGTTGTGCGCCATGGCCGCATCGAACACGGCATATTGCAGATAGTTGGACCCCAGCACGAGCACGCTCAGCACCGCCGCCGCCAGGATATCGGAGCAGTAGCGCAGCAGCACGTGCCGCAGAATACCCATGCCCAGCAGCGCGTAGAGCAGGCCCCCGAAGGCAATGGCGACTTGGTAGGGGGCCGAAAAGCCGTCCTGCGTGTAGCCCAGAGCCCCGGCGGCCCAGTGGCCCAGCCAGAAAAACGGGGTAAACAGCAGGGCCAGGCCGCAGGTATACTTCATGACCAGCGTCCCTTCCGGCGCGCCCGGCACCTGAAAAGCCTGGTAGAAGGAACCGCTCGGCTGGTATTCCCGCATGATGTCGGCCACAAACGTGAGGTGCGACAGGTCGTGGTAAATGAACTGGGCCGGCAGGTAGAGGTAATAGCCCATTACGTCCCAGGTCAGGATGGCCACCACGTTGTGCGTGTTCCAGTAGGGTGCCCACAGGCGCGCCTGCACCATCATGATAAACAGCACGCCCAGCGCCAGCGCGCTCCAGGGGGCCCGGCGCCGCTCTACGGGCGTGGCTTCACTCACTTGGGACATAGAAAGCACTATTTAGGAGCCGTAGCCGAAGTCAGCTGCAGGTCGTCGACATACGTTGCTGCCGTACCCTGGTCGTTCCAGAGGTATACCTTCACCAGGTTGTCGGCGGCGGCGGTGGCGGGCAGCTCCACGGGCAGCAGCACCGGTTCCCACTGGTTGAACGACTTCACCACGCTGCCCACGTCCAGCGTGCCGTAGAACACCTTGGCGGTGTCGGTGGCGCTTTTGCTGATTTGCACGACCAGGCGGCCGGTGCTGCCGGTGCTGGCGCGCAGCACCCAGCCGCGCAGTTCGTACGAGCGAGTCAGGGCGGGGTCGAGGCGGCCTAGCTGGCGCACGTAGGTGAAGCTGAACGGAATGGTGGCATTGGTTTGCATCGACCAGCGGCCGGAGTGCGCCTTTTCGGTGGTCAGCGAGCCTTCCTGCACGTCGCTCCAGCCTACGCTGGACTCAAAATCATTGAACAGCAGCGCATTGCTCACGGCCGTTTCCGGCGTCCCGGGCTTACAGGCAGCCAGCCCCCCGAGCACCAGGCAAGCGCCAATCGAGCTGTTGCGCACTACCGTCAGGGCCGTCCGGCGCCGGGAATTTATATAACCAGTCATGAGATAAAAAAGAATTACACGCCCTCGTGGGCTGGGAAGAGCCGGTTTTTCCGGCGCTTCTATTCCGGAAAAGCTTCCGGTCAGACCGGGCCTGCAAAGAAAACGATAATGCCGTAAGTAGTTGGTAAGGACCTCCAGAATTATCCGGAGCGGGCGGGGGTCGGCAATACGACGCCTTTCGCCTGCCAGCCCGGCGGAACGACAAATGGCTTTCCGCAGACCACGCCCGCCGGACACTTCGTTTTAATATGGCCACGGGTATTTATTTAGTGCTGGTAAAGCGTATATCTTTGCGGCTCTAACAGGCTTCTTTTTTAACGTTTTAATGAAGACATACATTGGTTTGCTCGGCTTGGCCTTGCTCGCGTCCTGCTCATCAGATGATCAGGGAGATCTGAAAGTCGATGAAAAAACTATTACGGCCAATAACTTCGAGTCGTCGGCAGGATGGGGCGGCGTCGACCCAACGTCGCTGGACCGCGGCCACGCGCACTCCGGGCAGTATGCCATCAAGGTCGACGGCAACCGGGAATTCAGCCTGACCTATGACGCGGCTCTGGGCCTGGCCAGTCCCAAGAAATTTAAAAAAGTACTGCTGGAAGGCTGGGTGTACATGCCCAGCGACCGATCAACGGGTATCCTGGGGATTCAGGTCACGAATGCGGAAGACGGCAAAGAAGTGTTCGGGGACGGCATCAAGATGCGTGAAACCGTTAAGCTGTATAAAAAATGGGTGAAGGTCAGCAAGGAATTCACCCTGCCCGACAACATCAACGCCACCCAGCACCTGAAAATCTCCCTCTGGCGGGCCGATGCCAGCGACGCGGTGCTGGTCGACGACATTAAACTGAGCATCGTAGAATAACCGGCCGCGCGAGCAGCGCCGCAGTTTACCACGGGACGCTGGGCGGGCTTCGAAGCCAGGGCCCGGCGTCCCGTCTTGTTTCGCGCCTGGTGTGGCCCGCGGGTCCTTTTGACGATATATTTGCCCCCTCCATAATTAAGGCTGATGAATAAGCGCTACTGGCTTGGCTTGCTGATTGTGTTCGTACTGGTAACTCTGGGCGCTGCCTACTGGCAGAACTACCAGGTGCCGCTCGATGGCGACTTGGTGCTCATCGTGCTGCCGGCTTCCTGGTACGCGCCGGTCCTGCACGACCCGTTCGGGTGGTCAGCAGTGACCAAACACACTTTATACGCGGGGACGAACCGTTTTTTTGCCCACGCCACCCTCAGCTACTACTGGAAGCACATGCCGCTGCTGCTGCACGCCGTGGCTTCCCCCATCAGCAGCCTATATATGGCCAGCGCGCTGTTTACCACGGTTACGCAGGCGCTGCTGGTGTTTACCCTGGCCGCCTACGTGCGGCTGAGCGGTACCGGGGCGCAAGGCAAAGGGGCATGGGGCTTCTGGGTGGCCGCCGCCCTGGTGGTGCCCCTGTTTCAGACCTACGGCTTTTACGAGCAGATGGGCGTCACCAACCGGGCCATTACCTACACTACCTTCTACGCCTTCCCGATGGCGCTGCTGCTACTGGTGCTTTGGCCTTTTTATGAGGCCGCGCACCGGCAGCAACCCCTGCGCCTGCACCCGCTGCGGGCCCTGCTAATAGTGCTGCTGATGGTGGTCGTGGCCTTCAACGGCCCGATTCCGGTGGCTGTAGTGGCCGTCGTGCTTTTCGGCATTGGTCTGTACTGGCTCAGCCGGCAGTGGCAGGCCACCCCGCGCCGCCTCACCCTGCGCCCGGCCCCCGACAGCTGGCTTTCGGGGCAGGCCATCCTGCTGCTCATCATCCTGGGGCTGCTGTGCGTGTACTCGCTTTATCTGGGCCGCTTCAACGCCGAAAACACCCACGACCACGGCCTGCGGGAACTGTACCAGCTGCTGGCCAAAGGCTTCGTGCAGCAGCTGACCTTCGACTGGGGCCTACCCCTGCTGCTGTTTGCCCTGCTGCTCAACAGTCTGCTGATGCGCGGCCTCACGCCAGCGACGCCCGAGCGGCAGCGGCTGCTGCGCATCATGCGCTGGGTGACGCTGTTTGCCATTATCTACACGCTGCTGCTGCCCTTCGGCGGCTACCGCCCCTACCGGCCGTACCTGATCCGCAACGACTCGATTCTGCCGGTGCTGCTGGGCTTTATCTATGCCTACGGGCTCTCCACGTACTACCTGCTGTTTCAGCTGCGGGGCATTCGGCTGGGCAGCTACCTGACGGCCGTCGTTCTGTTCGGGGCTACGTACCTGTACGTGGATAAAGTGGCGTCCGTGGCTCTCACGAATGACTGCGAGCGGTGGGCCCTGGATCAGATGTCGCGCTCCAAGGAACCAGTGGTGCGGGTTTCCGACTATTGCACCGTCGTAGCCTGGAACTCTATGCACAACCCGTACGACTCGGAGCTGCAGACGCAGATGCTGCGCTACTGGGGCATCACGAAGAATACGCAGCGCTACTACCAGTAAACTTCCCGGTCGGGCAGCTCCCGGCCCAACCGCTATATTTGGTGGTCCCAACCGCCGCGCTGCCGGTACCTGTCCGGGCGTAGCCCTGCCCCTTTTATCCCTACCCGCGTGGATCTGTCCGTCATTATTCCCATCTATAACGAGGAGGCCAACATCGCGGCGCTGTATGACCGGCTGCGCGGCGTGCTGGACCCGATGGGCCTGGGCTACGAGTTTGTCTTCATCAACGACGGCTCCCGCGACCAGTCGCTGGCTCTGATTCATACGCTGGCCAGCCGCGACCCGCGGGTGCGCTACATCGACTTCAGCCGCAACTTCGGCCACCAGATTGCCGTGACGGCGGGCCTGGACCTAGCGGCGGGCGAGGCCGTGGTCATTATCGACGCCGACCTGCAAGACCCGCCCGAACTGATTCCGCAGCTGTACCAGAAACTGCGGGAAGGCTTCGAGGTGGTGTACGCCAAGCGCCGCTCCCGCCAGGGCGAAAGCGCGGCCAAGAAGCTCACGGCCAAGCTCTTTTACCGCTTGCTGGCCGGCATCACCAGCATTTCCATCCCCGTTGACACCGGCGACTTTCGCATCATCTCGCGCAAGGTGGTGGATGCCCTGAAGCAGATGCCCGAGCAGAACAAGTTTATCCGCGGCCAGATTTCCTGGATCGGCTACCGGCAAACCTACCTGGAGTACGACCGCGCCGAGCGGGCCGGCGGCGAAACCGGCTACACCTACCGCAAGATGATCCGGCTGGCCCTGGACGGCATCACCGGCTTTTCCGATGCGCCCCTAAAGGCTGCCACCGTCAGCGGCTTTCTCGTGTCGGGCATTGCCTTTCTGGTGATGCTCTACACCCTCTACGCCCGCTTTGAGACGCGCGACTACGAGCCCGGCTGGGCTTCGCTGATGATCAGCATTCTGTTTTTGGGCGGCGTGCAGCTTATTGCCGTCGGCATCATCGGCGAATACGTGGCGCGGATGAGCACCAACGTGCGCCAGCGCCCCCTCTACATCATTTCCGATACCAACATTCCCGTGGGCTCGGTGCCGCAGCCGCTGCAGCAGTCGGGCGTAGCGCACTAGCCGGTCCGCCGCTTTACGGCCTTCTCCGGGGCAGGCTATGAGCTACCGGGCGCTGCTATTCCGTTTCTACCAGTTATATATCCGTGTCGTTTCCACTTTCCTCAGCCGCCGCTTCCCTGCCCGCCCGGCGCCGCTGGTGGCGGGGGCAAGGGCCGCTGCATTTGGGCTTCGGGTTGATTTTCGCGGTTATTTCGCTGGTCAACCACTATAATTTCCGCACCTACGCCCTCGACCTGGGTATGACCACCCACGCGCTGCGGGAGCTGCTGCACCTGCGCGAGCCCGTCACCACGCTGCTTACCGACTCGGCCCCGACCAGCTTTTTCGCCGCCCACTTCACCCTGATTCCGGTGCTGGTAGCGCCGCTGTACTGGCTGTTTGGCTCCTGGACGCTGCTGCTGGTGCAGCTGGCCGCCATTCTGCTGGGTGGGCGCGGCGTGTGGGTTTTCGCCCGCGGGCGGGAGACTACGGCTGCCGACGCCAACCTGGTGCTGGCTTACTTCTACAGCCTGTGGGCTATCTACTCGGCGCTCAGCTACGACTATCACGACAACGTGGTGGGCGCCATGACGCTGCCCTGGCTGCTGCACTGGTTTGGGCAGCGGCGCTGGGGCCGCGTGGCGCTGGCTTTTACCGTGCTGCTGATCAGCAAGGAAAATATGGCGCTGCTGGCAGCGGCGGTGGCGGCGGGAGCCGCGTGGCAGTACCGGCGGCAGCCGCAGCTGGTGCTGGTGGCGCTGCTGGGCGCAGTAGCGGCCGTGGTGTACTTCGAGGTCGTGACCAAGTGGGTGATGCCCGCGCTGGACCACGAGCACCGGCCGTTTCAGCAGCTGGTCCGCTACCGGCACCTAGGCGCCTCGCTGCCGGCCGTGGCCGGACAGGTGCTGCGGCATCCGCACCTGCTCTGGAGCAGCCTGCTGCTGAACATCACCCCGACCCCGCCTACGACTACATCAAGCTGGAAATGTGGGCCGTGCTGCTGCTGTCGGGCGGCGTGGCGCTGGTGCGGCGGCCCTGGTACCTGCTGATGCTGGTGCCGGTGCTGGCCCAGAAGCTGCTGGCCAACGACTATGGCCTGTGGGGTATCAACTCGCAGTACTCCATCGAATTCGCGCCCCTGCTGGCCCTGGCCGTAGCCGAAACCGGCCAGCAGCTCCGCTCCGAAGCGCGACGGCGCTATTTCATTATCACGCTGGCGCTGGCTGCCCTCACCACCCTTTTCACGCTGTATAAGCGCCAGAGCAAGTGGTACCGCAAGGAAAACACCAACTTTCTGGTCAAGAGCCACTACCGCAGCAAGTTGAGCGTGGCGGCCCTGCACGCGGCCCTGGCCCACGTGCCCGACGGCGTGGCCCTGAGTGCGCAGTCTAACCTAGTGCCTTGGCTCACGAACCGCACCAAGCTCTACCACTTCCCGGTGCTGCGCGACGCGCAGTACATTGCCCTGCTTCAGACGCCCGCCGAAAGCACCTGGCCGCTGAGCGCCGACGAGCACGCGCGGGCCATAGCCCGGCTCCGGGCCCGCCCCAACATCCGGGTGGTGTACGAAGACGCGCAGCTTATTGTGCTGAAGCGCGAGCCGACCGCCGCTGCGGACGAGTCGCTGCCCCTGCCCATGAGAGAGTAGCGGCCGCGCCGCAAGCCAGGCTCAGCACCGCCGGCACTTTCTTCAGCGGCACGAAGCTCCGACCTGCGTTTCCTGGTAGCCCCGCCCCCGCAACAGTTGCCACAGCAGCGTATGCGCCGGCTGGTTCCGGAACTCCGCGTGTACTACGAAGGCCGCCGGGCGGTAGGTGTGCGGCAAGGCCGTGACCTGGGCGGCCGTCGGCAGCGCGGGCAGCGGCGCCTCAGGGTTCATCTGGCGCAGCAGCGTGGGCACCACCACGCTGGCTGCCGCAGCGGCTTTTCGTAGCTTTGTCATCATCCCACCCCGCCCCGGCTTAGCCGCTGCCCGCATGCTCCAGATTCAGAACTTCATCAACGGCGAGTTCGTGGCGCCCGTCGCCGGCCGCTACCTCGACAATATTGAGCCCGCCACCGGCCAGGTCTACGGCCACATTCCCGACTCCGACGCGGCCGACATAGAGCTGGCGGTAGCGGCGGCGCAGGCGGCTTTTCCGGCTTGGCGGGCCCTGCCGGCCGAGCAGCGCGGCCGGCTGCTGGTGCGCATTGCCGAACTTATCGAGCAGAACCTGGAGCGGCTGGCCCAGGCCGAAAGCCGCGACAACGGCAAGCCCGTAGCCCTGGCCCGGGTGGTAGACATTCCGCGGGCGGCCAGCAACTTCGCCTTTTTCGGCACCGGCGTCGGGCATTTTGCCTCCGAAACCCATTTTCAGGAAGGCGTGGCGCTAAACTACACCGTGCGCCACCCGCTGGGCGTGGTGGGCTGCATCTCGCCCTGGAACCTGCCGCTGTACCTCTTCACCTGGAAAATAGCTCCCGCGCTGGCCGCCGGCAACTGCGTGGTGGCCAAGCCGTCGGAAATAACGCCCGCCACGGCCTTTCTGCTGGGTGAGCTGTGCCAGGAAGCCGGGCTGCCGGCCGGGGTGATCAACATCGTGCACGGCACTGGACCGGGCGCCGGGCAGGCCATCGTGGAGCATCCGCTGGTGAAGGCTATCAGCTTTACGGGCGGCACCAAAACCGGCGAGCATATTGCCCGCACGGCCGCGCCCATGTTCAAGAAGCTGTCGTTGGAGCTGGGCGGCAAGAATCCCAACGTCATCTTTGCCGACTGCGACCTGACCGCGGCCGTGAGCACCAGCCTGCAGTCGAGCTTCAGCAACCAGGGCCAGATTTGCCTGTGTGGCTCGCGCATCTTTATCGAGCGGCCCATCTACGAGCAGTTTAAAGCCGCGTTTCTGGCCCGCGTGGCTGGCCTCACCGTCGGCGACCCGCAGCTCGAAACCACCCGGCAGGGCGCCCTGGTGAGCGAAGCGCACCTGCTGAAAGTGCAGTCGTACATCGAGCTGGCGCTCCAGGAAGGCGGCACGCTGCTGGCCGGCGGGCAGCGCGTGCGGCTGCAGGGTCGGTGCACCGACGGCTACTTTCTGCAGCCCACCGTGTTTGAGGGCCTCGCGCCCGACTGCCGCACCAACCGCGAGGAAATCTTCGGCCCTGTGGTCACGCTCACGCCCTTCGACACCGAGGCGGAAGTGCTGGCCTGGGCCAACGGCACCGACTACGGCCTGTCGGCCACCATCTGGACGCGCGACCTGGACCGGGCCCACCGCGTGGCCCACGCCCTGCACGCCGGCGTGGTCTGGATCAACACCTGGCTGCTGCGGGATTTGCGCACGCCGTTTGGGGGCATGAAAAATTCCGGCGTGGGCCGGGAAGGCGGCCTGGAGGCGCTGCGGTTTTTCACCGAAGCCCAAAACGTTTGCGTAAAGCTGTAACCACCGAGGCTTTTCGCCGGCTCAGGTCCGCACTTTTGCTTGAATTGTCGGTTATTTGTAGCTGAACTTTAGCGCTCTCTCACCCCGTTTTTTGTTACCCGCCAGCTTTCCTCCGCCCACGGCCGCCCCTGCCGCCGCGCTGGCCCTGATCCTGCCCTGCTACAACCCGCTCAGCGGCTGGGCCGACAACGTGCTAACCAGCCTGGCCCACCTGCAGACGCTGCTACCGGCCGCTACTACTGTGCACCTGTACCTGGTGAATGACGGCTCCGCGGCGGGTATCGCGCCCGCCGAAATCGAGCAACTGCGGGCGGCGTTGCCCCAGTTCACTTACCTGAGCTACCCCGCCAACCGGGGCAAGGGCTACGCGCTGCGGGCCGGCGTGGCGGCTACTCAGGAGCCCATCTGCCTGTTTACCGACATCGACTTTCCCTACGAGGAAACTAGCGTGGCGGCACTATACCGAGAGCTGCTTACCAGCCACTGCGACTTGGCCGTGGGTGTGCGCGACGCGGAGTACTATGTCCATGTTCCGGCGGCCCGGCGGCGAGTATCGCACCTGCTGCGCCGCCTCACGCGCAACCTGCTCCATCTGCCGGTGAGTGACACGCAGTGCGGCCTGAAGGGCTTCAATGCTACGGGCCGCAGCCTGTTTCTGCAGACGACCACCAACCGCTACCTGTTCGACCTGGAGCTTATTTTTCTGGCCTCGCGCCAGCTGCGGGTGCGCGTGCAAGCGGTGCCGGTCCGGCTCAAGCCCGGCGTCGTGTTTTCCTCGCTCAACCCACGCATCCTGCTCACCGAGGGCAGCACGTTTCTGCGCATCTTGGCGCGCAGCGTGGCGGGCGGCAGCAAGTAGCAGTCACTTACTTCACGTCCCAGCGGTACAGGCGGAGCTTGCCGCTTTCGGCCACCTGAGTCAGGTTGTGGCTGGCAATGAAGGCCGGGCCGGCTTCGAGGATGCGGCGCTGGCTGGCGCTGGTAGACGTCGTAATGGGGAGCGAGCCATCGTAGTACGACTGATCCAGCAGCACCAGCACAGGTTTGCCCGCCTCCTGCAGCTTGGCGCGCAGGTCCGCATCAAGCCCGGTCGGCTCAAAAATGCTGAGCAGCGCGCGGGCCTGCACTGGCGGCGTGCGCGACATCTTGCTGGCCATCAGTGGCAAGCTCGTGCGCAACGACAGCTGGTAGGCGTGGGTGGAGTGCGCGTCGGCGTCGTCGACGGTCAGGTCCATGCTTTCACTGCCCACGTGGAAATACGGCACGGGCAGAATGGCCTGGTACTCGGCCGCGTTCAGGGCGCTGGTGAGCGAGGCCAGCTCGGGCTGATTGTAAAGATTGGTAAGCGTGTTTGGCAGCAGCGCTGTGCGGTAGTGCTTGAGCGTGTCGCGGGTGTCGAGCAGGGCCAAGACCACCAGGGCCGCGCCCAGCACCCAGCGAAGCCGGGCCGTTCCGGTGTGCAGCCAATGGTCGAGGGCCACCAGCACGCCCAGGTTCATGGCCCAGAAAAACGGCCACTGGAAACGGCCGAAAGCGCGGAAGTGGGCGGCGGTTTCCGTAATCTTGCGCAGATAATAGAAGGCGCTCAAGTAGTTGTGCACCATAAACTGGTCATCGGCTAGCTTGTACTCGGTGCCGAAGCTGGCAAACAGGCCTACCAGCGCCGCCAGCCCCAGCAGCAGCAGAAACCGGAACTGCCAGGTCGGCCGCCAGGCCTGCCACCACCGCTGCCAGGCCTGCCGCCAGCCCAGCCCGGCCACCAAGGCCGCCACCAGCCCAAATAGCACGAAAGCCCCCAGGTACGCCCGCGACTCGTAGGAAACCGCCTCCGTGGGCTCGATAATAAAGTGGGTCCGGTTGTAGGAATACGACTGGAACAGGGCCGAAAACTGCAGCTTCCAGGGTTGGAAGTTGAAGCCCGTCGGGTCCGTCAGGCGCAGCTGGTAGTAGCCATCCACGAGCCGGACGCAGCCAAAGTTGAGCAGCACCGGCAGCAGCGTAATCAGCACCCCGGCCACTACCAGCTGGCGTTGCCGCCACTGCCCGGTGAGCAATAGCCAGAACAGGAAAAAGCCGCCGGTGCAGAACCCGACGATGGGCAGGTAATAAAGGTGCGCAAAGCCCGCCAGCGTGAGCCCGCCGACGGTAATAGCCACCCAGCGCCACACGGACCGGCCAGCGTTGGCCTGCTCATACAGCCGCAGCAGTGCCCAGATGGCAAACAGCACCACGCAGCTCAATGACAGGTTGAAGTGACCTACCAGCAGCCGGTCAGTCTGCGGGTTCAGCCACGGTAGCATCACGCTGAACAGTACCACCAGCACCGGGTAGTGCAGCAGCCGCCGCAGGATGGCCACCAGCAGGGCCGTACTGACCAGCAGCCCGCTCACCAGCAGGGCGTGGTATACGTCGAGGCCGTAGGGCGTCAGGTCGTATACATAGTGCGAAAACAGCTTGACCGGCAGCGAAAACAGCGGCGTGTTGTCCGTGTAGAACAGGTAGTCGCCGTAGGGGTAATTCATGTTGCCGAACCACCCCAGGCCTTTTTCGAAAGGCTGCTGGAGGTAGCTCTGAAAGGTGAAGTAGTTCTTCATCCCATCGAAGCTGGCAACCAGCTGATGCTCGCCCGGCTCAAAAAACAAAGCGCCGAAAGCGCGAAGAATGCAGCCCAGCTGCAACAGCAGCGCGGCGGCCAGCAGGAGCCCAACCGGAGGCTTCCGGCGCAAAAAAGTAAGCATATGCAAAGGTAAGCGGCCCGCCGTTAGCGGACGGGCCGTAAATAAGCGCCGTTAGCGTTTGATCTGCAGGCGCTGCTCCCGGTGCTGGCCGGCAGCCTGAATCTGGCATATGTACATGCCGCTGGCCGGAAACTGGTCCACTTCCAGCCATACTTCGTGCCGCCCAGCCGCCTGCTCTTTTTCCACCAGCGTTTTGACTACAGTACCTCGCAGGTCATAGATCCGTAGCGTGACGAAGCCGTCGGCCGGCAGGTCGTAGACCAGCAGGCTGGCCTCATCGAACGGGTTAGGATAGTTGGGCTCCAGCACCAGACTCTTGCTGACGGGCTCCTCCTCTTCCTTCAGGTTTTCCAGGTCGGCGTTAGACCGGCTTATGACGCTGCGTACCGGGGCATTGGTGCCGTTGGTATGACGCACGCGGTAATACTGCCGGCCCATGAAGCGCAGGTGGCCGGGGTCCCAGGCCGTTGGCTGGCCGTTGCTGGTCAAACCTTGGCAGTATACGGCAAATACGGTGGATTGCTTAGCCATCTGCTGCTGGCTCAGGTTTACCTTGCGGGTGGCAATGTCGTAGTCGCTGTAGAGCATCAGGCAGGTTTCCGAATTGGCCACGGCTCCTATGCCCAGGCGGCCCGCCATCTGATGGTCGGAATGGTCACCGGGGTTGATTTTATCGTCCGGGTCTTGCGCGTTCATCCAGACGCGCCCCGTCGAGATTTCCTGTTGCACAATCTGCTTCACCGTCCGACCCAGGTCGCCCCAGGAGGTGTAGGTGTTGAGGCCCTCCAGGTCGGTGAGGCTGCCTTCGCCATTGCGCAGCTTTTTCAGGCTTTGATAGTTGCAGCGGGCAAAGCCCTGGCCTTGCAGGTTACCATCGGGCAGGCGCAGGAAATAGGCCGTCGTATTCTTGTAGCGCATCATCGCCATAGTATGGCCATTATAATGCGCAGACTCCAACGTGGGCGCAGCCGCGGGTGGCGTACTAGCATCGGCAATTTTCTGGACGGAAGCGCGGCAGCCGGCTTCCCGGGCCCGCCAGTACCCGTCGCCAGCCTCGTAGGCCTGCCCGGCAGTCATACAGATGAAAACTACCTTGGTGTGGGCGCGCTGCACGTCATCGTAGGCATGACTGCCCATGAACAGCTGCCAGTCGTCCTGGTGCGCTACGATGTAGAACGCTACATCCGTCTTGGGTCCCGGAGCCTGGGCCCAGATCCTGCCAACGAACTGCAAACACACGAAAATACTCAGAAGAGAAGCGCGGAGTAGCGTTTTGGCCATGCAATAGGAACAATGGTGGCGGAGGTTCAGTATTCACCCGAGCGCCCGAATCAGGGTAGATTCAGGACGAATTCGAGGGATTAACAGCGAAAAATAAGCAAATCATTCCACAGCGCATAGGCCACGACTGGGATTTGCAGTTTTTGCCGGAATATTTTTTCTCTGCCGCGCTACCGCGTATCTATTGTAATTTTTCCAATGCCCTTTCCAACTCCGCCAACGTCGTTTCGCGGAAGTCCAGGGCCGCTCCGTCGGGCTGCCCGATGATGGTTTCGCGCATAGCTAAGAAAGGCGTTCCATTGCGATACTGCACCGCTACCAGCATGGCCCGCTCGTTGGTGGGCACGGCCGCAAACCGGTAGCCCTCGGCCTGGGGCTGGCCGGCTACGATGGTGGTACTTTCCCTGAATACCAGATGGATGCTGGTGGTAGGGTCGCTGTCAGCGCGGGCAAGGTAAGATGCGGGCGCGCCGGCTGGTCGCCATACCCGCTCGCAAGTAAGCCAGCCCAACTGGGCCGCCTGGAAAACGTAGTGGTCGGCGGCCGTTTCGAAGGTTTCTTCCGCGTCCGGGTTATCGTCGTCGGTAGCGGCGACGGCCGTGGCGTCAGCCTCGCCAGACGGGACGGGCTCCGTTGCCGACGTCATCTGGCCGGGCTGGAAGGAGAAGCGGATGGGCAGCGTCATTTTCACTTTTACGAATTCGCCGCCCTGCTGTGCCGGGGTCCAGTGGCCCGAGGTTTGGCGCAACACGCGCAGCACTTCCTCGTCGCAGCCATCGCCGAGGCCGCGTAGGATGGTGGGTGCCACTACCTGCCCCTTTTCATCGACCACAAACGAGGCGTACACGAGGCCCTGAGTCTGGTGGGCCAGCGCAGCCTGCGGGTAGCGGATCAGGCGGTTGATATCGGCGGGGCCGTTGCCGTAGCTGGGCATCTGGGTGGCCTGCGTTGCCACGCGCTCCAGGGCCGGCGCGCTGCCGACCGGGCCGGCGGCTACCCAGTACTCGGGCGGCTGCTGGCGCCGGGTAGCCTTGCCGTAGAAAAGCCGCATGCCGCGCTGCCGGCGCGTAAACGGCACCTGCAGCTGAAACGCGCGTCCTGCGGCTACTTGCAGCTGCTGCCCACGGGCCGAGGCCCGCACCAGTACGATGCCGCCCGAATTGAGCAGCTCCCCGTCCGACGTCACCGTCGAAAGGTTGGAGAGCAGCATATCCGCTACCGTGTAACACTCCTTGAGCTCTATCCACACAGGCCCGGTGGCCGGCACCTGCCGGCTATTCACCAGAATTTTGGCGGGAATGTGTACTATCGTTCCTTCGCGGCCGTGCACTTCGGCGGGCTGCGTGGGGTCAATCTGGAAATATTCGCTGGCCTTCAGCGTCAGGTCGTGCAGCCGGGCTTCGGTGGGCGGCGCGGTAGAGTCGGTGGCGGTAGGCCGGAAGGTGCCACGCCGGTACACCAGCGGCGCATTGGTTGCAGTGCGCCGTGCTAAGTGGTGCCAAGGCCGCGTGGCCGCTTGTCCTGTAGCCGGCGTTTCGGGGAGGGAGTCGCGCAGGGCGGGAGCCGGCGCTACGGGCTCCGCCTGCTCAGTGTGAGCTGGCTTGTCGCGCTGGCAGCTGCCCAGGCCCGCCACGAACAGGATTGCCAATAAGAGCCGGGAATATATCTGAAGCATACGCATGGGGGCATTCTACGCGAAAAACTCAGAAACAAACGCCAGCAGCGCCATTTTCTTGCGACGGTGCGGCGGCTAAAGAAACCACTGGCACGGGGTGGCGCGTTGTAAAGCGCCGAATTTGTGGCCCCAGAGCTGCGCGAGTGAAATAGACTTGCCATTTGGGCGTTATCCGCTCAAGTATAGTGGTTTCCGCTGGCAATGCGCTGGGTCTGATGAAACTTCGCCCCTTACTCCCGACCTTTGCTTTCTATGCGTTACCGACTGCTCTTGCTTACCCTGCCCCTGCTCAGCCTGCTGACGGCCTGCTCCGACGCGGAGGAAGGCCCGTATCTGGGCCTGGTGGGCAGTTCCCGCTATACCAGCTCCAACCGTACTATTGCTACGCCCGGCGACACCGTCACCTTCAAGCTCTACGGCGGCCTGCGCAAAGGCGGTCAGCCGCTGAGCCACGTCCGGATCTTTGTCACGTATGCCCCGATTAAGAATCCCTTGAGCTACCCGCAGGGGTACAACCCGCTGCAAGCCCCGGCCGACCCGGAAATGACTTACCTCGATTCGGCACTGCCCGCCGCGAGCCGGGAATTTGTCATTCAGACTACCCTCAACTCCCGCACCACGTCGGGGCGAGAGCAGTGGCGCTTTGAAGCCGAAGATACGGATGGCCGCAAGGTGAGCCGGGGCTTCCGGCTGCAGCTGCGCAATATCGACTCCGCCCTCACGTATCACCGCTACACTGCCCAATTGCAGGCACCGAACCCGGTAGGCAACCGCCGTAGCTTCCTAGCCCTGCTCTCTGGCCTGACGCTGCCGCACTATACGGTGCGCACCGATGCCGCCAACCAGGCTCTGATTGATCTGGTATACGTAACCACGCCGAGCGGCATCTGCCTGGCCGCGCCCAACGATGCCCTCACCGGCTTGAAATGGATGCCCCGCACCACGGCGCTCCGGGCCACGAGCCTTACCACTACCAATTTCGCCGAAGCCGATACCAACGACGAACTGATAGCGCGGTTCAACAATGCCACCACGCCCTCGACTACCCACACCGAGCCGCTGGCGAAAGGCAACATCTACGCCTTCCGCACGGCCGATACGCGGTCCGGGCTCATCTACGTGCAGGATATCATCACCACGCCCATCCCGACCGTGCTGCTCCAGGTGCGCACGACGAAGTAGAAAGCGGCTGAGCTAAAAACAAGACGCCAATAAAAAGGGCAGCCCCGGTTTGGAGCTGCCCTTTTTATTGGCTGATGACACCCGGCGGCCGTTAAAAAGTGGTGCCGATGGTGATGGAAGTCGTGTAACGGTTGCCGTCCACGCTGATAATCGGGGCGGTGTTGTTGGCCAGGGAATAAGACTGGCTGTATTTCTTTTCCAGGGCATATACCCCGGCTACGTCCAGGAAGAAATTACGCTGGCGCAAACCCAGGCCCGCGGTGAAATACTGCTGCATCCGGTCAAAGTCACTGGTTTTGTACGGGTCGCCGTAGCGGGCATAGCCAGCCCGGATCCGGAAGACGTCCAGCCGGGCTTCTCCCCCAACCCGCAGGTTGACGGCCGAGTGGTACAGAGATTTTACGTTGCTGTTCTCGGCATCGAACGTGTAGTCGTTGCCCGATTCGGTATCACTACCCAGGTGCGCCTGGCTGTAGTTGACGTATTCTACGTCTCCCGTCACGAAGCCGTGCTTGCCAATAGTGACGGCCGCGCCACCCGAGGCCCGGAACGGTGTAGTGAGCGAATAGCTATACTCGCCCGGCAACGACTTGACCGAGGCCGAAGTAGCCGTTACGCCGGTCTGGGGTGAGGAGCTGAACTTGGTATCCAACGACGTCGAGTAGGTATCGGTGAGACGCGTAAACGTAGGCGTCTGAATGGAGGCACCCAGCCGCACAAAATCATTGGCCCGGTAGATGGCTCCCACTTTCAGGTTGAAGCCCGTGCCGCGCGTCTGCACCTCGTCGCGCCGGCGCAGGCTGAGGAAAGCGGTGGTATTATTCGGGTCGTTGGCCTCAGTTTCCTGGAAGGTGCGGGTTTCGTTGTAATGAGTAGTGACGATGCCCAGGCTGCCCCCGATGTAGAGCCGGTCCCGGTAGCTGGCGCCGTAGGCAAAGTCGAATTGGTTCTGGGAGCCCGTCGTCAGCACAGTTTCGGTCTGCGAAATCGGACCAGTCCGCCTGATCGTACCCAATGAGTCTTGGGTAGGATTTTTCTTCTTGCCGTAGAAGGCGGTTAGGTAAGCTGCGTAGGCCAGCCCGTCGAGCGAGGTATACTCATCATTTTGGTACTGGGAGTCGATATCATCATACGCCCCGTCCAAGCTACCATTCACCTGCGAAGGATGCCGCAGCCGCTCAAACAACGACCGGTCTTCGCTCACGGTAGTAGCGTAGCGGTACTGGCTGTTGAAGTCATTCAGGCGCGTGAAGCCGATGCCAAAGCTGCCGCCGCGCCAGTCCGAGCTGTTGTCGTCATCAGCCAGCCGTCTCGTGAATACTGCACCGAAGCTGCCAATATGAAAGCTGTTGCGCGTGTCCGTAATGGCGCTGCCGTCGCCCAGCGCCTGGGCTTCCGCCTGCCCCAGCCCCAGGCCGGGCGTAAAGCTCAACTCCGATTTGCGGAACATGCCCAGGCCCGCCGGGTTGCTGCTCAAGTTGCCTAGGTCGGCTCCCAACGCCACGTTGGCACCACCGATACCCAGCGTCCGGGCCGACCCGCCAAACTGCAGCCGGGAGTAGCGCAGTGCGTCTGTTTCATTTTGGGCAAAAGCGTGGCTGGCGAAGCCCATCAGGGCTAAGCCAAACCAGTATTTAACGTTTTTCATTAAGGAAAGGGAGGAAGCCGAAAATCCGGCTGTTCACACTTGGTTAACTGGCAACGCGTTGCTTACTGCATGCGACCCCGGCCCCGGGAGCCACCACCACCGCCGCTGTTGCCACCGCCACCACCAAAGTTACCGCCGGGGGAAGAGCTGCTGCGCGAAGGCTCGGAATACGTACGCTGCTGCCGCACGGGCTGCTCGCTCGACCGGGTAGGCTGACTAGCGTCGCTACCAAACAGGCGCTGCCGGGCGGGGCGCTGCGGCTGCTGTTCGCTGCCACCCGAAGCGGGCTGCATATCCTGGTTGCGACGGGGGCGGGAGTAGTCTTGAGGAGCCGAGGAAGCGTCGGTGCCGGAATTAGTACCATTATCGACTACGCGCCAGCGGCCCCGGGATGGCTGAGTATCCAAGCGCGGCTGGTCGGGGGCGCTGGTAGCTTGGCCCAGCCGGCCTTCCCGTTCCTTGAGCTGCTGATCGGTCAGGTCGCGGCCACCGTTGGAAACACCATTCAAGGGCTGGCGCACGGGAGTATCCTGCGTCGTGCCAGCATTACCTTCCACGATTCGACCGCGGCCACGACCAGGCACTACGGCCGGAGCGCTGCCATTACTACCATTGGAGAAACCACCCGTAGCGGTACCACTACCGGGAGCAGCTACGCCGCCTTCATCCAGCCGACCCCGACCCCGGCCACCATTAGTCGAGCCCGTTGAAGAAGATACTGCTTCCCGGGCCCCGTCACGCCGGGGGCCATAATGTGTTTTGGTACCATAGCGGCCACCGTAGCCGCTATTCAGGCCGTTGTAGTAACCATTGCGGTAGCCGTCGTAATAGCCACCGTAGCCATACCCGCCGTAGCCGCCATATCCACCGTAGCCGTAGCCGTAGCCGCCGCCGTAGCCATATCCACCGTAGCCATAGCGCCACGGGTTATAGTAGGGCCGGCCAAAGCCGATATTGATGCTGATATAGGAGCCGCCGTAGGCATAAGGGCTGTAGAAGGGGTCGTAGTACGAGCCGTAGTAGCCAGGGCCCCAGCCGTAGGGCGAGTAGGCGTTGCTGTACCAAAACGGGTCGGTGTAGGCGAAATCGTAGTAGCCATAGCCCATGCCCCGATATGCCGGCTGGTTGAAGCGCCGGATACGGCCCGCGTAGCCGTAGTCGTCATCGTAGTATTCGGAGCTGCTGGCCGTGCCCGACGAGGCATTGGTGCCGCCGCTGCGGTACTCCGGGTTGGCCGCTTCATCGGTGCCCGTGCTGGCGTCAGTACCTTGGGGAGCCTGAGTGCCAGACTGGTTATAGGAAGTGGTGGAGGCCGGAGCGTTCTGGGTAGTACGGTCTTTGGAGGAATAGTACACGCCGTCATCCTCCGTGGAGGTGAGCTGCGACGTGCTGGCGCAACTGCCCAACGTAAGCAGGGCCAGGGCCGGTAAGAATGCGGTTAAAGTCTTTTTCATGGCTGCTTGCGCGTAAAGAGAGGGCCGGGAAGATGGAGAGCGAGTAAACCGTTAGCCCGTAGAGACTGAATAAGGCCAGATGGTTGTCTGGTCGACACCCGATGCTCCGGTTTATTTTTAACGTAATTTGGCGGCGAAACGGTGCCCAAAGCGCAGACAAATCTTGTACCAGCTTTCGGAACCTTTCCTTCTACCAAAGATACCCCGATTATGAGTAAAAGTTTGCCCAAGCGCAGTGAAGATTATTCCCTGTGGTACAACGAATTGGTGAAGCGGGCCGGGCTGGCCGAAAACTCGGCCGTACGCGGCTGCATGGTGATTAAGCCGTACGGCTACGCCATCTGGGAAAAAATGCAGCGCCAGCTCGACGATATGTTCAAGCGGACGGGTCACCAGAACGCCTATTTCCCGCTGCTGGTACCCAAAAGCATGTTCGAGGCCGAGGAAAAAAATGCCGAGGGCTTTGCCAAGGAGTGCGCCGTGGTAACGCATTACCGCCTCCAGACCGACCCCGACAACCCCGGCAAGCTGCGCGTGGACCCCAACGCCAAGCTGGAGGAAGAGCTGATCATCCGGCCGACTTCGGAAGCCATTATCTGGAGCACCTACAAGGGCTGGATTCAGAGCTACCGGGACCTGCCGCTACTCATCAACCAGTGGGCCAACGTGATGCGCTGGGAAATGCGCACCCGCTTGTTTTTGCGCACCGCCGAGTTTCTGTGGCAGGAAGGCCACACGGCCCACGCCACCGCCCAGGAGGCCATAGCCGAAACCCGGCAGATGCTGGACGTGTACGCCCAGTTTGCCGAGGAATGGATGGCGCTGCCCGTGGTGAAGGGAGTGAAGTCGGAGAACGAGCGGTTTGCCGGCGCCCTGGACACGTACTGCATTGAAGGACTGATGCAGGATGGCAAGGCGCTGCAGGCGGGTACGTCGCACTTTCTGGGGCAGAACTTTGCCAAAGCCTTCGACGTGCAGTTTACCAACAAGGAAGGCCAGCTCGAACACGTGTGGGGCACCAGCTGGGGCGTCAGCACGCGGCTGATGGGGGCGCTGGTGATGGCCCACTCCGACGACGAAGGGCTGGTGCTACCGCCCAAGCTGGCCCCGATTCAGGTGGTTATCGTGCCCATTTACAAGGCCGGGCAGCTGGACGAGCTGGCGGAGCGTATCCGCCCCATGCAGCAGGGCCTGATTGAGCGCGGCATTAGCGTGAAGTTCGATGACCGGGACACCGAGCGGCCAGGCTTCAAGTTTGCGGAGTGGGAGCTCAAAGGCGTACCGGTCCGCATTGCCGTGGGCATGCGCGACCTAGAAGGTGGCACCGTGGAAGTGGCCCGCCGGGATACCAAGGAGAAGATGAACCTGCCGCTGGCCAACATCGTGGACAGCGTGGCAACCCTGCTCGACGACATCCAGACCAACATCTTCAATAAGGCGCTGCATTTCCGCGAAACCCACACCACCCGCGTCGATACCTACGAGGAGTTCAAGCAGGCACTGGAAGGTGAAGGCGGCTTCGTGGTAGCGCACTGGGACGGCACCTCCGAAACCGAGGAGCGCATTAAGGAAGAAACTAAGGCCACCATTCGCTGCCTGGCCCTGGCCGAGCCCGATGAAGACGGCGTGGACATGCTGACCGGCAAGCCCAGCGCCCGGCGCGTGTACTTCGCCCGGGCGTACTAGAGGCAGCAAATAGTTGGATGTTGGTAGTTGGACGTGGCTTTCGTCTTCTACCCATAAAGAAGCCCTGCCGGAATTTCGGCGGGGCTTTTTTGTGCCCCAGCAGCGCCTTACACGCTCAGCTCCAGCCGCAGCTGCTGCCGCACCCGTTCGGCCTGCTGCACGTGCCGCTCCTGGTGCGCTACCACGAACTCCAGCGTGTCGCCGAGGCTGAGCCGGAGCAGGCGGAAGAACTCCACGGGAATAGATTTCCGGTTGAGGTCGGCGGCTTGGGCCTGGATGAGCAGCGCGAGCAGCTCCGTCTGGTGCTGCAGAAATTCTTCCACTGTGGCCTTGGTCAGCTGGCTGTGGTTGGGGTTCATGCGACCCAGGGTTTTCTGCGGCTTACGGTTTTCGGGCCGCACGGCTTCGATGGATTTGCGGCCCAGCCAGCTATAGCTAAACTCTTGGGCCGGCCGGGCGGCGGGCGAGGCCAGGGCCCGAGTGAGCCGCGCGTTATAGTAGCGGCTGTAGCGGTTCAGGTGCTCCAGGCACTCCAGGATGCTCCAGCTGTCGGGCCCAGGCTTGAAGTTCAGCAGGGCGGGCTCCAGCGGCGCGAAGTCGGTGCTGACGGTGGCGCGCAGCTGCTGGGTGCGGTGCTGCAAATTTTGGAGGAAAGTAGTGGCGTCCATGGCGGCGATATTTGGTTGGGACAAAGCTCCGCCCGCCCGCCGCGCCAAACCTTGATTGAGCGCAAGATTTAGCGCAGCCGGCTCAGGGTTTCGGGCGTCATACGCAGGTAGGAGGCAATGTACTTCTTGGGAATCAGCTGAAACAGGTGCGGACTGCGGGTCAGCAGCCGCTGCAGGCGCCGCTCGGGCTCGGGCAGCAGCAAGTCGATTTCCCGCTCGATGCGCCCCATCACGGCCCGCTCCAACTCCAGCCGCCAGAACCGGGCGAAGTTGGGCCGCGCCTCCACGATGGCCGAGAAATCCGCCCGGCTGATGCCCAGCAGCTCGCTCTTGCGTAGCGCCTGAATGCAGTATTCCGAGGGCTGCCCGGCCACGAACGACGGAAACGAGCACACCAGCGTGTTGCCGTAGGCGAAGCCCACGCAAATTTCCTCGGCCCGGCTCGGGTAGTAGATGCGCAAAGCCCCCTCGCGCACGAAGTACAGGTGGTGCTCTACCTGGCCGGCCTGAATCAGGAATTCGCCGCGCTTCAGGCTGGTGGCGCGTCGCCACAGCGGCAGGAAAGCTGCAACGTCTTCTTCCGTCAGAAACGGTACCTGCCGCAGCAGGGCCGCCAGCATCTGGGAGGCCGAGGAAGGAAGAGCCGGAGTCGCAGAAGGCATGGGGAGCACGGATTTGGAGTCGGCCCCCAACTTACCAAAATCAGCGGACAGGTCCCGGCGATACGGCCGTTGGTAACCTGAAGGTCAGGAATAAGCGGACTTGGTAGTTTTTGTACGAGTGCTTTTTACTTTTTGAAAACGCCCGTACAACATCCCCGGCGATATTGCACGAGTGTTTTTCTTTTCTTGAGCGTATTCGTACAGGCATGGCGGCTAGCACTGCGCGATAAGGATCGGTTGCTTCACGGCTTTTCGCAGAACTTTCCAGCGCGAATGAAACCACGAGTTCCGCCCTGGTCCCAGGCCGAGAGCTTCATCAGCGCAAACCGTCCTGCTGGGCCCGGAAGAGTCGGAAAGTGCCCAACCCCGCGCCGGCCACCAGCCACTTTGCACCGGCTGCTTTCTGCGTATCTTTAGAGCATCCTCACCCTTTCTGCCCTTTCCTATGGACTGGATTAGCATTGCCCTGCTGCTGTTTTTTGGCCTGTTGTTTCTTATTGCCGAGGTGCTCTTCATTCCCGGCACCACCGTGGTGGGGCTGGCGGGCTTTGCCCTGCTGGCGGCCGGCATCTGGTTTGGCTACCGCGACCTGGGCCCGTCGGCCGGCCACGTCACGCTGGTTACGGCGCTGGTGCTGGCGGGTGTAATTCTGTACATCGGGCTGCGACCCAAAAACATGGCGCGGCTGGCCCTCAACGACGTCAACGACGGCCACGTGCGCGACGCCCGCCTGCCCGACGTGCAGCCCGGCGCCACCGGCCGGGCCCTGTCGGCGCTGCGGCCCTCAGGCACGGTGCTGTTCGAGGAGCACCGCCGCGAGGTAGTCACGCGGGGCGAGTTTGTGCCCACCGGCGCCGAGGTGCGGGTGCTGCGCATCGAGCAAAACCGCATCGTGGTGGAAGCCGTGGGCTAGGAGCGGTTGGTCTACTGTTATTTCTCCGATTTAAGCTCCACCTTGCCCCGCCAACTCACTCTGCCCCTATGAATAACTTTCCCGTTGTCCCGGTTGCCATTGCCGGCGTCGCCCTGCTGGTTTTTCTGTACTTCTTCCCCATCAGCCTCTGGATTACGGCCATTTTCTCGGGCGTGCGGGTCAGCCTGTTTCAGCTGGTGCTGATGCGGGTGCGCAAGGTGTCGCCGACGCTCATCGTCAACTCCCTTATCACCGCCACCAAGGCCGGCCTGCAGGTGACCAGCAACGAGCTGGAAACCCACTACCTGGCCGGCGGCAACGTGCCCAGCGTCATCAAAGCCCTCATTTCGGCCGACAAGGCCAACATTCCGCTCACCTTCAAGCAGGCCACGGCCATCGACCTGGCGGGCCGCAACGTGTTTGAGGCCGTCACGACGTCCGTCAATCCGAAGGTGATTAACACGCCCAACGTGGCCGCCGTGTCGCAGGACGGCATTCAGCTCATCGTCATTGCCCGCGTCACGGTGCGGGCCAACATCACCCAGCTCGTGGGCGGGGCCGGCGAGGAAACCATCCTAGCCCGCGTGGGCGAGGGCATCGTGACCAGCATCGGCTCGTCGGTGTCGCACAAGGAAGTGCTGGAGCACCCCGACCGGATTTCCAAGCTCGTGCTCAGCAAGGGCCTCGACGCCGGCACGGCCTTCGAAATTCTGAGCATCGACATTGCCGACATCGAAATCGGGACCAACATCGGGGCCAAGCTCCAAATCGACCAGGCCAACGCCGACCTGAAAGTGGCCGAAGCCAAGGCCGAAGAGCGCCGGGCTATGGCCGTAGCCGTGGAGCAGGAAAACCGCGCCAAAACCCAGGAAGCCAAGGCCCGCGTAGTCGATGCCGAAGCCGAAATCCCGAAGGCCATTGCCGACGCCTTCCGCTCCGGCAACCTCGGCGTGATGGACTACTACAAGATGCGCAACGTGCAGGCCGACACCGACATGCGCGACTCCATTGCCAACCCCGGTGGCCAGGGCGGCAGCGCCAAGCCCGGCCGCGAGGAAGGCCGCCTGAGCTAGTCCCGGCCGCTATTCCGCCGCCTTGAGCCCGCTGCTCTGCCGGTGCCGGATGCGGCTCAACGACGGCCCCGCAATGCCCAGAAATGAGGCCAGGTGGTAGAGCGGTACCCGCTCGCAGATGTCGGGGCGCTGCTGCTGCAGCGCCAAGTACCGTTCTTCGGGCGTAGCAAACAGGAAGCTCTCAACCCGCTGCTGCGACACGATGAAGGCCAGCTCGGCCACGCGGCGGCCAAACCGTTCCCAGCCGTGCGACTGGCCGTAGAGGCGCTGCAGGCTGGCGTAGGGCACCAGCAGCAGCTCACTGGCTTCCAGCGCCTGTAGGTTCAGGTGGCAGGGCGTCTGGGTCACGAAGCTCAGGTAAGCCACCACGAAGTCGCCGTCGAGGAAGAAGACAGTATTGGCCTCGTTTTTCGTAGCTGGGTAATACGCCCGGATGGCTCCCGAAACCAGAAAGCCCAGGTACTCGCACACCGTCCCCTGGCGGTTGAAAAAGTCGCCCTTGCGGAGCGTGCGGGCCGTAAGGTCGGGCAGCAGCAGCTGCCAGTCAGCTTCGGTGAGGCCAGCTACGTGGGTGAGCGTGGCGCGCAACTGCGGAAGTCCGTGCATAGATAAAGGCTGATGACGTGGGCAGAAGGTAGCGGCCGGCGGCCCGGGCTCCTAGTGCTGCAGCCAGGTGTGCACGGCGGCGGCCACGTTTTCCCAGCCCGGCTGCCCTAGCACGCTGTGGGTGCGGTCCGGGAACTCCTGCAGCTCCACAAAAGCCGGTGCGCTCTTATATTTGCCCAGGTTGCGCCGCTGCAAAGTCCAGGGCAGAATGTGGTCCTGCCCGCCGCTGGTCAGCAGCAGCGGTGCGGTGGTTTGGTCGAAGCGCACGGCGCCGGTTTTGCCCAGCACGCCCCGCGCCACCCGGCGCGACTCCGGAATCACGAGGGCCGCGTAGGCCGCCTGCTGCTCGGCCAGAGGCCGGCCGTTGGTAAAGGCGTACTGAAACTGCGCCAGGGAAAACAGAAACGGCTTGCGGGCCGCAATGAACGGGTTCAGCAGCGGCCAACTGCACTTGATAAACGACCAGTCGAGGGTGATGACGCCGCGGGGCGGGGCGCTGTGAATGGCTACGCCGGCTGCGCCCAGCCCCCGGTTGAGCAGCAGCTGCACCAGCAGTCCGCCCAGGGAGTGGCCGACGAGGATGGGCGGCTCCGGCATCCGGCGGATAGCGTCGGCGTAGAAAGTCACCACTTCGTCCAGCGTCTGGGCCCCGCGCTGCGGGTCGGGGTGGGCGGCGCGCTGCACTACGGCCGGTTGTTCCCGGCCCGGCCACGGCAGCACCACGCACCGGTAGCCGCGGGCCTCGAAGTAGGCTTTCCACTCCGTCCAGCACTCCTGCGACACGAACGCGCCGTGGATAAACAGGATGGTTTTGCTCGTGATGGGCGACTTTTTACGGCCGTTGGTGCGGGGCGCGGTGGCCTGAGCCCGACCGGCGGTAGCCAGACCGAGCGTTAGGGGAAAGGCCCAGCAGGGCCGGCAGTAGGCAGTTCATAGTGCAGAAAAAAACACGGGTTGAGGAATACGCCAAAGGTACCTGCCAACCTAGCGGCCTGATTTTCACTTAAGTTAAAATCAGGATGGCGCTCCTCGAATATATGTTCAAATTAATAATTACACCTATTCTGCCGGTACGTTTCCAAACGCAAAGCCCCGACGCGGACCGGCGTCGGGGCTTTGCGTTTGGAAACGTACCGGGCCGGCATTGAGCGGCCCAAACTGCCTCTACTTCTTCGTAATTCGGAATTCCACGCGGCGGTTGAGCTTGCGGGTTTCCTCCTTGTCGTTGCTGGCAATAGGCTTGGAGCCGCCGAAGCCCTCGGTGGTAATTCGACCGCCGGGAATGCCCTTCGATACAAGGTACTTCTTCACCTCGTTTACCCGGTCCAGACTCAGCTTCACGTTCAGCAGCGGGTCACCCTGATTGTCGGTATGGCCTTCCAGCTTAATTTCCACCGTTGGGTAATCTTTCAGGATGCGCACCAGCCGCAGCAGCTCGGGGTAAGAATTTTCGCGCAGGTAGTACTTACTCTGCGAGAAGAAGATGTTGTTGAGCTTGATGGTGGAACCCACGGCGAAGGGCACGAGGTACAGATCCTGGTTTATTTCGCTGTACTTCTGCTTGTCGGTGGCGTCGAGGTTGTCACTTTCGGCCAGGTAGTTCGGCGACTCGGCCCGGTAGCCGTAGTGGGCACCCGAGGGCAGCACGATAGTGTAGGAGCCGTCGACGGGGCTGGTTTCGGCCACCCCTATTTCCTCGCCGGTCAGCAGGTTTTCGTAGCGGATGGTAGCGGCCACGGGCTTCTGGGTAGCGGCGTCCAGCACCCGGCCCCGCACCAGCGTCACCACTTCAGGCTTGAACTGGGGCGTGAGGTTGATGCGGAAGATGTCGCGGGAGTTGTCGATTCCCTTGCGCGACGACACCAGGTAGGCATCCTCGCCGGAGGCGGCCAGGGTGAAGTAGCCGTCGAAGTCGGGCGAGTTGATGCTGGCGCCCAAGTTGCGCGGGGCGCTCCAGCTGGTCCAGGTGTCGTCGAGGCGCTTCGAGTAGAAGATGTCGGCCTTGCCGTAGCCGCCGTGGCCTTCGGAGGCGAAGTACAGCGTTTTGCCGTCGGCGGCCAGGAAAGGGGCGAATTCCGCCTTCTTAGTGTTGACCACCGCGCCCAGGTTCTTAGGCCGCGACCAGCTGCCGGTCGGCTGCCGGAAGCTGGCGTAGATGTCCTGCTCGCCCTGCCCGTCCTTGCGGGCCACGGCCATCAGCAGCACCTTGCCCGACGTGCCCAGGAAGTAATCGACGTTTTCCGGGTCGTCGTTGTAGAAATCCTCGATTTCCATCTTGACCGGCATGCCCCAGCCCGTTTTGGTGCGCCGCGAAATGCTGGCCCCTTTCGGATCGATGGAGCCGTCGGGCTTGTACACGTTGATGAGCACCACGTTATTGCCATCCGACGACACCGAGGCCAGGCCGTTGGGGCCGGGCGTATTGATGGGGCCACCGATGTTTTTGGCCGGGTTCCAGCTTTTCTTGGCTGCGTTGGCCAGCGTGCTGTACCACACGTCCTGCACGTCTTTGGCGCCGCCCACGTTCTGCGGGCTGCTCTGCCGGGCAAAAAACAGCGTCTTGCCGTCGGGCGAAATCACGGGGTGGGTGTCGACGTACTTGGAGTTGACGTTCGGGCCCAGGTTCACCATCGACGAGTCGAAGCTGACGCCGCCCTCGGGGGCCGCGTTGGTAAACTCCTTTTTTACCATCACCTCCGCCACGTCGGCAATGCCGATGGCGTCGATCTGGTTGACGCCGTTGACGGCCTTCGTGTTCATGGTCACGATGACGCCGATGGTGCGGTAGGTGGCGGCCGCGAAAGTCACCTGCAGGGAACGGTACGGCTCGGGAATCGGGCCGGGGCTGACGTTTTCGTACACCTGGTGCTTGGTGCCGCGGGTATCGACCAGCTCAATCTTAGTGACGGAACCAGGGTTGAAGTTCTCTACCACCGTCACCTGCTTCGCCACCAATGACTTGCCGTAGCGCACCTCGATAAACTCGTTGGTGCCCTCCTTCTTGGGAATCCAGGCGTCGTTGTTGATTTGCCCCAGAGGCTGGGCATCGGGCTCCCCCAGTACTTTCTCGGGCGAAAAAGCTTCCTTCCCCTCGGCCTTCTGCGACGACACGGCGGTTACTTTCGCCGCCCAGATGGCATGTTGCGCCTGCGCCGCCCCCACACCACCCAAGATCAATCCCAACGACAGAACAAGTTTCTGAACAATCATAAGCTATAATGGCAAAACAAAGGCTTGCGAACATCTTGCGCCAACTCCCAGGACACTCCCGCACACACAAGACGTCTTGCGCCGCCGGGAAGTTACGGCACGCAAGCCTACCTATGCCAAAAATAAGCTGTGGAGCTTATGTTGTCTAGTTTTTTTATTTGCGGGCGGCTTTATTGAGGCCGCCGCTCCCGGGTCCGGTTGCGGCCGGCGCCCCGATTGGCTACCTTACGAACGAGTGGCCGCACCGCGCCGATGCGCCGCATTATCTGTTTGTTATGCGTCGCCGCGCCGTCCGTTTTTTCCTCACTTTCTTCATCGGCAGCCTGCTTGGGATGGTCGGGTGGACGGCCCCGGCGCGGGCGCAGCTCACTGGCCCGGCCCTGCTGCTCCCCACCCCGGCCCCCGACTCCCTGGTGCTGCTCTCGTTTCGGGCGCGGCGGGTGGGCGTGAGCACCTACGCCCAGCAAACCGACCTGCAGGGCGGCTACCGCTTCACGCCCCGCCAGCACCTACGCTACCGCCTGCTCAGCGAGTGGCTTTACGACGAGCGGGGCCACCCGCCCTTCGTGCGCGAAGACTACCTGACCCACGTGCTGCACACTGTGGCGCTGGGCCAGGGCTGGGAGGCTGGGCAACTGCTGCACTACGAGCAAAGCCGGGCCAACGCCACCCGCTCGGGCGCCTGGCTGGCCCGCCTGGGCTACCAGCACCGCCTGCGCGCCCTGGGTTTGGCCGATACGCTGTCGGTGGCGCGCTACGTGCTGTTTGGCGGCTTAGGCTACGATGCCCGCAATGGCCGCCAGGATACGGGGCCTTCGTACGGACTGGAAGTCACCACGCTGGTGTACCCCGACCGTAGCTCGACCCAACCGGTAGCACTGCGGCTCTACGGCACCCGCTCCAACCTGGGGCCGCGCATCTGGCAACGCACCGTGGCCGAGGGCTTCTACGAGCGGACGTTCGACGCGTACTCCACCGGGGCGTTGCGCCTGGGCTACCGCTCCAACCGGGCCGAAGACTACGTGCCCGGCAACGTGCAGCGCATCCAGAGCGACACTGTGGCCACCCAGCTCACCTGGGCCTACCGCCTCGCCGACCGGGTGTCGTTCCGCTCCGACAACTCCCTGGCGTTGCCCAGCCGCGCCTTTCTCTATCGCCAGCTCGCTGCCGCTTCGGATACGGTCCAGAATCTGCGCTACCACCAGCAGGAACTCGACACTCGCCAGGAGCTGCGGGTGCGCAGCGGCAAGCTGCAGTTTATGCTCACCTTCAACTACCGGGAGCGAAACCGCGGCTACGCCCTCGACAACAACCGCGGCCTCTCCCCGCTCCGGCTGGAAACGGCCACCGCCCGCGAGCGGGTGAAGGACATCACCGAGAAAACCACCCTCTGGCAGTCGGAGCTGACGTGGCTGCCGCGCCCGCGCCACTCCTTCACCCTGCTGGGCTCGGCGCAGCTGCTGCGGGTGGATACGCCGAGTAAGGAAAACCAGCAGGACCGTGACGAAGCCCAGCACCTGCTACGCCTCACCTGGGTGGGCCGCTGGGCCGGGGCCTTTCGCACCACGCTGGCCGTGGGCGGCGAGTACCGGCAGTTCGTGTTTATCAAGGCCTCCCAGAGCGCCGAAAACTACACCGACCGGCTGCTGCACTGGGAGCCGGGCTTTACGTGGGCGCCAGGCCGCTTCAGCCTGAAGTCGACCTACCACCTGTGGGTGAGCTACCAGGTGCGCGACCGAGCCAGTGAGCAGCTGAAAAACCGCGCCAGCCGGGTGCTGGAGCAGCAGCAAAACCTTAGCTATCAGCTCTCGGCCCGCCGCCTACTCACCCTCGACTACGTGCGCCGCGAAAACCGCGTGGGCCTGCTCAACTGGGCGCAGTTCCGAGAAAGTCCGCTTGATACCACCATCACTCACGACCTGGCGGGCGGCCTGCGCCAGGGCTGGAGCGGCCGGCGCGGCCAGAGCAGCTTGCGCCTGGGCTACCGCTTCCTGGAGCAGCGTACCCACGGCCGCGCCGCCCTGCTGGCCCCCGACGGCGGCACGCCGGCCCTCATCTACCTGCGCAACGTAACCCGCCAGCACGGCCCCGACGTGGCCTACGAGCGGCACACCAACGCGGGCTTCACCCTCACCGCCAGTTTGTGGCTGCAGCAGCTGCGCACTTTTTACCACTACCGCCAGGGCCAGGGCTTTTATGCCGGCAGCAGCTACACGGCCGAGGACCTGGCCCGCGAAACCCACAACCTCTACCCTTACTTCGAGGTGGCCGTGAACTGGCGCGTGGGCGGCTGGCGCCGGTAGCCCGCTGGCTTCGCCCACAAGAAAAACGCCCTCCTCCCGGCTGGAAAGAGGGCATTTTCGGGAAGTTTCCGGCTCGGCCGGCCGCAGCTAGGGCTGCAGCGTGAAGGTGCGGGTAACGGAGTTGTAGGGGCCGGGAATCATGGTGCCGTTGGCGTCCACCAGCTCCAGCTTGATGGTGTTCTGGCCGGCGGGCAGACCTTCCATCATGTAGGGAGCCCACTGGTCGAGCATGAACTCGGTACCGTTGATGGTGGCGCGCACTTTGTTGCCGTCCGGCGACAACGTGGTGTTTACCAGATAGAAGTCCAGCATCACCTTCTTGGCATCGGCGCCGGAGTAGGTGTCTTTCGGGCGGCTGTAGAACATGTGCGGGGCAGCCAGATCCACGCTCAGCGGCGTGGCTTTGGCGTTGCCCACCGTGATAACGCGCAGGTCGTAGGCGCCACGGTGCTTGAGGCTCTCGTGGTAGGAGCGCGACAGGAACGACATCACCACGTGCTGACCGTCGGCAATGGGCTTGGTGAACTCAGTGGTATAGTGGGCCGTGTAGGGCTCGTTGTCCACGATGTTGTGGATGTGCTGGCCTTTTTCGGAGGTGGCCATTTCGCCGGCGTGCATGCCGCCGGTCATCTTGGTGAGCTGGAAGTTGCTGATGTCGTAGTCGAAGGCCACGGCGCCGCTGGCTACCGTGGAGCCCGCGGCGGGCGACTTAAGCTGCAACAATGCCTCAGGCATCTTGGGCGAGTCGGTGAAGGGCGTCAGGCGCAGGCCGTTCTTTTCCATCGAGGCCGCGCTGTTCGAAATCGTGCTGGCCGTGGCATTCGTGCCGGACTCCTGTTGCTGTTTGGTGGTTTCGCAGGAGGCCAGAGCGAGCAGCATCGCGCCGCTCATCAGTAAAGCAGATGCTTTCATGGGGGGAAGAAATGGAAGGGTTAACAAGACCACCAGACCGTTTGCCTGGCCGCGTTCCGACAACGAAACGACGAGTGATTTTTTAGTACCTTGCGCAATACGTAAGGTTTGCTCAAAAGTATATTGATTTTCCGCTATGGAAGAAAAATTGTTGGAAGAAATTCCGTCCCTCGACTTGGCCGATTTTCGTTCCGGTGACCCGGAGCGCAAGGCCCGCTTCGTTCAGCAGCTGGGCGAAGCCTACCAGAACATTGGTTTCGTAGCCCTGAAAAACCACGGCCTGACCGACGAACAAACCCAGGCCCTCTACCGCGACGTGAAGGAGTTTTTCGCCCTGCCCGACGAGGCCAAGCAGCGCTACGAAAACCCGGCTCTGGCCGGGCAGCGCGGGTACATCAGCAAAGGCAAAGAACATGCAAAGGGCCGCAACACCGGCGACCTGAAGGAGTTCTACCACGTGGGCCAGGAAGTGGACGACGAAACCGACCCCATCCGCCACGAGTATCCGGACAACATCTGGCCCGAGGAAGTTGGCTCGTTCCGCGAAAGTACGCTCACGACTTACAAAACCCTGGAGGCCGCGGGCAAGGACGTATTGCGCGCCATTGCTCTCTACCTGAAGCTGCCCGAAAGCTACTTCGAGGACAAGGTACGCAATGGAAATTCTATTCTGCGTCCTATTCACTATTTCCCGATTGAAAATCCGGACGCGGTGCCGGCCGATGCCGTACGGGCCGCCGAGCACGGCGACATCAACCTGATTACGCTGCTCATGGGCGCCAGCGCCGACGGCCTGCAGGTGAAGCGCCGCGACGATAAGTGGATTCCCATCACGGCCCTGCCCGACCAGATCGTGGTGAACGTGGGCGACATGCTCCAGCGCCTGACCAATGGCGTGCTCAAGAGCACGATTCACCGCGTGGTGAACCCGGCCCGCGAGAAGATGAACTCCTCGCGCTTCTCGGTGCCGTTTTTCATGCACCCGCGCTCAGAAATGAGCCTGGCCGCCCTGGAAAGCTGCGTGACGCCCGACAATCCCAAGAAGGAAGCCGACATCACGGCCGGGGAGTTCCTGAATGAACGCCTGATTGAGTTGGGCCTGAAAAAGAAGTAAACAGCTCGTTTGCGAAGCATTTAGAATCGGTTGCCGGGGTTGATGACCACCTTGGCAACCGATTTTATTTTGGTAAGTTGAGTGGCTGTAGGGTTTCTTGCCGCCCCAACCGCCCGCCAAACCACCCCCTCGTATTGGAAACGGAAGAAATCCAGCTTGCCCCGCCACCCCGGGGCCGCCGCGGAGCCCGCACGAAACGGGTCCGGGGGATTATTTTTCTCAAGGACGTCTTCTCACTGGGCCTTAGCGCTTTCGGCGGCCCGCAGGCCCACACGGCCATGATGCTGCGCCTGCTCGTGGACAAGCGCCGCTACCTGAGCGCAGCCGAGCTGATGGAGCTGCAGGCCCTGTGCCAATTGCTACCCGGCCCCACTTCCACCCAGACCATCACGGCCATCGGCTACCGCCTTGGGGGTCCTAACCTGGCGTACCTCACGCTGCTGATCTGGATGTTGCCGGCCGTAGCCATCATGACCTGCGCCGGGCTGGCCATGAGCTACCTCGACAAGGCCCAGGTGACGCACCTAGTGCAGTACGTGCAGCCCATTGCGGTGGGCTTCGTGGCGTACTCGGCCTACAAGATTGCCCAAAAAGTTATTCACACCAAAACCTCGGTGGCGCTGATGGTGGCGGCTTCCATGCTGGCTTACCGCTGGCAGCTGCCGGCCCTGCTGCCCCTGCTGCTGCTGGGCGGCGGCTTGGTTACCACCTTCCGCTTCCGCAAGCACGCCGTAGTGACTGACAAACAGCCGCTGACGATTGAGTGGGCCAACTTCATCCTCTGGATCGGGGTGCTGATCGGGGCGGCCGTGGTGGGGCACTACACGCGCTGGCTGCCGGTGCTGCTGTTTGAGAACTTCTACCGCAACGGCTCCCTGGTGTTCGGGGGCGGACAGGTGCTGGCCCCGCTGCTCTACGCTGAGTTCGTGGAGTTTAAGGGCTACCTGTCGGCGTCGGAGTTTCTGTCGGGCTACGGGCTGACGCAGGCGCTACCGGGACCCAACTTCGCCTTCGCCTCCTACATCGGGGCCCTGGCCATGCGCGACTACGGCGTGGGCGGGCAGGTGCTGGGCGCAGTGGTGGCAGCGGCGGGCATCTTCATGCCGGGCACGCTGCTCATCTTCTTCCTGATCCGGTTCTGGGACCAGCTCAAGCAGTACCGCGTGGTAAAGGCCTCGCTGGAGGGCATCAACGCCGTGTCGGCGGGGCTGGTGTGCGCGGCGGTATTTCTGCTGTATCACCCGCTGCCCGATACGCCGGTAAACCTGGGGCTGGTGGCGGCCACGTTTTTCGTGCTGCTCTGGGAAAAGCTACCCTCCTATATCATCGTGGCGGCGGGTTTGCTGGCCGGGGCGGTATTCTAAGCAACCCGGTTTCAGAGAATCAACTGCCCCTGCTCCCGGCGACAGATTCGGTTACCTTAATTTCTGCCAGCAAGTAAGTAAGGTAACAACTTTGCTCCGGATCCGGCGGGTCTCCGTGCCAGCCCGGAGAGGACAGTCCGAGTTGGTGGGGAGGGTAAATTACCCACCAGCCCGGATTGCCGGGAGCAGCATTATTGGGGTGCTTTGGGAAACCAAATTCAGTGGTTTTACTCCTCACGCCCCATCCTATGCAGCTACATCAACTCCTTCTCGGCACGGCCCTGCTCAGCAGCGCCGCCACCGTCCTCACGCCCGCCGCCGCCCAGCAGCTGAGCATCGAAAAAACCCACGAGGTGTCGGGCAAGTCCAAGCGCGGTTTCCTCGACGACGTCAAGATCGACGAGCCAACCGACAAGGTGGACCTGACCTTCGTGACCAAGGCCAACAACCGCAAGGTGAAGTTCGAGACCTACCACTTCGACACCAAGTTCAACTTCAAGAGCATGGACGAGAGTGAGCAGCCCGTAGAGCGCGTGAAAGGCTACCGCGGCGACCAGTACGACGTGCTGGGCGTGAGCGTGGAGCCCAACATGATGGGCACCGTGGTGCTACGCCGCAAGCAGGCTCACTACAAGTGGGACTGGTTCTGGGGCGGCTACAACAAGCGCATCGAAATCCTGGAGAAGGTGAAGCCCCGCGGCGACAACGGCGCTTTCTACCAGTACCTGGGCCACGCCGAGTACGACCAGACCGGCACCGTGGTGGTCATCACCTCGGTGAAGGACAAGCTCGGCAAGGGCATGGACCCGCTGAAGATGTACAAGGAGTTTCACGTGCTCAAGTTCAACAAGGACCTCGACCTGGTGGCCGACACGCCCCTAAGCTTCGACAAGCCCATGACGTTGGTCGACGTGAAGAAAATAGACCCCAAGGGCGACCAAGAGGAGGATGCCGACGACAGCGCCGACCCGGAGTACGACCTGGGGATGGTGTTTGCCGCCTCCCCCATTGCGGGCAAAAAGCAGAGCGACCCAGCCACGAGCTACGCCTTCGTGCGGGTGGGCGCCGATACCAAGACCCGGGAAAAGGTGCCATTCCAGTCGCCCAACGGGGCGTGGGTAGTCAACGGCATGGCCCAGAGCGCCGACGGCACGCTCTCTATCTTCGGCCCCGCCAATGATCAGGCCGACGAGTACTTCTCGAAGTATATTCCCTCCCAGGCCGCCAGCCCCAGCGTGCGGGAGCCCGAGGAGGAGAAGTTCAAGGCCAAGACGTTCCAGCTGATGCAGATCAAGAACGGGGCCGTGCGCTACATCACCAGCACCCCCATCGACGACTTTGAGAAGAAGCTCCAGACCCCACCCACCCAGAAACGCACGCCCGAGTACACCGGCAAGCGCTTCAAGGTCAACGGCGGCCTGATTCTGGCCAACGGCGACCTACTGATCCAGGGCCAGGCCTTTAAGTTTGACCGCAAAGCTCTGGGCCTGGGCGCGCAGAAAACCGCCACCAGCGGCGGCGGCCTGGTGGGCGGCCTTACGGGGCTAGCCGGCAAGGGCGGCACGAGCATGAGCACCACCGAAAACCTGAAGGAGTACCAGGACCTGATGCTGTTTCACTTCGACCCTCAGGGCCACCTGAAGGCGCAGTACGGCGTGCGGCGCCAGGAAAACAACAAGTTCGCCAAGATGGCCCCCACCACCCAGAAGTTCTACCCCAGTGCCGACGGCCAGGCCGTGTACTGGATGGTGGGTGAAGTCACCGGCATCCGCGAGATGGGCGGCATGGAGGCGGGCACCCTTAAGATGCTGATGTACCCGGCCGTAACCCGCATCGACGTGGCCGGCGCCAAGCTCACCGACTTCGCCAAGTTCGGCGGCGAGCAGTACTTCCTCAACAACCAGCTGCCCGTACTGCCCATGGCCGCCGGCAGCGTCGTGTTCTTCGGCGAAAACAAGCCCGGCAAAACCATGTGGTTCGGCAAGATGCCGCTCGACAAGTAATTATCCTTTATCCTCTTACCCACCTATTGCTACCAACGAAAAGCGCCACCTCCCCAGCGGGAAGTGGCGCTTTTCTTGGCGTATTCTACTGGCTCAAGTATCGGTCTAAGAATCTATTCCGGCTGCATCACCAGCGTTTCGGGCAGGCGCATGAGGTAGTCGCCGTAGCCGCTCTTGCGCAGGGGCTCGGCGATTTTGCGCAGCTGGTCGGCGTCGATGAAGCCCTGACGGTAAGCCACTTCCTCAATCGAGCCCACCTTCAGGCCCTGGCGCTGCTCGAGTACCCGCACGAACTCGCCGGCCTGCATTAGGCTTTCGAACGTGCCGGTATCGAGCCAGGCGGTGCCGCGGCCCAGGATGCCGACTTTCAGCTTGCCGCGGCGCAGGTACTCCTGGTTCACGTCGGTAATCTCGTACTCGCCGCGCGGGCTGGGCTTCAGGTCGCGGGCAATCTGGATGACGTCGTTGTCGTAGAAATACAGGCCGGGCACGGCGTAGTTGCTCTTCGGCTGAACGGGCTTCTCCTCGATGCTGAGGGCCTTGTTGTGGGCGTCGAACTCCACCACGCCGTAGCGCTCGGGGTCGAAGACGTGGTAGGCATACACCACGCCGCCGTCGGGGTTGCTGTTGGCCTTGAGCAGCTCTTCCATGCCTTCGCCGTGGAAGATGTTGTCGCCGAGTACCAGCGCCACCTTATCGTCACCGATGAAGTCGGCGCCCAGCACGAAGGCCTGGGCGAGGCCGTTAGGCACTTCCTGCACCGTGTACTGGAAGTTGCAGCCCAGGTTCTTCCCGTCGCCGAGCAGCTTCTGAAACTGCGCCTGGTCGTGGGGCGTGGTGATGATGAGGATATCCTTGATGCCGGCCATCATCAGAATCGACAGCGGATAGTAAATCATCGGCTTGTCGTAGACGGGCATCAGCTGCTTGGACACGGCCAGCGTAAGCGGGTGCAGACGAGTGCCGGAGCCGCCGGCGAGGATAATACCTTTCATGGGTAGGGTCTTAGAGACTTGGGAACTTAGGGTCTTGGATAGCTGAAGGTCATGCGGAGCTCTGCTCCGCATGACCTTCAAAACTAATTCCGCTCGGCAATAAACTCCTGGTTCTCCTTAAACCAGTCCAGCGTCTTTTGCAGGCCCTCGCGGATGCGGATCCGGGGCTGGTAGCTGAGCAGGGTGTTGGCTTTGCTGATGTCGGCGAGGGAGTCGCGGATGTCGCCGGCACGGTCGGGACCGTACTCGGGCGTGATGTCGGAGCCGGCCTCTTCCTTGAGGATGTTGAACAGGTCGTTGAGCGAGGTGCGGTCGGCCACGGCCACGTTGTACACCTGGTTCACGGCCGCCGGGTTCTGCACCAGCGCGGCCTTGATGTTGGCCTGCACGCAGTTTTCCACGAAGGTGAAGTCCCGGGTCTGCCCGCCGTCGCCGTTCATGCGCGGGGGCTTGCCTTCCAGCACGGCGTCGATGAAGAGCGGAATGACGGCGGCATAGGCGCCGTTCGGGTCCTGGCGGGGACCGAAGATGTTGAAGTAGCGCAGCCCGATGATTTCCATGCCGTAGGTTTTGCCAAACACGTCGGCGTACAGCTCGTTGGCGTACTTGGTCACGGCGTAGGGCGACAAAGGCTTGCCGATGCGGTCCTCCACCTTGGGCAGGGCCTGATGGTCGCCGTAGGTTGACGACGAGGCTGCGTACACGAAGCGTTTCACGCCGGCCTCCTTGGCACCCACGAGCATGTTGACGAAGCCGCCCACGTTCACGTCGTTGGAGGTAATCGGGTCGTTGATGGAACGGGGCACCGAGCCCAGCGCCGCTTGGTGCAGCACCACGTCGACGCCCGCGCAGGCATCGATGCAGGTCTGCCGGTCGCGGATGTCACCCTCGATGATTTCCAGCGCCGGGTTGGCGGCAAACAGCGCCACGTTCTTGCGGAAGCCGTTGGAGAAGTTGTCGAGCACGCGCACTTGCTTGGCGCCGTACTTGAGCAGGTATTCCACCAGGTTGGAGCCGATAAAGCCCGCCCCGCCCGTCACCAGAAAGGTCAGGTTATCGAGCGGCTGGTCGTGAAAAGGGGTTTCGTACACTTCGTGTCAATTAAAAATTGGGAATTAAAAATCAAGAATTGACATCAAGAATGGCCGACCCGCATTTTTGGAACGGCATTTTCGATTTTTAATTCTCAATCCTTAATTGCCGCGCTAGCGCGCGGCGTACTGCTGATTGTAATATTGCTGGTAGGCGCCGCTGGTTACGTTGTTGAGCCAGGCTTCGTTTTCCAGGTACCAGTCCACAGTCTGGCTCAGGCCCTGCTCGAAGGTGACGGACGGCTTCCAGCCCAACTCGTTCATGATCTTGCTCGAGTCGATGGCGTAGCGCAGGTCGTGGCCGGCGCGGTCCGTGACGAAGGCAATGAGCTTGCGGGACGTGCCCTTTTCCTTGCCGGTTTTCTCGTCGAGCGTGTCGCAGAGCAAGTGAATCAGCTCGATGTTGGCCCACTCGTTGACGCCGCCAATGTTGTAGGTTTCGCCCACGGTGCCCTTGTGAAACACGGCGTCGATGGCGGTGGCGTGGTCTTTCACGAACAGCCAGTCGCGCACGTTTTCGCCCTTGCCGTACACCGGAATAGGCTCCCCGTGCTGGATGCGGTGAATGGCCAGCGGAATCAGCTTCTCGGGGAAGTGGTTCGGGCCGTAGTTGTTCGAGCAGTTCGAGAGCTTAATGGGCAGGCCGTAGGTGTGGTGCCAGGCGCGCACGAAGTGGTCGGAAGCCGCCTTGGAGGCCGAGTACGGCGAGCGGGGGTCGTAGGAGGTTTCCTCGGTGAACATCTCCGGGCCGAAGTCCAGGGAGCCATACACTTCGTCGGTACTCACGTGGTAGAAGGTTTTGCCCTCGTAGCCCAGGGGCTTCCACAAGTTTTTGGCGGCCTGCAGCAGGTTCACCGTGCCCAGCACGTTGGTCTTCACGAAGGCCAGCGGGTCGGTGATGGAGCGGTCCACGTGGCTTTCGGCGGCGAGGTGAATCACGGCGTCGGGCTCCTCGGTGGCGAAGAGGTGGTCCACGAAGGCCTGGTCGGTGATGTCGCCTTTCACCAGCCGGTAGTTGGGCGCATTTTCAATGTCGCGCAGGTTTTCCAGGTTGCCCGCGTAGGTTAGCGCGTCCAGGTTCAGAATCTGGTACTCCGGATACTTGGTCACGAACAGGCGCACCACGTGCGACCCAATGAAGCCGGCCCCGCCGGTGATGATGATTTTCATTTTCTTGAGCTTTTAGCCATCAGCTATTGGCTGTTAGCTTGTTGGCAGATAAATTCTTTTAAAAACGCTAATAGCCAACTGCTATTGGCCAACCGCTCCTAAGCTCTGCTGCCACTTCCAGGCGCTGGCCAGGGAGTCTTCCAGGGAGGTGGTGGTCTGGAAGCCCAGCTCGGTGGTCGCCTTGGTCACGTCGGCGTAGATGGCGGGCACGTCGCCGGCGCGGGCGGGGCCCACAACGTAGTTGAGCTTCTGGCCGCTGGCCTTCTCAAATGTCTGGACCACTTCCAGCACGCTGTTGCCGCGGCCGGTGCCCACGTTAAAGGTTTCTACGGCCGCGCTGCTGCCCTCCAGCAGGCGCCGCACCGCCACTACGTGGGCCTGGGCCAGGTCTACCACGTGGATATAGTCACGGATGTTGGTGCCGTCGGGCGTGTCGTAGGTGTCGCCGTAGATGGTGAGCTTCTCGCGGATGCCGGCGGCCGTCTGAGTGATGAAGGGCACTAGGTTGCTGGGCACGCCCAGCGGCAGCTCACCGATGCGGGCCGAGCTGTGGGCCCCGATCGGGTTGAAGTAGCGCAGCAGAATGGTGCGGAAGGTGCCGTCGGCCGCCACCGTGTCGCGGAGGATGTCCTCGCAGATCTGCTTGGTATTGCCGTAGGGCGAGTTGGCCTTCTTGGTCAGCGTCTGCTCGGTTACGGGCAGCGCGTCGGGCACGCCATACACGGTGCACGACGAGGAGAAAACCAGGTTTTTCACCCCAAACTCGCCCATTACGGCCAGCAGGGTGAGCAGGGAGCCCACGTTGTTGTGGTAGTACTTGAGCGGCTCCCGCACCGATTCGCCCACGGCCTTGTAAGCCGCGAAATGAATGACGCCCGCAATGTCGGCTTCCCGCTCGAACACGCCCCGCAGCGCGGCCGCGTCGCCGCAGTCGATGCGGTAGCAGGGCACTTCCGCGCCCACGATGGCCTGAATGCCCGCCAGCGCCGACTCCTCGGAGTTGCTGAAATTATCAACAATAATTGGCTGATAGCCGGCCGCGTACAGCTCCACTACCGCGTGGGAGCCAATATAGCCTGCCCCGCCCGTTACCAGTATTTTCGTTCTTGTCATCAGTTGTGAGTTGCCAGTTACCGGTTGCCAGTTAGCCGTTTGCAGTCGTTGAACGAACTGGCAACTGACAACCGGCAACCGGCAACTGAATTATAGGCTCCAGTACTGCATATCCTGGATTTTGCCGCGGAACAGGCCCTTGATGTCCACCAGCACGGGGTTGGCGGCGGTAATGGACTTGAAGTAGGCCTCGTCGAGGGCAGCGTAGGGCAGGTGACTGACGGCCACGATTACCGCGTCATAGTCCTTGCTGATATCGTCATGAGGCGTGAGGCGGAAACCGTACTCGTGGTGCAGCTCGTCGGAGCTGGCGTGCGGGTCGATGATGTCGACGTTGACGGAGAAGTTTTTCAGCTCCTGAATCACGTCGGCCACCTTGGAGTTGCGGATGTCCTCCACGTTTTCCTTGAAAGTCGCGCCCATCACTAGCACCTTGCTCTTGGCCACGTCCTTGCCCTGCTTGATCATCATCTGCACCGTCTTGCGCGCGATGTAGGCGCCCATGTTGTCGTTGGTGGTGCGGCCGCTCAGGATAACCTTGGCGTCGTAGCCCAGCTCCTTGGCCTTGTAAGTCAGGTAATACGGGTCCACGCCGATGCAGTGGCCACCGACCAGACCGGGCGAGAACTTGAGGAAGTTCCACTTGGTGCCGGCGGCTTCCAGCACCTCGTAGGTGTTGATGCTCATGCGGTCGAAAATCATCGACAGCTCGTTCATCAGGGCAATGTTGACGTCGCGCTGGGTGTTTTCGATGATCTTGGCGGCCTCGGCCACCTTGATGCTGCTGGCGCGGTGCACGCCGGCCGTAATCACCAGCTCGTAAACCTTGGCAATCAGCTCCAGGGACTCCTCGTCGCAGCCGCTCACCACCTTCACAATGCGGGCTAGGGTGTGCTCCTTGTCGCCGGGGTTGATGCGCTCAGGCGAGTAGCCCACCTTGAAGTCGCCATTAGCGAAGCTCAGCCCCGAGTGCTTTTCCATCACCGGAATGCAGTCTTCCTCGGTGCAGCCGGGATACACGGTGCTTTCAAACACCACGTAGTCGCCTTTCTTGAGCACCTTGCCCATGGTGGTGGAGGCCCCGAGCAGGGGCCGCAGGTCGGGCTGGGCGTGCTCATCGATGGGCGTGGGCACGGCCACGATAAAGAACGTGGCCTCGCGCAGCACATCCAGCGAGTCGGTAAACTCGATGTCGCAGCCCTCGAAGTCCTTGGCTTCCAGTTCCCCGCTGGGGTCGATGTTGTTGCGCATCAGGTCCACGCGGGCGGCGTTGATATCGAAGCCGATAACGCTGATCTGGCGGGCAAATTCGAGGGCGATGGGCAAGCCGACGTAGCCGAGGCCGATAACGGCGAGCTTGGTCTTTTTCTGGAGGAGTTGCTCGTACACGATGAGGGACTTAGGATCTGGAAAAAAGCTAGTAGCCGACAGCTAGCAGCTGACAGCTTTTAATGAGGATTGATACGGGAAACCTGCTGATTGGTCAGCACATACTGCTCGTTGCTTTCGGGGCACTGGGCGCGGCCGGCCTCGTCGAAGGCGAGGCGGTGGCCGTGGGTGCTCATCCAGCCATGCTGCCGGGCTGGGTTGCCGTATACCAGCGCGTAGGCGGGCACGTCCTTGGTCACCACCGAGCCGGCGCCCACGAAAGCAAACTCCCCCAGCCGCACGCCGCACACGATGGTGCTGTTGGCCCCGATGCTCACGCCCCGCGCCAGCACGGTGGGCTGATACTGGTCGCGGCGGGGCACGGCGCTGCGGGGGTTACGCACGTTGGTAAACACCACCGAGGGGCCGATGAACACGTCGTCGGCGCACTCCACGCCGGTGTAGAGGCTCACGTTGTTCTGCACCTTCACGTTGCGGCCCAGCCGGACGCCGTCGGCCACCATCACGTTTTGCCCGATGCTACACCCTTCGCCCAGCTCGCAGCCAGGCATGAGGTGGGCAAAGTGCCAGATGCGGCTCCCGGCTCCAATGCGGCAGCCTTCGTCGAGGACGGCGGTAGGATGCGCGAAGTAGGCGGGCTTTTCGGTCACGGGCAAGGAATAATCCGCGGATGCGCGGGCAGTTTTTCAGCCGGCAAAGGTAGGGCTTTTCGAAGGTTTATAAGTGCATCGGCTTAGAAGTTTAGCCGCCGGCCAAATGGTGGCGCCGTGCCGCTGAATCAGTTAGGCCGGCCAGGTGGCCCGCAGCAGCCGGTCTTTGCCAAACATATCGGCCCGGGCCGCTACCTGCTGATAGCCCAGGGCTTGCAGCAGATGCCCCGTTTCGGCCGCGTACTGCTCGTTGATTTCGAAGTACAGCCCGCCGCCGGGCCGCAGGTAGGTGCGCCCCAGCTCCGCGATGCGGCGGTAGAAAAGCAGCGGGTCGTGGTCGGGCACAAACAGGGCGGTGGCAGGCTCGTAGTCGAGCACGTTGCGCCGCATCAGGGGCCGCTCATTTTCCAGCACGTAGGGTGGGTTGCTGACCAAAATGCTCAGCGAGGCCGGCGCCACGGGCGGCTCCTGGGTCAGAATATCGACCTGGGCAAACTGCACAGAAAGCTCGTAGCGGGCAGCGTTGCGACGGGCTACCGCCAGCGCCGCGGCCGAAATATCGACGCCCACGGCCCCAGCCAGCGGCAGCGCCTGGCTTAGCGCCAGCGGAATGCAGCCGCTGCCGGTGCCCACGTCGAGCAGTATCAGGCCCGTCTGGCCCCGGTGCTCCTCCACAATCAGCTGCACCAGCTCCTCGGTTTCGGGGCGGGGAATGAGCGTGGCGGGCGTCACTTCCAGCTCCAGGCCCGCGAAGTGCGCCACGCCCAGCACGTACTGCACCGGCTCATGGCGCAGCAGGCGCCCTTGCAGTCCCGGCAGCTGCTCCCGCACCGCCGCCGGCACGGCTTCGGCGGCCTGCATGCGGCGCTGCAGGGGCGACAAGCCCAGCAGGTGCTCGGTCACGATACCGGCAATGGCCGCCGCTTCCGTTTCCGGATAAACGGCCCGGAGCGCGGCGGAAAGGTCGGTGGTGAGTTGCCGGACGGTCATGGGTAGGTTGCTGATTGTTAAGAGTTGATTGGTGCAGCGCCAGAAGGTTTGGCTATTGAGGCCAGCGAATTCAGCGGTCAACAATTAACATTCAACCTCCGCTCCTCCGCATTCAACCTTCCAGCCGATTACCTTCGGCCTCGCAAAGCTACACTCCCACCCGGTATGACTGATTTCGACGTTTTGATGATGCGCCGCGCGCTGGATCTGGCCCGCCTCGGCACCGGCTACGCCCGGCCCAACCCGCTGGTGGGCTGCGTGGTGACGCACGAGGGCCGCATCATCGGCGAAGGCTGGCACCGGCAGTACGGCGGCCCCCACGCCGAGGTCAACGCCCTGGCCGCCGTAGCCGACCCGCGCCTGCTGGCCGAAAGCCGGGTGTACGTGACGCTGGAGCCCTGCTCCCACTTCGGCAAAACTCCGCCCTGCGCCGACTTGCTCATTGCCAAGGGCGTGCGCGACGTGGTGGTGTGCAACCTCGACCCCAACCCGCTGGTGGCCGGGCGCGGCATCGAGAAGCTGCGGGCGGCGGGCATCACGGTCGAAACCGGGCTGCTGGCGGACGAGGGCCGCTGGCTGAACCGGCGCTTTTTCACCTTCCAGGAAAAGCAGCGGCCCTACATCGTGCTGAAGTGGGCCGAAACCGCCGACGGCTACCTGGCCGGCCCCTACTTTCAGCCGGTCCAGATCAGCGGGCCGCTGGCTCACCTGGCCACCCACCAGTGGCGTACCGAGGAGCAGGCTATCCTGGTCGGCACCCGCACGGCCCTGCACGACAACCCTCAGCTCAACGCCCGCGACTGGCCGGGCCAGAATCCTACGCGCATCGTCATCGACAAAAACCTGAGCTTGCCGCCGACTCACCACCTCTTCGACGGCCGGCAGCCGACGCTGGTGTACACTTACCGCAGCCGGCCCACGCAGGGCAACCTGGGCTACATCACGCTGTCGGAAGCCGACGACCTGTTTCCCCAGCTGTTTGCCAACCTGTACCAGCGCAACGTGCAGTCGGTGCTGGTAGAGGGCGGGCCCACGGTGCTCAGCTCTTTGCTACGCGACGGCCTTTGGGACGAGCTGCGTGTCATCCGCAGCCCCCGGACGCTAGGCGGCGGCATTCCGGCACCCCGGCACGGCCTCTCGGGCCTGCACGAGCAGTTTCGCCTCGGCGCCGACGAGGTGTTTGTGTATCTGAAACCCTAGTGGCGAGATGGTGAGTAGTGAAATGGTGAGTTTGCTGTTCAATCGGCTCAACATCCGCTCCGTAATTTTGTCCTGCATAGCAGGAGACCAACTCACAATATCACCACCTCATAAGCTCACCTCATGGCCGAAGAACTCATTCTTGATACGACGCTTACCAAAGCCGAAAAATACCGGCAGCTGCTGCCCCAGATCGAGGCCCTGACGGCCGGGGAGCCGGATCTGACGGCCAACCTGGCTAATACCGCCGCCGCGCTGCGCCAGGCCTTCGGCTTTTTCTGGGTAGGGTTTTACCTCGTGAAGGGTGATGAGCTGGTGCTCGGACCGTTTCAGGGCCCGATTGCCTGCACCCGCATCCGGCACGGCAAAGGCGTGTGCGGGGCCAGCTGGGCCCAGGCCGCCACGCTGCTCGTGCCCGACGTGGAGCAGTTTCCCGGCCACATTGCCTGCAGCTCCGAGTCGAAGTCCGAAATCGTGGTGCCTATCGTACAGGCCGGGCAAGTGGTGGCCGTGCTCGACGTGGACAGTGACCAGCTCAACGACTTCGACCACGACGACCAGCAGGCCCTGGAGCAGTTGATGGCGACGGCCGCGGCGTGGTTCTAAATCTAAGACTGCCAGGTAGATTCAACTTATTGTTGAGATACTTTAACAACAGAGCGCTACCGTAGCCTTGGCCCGGCAACATCCTCCGTATTAGAATAGCTCATTCTTTAACTACTGTTTCGATGGAAGCACCACTAACGACTGCTGCTGCCTCCACTCCGTACAGCCGCCCCATCATCCTTTACATTGCCACCAGCGTCGACGGCTTCATTGCCTATCCTGATGGCAACATCGACTGGCTTCTTGCCGGTGACGACTATGGCTACCTGAAGTTCTACGCCTCGGTGGATACGCTGCTGATGGGCCGCAATACGTATGACCAGATCCTGAGCTTCGGCCCCTGGCCCTACGCCGGTAAGCCCACCTACGTCTTCACCACTCACCCGCCCGAAACCGTTCCCGATGCCGCCATTGAGTTTGTGCGGGAAGAGGCGGCAGCATTTGTGGAAAAGCTGCGCGGGCAGCCCGGCGGCCCCATCTGGCTGGTGGGCGGTGCCGATCTGGCTACCGCGTTTCAGCAGGCTGGCCTCATCAACGAGCTGATCATCTCGGTGCACCCGCGCCTGCTGGGTCAGGGCATCGCGCTGTTTCATTCCATGCTCATCGAGCGGCCGCTTAAGCTGCTCCACAGCCGCACCTGGCCCACCGGCCTGTGCCAACTGCACTACCAGATGCTGGCCGAATAAACCGGCTGCGCCCGAAATGCCAACCGCCCGGCTGCCGAATAATATTCAGCGGCCGGGCGGTTGGCATTTGGGGTAGTCGCGGCTAAGGCCGGCGCCGGAATTCAGACTTTCATCTGGGCAATGATGGTCTGGCCGCCCTTCACCTTTTCCCCGATCTGCACCTTGACTTCGGTGTTGACCGGCACGAAAATATCCACGCGGGAGCCAAACTTGATGAAGCCGAACTCCTCGCCCTGACTCACCTCATCGCCCTCGTTCACGTACCACACGATGCGGCGGGCCATGGCGCCGGCAATCTGGCGAAACAGCACGAAGGGGCCCACTTCTGACTCCACCACCACGGTGGTCCGCTCGTTTTTGGTGCTGCTCTTGGGATGCCAAGCCACGAGGTAATTGCCGGGATGGTACTTGAAGTAGCGCACGATACCCGACACGGGGTTACGGGTAATGTGCACGTTGATGGGCGACATGAAGATGCTGATCTGCTTGCGCACGTCGTCGAAGTACTCGGGTTCGTGCACGTCCTCGATAACGACCACCTTGCCGTCAACCGGAGAGATGATAAGGTCTTCGTGGGTGAAGAGGCGGCGGGCCGGGCTGCGGAAAAACTGAAGCAGAATCAGGAAGGCAATAGCCGAGGCCCCCGCGAAAATGCGGTTGAAGACCACGGCCGAGCGGTTGAACTGAAACAGCAGCAGATTGAGGGCCAGCAGCGCCAGCAGGGTGAAAAACAGTATTCGTCGTCCTTCTTTGTGAATCTTCATGAGGTGGCGGCAACAGGGAAAGGAGTTGTCGGGCGTAAGGCTGGCGGCGGGAAATAGGGAAAGAATGAGGCAAGGTAACGACAGGAAGCGTAAAGCACATAGCTCAAGCCTCCTATGCCGCCAAACGGCCCACTCTACCCTAACGGGTCGGGTGGGCCGTAAGTTCGGCGCGCTGGCCGGCCACGGGGGCTAGCCAACGAAGCGGGGCTTAGAAGCCGCCGCGGAATTTGTAGGTCTGGGCTACTTTATCGATGGCTACTACGTAGGCAGCGATGCGCATCGGAATCTTGTATTTCTGGCTCGTGGCGTACACTTTCTCGAAGGCGTCGGACATAATCCGGTCGGCGCGCTCGGTCACCATCTCCTCGGTCCACTTGAAGCCCTGGCGGTTTTGCACCCACTCGAAGTAGGATACCGTCACGCCGCCGGAGTTGGCCAAAATGTCGGGGACCACCATGATGCCCTTCTCGTTGATGATTGGGTCGGCGGAAGCCGAGGTGGGGCCGTTGGCGCCCTCCACGATGAGCTTGGCTTTGATGTCGTGGGCGTTGTGCTCGGTAATCACGTCTTCCACGGCGGCGGGCACCAGCACGTCTACTTCGGCCAGCAGCAGGTCGTCGGCGTTTTCCATCAGCACGGCGCCGGTGTAGCCGTCGAGGCGACCCTTGTGGGCGTTTTTGTAGGCAATGGCCTCGTCGATGTTGATACCCTTATCGTTCCAGTAAGCCCCGCTCACGTCGGAAACGGCCTTGATGGTGACGCCCTGCTCGCAGAGGAGCTTGGCGGCCCAGGAGCCCACGTTGCCGAAGCCCTGCACGGCGGCCGAAGCCGTCTTGGGGTCCATGCCCAGCTTTTTCATGGCGGCCAGCGCCGATACCATCACGCCGCGGCCGGTGGCCTCGGTGCGGCCTAGCGAGCCGCCCATTACCAGCGGCTTGCCGGTCACGACGGCCGGGGAGGTGGCGCCCACAGTCTTGCTGAATTCGTCCATCAGCCAGGCCATCTCGCGGGGGCCGGTGCCCATGTCGGGGGCCGGGATGTCCTTATCGGGGCCGAAAACGTCTTTCAGAGCCAGCGTATAGCCGCGGGTGAGACGCTCGATTTCGCCGGCGCTCATCGTGGTCGGGTCGCAGATGATGCCGCCCTTGGCGCCGCCGTACGGGATGTCGACCACGGCGCACTTCCAGGTCATCCAAGCCGCCAAGGCCTTCACCTCGTCGAGGTGGACGTTCTTGTCGTAGCGGATACCGCCTTTCGAAGGGCCCAGGATGGTGTTGTGAATCACGCGGTAGCCTTCGAAGACGCGCACCTTGCCGTTGTCCATCGTGACGGGAATGTGCACGATAACCTGCTTGTCCGGCGCTTTGAGCACGTTGTAGGTTTCATCATCGAGGCCCAGGATTTCCGTGGCCACGTTGAAGCGCGACATCATGGATTCGAGGGGATTTTCGGCATCGACGCGGGGAGCCGGTTCTTTGTACACCGTGGTGGCAGCCATACGGAAGTAAATAAGGTTGAGAATGGGTGGGAAAACGGCGGCGGCTCAGCGGTGGGAAGCCGGAACCAAACGCCGGAAATGAGGGCGCAAAGGTAGCAGATTATGCCATACGCAGCCGAATGCGGGTTGGATGTAAGCGCCTACTACCCGCTGCCCGCAAGTGCGCCGCACACCTCCCCAAACGGCTCCCAGCCCGCCGCCACAGGCCTGGTGAGTACCTCGCAGGACTTTCTGCGCGCCGGAAGAGGCTTGAGGACCGCCGGCTTACCCGAGCAGCAACTGGAGAAGGGCCAGCACGGGCAGGATAAAGAGGAAGGCATCGAACCGGTCGAGCAGGCCGCCGTGGCCGGGCATGATGGTGCCGGAGTCTTTCACGTCCACGCTGCGCTTGAGCATGGACTCGGCCAGGTCGCCGAGGGGGCCGAAGACGGCGACGGTGCCGGCGGCCACGAGGCGGTAAGTCAACGATAAGTCGGTGAGCCAGTAGCCCAGGGCCCAGCCCATAGCCAGCGTGAGCAGAAAGCCGCCCACGGCGCCCTCCCAGGTTTTGCCGGGCGAGATTTTGGGGGCCAGCTTGTGCTTGCCGAAGGTTTTGCCCGCCGCGTAGGCGCCGATGTCGGAGCACCAGACCAGGAACAGCAGGGCGAAGATGCGGCGGTAGTCGTATTGACCGTTGCCCCCAAAGGCTATTAGGCTCAATAAACTCATGGGTAGGCTCACGTAGAACAGCCCCCCATAAGCTGTAGAGACATTTATAAAGGGATGCTTTTCCTTCGGCCATTTAGCCATTTCCCACATTACCAGCGCAAGCATCAGCAGTAGCAGTACAGCACCAAAACCCGCATAGATTTTAGGTAAGGTGCCCATCAGGAAAGTTGCGTCGAACATCTCATTTGAAGCCCCCATTCCCGCATAGGCTTCATCATCAGCTCGCAATGACGGATAAACAGTATATCCCCCTTTAAACGAGGGAAGATGCAGATAATGACTGATGCCACTATAAATATTGACAGCGGCAAAGATTACCACGCTGGCCGCCAGCCCCAGCCACTTAGCCGGCTGATACCCGCCGGCACGCATCATGCGGTAAAACTCCAGCAGCATCTTGGCCTGCACGGCGGCGAAGAACAGGGCAAACGTCCAGGCGCTGTACCACACGCAGCCCAGCAGGGCCACGGCCCCGAGCACGCCGAAAATCAGGCGCTGCGCCAGGTTCGACAGGGGCTTTTTGCCCTCGGTGGGCTGGTCGGGCGCGGGCGCGGCGGGCGGAGAGGAAGCGGGCAAGGAGGCGGGAGTCAGAAGGTAAAGAAACTAGGAGCGGGCATCGGGCGCGGTGGGCTCCACGGGGCCGGAGCCCCCCAGGGTGCGGCGCAGGGCGGGCTCATTGTCGGCCTTGGCCACGGCCACGCCCCGGCTGCTGAGCACGTGCATCTCGGTGGGCGGGGCCACCAGCTCGGCCTGCCCGCGCTGGTGCAACCAGTAGAGCAGGTAGCCAGTCACGAGCACGGAGGCCAGCACCCAGGGCCAGGGCAGGCTGTCGGTGGAGTCGGGGTCGAAGGAGGTGGCGGTCCAGTCGCGCTGCTGCACGTAGAGCAGCAGCAGCTGGAAGGCGTTCTGGGTGAAGTGGGCCACCATGGGCACCAGGATGTTGCCGCTCCACTCATAGAGGTAGCCCAGAATCAACCCCAGCACGAAGCGAGGCACGAAGCCGAAAAACTGGAAGTGAATGGCGCTGAAGATGGCCGCCGCCAGCCACACGCCCGCATGCCGGGAGCCGAACCACTGCACCAGGTTGCGCTGAATCACGCCCCGAAACACCAGCTCCTCGCTGATGGCCGGCACGACGGCAATAACCAGCACACCCACTAGAAAGCGGGTGGTGGAGTTGAAGCGGGTAAGAAACTTGGTGAGCACCTGGGCGCGGTCTTCTAGCTCCCGGGCCTGCAGCTCCAAGTCGTGCAGAAAGGCCGGGAAGTGCGCCTTGGCATTCCACGACACCAGCACCGACATGGCCGGAATGCTGGCCAGGATAATGGCCGCTGCCGCCAGCAGCCACACGCCCGCCACGGGCCGGCGCGGCATAAAGTAGTCGGCCCAGCGGTAGCCCAGCAAAGCCACCAGCGCCAGCGCGGCCCCGGCGAAGCCCACGAACAGCAGCAGCCCCTGCGACATCATCGAAATGGCCCAGCCGTGGGGGTGGGCGGCCGGGTTCTGGGTCACGTTGCCGAGCCCGAAGAGGCCCACGCCGTAGAACAGATTGCCCAGCACCCCGATCAGGAAGCCCGCCACGCAGAAGGCCGCGAACATGAGCACCACCAGCAGCAGCAGGTTCACCACGGGATGCAAGCGGCTGGACACGAAACCTTTCATGGGCGGGCGGTGGTTACGAAGACTTGGAAGTGTCGTAAATTTGCGCAAATTCCTGTAATAGCCTGCCCTGTGGTACACATCCGCGACATAGTATTGCCCGATTTCCCGTTGTTGCTCGCGCCCATGGAGGACGTGTCGGACCCGCCGTTTCGGGCCGTGTGCAAGGCCAACGGCGCCGATTTGATGTACACCGAGTTTATTTCCTCGGAAGGCCTGATCCGCGACGCCGCCAAAAGCCGCAAGAAGCTCGACGTGTTCGACTACGAGCGGCCCATCGGCATCCAGCTTTTCGGCTCCGACGTGGAGACGATGGGCGAGTGTGCCCGCATCAGCACCCTGGCCGGCCCCGACCTGATTGACATCAACTACGGCTGCCCCGTAAAGCAGGTGGCCTGCCGGGGCGCCGGCGCGGCCCTGCTGCGCGACATTCCGAAGATGGTGGAAATGACTTCGGCCGTGGTCCGCGCCACCCACCTGCCCGTGACGGTGAAAACCCGCCTGGGCTGGGACGAAAATACGCTCAACGTGGAGGAAGTGGCCGAGCGGCTCCAGGACGTGGGCATTGAGGCCCTCACCATCCACGGCCGCACCCGGGTGCAGATGTACAAGGGCGACGCCGACTGGCGCCTGATTGCCAAGATCAAGGAAAACCCGCGCATCAAAATCCCGATCTTCGGCAACGGCGACATCGACTCGCCCCAGAAGGCGCTGGAATACAAGAACCGCTACGGCGTCGACGGTATCATGGTGGGTCGCGCCAGCATCGGCTACCCCTGGATCTTCCGCGAAATCAAGCACTTCGTGGCTACCGGCGAGCTGCTGGCCCCGCCCACGGTGGAGGAGCGCGTGGCCATGTGCCGCATGCACTTCGAGAAAAGCATCGAGTGGAAGGGCGAGCGGGCCGGCATCCTGGAAATGCGCCGCCATTACGCCCACTACTTCCGCGGCCTGGAAGGCGCCAAGCAGTGGCGTATGCGCCTGGTCGAAACCTACTCTCCTGCCGAGGTGCAGGCCATCCTGGAAGAAATTACCGCCGCCGAGCCGGTGCTGGTCGGGTAAGCGGGAGCCGCTACGACCGGGCGCATCGGCTCCGGCGGCCGCACGTTGCAGTCGTCAGGCTGAAAATCCGAAACACGCTGCCCGGGGCAGCGTGTTTCGGATTTTTGCTTTTCCTACATTCGCCACGTTCTTGTATTAATTCCCAGTCTTTTACGCAGTAGCTATATGACCGTAAAATCTACCCTTTGCCTGCTGCTTACCCTGGCCGCCAGCGCCGCCCACAGCCAGAGCAGTGGCCCCTGGACGCCCGTCAGCTCGCCTTCCGTGCCGGCGGCCAGCCTGAATACCAGCTACCAAACTCTGCAGGTCGTGGAGCCGACCACGGTATGGGGCTGGGCGCATACCTCCCAGGCCCGCGGGCCCAGCGAGGACCGGCTGCTGGTTTCGACCACCGACGGGCAAAGCTGGCAGCTGGCCACGGTGGCCAAGTCGGACCGGACTAACACCTACAGCGGCGACGTGGTGCTCGATGCCTGGATGACCGACGACCAGCACGCCTGGGTGCTGGCGCAGGACGTGACGACGGCGGCGCTTACGCTGAAAAGATCCTCCACCGGACTCCAGGGCTTCAGCATCGGCCCGGCTCCGGCCAACGCCGCTAAAATCCGCTTTTTCTCCGCTACTACCGGCATCATCCTTGGGTTTTCCGCCTCGGCGGCTACGTGGCCCCTGTATCGTACCACGAATGGCGGGGCCACGTGGCAGCTCTTGAGCGTGGCGCTGCCGCACCTGCCCAACGACCAGCCCTCTTCCCTCACCCTGCTGGGCGCGGCGCTCTGGGTTACTACCAGCCAGGGGCAGCTGTTGCGCACAACCGATGCCGGCCTGACCTGGACCATCAGCACGCTGCCGCTGGGCGGCCAAACCTCGGTCGTGGCTTTCCGCGATGCGCTGCACGGCCTGCTGCTGGGCGCGGCCGGCCAACTGCTGCAGACGGCGGATGCCGGCCAGACCTGGCAGAGCGTAACCAGTACCGGCCCCCGGCGGACCTCGGGACTAGTGGCCGTACCCGGCTCGGCCGGCACCTACCTCAGCTTCGACGGCAAGTGCGAGTCTAACTGCGCTATCCGCGGCAGCGCCATTTCTACCGACAACGGCCAGACGTGGCGGGGGCTGGAAAACACGATTTACCACACGGCCATGACGGCCGGGCCGGGGCCGCGCGTGTGGTCGGGCAGCTATGCCCAGGCCAATCTGTACCGGGCTTCCAGCCTGCTGCTGAGCACCCGGGCGGCGCGGGCAGCAGAAGCCAGCCTGGCCTGGCCCAACCCGACTACCGGCCAGCTGCACTTCGCCGCCCAGCCCCAGGCCCGCACCTTCACTTTGCTCGATGCAACGGGCCGCGTGCAAGGCCGCTACACCTTGCCCGCCCAGGCCACAACGCTGGACCTCTCCGGCTGCCAGCCAGGTTTATACCTACTCCAAAGCTCTGCAACCAGCGGCACCCGTTGCCAGCGGCTCCTCGTGACGGCCCCATAGGCAGCCGGCCTAGCTTCTTTGTTTGTTCTGCTTTCGCTACCCGCTTCTATTCGTTCCCAAGGTCCTTTTTTTCCATTACAATGACGTTACGACTTACCCCCACTTTCCTGCGCCGCCACTACGCCCACTACTTCCGCGGCCTGGAAGGCGCCAGCCAGTGGCGCATGCGCCTGGTCGAAACGTACTCCCCCGCCGAGGGGCTGGCTCTCCCGGAAGAAATTACCGCCGCCGAGCTGGTGCTGGTCGGGTAAGCACTGTTGCGCAGCCTACCGGCTGAAGCACTACGGTCTAATATGTATGCGCCTCTGGTTTTTCCCGCTGCTGCTCCTGCTTGTGGGTAGTATTCCCGCAACGGCCCAGCAGCCCGATTTGGATGACTCGGCCGCCGTGCGCCGGGCTCGCCTGCGCACGGTGCGCGTATTTTCCGACTACCACGACGAATACGGCCAGCGGATGCGGCAACAGACGGTAAGCTGGTTTGCGCGCTCGGGCGCCCCCATCTACTCAGCCGACATCCCGCGGCCCCGGGTGGAAGCAAATCAGTCCAATGACCGACACGAGACCGTGCGGGATGCGTTGGGCCGGGTAATAGCCACGCGGTTTTACCAGAATGATAAGTGGTACTACACCCATCACCAAGTATGGAACGATCGGGGCCAGAAGATTCGGGAATACGGCGAGGCACCCGCCGATTCTACGGGGCCGAACAGCTTCTACGCCCTCAATTTCTACAGCTACGACGAGCTGGGCAACTTCACCGAGCAGGTAGACCCCCGGTGCGAAGGCTGCGACCATTTCAGCCTGGGCACCCGCTACCAGTTCTGGTACAACGCGCAGCGCCGGCTGGTGGCTACCCTGCGGTACGACGACCTGATAGTGCCCGTAGAGCTGGACTCGCTCTACTACGATTCCGCCGGCAACATAACGCGCCAAGTAAGCTATAACCTGCGCCGGGGCGGGAGTCAGCTCCGCAGCCTGAACGTAAGAGCCTTCGACGGGCACAAGCAGCTGATAGCGGACAATGACCTTTGGTTGAGCGAGGTCCGGGAGCTTTCCCGCTACGATGGGGAGAACCGCTACACGCCGCGCATCGGGCCCGAGCTACCCAACATCTATGGGCAGCGCATCATCCGCATCCGCTACCGCCCCGACGGGCAGCGGCAGCAAGAAACGGAGTACACCGCTACCGGCCTGCTCTACCTGGCCGCCGAAACCAACCGAGCCGTTCATTACCCGCCCGACAGCCTTTGCCGCCGGGCTGATGCTGCGCTTACTCCTCCCTACCGGGTGCTGGAGATAAAGAAAGAGCGCACCACGTACCGCTACAACCAGCGCGGCTACCTCGCGCAGCGCACCGAGGCTAAGAACGCCCGGCCCGACACCGTTTTCCTCCCCCGAGACGTGCAGAGCATTACCCGCTGGCAGCATCAATACTACGATTAACGTCAATTCCTTCCGGC
>Ga0247729_10000054_pt1 | contig 56775 bp, 44 predicted proteins | sample UWRJL133311R2_FD_180958 | JGI IMG/M metagenome (GOLD analysis project Ga0247729, IMG submission 180958) | Plant litter microbial communities from Arlington Agricultural Research Station in Wisconsin, United States - UWRJ-L133-311R-2 | ecosystem: Environmental > Terrestrial > Plant litter >... | reverse complement strand
GCCGTAGGGGTAGTTGGGATGGTCGCCGGGCTGGAGTTGCAGAAACAGCAGCTTGGAGTTTTCCTCCCCGAACTGCTGCAGCAGCTCCCGGCTCAGCTTGTCGAGGTCAATCAGCGGCACTTTGTAGGCCTGGGCCACTTCCGCCGTCACGGCCGAGTAGGCGGCGTGGGTTTCGAGTTGCTTGCCGGTCTTGTCAAACTTGCGGCGGGTGACGGGCGTGATGAGCACCGGACGGGCCTTTTTGCTCCGCGTCTCGGTCACGAACTTGACGAGGTTGAGGCGGTAGTCGGCGGGCTTGGTGTAGCGGTCGGGGTAGTTTTCGGCCTCGTCGTTGTGGCCAAACTGGATGAAGACGTAATCGTCGGGCTGCAGGGCGGCCACGATGGGCTGCCAGCGGTTTTCGGCCAGGAAGGTGCGGGTGCTGCGGCCGTTCTGGGCGCGGTTGTCGATGACGACCGTCGAGTCGAAAAACGTAACCAGCGGCATGCCCCAGCCGGTTTCGGGAAACACCTGGGGGATTTTGCGGGCCATGGTGGAGTCGCCGACGAGGTAGAGCGTGACCTTTTTCGGCGGGGCGCCGACGAAGGCCAGCAGCACGAGCAGGCTCAGGGGCCAGAAACGGTGGAGGCGGGCAAGTGGCATGGGCGGGAGGCGTTTAGGCTGGGTTGTTTCGGGCTACTACTCCGGCTACCGCTTTACCGGGCTTGCGCGTCGACGGCGGGCTTCACTTCCCGCTTCACGATGTGGTCGGCCAGCTCCAGCTTCAGGGTGCGAACGTCGGCCAGGACCAGCTGGGCCATCTTGCGGGCGCCCAGCTCGTTGAAGTGGGTGTTGTCGTCGCGGCCGGCGGGGTAGTTAGGGTGCTCGCCGGGCAAGAGCTGGTTGAAGAGCAGCTTGGAGTTTTCGACGCCGAACTGCTGAAGCAAGGCCTGGCTGGTTTGGTCGAGGTCGATGAGGGGCACGCCCTGCTCCTTGGCTACGGTGCGGATGATGGCGGCGTAGGCGGCGTGGGTTTCCTCGACTTTGCCGGCGGCGTCGAACTTGCGGCGGGCCACCGGCGTGAGCAGCACGGGCTGAGCTTTCTTGGCGCGGGTTTCGGCCACGAAGCGCAGCAGGTTGGCTTTGAAGTCGGCTTCGGGGGTGTAGCTTTTCTTGGTGGGCACCTCGTCGTTGTGGCCGAACTGGATGAAGACGTAGTCGCCGGGCTGGAGGGCGGCGGCCACGGGCTGCCAGCGGTTTTCGGAGAGGAAGGTTTTGGTGCTACGGCCGTTCTGGGCGCGGTTGTCGACGGTTACGGTTTCGTCGAAGAAGTACTTGAAGGGCATGCCCCAGCCGGTTTCGGGAAAGGCTTTTTCCTCCTTGTGGCTCATAGTGGAGTCGCCGACGAGGTAGACCGTGACTTTGGCCGGTGGCGCGGCGCGGAAGGCCAGCAGCACGAGCAGGCCGAGGGCAGCGGTGAGTTTGAGCAGGTGGGAAGCCATAAGCGGAGCGGGCGGGAAAGAAGGGTGAGCGGGCGGCCGATGCCTGCCGGGGCAGGCAAGTAACCCTAATTCCTGGCCGGAAACGGGGCTTTGTGGCAGAATAGTTATGCAAACGTTCCCGGCAACGATGACAAGCGCCATCCTCTACTCGCCAGAAATAGACCGGAAGATCCTACCGCTTAGGAACCGCACCTTTCACTGCCGGCTCAACCGTCAGCCGCTGCGGACCCAGCGCAGCGGCCAGATCGGGCAGGTCGTAGTGCAGCAGCACGCCGGGTAGCACCCAGGAGTATCCGTCCTTGGTCGTGGGCTGCTCCAGCAGCTGCTGGAAGGAGTTGACGGGCTGGGCAAGGTGAAGGCGGGCAATGTCCGGCGTAAGCACGGCGGCGTGCAGTGCCACGGGGGCAGCGCGGCCGGTGGCGTAGATTTCCACCGGGGCCGGGCGTAGGCGCGGCTCCTGGCGGATGTAGGCTAAGAGCGTGAAAATGTCGACGACGCGCTGCCCGAGCAGGGGTTGGCCGAGGTGCAGGGCGGTGGCGGCGTTGCGAAACTCGCGGTTGAAATACTTGGCCTCGTTGAACTGCTCGGGGTCGGTGGTTTCGCCCAGCCCGCGCAGGTCGGCCAGCAGCACGGCGTAGTTTTGCCTGAGGTACTGGTTGAGCAGCGCCACGCTGTCGGCCAGGCTGCGCTTGCCCTGATCAGGCAGCCACAAGATGACTTTGGTTACCGGGGCCGGGCCGGGGGGCAGCGCCAGCAGGGCAGGCAGTGGCACCTGCCCTTCCCGGCGCAGGATCAGCTTGTGCAAGGCCACGCCCCGGGGCTGGATGGTTTCTTTGCGCTCCGCCTCCACCGGGGCCAGCAGCGGCGGCAGGCTCAGCTGGCGGGTGATAAGGGCGGGTAAGGCTTGGGAGCGCACCTTCCCGCGCTGCCGGGCCAGCTCTCGGGCGCGGAGCAGGTTGCGCTGGGGCAGCAGCAGCTCGTCCTTATAGGCTGAGGCCACTTCCCCAGTGGGGGTGCACCACAGCTCCTTTTCGGTCAGCGTGGCGAGGCTGCCTTCCTGCACCGGCGTGGCATCCTGGTAAAGCCACTGCCGAAACCAGGTCACGGCGGCCTCGCGCTTGGGGCGGGAGATGCCGTGGCCGTCGTCGTAAGTAAACAGGCTGGTGCGCGCGGGCTGGCCGAGGCGGGCGTAGACCTGGTTTTGCTCGGCCTGGTAGGCCTGCATGGTCGGATAATCGACGAAGTCGAAGCGGCCGGCCAGGGTGAGCAAGGGCTTGGGCGCAAACATGAGGGGCCAGTCGGCGCCGTCGAGGCGGGCCGCACCGGCGCCGGGCAGCATCACGCAGCCGTCGGCGGGGCCGCTGAGCTCCAGCGTCCGTTCCCCGCTCACCACGTAGCTGCACAGCGCGGCCACCTTCACCCGCTCGTCGAAGCCGAGGAAGTAGGCCGTCTGAGTGGCGCCACCGGAGTTGCCGAGGCAGCCGATGCGGGCGGCGTCCACCTCGGGGCGGGTGAGCAGGTAGTCGAGGCCCCGCTCGTTGTCCCAGAGCTGGTCGGCCACGGCGCTGCCCCCGAGCAGGTGGGCTTCCTCGTTGAGCAGGGTGTGCTCGGTGGTGCCGCCGCGGGTGAGGGGCTTGCCAGTTGCGTCGACCAGCTGGTGCCTTTCACCCTGCGAAATCGGGTCAATGACCAGCACCACGAAGCCGTGGGTAGCGAACAGAATGGCCGTTTTCTGGTACGACTCGGTGGCTTTCGACTCGGGCTCGTGGCCGCAGAACAGCAGCACGCCGGGCAGGCCCGTGGCCCCGTCGGGCACGTACAGGTTGGCCGTCACGTGGTGGTGGGGCAGGCTCTCGTACACCACCTTCTCGATGCGGTAGCCGGCGCGCGGAATGGTGCCCGTCACCTGGCCGTGCAGCGGGGTTTTGGCCTGCAACGGGCCCAGCAGCCGGCGGTAGCGGGCCCGGACACTGTCACGGTAAGCCCGCGTACCGGCCTCGGTCTGTAGGGCAGCGGCCAGCTCCGCATGGCGCGAGGCGTAGGCCTGGTGCAGCTGCTGAATGAGGGAGGCGTTGAGACTCACCGGGGCCCGCCAGTCGAGCACGTCGTAGGGCTTCTGGGCCCAGGCTGCGCCCAGGCTCAGCCAGCTTATCAGGACCAGCGCCAAGCTTTTCATTGCGGAAGTTGCTTAATCGTTTGAAGCAAAAAGAACGTCATGCCTCAGCGCGGCATGACGTTCTTTTAGGGTTACCCTATCCTTACCGCAGCTCGAAGATGCCGACTTGGTCCATGTCGGTGTACTCACGGTTTTCGCCGGCCATGCCCCAGATGAAGGCATAGTTGGCCGTGCCGCAGCCGGTGTGAATCGACCAGGGCGGCGAGAGGATGGCCTGCTCGTTGCTGACCCACAGCGGGCGGGTTTCGTGAGGCTGGCCCATCAGGTGCAGCACGCGCTGGTTGGCGGGCAGGTTGAAGTACAGATAGGCTTCCATGCGCCGGTCGTGGGTGTGGCTGGGCATGGTGTTCCACACGTTGCCGCTCTTGAGCTGGGTGAGGCCCATCACCAGCTGGCAGCTCTGAATGCCCTCGGCGTAGATGTACTTGTAGATGGTGCGCTGATTGGCGGTTTCGGCCGCGCCCATTTCCACCGGCGTGGCCTCGGCCTGGGTGCGCCGCTGCGTGGGGTGGGCGTGGTGGGCCGGCGCCGACAGCAGGTAGAACTTGGCCGGCGTGGCCGCGTCCCGGCTGGCAAACTTGACTACCTTGGAATCCTTGCCCACGTAGAGGCAGTCCTGGTTGCCCAGTTCATACTCGGTGCCGTCCACGGTGATGGTGCCGGCGCCGCCCACGTTGAGCGCGCCCAGCTCCCGGCGCTCCAGGAAGAAGTCGGCCTTCAGGCTTTCCGGGCACGGCAGCTCAAGGGCGTCAGTGGTCGGCATGGCCCCGCCCACAATCATGCGGTCGTAGTGGGTGTAGGTCAGCGTCAGGTCCCCGGGGACGAAGAGGGTTTCGATCAGGAAATTTTCCCGCAGCTCGGTGGTGCTCATCCCGGCCGTTTCGCGCGGGCTGATGGCATATCGTTGGATCATCGGTGAAATTGTGAAGTTGTGGAATTGTGAAATTGGTGAGTAGTAAAGCTGCTTGTGGCCTCCAGCTACTGGAACAGCCTTTTCACAACTTCACAAACTCACACTTTCACCTTTACCTCCCCATCCAGCCGCCGTCGACGGTGAGGATGGTGCCGTGGACGTAGTCGGCGGCGGCAGAGGCGAGGAAGACGGTGGGACCCTTGAAGTCGTCGGGGGTGCCCCAGCGGCCGGCCGGAATGCGGCCCAGGATGCTGCTGCTGCGGTCCGGGTCGTTGCGCAGGGCCTCGGTGTTGTCGGTAGCAATGTAGCCGGGGGCAATGGCATTAACGTTGACGCCGCGGCCGGCCCACTCATTGGCCAGCGCCTTCACAATGCTGCCGATGGCGCCCTTGCTGGCCGCGTAGCCCGGCACGTTGATGCCGCCCTGGAAGGTGAGCAGCGAGGCCGTGAAGATGATTTTGCCACTCCCCTGCCGCAGCATCTGCCCCCCGATGGCGCGGGCCAGGCGGAAGGGCGTGTCGAGGTTGATGGCCAGCACCTCGTCCCAGTCGGCATCGGAGTGCTCGGCGGCCGGGGCGCGCTTAATGGTGCCGGCGTTGTTGATCAGGATGTCGATGCGGGGAAAGTCGTGCTGCACCTGCGTGATAAACGCGTCCACGGCGGGGCGCTGGCTGAAGTCGGCCTGGTAGGCGTGAAACTGGCGGCCCAGGGCCTGCACTTCCTTTTCCACATCGCTACCCGTGGGAGCCAGTGTGGCCGACACGCCGATGATGTCGGCGCCGGCTTCGGCCAGACCCAGGGCCATGGCTTTGCCGATGCCGCGGTTGCAGCCCGTAACCAGGGCAATTTTACCAGCTAAGCTGAACGAGGAGGGTAACGGCATGCGGAGCGGATTAGTAGACTTTTTCGGTGATTGACCGGCAGCAGCGGCGCGGGCCGCTGCAAGCTAAGGCTGCTAAGATTAGCACAAGCTGGCGGCCCCACGAAAAAACGCGGCTTCTTTATTCCCGCAAACGTTATCGGGAACGTTGTCGGATAGAGTTTTTAGCCGGTAGTGGGGAAGCAATGAGTTAAAATCGACGAGAAGGACGTTACTTTAGGCGCAGAAGCCTGGCAGTACTCCGCTTGCCGACTATTGGATTTTAAGCAGCCCGCCGTTTGGATACCGTTACCATCAAAGACATTGCCCGCGCCCTGAACCTGTCGACCTCCACGGTTTCGCGGGCGCTGCGCGGCAGCTACGAGATTAACCCCGAAACCAAGCGGCTGGTGATGGAGTACGCCGAGCGGCTCAACTACCGGCCCAACCCCATTGCGCTCAGCCTGAAGGGCAGCGCCAGTCGCGCCCTGGGCATCATCGTGCCCCAGATTGCCAACTACTTTTTCTCGCAGGCCATCAACGGCATCGAGGCCATTGCCTACAACCGCGGCTACCACGTCATCATCTTCCAAACCCACGAGTCGTACGACCGGGAAGTCCTGAATATGCAGCAGGCCGTGTCGCGCCGCGTCGATGGGCTGCTGATTTCATTGTCGAGCGAGACTTCGGACGTGACTCACCTCAAGGAGCTGCAAAGCCAGGGCATGCCCATCGTGCTGTTCGACCGCGGCTCCACCGACCTCGACGCTACGCAGGTGGTGGCCGACAACTTCGGCGGGGCCTTCGCCGCCACCGAGCACCTGATTCAGACCGGCCGGCGGCGCATTGCCCACCTCACCATCCCGCCGTGGCTTTCCATCACCCAGGAGCGGCTGGCGGGCTACCGCGCGGCCCTGGAAAAGTACGGCATCCCCTACGACGAGAACCTGGTCCGCTACGGCACCTTCGGCCCCGACGAGGTAGGCCCAATGGTAGACGAGCTGATGGCCCTCAGCCCGCGCCCCGACGCGTTTTTCACCGCCTCCGACCGGCTCGCCGCGGGCTGCCTCTCGGCGCTGCAGCAGCGCAAAGTGGCCATTCCGGAAGATATTGCCCTGATCGGCTTTACCAACATGACCGTGGCCGACCTGCTTTCCCCAGCCATGAGCACTGTGGTGCAGCCGGCTCAGCAAATCGGCCACGTGGCCGCCGAGCGCCTCATCGACCTGATTGAGCGCAAGCACCGCGCCCTGCCCATCAACACGGTCCGCATTCCTACGGAGCTGATTATCCGCGAATCGACGGGCGGCGCGGCCCCGAAGGCCTAGCCGCGCCGAACCTTGGTTTTTGCCCTGAAAAGCGCCGTCGGATTAGGTTCCAGCGGCGCTTTCGGCATTGCGGGATGGCGGTTGGCAAAACCAGCCGGCTGGCAACGTTCCCGGCAACGTTTGCACAAATATAAGGCCCACGGCAGGCGGCGGCGGCAGGAAAAATCCGGTACTTCAAGGGCTGAATCAGGTGTAAATCAGGCGCTTTATGCTGTATGCGGGTAGTCTCTCACCCCGCGTGTTGTACCGTTGGTCCGCCTGTTACGTCGCTTTTTCCCACTCAAGCTTCCGGTTTTCTCCTTGCCCATGACCAACTCTACTCTGCCCGGCCGCACCTGGCGCCATTCGCTCGGCCTACTGACGCTGGCAGCCGGCCTGCTGCTCCAACATTCCGCGGCAGCCCAACAGATTTCCTTTCCCGGGGCCGAAGGCGCGGGCAAGTTTACCAAGGGCGGCCGCGGCACCGCCGCCGTACCCACCTCCGTGTTTGAAGTCACCAACCTGCTCGACACCAACACGGCCGGCACCTTGCGCTACGCCCTGAGCCAGTCGGCGACGCACCGCACGGTGGTATTCCGGGTGTCGGGCACCATTCACCTGACCACCCGGCTGAGCATTCCGCGCAATACCACGCTGGCGGGCCAGACCGCGCCCGGCGACGGAATCTGCGTGGCCGACCGGCAGGTGAGCGTGAGCGGCGACAACGTCATCGTGCGCTTCATGCGCTTCCGCCTCGGCGACAAGTACCAGAACCTGGGCATGGTCAACGGCAGCGGCGACGACGACGCGCTGAGCAGCCAGGAGCGCAAGAACATCGTCATCGACCACTGCACCATGAGTTGGTCCGACGACGAGGCCTTCACCTTCTACGGAGCTGCCACCGACAGCATGACGCTGCAGTGGAACCTGATCAGCGAGCCGCTCAACTACTCTTACCACTTCGAAACCGGCGACACCGACTTCGAGCGGCACGGTTACGGCGGCATCTGGGGCGGGCGCAAGTCGAGCATGCACCACAACCTGTTTGCCCACTGCATCAGCCGCACCCCGCGCTGGAACGGCACCCGCTACGGGGCGGCCATCGGCTCCGAGAACTGCGAGTTCACCAACAACGTCCTTTACAACTGGCAGTCGAACAACGTGTACGGCGGCGAGGGCGGCAACTACAACATGGTGAACAACTACTACAAGTCTGGTCCCAGCACCAGTACCAGCAACAGCGTCCGGTACCGCATCGTGAATCCCTACAAGCAGACTACTGCCCCTCTGCTGCCCTACGCCCAGATCTACCTGAAGGGTAACTATGTGGACGGCAGCCCCGCCAATACCAACCGCAACTGGCTGGGGGCCGTGATGCAGGGCGGTACTCTTGCCGACACCGTCCAGTCGAAAGCCCTAGTACCGTTCAACATCTCCGACCTGCAGGCCCAGACCGCCCAGCAGGCCTACGACGCGGTGCTGGCAGGCGCGGGCTGCGTGCTGCCCGTGCGCGACGTCCTCGACCAGCGCATCATGAACGACGTGCGCAACCGCGCCGGGGCCATCATCGACGTGCAGGGCGGCTGGCCCCACGGCACGCCCTACAGCACGTCGCAGACGGCCTGGCCGGTGCTGAATTCCCTGCCTGCCCCCGCCGACACCGACCACGACGGCATGACCGACGCGTTTGAAACCGCCAACGGCCTGAACCCGAACAATGCCGCCGACCGGCAGCTGATTGCCGCCAACGGCTACACCAACCTGGAAAACTACCTCAACGGGCTGGCGACCATCGTTACGGCTACCAAGGCCAAGGCTACCGGCGCAGTGCTGGGCGTGTACCCCAACCCCGCCCAGGATCAGTTGACGCTGGCGCACCCGGTGGCTTCCCGCGCGGCCCGCATCGAGGTCTACAGCTTCGAGGGCCGGAAAGTAGCGGCCTTCCCGGCCACCACTGGCACCGACCGCACCAGCCTCAGCCTGGGCACCCTGGCCAAGGGAAACTATCTGGTCCTCTACACCGACGGGCTGCAGCAGATCAGCGCGAAAGTGGTGAAGCAATAGATTATTGGAATAGCTACGAAACAGAAAAGGCCGGGCTGAGTCCCGGCCTTTTCTGTTTTGTTAACCGCCCTTCGACCCGCTCCTGTTTTGCGCGGTCCTGGGAAATCCTATGCGGCCTTCCCAGCGCTAAAATGTTCGTTAAGGAAATCCAAAGCCGTCATTTCCCCTATCTCAAGGCGTAGCCCTCTGCCCTATTCCAGCTTGCCCACCAGCGCCACTACCACCACGCCCAGGCCCGCCATCAGCCCGAATGCCCAGCGTAGATCCAGGGCGGCAGCCAGGAAGCCCACCACCGGCGGCACGATCAAAAAGCCCAGGTAGCCGACCGTAGACACGGCGGCAATGGCGGCGCCCGAGCCCAGCGTGGCCGAGCGGCCGGCCATGCTGAATACCATTGGCACCACGCACGACACGCCCAGCCCCACCAGCGCGAAGCCCAGCCCGGCCGTGAGGGGCGTGGGCAGCGCGGCGGCCAGCAGCAGCCCCGTCGTCATGAGCACGCCGCTGCCGCGCAGCAGGGGCTTGACGCCGTGGCGGTTGGCCAGCGCGTCGCCCACGAAACGGCCCAGCGTCATGGCCACCATGTAGGTAGCGAAGCCGGCGGCCACCCAGCCCCGGGGCGCGTGCACGGCTTTTTCGAAGTACACCCCGCTCCAGTCGTACATCGTGCCCTCGCAGGCCATGCAGGCAAAGCTGATGAGGCCGAACTTGAGCATGGCGCGGTCGGGCAGGGCGAATACGGGCCGGTTGGGCTGGGCCGGAGCGGGCGGCAGCGCCAGGCTACCCGAAAAAAACGCCAGCGCCAGCCCGCTGAGCCCGATACCGACCACCAGGAAGTGATACCCGGGCAGGATGCCGGCCCCGATAACGGCCACGCCCACGGCCGCCGCCGCGAAGCCCGCCACGCTCCACACCCCGTGAAACGTGGCAATGATGGAGCGACTGTACAGCGCCTGTACCCCCACCGACTGCGCGTTCATGGAAATGTTGAGAAGGTTGCGCGACGAGCCGAAGCAGAACAGCCCTATCACCAGCTGCCAGGTATGCTCGGCAAAGCCCAGCAAGCCCAGCGCCCCGTTGAACAGCAGCGCCCCGATGAGCATGATGCGCCGGCTGCTGAAGCGGCGCAGCAGCAGCCCGGTCACGGGCAGAGTGAGCAGTAGCCCGGTGGGCAGGGCAAACAGCACCCCGCCCAGTTCGGCCTCGTTCAGCCCCAGCCGGTGCTGGATAGTGGGAATGCGCGAGGCCCAGGTGGAAAATCCGAAGCCCGAAATCAGGAAGAAAACGGTAATGGCCAGGCGGGCCCGGGTAGTGGCAGCAGGTGGCATAAGGACGAGTAAGGCCCAAAAATAATACAGCGGCGGCGGGCCCGTGCCCACCGCCGCTGTGCCGGCAATCAAATAAGTCGTGCCGAAGCTACTCCTTCACGATCTTCGAGGTGATGCGCTGGGCTCCGTCGGTGTATTCCACCAGGTAGATGCCGCTGCTCAGCGTGCCGATCCGCAGGTCGGTGCTGGTGGTGCCGGGCTGAGTGCTGAACGACGCCGCTTTCTGGCCCGTAGCCGAGTAAATCGATACCACGGCGCCCTTCTCGGCGGCGGGGTGAGCTACCACCAGCTGGCTCTGGGCGGGGTTTGGGTAAACGTTCAATGGCTGCTGGGCACGGGCCAGCTTGGCGGCCGTCACCAGCTGCTGGCTTTTCAGCGTCACGTTGCGCAGCAGCACGTAGCGGCCCGCGCTGCTGCTGCCCACGCCGAAGTACAGGCGCACGGTCAGCGTCTGGCCGGCGGCCAGAGTTACGCCGGAGCCGCTAGTGAGAGCAAAGCGGAAGGTGCTGGGCACGCCGCCGGTAGCATACTGGGGCAGCGTCGCGCCGTTGCTGGCCGTGCCAACGCCGGCCCCGAAGGTGCCGTTGGCCGTGGAGGCCAATGGGCCGCCGGGCAGCGTTATGGTGGAGTTGGAAATGGCAGGACCCTTACCGCCGGTGATGCTGACGGAGTCCGACACGAAGTTGCTCAGCGAGTACACCACGGCAATCTTCCCGGAGGCCGAGCTGGCCACGGAGGCTTCCAGAATCAGCGAGTCGAGGCGGGTGGGGGCAGAAGCCGTGGCGGAGAACTGCTCGTAGAACGTGCGGCGCGGGGCGCTGCCGGGGCCCGGAGGCGTGGCGTTGGAGCTCCAGCCGCCGCCGTTGGCCAGCACGGCAAACGCCTGCCCGAGGCCGGCGGTGTACGGCGCGAAGGCATTAGCGCCGGTGGGCACCTGGCCATCGGAAATGGTCAGCCGCTTGAACGTAGCCGCGTTGCCGGCCAGGCCAGTCGAGCGGACGGATGCCTTATCCTGGTTGTTGGCTTCCAGGGGCCACTGCACGAAACCGGCCGTCTGGGCCTGCACCTGGCCGGCCGACAGGCTCAAGCCCGTTATCAGGAAGGTAGCCAGGGCCTTGGCCGCCGGGCTCAACGAGTTGTTCGCGGCGCGAAATGAAGCGGCGGAAGCAGAGAGTAGATTTTTTTTCATGACTCCAGTGAGTTTTGTGGGAATTTTAAGGGCGCAACGACTATCAGATTTTCGCTTGCGCATGAATAGCCATACAATCTGGCCCCGTTCCGGCGCAATAGAAACCATTCCGGACTATTAATTTGTGCAAACGTTACCGGGAACGTTGCCAGAGGTCCCACCCCGAACCACGCGGCGGGTCTTCGGCGAGTTTCAGAGCTTACCGATGCCGGCGTAGTGCATCACCACGGCTTTCACTCGGGCGGCTTCGGTCAGGACTGCCGAGTACGGGTAGGCGGGCGTAAACGTGCAGGTGCTACCGACGGGCTGGCTGCCCACGCAGTTGGAATACAGGTTGTCGGCTACGTCCCAGCCGCCCGGCAAGGCGCTGTTCTTGGTCGTGACGGGATTTTTCACGTCCTCGAAGTAGTTTTTCTCCACCCGCAGGCACGCGCCCATCCGGCTGTTGACGCCCGTGCCGTACACGTGGCGGAAGTAGTTGTTGAACACGTGCCCCGTGCCGAAGCGGTACACCGGCACCCGTTCGGTGAGGTTGAAGTAGTAGTTGTGGTGAAACGTGATTTTTCGGTCCCCCGCGTCCTTGTCGGAGTTGCCGATGAGGTGGCACTTGTGGTGGTCGTGGAAGTAGTTCCAGGAAATGGTGATGTAGGCGCTGGCGCCCTTGGCGTCAATCAGTCCGTCGTACAGATCCTGGTTGGGCTGGGCGATGGGGTCGAGGTTGAAGAACTCGCAGTGGTCAATCCAGAGGTTCTGGCTGCTACCCTGAATAGTCACGCAGTCGCCGTCGTTGACGGCCACCTGGGGGCGGTTTTCGTCGTTGATCCGGGTGTTAGTCACCGTCGACATCGTGAACTTCAGGTTGCGGATAATGACGTTCTTCTGGTCGGAGATGGTGAGCCCCACGCCCTCCAGAAACCCGGCCTCGCCCACGCCCAGCAGCGTTTTGTTGGAGCCTACCCGCACCGAAGCGCCGGCCGGACCGGCCGAAATAGTCTGGCCGATGGTGATGGTGAGCGGCTCCGGGCTTTTGGCCAGTTGGGTCAGCTCCTCCAGAGTGGTAGCCGCCACGGTGCGGCCGCCCGCCCCGCCGGTGGTGCCGCCGTTTTCGGTGGCGAAGCCTACCAGGCTAAAGTCGGGGGCGGCCTCGGCGGCCGGGCTGGCGACAACGGTAGTAGCCGTAGGGTGTTGGGCGCAGGCCGACGCGCCAGCCAGCAGGCCCACGGCCAGGATCTGCGCCACGCGGGCGGGCATTTTTAAGCGAAAAAAAGGGCGAAAATCAGTGGGTTGCATAGGTTAGGAAGCAGATCAGGGTGAATAAAAACGCCTCCATCTGCCGCAAAACGGCAAATGAAGGCGCGCGGGTAATAACGACCTGGCTATTGCAGTAGCCAGGTCGCCAGGTCTTTGCCGGCGTTGAAATTCTCGTACACCGCCGGAATTTTCCGGCCGTCGGTGTACTCGTTATACAACCATGGGTCGCCCACGGCGAAGACAGTTCCTTTGCCAAACTTGGCGGTAGCAATGATTTTATTCGGGCCCTTGCTCAGCACGGGCGCGGCGGGGCTCTTCACGTCCAGCACCGCCAGCTCCTTGATGTACACGGCTTTGGTGTGCTTGAAGATGGCGTTGCCGGCCGGAACGTCCAGGCGGCCCTGCTCAAATTGGCTGCCCTGCACCATGTTGATGCTCTGGCTGGTAAACTGGATGCCGAAGGTGGCGGCTAACTCGTTGAAGTGCTTAATTTCGCAGTTGGCAGTGTCGTTGGCCATGAGCACCAGCGTACCGCCGGCCTTCACCCAGTCGGCAATGGCCTTGGTGTCGGCGGGCTGCACGAAGTTGGGCTTGGCCGTTTCCTTCTTGGTGTCGGGGTCCACGATGATGTACACGTCGAGGCCCTTGAGTGAGGCGGCCGTGGGTGCCGTGGGCACCGCCACAGTCTTGGCACCCAGGTCGCGGAACATGGTGCCCCAGAGCCAGAAGCCGCCGTGGGTACGGTCTTCCCAGGTGTAGTGCCACTGCTCCGGCTCCCCGGTGATGGTGCTTTTGCGCAATTCGTGGTTGAAGTAGTAGTCGAGACCCACGGTTTTGGCCTTGGCTTTCTGGGCGTCGGCAATTTCCATTTCCAGGCTGGCCAAGATGAACGGGCCGACGCCTTTCAGGTCGTTTTTGCGCAGGGGCTCACTCAGGTAGTACTCGAAGCTGCCGTCGCGGTAGGGGTTGCCACCCAGGCCGCCCACGCTCACCGTGCCGTTGAAGGCCAGGGCGCCGCCTTCCTCCGCCACGAAGGTTTTGAGCAGACCGTCGTAGCCTTTGCGGGCCACGTCGGCGTACTTTTTATCGAGGTAGCCCATCCGCGTGCCCTTCTGCAGAAAGTACACGAACATGCTGCTGCCCGAGGCTTCGGCGTAGTTGCCCTTGCGTGCGGCTTGGTCCACGACCAGTGACCAGGTGCCGGTCTTGGTGTCCTGGTACTTGGCCAGCACGGGGGCCAGGCGCTGCACGTCCTTGATGAGCTGGGCGCGCTGAGGGTGGTTGGCGGGGAAGTAGTCGAGCACGTCGACCAGGGCCATGGCGTACCAGCCCATGCCCCGATCCCAGAAGTTGGGGCTCTGGCCGGTGGTCTTGTTGGCCCACTTCTGCTCCTTGCTTTCGTCGTAGCCGTGGTAGAGCAGGCCGGTTTTGGGGTCCACGAGGTGCTTTTCGATGAGGGCAAACTGCTTGGCCACGTCGTCGAAGCCCTCGGGCTTATTGAATACTTTGCTGTACTCGGCGTAGAACGGCTCGGCCATGTACAGGCCGTCGAGCCACATCTGATTCTGGTACACTTTCTTGTGCCAGAAGCCGCCTTCCTGGGTGCGCGGCTGGCCGTCGAGCTGGGTGCGCAGCAAGCGGGCGGCCTTCACGTACTTGTCCGGCTTGGGCACCGAACTTTGCGCCAGCGTGAGCAGGGCGTGGCCGGTAGTCAGGTTGTCAAGGTTGTAATCCTCGACTTTATAGGTGCGGATGGTGCCGTCCTCGCGCACGAACTGGTCGAGGTCCTTCTGCAGATAAGTGAAGTACTTCGCCTCGCCGGTGCGGGTCCAGACGCGCTCCAGGGCCTTGAGCATCAGGCCCTGCTCGTAGTCCCAGCGGGCCGTTTTGCGGCTGCCGATGAGGATGGAATCCGGGTACCAGGAAATAAACGCATCGGCCATGCGCTGCGACATGGGCCGGGCCGGCGCGGCCGCCGTCTGGGCATCCGCCGCAGAGTTCAGCAGCGTGAGGCCGAGCAGGGAAGCAAAAAAAGGAGTCTTCATGCAGGTGGGGAAGTTAGAACGTCAGTTCCCCTCCTTTTTTTAAGGAGGGATGCCCGAAAGGCGGGGTGGTTAAAAAAGCTGTTAGCTGACCGCTTTTTTCAACCACTCCCGTTTCAGCTGCGCTGAAATATCCCCTCCTAAGATGAGGAAGGGAGTTTCGTTCGGGTTAGAGCTTGGAAATGGTTACCGTTTTCTTCGACACCTTGTCGCCGATTTCCAGGTCTTTCTTGGCGGCTTTGGCGTCGGTGTTGGTCAGCTTCACGTCCTTGGCCCGGTCGCCGGACACGCGCAGCAGCAGGGCGGCGCCGGGCGTGTACTTGAGGCCGTCGAGGGTGATGTTGCGGCTGTTCTGCACTTCCAGCACCGGCGTGGTTTCCTTGGTGAGCAGGGTAATGTTCTTCAACCGGATATTCTCGGCCTCGATGCACACCAGGCCCTTCTGGCTTTGCAGCACGGCGTTTTCGATGCTGATGTCGTTGAGCGGCATCTCGGGCAGGCCGCGCAGCAGGATGCCCACGTCGGCGCCGTTGCAGGTCACGTTCTTGATGCTGATGTGGCGAAACTGCGGCGTGCCCTCGCCTACCGGCTCGGCCTTAATCACCGGCGGCACGGCCGACTCTCCGACCAGCGCCACGGGGTCCTTGGCCATGTAGTAGAGGTCGAACACGATGGCCTGGGCCACGATGTCCTTCATGTCCACGTTGTCGATGAAGATGTTTTCGACGATGCCGCCCCGGCCGCGGGCGGCCTTGAAGCGCAGGCCCACGTCGGTGCCCATAAAGGTGAGGTTCGACACGTAGATGTTGCGCGCCCCGCCCGACATCTCGCTGCCAATCACGAAGCCGCCGTGGGCGTGAAATACCTTGGTGTCGCGGATAATGAAGTTTTCGGTGGGCATCCCGCGCTTGCGGCCCTGCTCGTCGCGGCCGCTCTTGATGCAGATGCCGTCGTCGCCCACGTCGAAGGTGCAGTTTTCGACGATGCCGTTTTTGCAGGATTCGAGGTCGATGGCGTCGGTGTTCTGGCCGTACTCGGGGTTGAGCACGCTCACGCCCCGCACCGTGATGTCCTCGCTCATGAGCGGGTGCAAGGACCAGGCCGGGGAGTTCTGAAACGTGACGCCCTCCAGCAGCAGGCGCTTGCAGTGGTCGAGCACCAGCATATCGGGGCGCAGAAAGTCGTGAATGGGCTCGAAGTCCTTCACTTCCTGGCCAGGCTTGAGGTAGAACGCCTCCGGGATGCTGGCACCCTTCAGCGAGGCCGCCGACGGATACCAGGTGTCCTTCTTGTCGTTGAGCACCCCGCCGCCGTCGACCAGCCGCTTCCACTGGGTTTCGGTGAGCTTGCTTTTCTTGACCGAGCGCCAGGTGCCGCCCGCGCCGTCGAAGGTGCCCTTGCCGGTAATGGCAATGTTTTCGAGGTCTTTGCCGTAGATCTGGGCCTGGTTGCGCACGGCATCCACGCCTTCCCAGCTGGTTTTGATGAGGTGGTAGTCGGCGTGCACGGCGCTGAACTGTACCAGTGCGCCCTGGGCCAGGTGCAGGTTCACGTTGGAGCGCATTTCCAGGGGCAGCGTCAGCCAGTGGCCGCGGGGCACCAGCACCACCCCGCCGCCGGCCTTGGCGCTGGCATCGATGGCCTGCTGGATGGCCGAGGTTTTGGTGAGCCCGTCGGCCACGGCCCCGAACTTGGTAATGGACAGTGTGTCGCGGCGGAACTGCGGGGTCTTGACCGGAGGCAATGAGGCCAGGCCGGCAGGCTTGGTTTGCGCCCCGGCGGGGAGCGTGGCGGCGGCCAGCAGGCCGGCAAAAAGCAGGGCTTTTTTCATAGAGTTGATAATGGCGCGGCCTACCGGGCGGGAAAAGGTTGGTAGACGCCGGCAGGCAGAAGCTCCGGCAGCCGGCACGCGGCGGAATGAATGGAAACAGGTAGCACTTCCGGCAGCTGGCCGGCGCGCCGGTTTCCGGCTTACTGCCCCCGGCCGGCTTCGCCAGCACCTGATTCAGTCCTTAATGATAAGTTAAACTATTCCAGCTACCCGGTCCGGCTTTTCTTTTTTCTATGCAAACGTTATCGGGAACGTTGCCAGCAGCGGGGGTAGCGTGGCCCGCGCGGCCCCATTCCGGAAGCTGGCGGCTGCGGGCCGCCCCGGCGCGGTCAGCCAACCGCCAGGCCGCGCGGCAAAACTGGGACTTCGTGCTCCGCGCCCCAACCCTGCTGCCGCATCTGCGGTAAGCACAACCTGCTTCCGCCTGATTTCCCCTACCGATGGGTTTCCCCGACGACACTCCCGCGCCCAAGCTGCCCCACCCGGAGCCCCAGGGCCACCAGCTGCACCAGATTTTGTGGCAGAGCCCGGCCATGATTGCCACCCTCGCCGGCCCTGAGCACCGCTACACCTTCACCAATCCCGGCTACGAGCAGCTGGCCGGCCACCGGGCTCAGCTGGGCCGCACCGTGGCCGAGTGCTTTCCCGAGGCCGTCGGGCAGGGCTTTATCGGAATTCTGGACGCCGTGTACCGCACCGGCCAGACCCGCAACGTGCCCGAAGCCTACATCGAGCTGACCGATCCGGTGACCGGGGAGCGGCAGCCTCTGTACCTCAACGCCACGCACCAGCCCCTGCGCGACGGCCAGGGCAACGTGACCGGCATCATGGCCTTCTTGCTCAACGTGACCGAGCAGGTCCGGGCCCGGCAGCGGGCCGAGGAGCTGCAGCGCGAGGTGCAGGCCGCCGACGTGCGCCTGCGCCACCTCAGCGAGGCGCTGCCCATCATTACCTTCACCGTGAGTGCTGAGGGCAAGCTCTCGTACGTGAGTCCGCAGTGGTACGCCTACACCGGGCAGCCCGCCGGCGGGCCTTGGGCCGAGGTAGACGCGGCCTGGCGCACCCTCCTCCACCCCGACGACTTGCTGCCCGTGGCCCAGGAAATTCAGGCCAGCCTGGCCGAGGCTCGCCCTATGCGCGCCGACCTGCGCGTGCGCGGCGCCGACGGCCGCTACCGCTGGTTTCAGACCGAAATCGTGTCGGAGTGGGACGCCGAGGGAGGGCTGATTTTGCACCACGGCTACCTGCTCGACGCCCACGAGCTGCACGAAACCCAGCACCAGCTCCAGCTGCGCGACCAGCAGCTCAGCCAGATGCTGGGCCAGCTGCCGGCCGGCATTGCCACGCTGCTGGGACCGGAGCACCGCTTTTCCTACTCCTCCCCCGGCTACGATGCTCTGGTGGGCGGCCGCGTGGCGCTGGGACGCACGGTGGCGGAAGTGCTGCCGGAAGTAGTGGCGCAAGGCCTCATCGAACTGCTCGACCACGTGTACCAGTCCGGCGAAACCTACGCCGCCACCGAGACGCTGGTGCAGCTCCTCGACCCCGCCACCGCCCGGCTCGCCGACCGGTTCCTGACCTTCACCTACCAGCCCCTGCGCGACGCCCAGCAGCGCATCATCGGCATCCTCGTGCTGGCCCTCGACGTGACCGAAGCCACCCGCGCCCGCCAGCGCGTGGCTGCCCTGCAGGCCGAGGCCGTGGCCGCCGCCGAGCAGCTGGCCCAGCAGGCCCAGGACCGGGAGCGGGAGCTGCACCAGCTCAAGGCCGACTTCGTGACGCTGGCCTCCCACGAGTTTCGCACCCCGCTGAACACCATTCTGACTTCGACTTCGCTGCTGGAGCACTACTTTGGCGCCGCCGACGCCCCCAACCACCACAAGCACGTGGAGCGCATCAAGGCTTCCATCCACGATCTGACCAGCATCCTGAACGGGTTTCTGCACCTGCACACGCTCACGGCCGATGCCCCGCCGGTGGTGCGCCGCGAGTTTGACCTGACGCCCTTCCTCCACAACGTGCTCGACGAGCTGAGCCCCACGCTGCTACCCGGCCAGCACATCCAATACGCCCCCGCCGCCGGCCCCGTACCGGTCACGCTCGACGGCAACATGCTCAAGCACATCCTGGTCAACCTGCTTTCCAACGCCAGCAAATACTCTCCCCCCGGTGCCGATATCTGGCTGCACACCGACGTGACGGCCACCACCCTGCGCGTGACGGTGCGCGACGCGGGCATCGGCATTCCAGAGGAAGACAAGGAGCGCCTGTTCACCGACTTTTTCCGGGCCCGCAACGCCACCCACATCCAGGGCACGGGCCTGGGGCTCTACATGGTGCGCCGCTACGTGGAGCTCATGCGCGGCCGGCTGGAGTTTACCAGCGCCCTGCGGCAGGGCTCCGCCTTCACCGTGTACCTGCCCCTGGCGGCTCCCTCGCCGACGCTATGAAAACCATTCTGCTCATCGAAGACAACCAGCTGGGCCGCGAGAATACGGCCGAAATCCTGGCCCTAGCCGGCTACCACGTGGTGCCGGCCGCCGACGGCCGGGAGGGCGTGGAGGCCGCCCGCCGCCAGCCGCCCGACCTGATTCTGTGCGACATCATGATGCCCGCCCTGGACGGCTACGGGGTGCTCCACATTCTGCGCCAGGACGCCGCCACGGCCGACATTCCCTTCGTGTTTCTGACCGCCAAGTCCAACCTTGAGGACTTCCGCCGGGGCATGAGCACCGGCGCCGACGACTACCTCACCAAGCCCTTCGACGGGCAGTCGCTGTTGCTGGCCGTGGAGCTGCGGCTGCGCAAGTTTGCGGCGGCCCGCGCCGCGCCCGGTCCCGCTGGCGGCGGCGCCGAGCTAAGCATGGCCGGGCTGCATACGCTACTGGCCGCCGAGCACCGTATGAAGGCTTACAAGAAGCGTACGGTGCTGTTTCAAGAGGGCGACGCGCCGGCCGGCATCTACTTCATCCACGAGGGCAAGGTGAAGACCTTCAAGACCGACGAGGCCGGTAACGAGTACGTCACCAGCCTGGGTGGCCCCGGCGACTACGTGGGCCACCTCAACGTGGTGGAGGACACGCCCTACCCCAACTCCGCCAGCACCCTCGAGGACTGCGTCATCAGCTTTTTTCCGCTGTCCGATTTCCGGGCCTTGCTGGTGCAGCACCCGGCCGTGGCCCGGCAGTTTGCGGCCCTACTGTCGCAGCAGCTGGTGGCGCGGGAGCAGCAGCTACTGCGGCTGGCCTACCACTCGGTGCGCAAGCGCCTGGCCGACGCCCTGCTCGACTACCAGCACCGCTACCACCCCGGCCCGGCCGCCGCGCCGCCCGCGCTGCTGGTGTCGCGCGAGTACCTGGCGGGCGTGGTGGGGGCGTCCAAGGAAACTATCAGCCGGGTGCTGGGCAAGCTCCGCGAGGCCCGCCTGATTGACATCAGCGGTAGCCGCATCACCATCCCCGACCCGGAAAAGCTGCGCCGGATTCGGGTGTAGCGGACTGCCAACGCTTCAGCGGACGGCGCGGGCCAGGGCCCAGATGGCGCGGCGGGCGCGGGTTTTGAGCGTGCCCAGCGGAATGTCCAGCTCCTCGGCAGCCTCGGCCTGGGTGAAGCCATTGAAGTAAAGCAGATCAATCAGCCGCTGGTCGCTGGGCGTGAGCCGGGCCACCAGCTCGCGCAGGCCGATGTGGTCAGGCTGAAAAGACGCTACGGCAGCCTGCTCCTGCGCCCCGCTGCTCTCGATGTCTTCAGTGCGGGCGGCGGCCTGGTGGCGCTTGGTGCGGATGTGGTCGATAGCCACGTTGCGGCACACGTTGAGGGCCCAGGTAAAGAGCCGGCCGCGCCGGGCGTCGTAGCTGGCGAAGGCAAACCAGATCTTAACCATACTCTCCTGCAGCACGTCCTGGGCACTTTCCTCGTGCTTCACGATGCGCCAGATCGTGTTGTGCAGAGCCTTACCGTAAGCATCGTAAAACAGCTGCATGGCCGTTTCGTCGCGAGCGTAAAGCCGCTGCACCAATTCTTGCTCGGTGGGCCGGGGGGATGCGGATTGAGCCATAGGGTGAAGGCAGCTGAGGATACGCCGGCCAGGACTGCCTACCGGTCCTGCACCTGAAACCACGAATTGTCAAAGGTCGCCAGCTGGGCAGGGCTAGAAAATGACGCCCGTCAGGCCTTGGTACTGACCGTGGTCAATTTCCGGCTACGGTTGAGGTTGCCAGGGTTTACTCTGCGGCGGACGGCTTCGTTGTGGGCCGGGCCAAATAGGCTGGCCCCAGTCGAGCTTATTTTCCCGATTCCTTTCCGGACCCGCGGCGGCGGCGCTACCTTTGCCGGGCTGTTTGTTTGCGGCCCTGCCGCCCCGCTTTTTCCCCGCGCCCCTTGTCTGGTTTTCGTTTTTTGCTCCGACTCGCCGCCGCCCTCGCGCTGCTGGCGGGCGGCTCTTTCACGGCCCGCGCCCAAGCCCCGCTGCTGCTGCGCGACCTAGTTATCCGCACCGATACGGCCCGCTACGCGCTGAGCCGCAACACGGTGCTGGTGCAGGCCGAGCCTAACCTGTACTTCTACTACCGTCAGGACGACGAGACGGCCGAGCTGCTGTTGTACCCGCAGGCCTGGCGCCCCGCCGCCCCGCTGCGCCTGCGCCGCTCCGCCGACTTCACCCTGCTCGACTCGCTCACGGCCGTCGACAACCAGTATTACCGCACCAAGGTCCGCTTCAAGGACCTCACGGCGGCGCGCTTCCTGCAGCTCACCTTCGTGCAGGCCAACGACAGCGCGGGCCGGCCGCCGCGCACCCAGACCGTGAGTTTGCTGCCCGTGACGCGCACCACCCTGGAGCTGAAACCCAACGATACGGAGCTGTTCGTCGGGGAGGAAAAGGTGTTTGAGCTGACCAGCAACAACCCCAAGAACGTGCGCGTGTCGACGGAATGGACCAAGGGCCAAGACATCGACTACCGCATCGTGCAGGAAAAGGGCCAGCTGCGGCTGCGGGTGGTACCCAACGTGCTGGGCAGCCGCGTGCTCACCGTGCGGCCCCAGACCGAGCGGCCCTTCCTGGTGGAAAACAACCGGCGCGTGAGCTACGCGCTGGCCCCGCTGCGCCAGGAATTTACCGTAAAGGCCAGCCGCCTGCGCTTTCTGAGCGTCGACAAAAAGGAAATTACTATCGACGACGCGGCCCGGCGCAAGGGCGTGGAAATCATCCTCGACAACGGCCGCACCTTCGATTTGAAGCGCACCTACCGCATCGAGGACCAGGAAGAAGCCGGCGGGGCGCTGATGGCCGAGCTCTTTACCCGCCAGTACCTGACCAACGACCGGGTGCTGTGCTGGCTGCGCGTGTACAACACCCACCGCCAGACCGAGAGTTACCTCTACATCAAGGAAAACGACCAGGCCAAATACATTACCAACTTCAACATCTCGCCCAAAACCACCGTTGCCACCGTGCAGGTGCGCCACCGCGGTGGCGACTGGAGCACCAACCTAGCCGTGAATCCCGGTGAAACCGTGGACGTGCGCCTCGAGGGCGAGTCACTGCAGAAGGCGCGCTTCCACTTCGAGGATCTGGCCGTGATTCCCTCCGACTCGTCGGTGCGTACGGAGGTAGCCGTGGTGTACCGCGTGCAGGTGCCCGTCACCATCGACAAGCGCCGTATCACCATCTTCAACGCCGGGCAGCCCACCGGCTATGCCCTCACGGTAAGGGAGTTTCAGCGGCCTCACCCGCTCGATTTCGTGGCCGTCAACTTCGGCGAGGGCCCGCGGGTGATAAACCGGCTCAACGGGCCGGTGCTCTACAGCCGCGTCATCTCCGACGTGGTATTCAGCTTCAACCCCAACGGCATCGACACCGAGCAGCAACTCTACGGCAAGCAGTACCTCACCTTCGACATCCGGACCCAGAACAGCAAGGGCGAACTGATTGAGATGCGCACCGTCGAGAACGTGGTCATCTGCCCCGGCGACAACTCCGTGCGGGCCGCCTTCTACCAGGACAAGCTTTGCCAGGTGGGCAACCTGAGCCTCAACAACCTGCTCAACGCCCGCAAAACCTACGACCTCGACGACTGGAGCACCATCATCATCACCGTGCGGCACAACCAGGGCCAGTACCAGGAGCCGGGCTTCTCGCAGAAGCTGGAGCTGGTGCTCAAGCGCCGCCTCAAGTTCGACATCGATGTGAGCTTTCCCGGTGGCCTGCTCACCAAGTATAAGAATGAGTCGAGCTACACTTCATTTGGGGGTATCTCGCTGGCCATGCTGGGGCAGCTGAGCTTCTACCACCCCGAAAAAATCAACCGCCTGCGGCCCTACAAGATCGGGGCGGGTTTCGTAGCCCTCAACGCCTTTGATTTGAGCAAGGTCGGCGGCAACCGCGACCTGGGCATCGTGATTCTGGGCTCGGTGTACCCCACCCGCCGCGAGGCCAAGCTCACCTTCCCGCTCTACCTGGGCGGGGGCTACCTGCTCTCCAACCGCCAGCCCTTCTTCCTGCTCGGTCCCGGCATCGGCGTGCGACTGTAGGGGCGGTGGGGAGTTGATATGCTGTCCTTGCAAGCAGCGGGAAGCAATTCGTCCTGGACAATGCGCCAAGGGTTGTGAACCTAGAAAGCCCCGCCGTTGCGCTGACGTCGGGGCTATGTGGTGAAAAGGAGCTATTCACCTTTCGAAGGATGGATTGCTTCGGCCTTTGGCCTCGCAATGACCGGTGGGCGCTGAGCGGGTTTGCGTCGGGTACTATTGCTGAATTCAATGCTGGAGAGGACGCGGGAAAAATTTTCACATTCTCTCCAACGTTGGAGAGAATGTGAAAATTTTTCCCGCGTCCTCTCCACTTTCCTAGCCATGACGTTTGCCCTGACGCATTCCACTCCCTCCAACAGCCTGCTGGTCGCCATCCGGACGCATTTTGGCCTCACCCAGCTGGAACTGGCGCGCTACCTGGGCATCAGCCCCCAGCAAGTAGCGCACCTGGAGGCCGGCCGCCGCCGCTCCACTCCGGCTGCCACGCTGCGCCTTACCCGCTTGGCCCGGCTGCTGCCCTCGCCCGAGGGCGCTGGTCCCGAAGCGCCGGCCGCCACCTACGCGCCCCCGGCCGCACCCCTGGTGCTGTTCGGCGCCGAACTGCCTCTGCCTGACCTGCTGGCGCCTGCCGTACTACAAAGGCGGCAGCGGCAGCTGGGCCGCCGCCTCGCCCTGCTGCGCCGCGACCTGTACGTGCTGACCAACCGTACCAGCGTGCTGGAGCGGCGCCGCTGGGCCCTGCCGGTGCTGGAAACGGCCCTGCTCCCCCACCCTGCCGACCCCGCCGTCGGCACCCCGGCCGAGCAGGCCCACCTGCGTCGCTGGCTCGCGGAGCTGGCTGGATGCCTCCCTCCACCGCCCGCCCTGCGCCCCGATGCAGCCACGGCCGTGGCCCTGCTGCTGGTGCGCTTGGCCGCCACCGAGGCCGAAGCTGCCACCCTGGCCCAGCTCATAGCCCGCCAGCCTTGAGCCACTGAAAAAGCAGAATCAACCGGCGCAAACCCGCTCAGCCACAGTATCGGTCCGGTCGCCAGCAGACGCCGGGGCTTCGTGGTGAAAAGTCGTTTGGCTTATTGTCCAGGACGGATTGCTTCGTCGTGCCTTCTCGCAATCACAGAACGCCAACTCACCACTTCATCTCTCCGCCGGCAGCTCGATGGTGATGATGGTGCCGCTGCCGATGCGGGAGGCGATGCTGAACTCGCCGCCCAGCAGGTCGATGCGGGTGCGGATGCCGGCCAGGCCGATGCCGCTGAGCGGGATCTTGGCCTGGTCGGGGCTGATGCCGGTGCCGTTGTCTTCCACCGAAATGTGCATCCGCGGGCCCTCATGCACCACGTGAATAAAGGCCTCGCTGGCCTGGGCGTGCTTGATGATGTTGTTGAGCAGCTCCTGCACCACCCGGTAGATGGCAATTTCGAGCAGGCTGGGACGCGGCTTCTCCAGCCCTACGAGGTTGAGCCGGATGCGCAGGTTCTGCTGGGGAATCCGCTTGGCCAGCTCCTCCAGGGCGATGCGCAGGCCGAAGTCTTCCAGGATGCCGGGCGTCAGCTCGAAGGAAATGGTGCGGGTGGCCCGGATGGCGTCATTGAGCAGACTCAGGGCCGTGGCGCGGTATACGGCCACGTTACCGATGCGGTGTTCGAGGTTGAGCTTGGCCGCGTAGAGCAACTGGCCCACGCCGTTGTGCAGGGCCTCGGCAATGCGTCGGCGCTCCTCTTCCTGGGTGGCCAGAATGGCCGACAGCACCTCCTGCTGCTGGCGCAGCTTCAGGCGGGTCGACTCTTCGGCTAGCTGCACCCGCTCGGTCACGTCGCGGATGAGCACCAGCCCGCCGTTCACCGCGTTGTCGGCGCCCAGCAGCGGCACCAGGTGCGATTCGTAGTGGCCCGGCTGCCCGTGAAAAGGCAGGTTGTAGCGCGTCATGCGCTTGCCCTTCAGCACCTGCCGGATGGCCTGGGCCGGAACCTTGCTACGCCACTCGGGAAAGGCCGCGAAAAGGTCCTGGCCCAGCAGGTCGGCTTCCAGGCGGCCGGTGTGGCGCTCCAGCACGCGGTTCCAGGCCAGGAAGCGGCCGTGCTGGTCGAAGGCCATGATGCCGTCCACGCTGTTGTCGAGCAGACTCTCGCTGAACTCCTTCTCGGCGCGCAGGCGCTTCTTTTGCTCCTCCACCTCCGTCACATCAATGGCGAAGAGCGTGGCCTGCCGGCGCTGCTCGTCGAAGAAGCCGTAGGTGTGGAAATAATGCTGGCGGCCGTCGTGCTCGATGGCGTTGTCGAATTCCACCTGCTCACCGGCTAGCAGCCGTTCCACCTGGTCGCGGGCGGCGGCAAAGGTTTCCAGGGCGTTGCCGTCGGCCAGCGCCTCCGTGGTCAGGCCCAGGCTGCTCAGCCCCTGCCCCAGAGCTTCGAGGTAGCGGCCGTCGGGCTGGAGGCGGGCCAGCACCACGGGCATGGTTTCGAGCATGCGCTGCACCAGCAGGTTCTTGTAGCTCAGCTCCTGTTCGGCCTCGTACTGGGCCGTCACGTCGCGGAGCACTCCGGCAAAGGCGTAGCTATGCCCGCGCGCGTCGGTGAGCACCTGGCCGGCCGAGGAGAGGTAGTGTACCGAGCCGTCGGGCCACACCACGCGGTAGTGCAGGGTCAGCTGCCGCCGCGAGGCAATGGCGGCCAGCGTACTAGCTTCGGCCGCGGCCAGGTCGGCGGGGTGAAAGCAGTGCAGCAGGGTTTGCAGCGGCACGCTGGCGCCCGGCACGCAGTGGCCAAAGGCAGCCTGGGCGTGCTCGTCCCACTGCACTACGTCGGTGGCAAAATGCCAGGTGAAGGTACCGGTTCCCGAGGCGGTGAGGGCCAGCTTGCGCTGCTCCTCGCTGGCGCGTAGCCGCTCCGCCACCCGCCGGGTGGTCGTGATATCGCGCCACAGCACGTGAATCAGGGGCACGCCGCCCTCCTCCGCCACGGGCGTCAGCACGGCTTCCACCCAGATTTCCTCCCCCGTGAGCCGGTACATGCAGGCCTCGCAGCGCCGGGAACCCTGCATGAGGGCCGCGGCCAGGGTTTGCTGAAACAAATCGGCGGTGAGCTGCCCATCGGGCTGGCGCTCCGGGGTGAAGGCCGTGGGTAGGTGCCCCACTATTTCGTGCTTGTGCCGGGCCCCCAGCAGGCGCAGGGCGGCGGCGTTGCAGTCTACGTAGTGTGAGCCCTGGAGTAGCACCACCGCGTCGTTGCTGTCTTCAAACAGCCGCCGGAACCGGGCCTCGCTGGCCGCCAGCGCCCGGGTAGCCTGGCGCTGGGCGGTGATATCGATGATGGCCAGCCGGCACTGGCGCGCGCTTCCTACGGCCACGGCCACGGCTTTGAGCTGGGCCCAGAAGGCGGTGCCGTCTTCGCGCAGCATTTCCAGCTCGCAGGTCTGGCGGTGGTCGGCCTGCAGCACCTGCACCAGAAACCCGACGAACTTCTCCTGGTCGGCGCGGGCCACGAACAGCGGGAAGCGGCGGCCCATCAGGCGCTGGCGCACGGTGCCCAGCAGCCGGGCCGCGCTCAGGTTGAGCAGCAGAATCAGGCCGTGAGCGTCGAGGGTGCAGTAGCCGACCGGGGCAAAGTCGTAGAGGTCCACGTACTGGGCGCGCACGGTTTCGGCCTCGGCCTGGGCCAGCAGCAGCTCCTCGTATTGCATCTCCAGCTCAATCTGGTGCACCTGCAGCTCCTGCACCAGCCGCTGCACTTCGGCCGGGCTCTTGTCGGCCACCGACTGCGTAACGAGGTGACGACGCTCCTCGGCGCGCGCGCGCAGCGCGCGCAGCGCCTCATGAGGCGGCAGGGCAGACGAGGCCGAATCTTCAGGGGTGCTCATAAGCATAAAACAGAAAAACGTGGCCACCTGCCTGCCGGAGCCGGGCCCGGCGGCTTATTCGGAGTCAATGGCCTTGATGCCCAGCAGCAGCCGCCCGGTCTGGCTACCCTCGCTGCGGATGCGGCGGCCGTACACCAGTACGCGGCGGCGGCCTAGCTCGGCGAAGTCGGCTTCCAGACTCACGTCGTCAAACTCGCTGGCGTCGCGGCTGAGCAAAGCCAGCACGTAGCGGCGCAGCTCCTCGCTTTTCCAAGCCCCACCCGACAGCTCCCAGAATGCCTGGCCCCGGGCCTGCTCCGGCGCGAGGCCGAAGTAGTCGGCAAAAAAGCGGCTCACGCTGAGTACGCGCAAGTCCTCGTCGAGCACCACCAGCATTTCGCGCACCGTCTCGACGATGCTTTCCGCGAAGTGGCTGCTGGCCTGGAGCTGCTCTTCCAGCCGCTTGAGCCCCGATATCTCGGTGAAGGTGATGACGGCCCCACTGATGTAGTTGTCGAGGGTGCGGTAGGGCAGAATGCGCATCACGTACCACTCGCCAGTAGTGGTCTGGATGTTGGCTTCCAGACTCACGAGGCGGTCCAGGACCTGCTGCACGTCCTGGGCCAGGTTTTCGTGGCGCAGGTTGCTGGCGAAGTGCGTGATGGGCCGGCCCACGTCGGAGGGCAGGAGCTTGATGATGCGCGCCACGGGCGGGGTGAAGCGCTTGATCACCATGTCGTTGTCGAGGAAGATGGTAGCAATTTCGGTGGCGTCGAGCAGGTTCTTCATGTCGTTGGCGGCCTGGCTCAGCTCGTCGGTCTTGCTCAGGTACTGCATGTTGAGCGTCATGAGCTCCTCGTTGAGGCTTTGCATCTCCTCCTTGTTGGTCATGGCCTCCTCGTTGGTGCTCTGCAGCTCCTCGTTGGCGCTTTGCAGCTCCTCGTTGGTGCTTTTGAGCTCTTCCAGGCTGCTTTCCATCTCCTCGATGGTGGTCTGGAGGCGGTGCTTGGTGTACTGCAGCTCCTTGTCGAGGGCGGCCACCACGGTGTCGCGGCTCAGGTCGGAGCCGGCGGCATCCCGGCCCAGGCGCAGCTTGCGGGGCGTAGGCACGTCCTCGAAGCCTACCAGCATCATGCCCGCCAGGCTTTCGGGCTCCTCCAGGTACTTCACCGACAGGCGCAGCAGCTGGTAGCCGGTGTCGGTTTTCACCTTCACGTTCTCCACCGTCACGTCCTGGCGCTGGGTGGTGGCGCGGTGTACGGCCCCGCTGATTTCGAAGTTCAGCTCCTCGCGGGCCATTTCGAAGATGTTCATGGCGCCCAGGCCGGGCGCGGGCTCCAGGTAGCGGCCGGTACGCCCGTGGATATAGAGGATTTCGCCCTTGGCGTTGATGATGACGGCGGGCGGGGTGAAGGCGCGCAGCAGCGCCTTCTGTACCAGCGTGGCAAACGGGCCGTCCTTGCGGAGCGAGGGAGAAATCATACTGCTGGTCGGGCTGGCCGGGGCAGTGGGGTGCCGCGACATCAAAAAGGGGAAATTGATCAGCCGCGTCAAGGACGAGGTGGTTTCGGTGCGCCGGGAAATTTTCCACTTCAGGTCCAACGACGCGAACAGATCCTGGAAGCCGGTCAGGTTTTCCGAAGGGCCCAGAAACAGCACCCCATCGGGGTTGAGGGCGTAGTGAAACACCGGAATCAGGTTTTTCTGCAGCTCCGCCGACAGGTAAATCAGCAGGTTGCGGCAGCACAGCAGGTCGAGCTTGGTGAAGGGCGCGTCCTTGTTGAGATTGTGCAGGGCAAACACCACCACGTCGCGCACTTCCTTGCGGATCTGGTAGCCGCCGTCGGTTTTGATGAAGAAGCGCTTGAGCCGCTCCGCACTCACGTCGGCCGCAATATTGTCCGGGTACAAGCCGGCTCTAGCGAAGTCGATGCCATCGGCGTTGATGTCGGTGGCAAAAATCTGAATTTTGAGGTAGCGCGCGGCGTCCACGCTGTCGAGGCACTCCTGGAGCGTCATGGCCAGCGAGTAGGCCTCCTCGCCGGTGGAGCAGCCCGGCGCCCACACCCGGATGGTGCTGTCGGCGGGCTTGAGGCGCAGTTGGGGCAGCAGGTGCCGCTTGAGCTGGTCGTAGGCTTCCGGGTCGCGGAAAAACTTGGTGACGCCGATAAGCAGCTCCTTGAACAAGGCTTGCACCTCGGGCGGGTTTTCCTGCAGGTAGCGCACGTAGTGCGTAAATTCCTGGATCTGGTGGGAGTTCATGCGCCGCTCAATGCGCCGAAATACGGTGTTGCGCTTGTAGAAGCTGAAGTCGTGGCCGGTCTGGGCCCGGATCAGGATAAAGATCTTCTGCAGGGCGTGGGCCGGCTTGGCCGCCGACTCGGCCGCCTCGCGGAAGGGCCGGCTCATCACCGGCTTGTGCACGTATTCAATGAGCTTGGCCGGCAGCTGCTCGGCGGGCAGCACGTAATCCACGAACTCGGTGGCAATGGCCGAGCGGGGCATGGAGTCGTACTCGGCCGTTTCGGGGGCCTGCACCATTACCATCCCGAAGTTTTCCATCACCATTTTCAGCCCCGTGGTGCCGTCGGAGCCCATGCCCGAGAAGATGATGCATACGGCCCGCTCCCGGGCGTCCTTGGCCAGGCTCTGGTAGAAGAAGTCGATGGGCAGGCGCCGGCCCCGGGCCTCGGTGGGCGCGAAGAGCAGCAGCGTACCGTGCAGAATCGACATTTCCCGGCCCGGCGGAATCACGTAGACTTGGTTGGGGCGCACCTTCAGGCCGTCCTGGGCCTCGGTTACCGGCATCGTGGTGAAGTTCTGCAGAATGTGCGCCAGGTCGGAGGGCACGTCGGGCGTCAGGTGGGAGATGACCACGAAGGCCATGCCGCTGTCGGCGGGCATGTGGCGGAAAAACTGCTCGAAGCCGTCGAGCGAGCCGGCCGAGCCGCCCAGGCTCACGATGGGAAACTTGTCGACGGCGTTTTCCTGGCGGCGCGCCTCCTTCAGCTGCGCCGCCGACACGGCCGCATCCACCGGCTGCTCGTCGGGCGAGGAGATACTGAGGCCGGGCTCGTCGTCCGGGGTGGGGGCATTAAGGGAATCGGTCATGAATCAGGGCAAGGCAAAAAGCCGGGGGGCGGCGGCGGAGCGGGAGCCGGCCGGGTTCGGGGGCGGAGGATAGAAAAGGAAGCGGAGCAGCACCGGCGAAGCAGGCGCCGGCTGGTTCAGAAAGCGGGATTTCCGTAGTCCAAAGCTAACCACATTCCGCCGCCAGAAGCTCCCGGGCCGGCGCTTTTCCCCGAAAATACCTAAGGTCAACTACGGCCGCGCCGCCGGTTTCTGCGTAGCTCTCCGCAGGCTTTACTCCTACTGCTTTTCTCCTACCGCTTTGCGTTCAACCCATAATCAGGCCGTAGACGGTCATCCGCACGTTATCGTCATCGGCACCTCGGCCGGCGGAATGCCGGCGCTGTGCCAGCTCGTGGCCCAGCTGCCCGGCACGCTGCCCGCGGCCGTGCTGGTGGTGCAGCACCTGGCTCCCGATTCGTCGGGGGAGCACCTAGTGGCGCGCTTGGCCCAGCACACGTCTTTGCGCTGCCAGCTGGCCACCGATGGCACGCCCATTGAGTTGGGTCACCTGTACCTGGCCCCACCCGACCGCCATCTGCTGGTGCGCGACGGCCACCTGCTCATTACGAAGGGCCCGCGCGAAAACCACTACCGCCCCGCCGCCGACTCGCTGTTTCGCTCCGCGGCGGTGGCCTACGGCGCCCGCGTCATCGGCGTGGTGCTCACCGGCATGCTCCACGACGGCACCGCCGGGCTGGAGTTTATCAAGCGCTGCGGGGGCCTGGCCCTCGTGCAGGACCCCGCCGACGCCGAGTACCCGAGCATGCCCGAAAGTGCGCTGCGCAACGTGGACGTGGACGACGTGCTGCCGCTGGCCCGCATGGGCGCCCGCCTCGAAGAACTGGTATTTCAGAACGTGAACGAGATTCCGCCCATCCCGGAAGACCTTAAGCTGGAGGCCGCTATTGCGGAAAGAGTCGTGGGAACAGTAGAGCAAGTACAGCAGCTGGGCCAGCAGGTACCCCTCACCTGCCCGGATTGCGGCGGCTCCCTCTGGCAGATTGAGCACGGCCGGGTGCTGCGCTACCGCTGCCACACCGGCCACGCCTTCACCGCCGACTCGCTGCTGAAGGAAACGCAGGAGTCGCTGGAGGAAAGCCTGTGGGTGGCGCTGCGTATGCTGGAAGAGCGCAAAACCCTGCTCACCAACATGGCCGTCCGCGGCGAAGGCGCCCTGTCGGTGCAGCAGCAGGAGCGCATCGAGGAAATCAAGAAGCACATCAACCGCCTGCGGGAGTTTATGCTCAACGGCGCCAGCGGCAAGCGGCCCGAAGCCGCCCCGCCCGCCCCGGAGCGCGGTCCTACCCTCGCCCCCAACGACCCGGACGCTACTAATAGCGGTACTCCGTAGTACTACCGACTGCCGCTTCCCCAAAAAGCCTGGAGCCCCGCGCGCCGGGCTTTTTTGTGCGGGTCCGAGGGGGCGGCTCCAGATTGCTAAATAAGTAGTTAGCTCGGCTAAATCCGTGCAAATACGCTTTTGGCACCGGGGATTTATGCCTAAATTTATATCCTGCTACTTACCTCCCACGCCTCCCTTGCAACTACCTGAATACCATGCTCCCCAACCTTTCCATGCCACCACCAAAACCGTCCTTTCCATGCCCACTTTCCTGCCTCCGACTTCTTCGGCTGCGGCCAACTTCACCCCTTACCTGATTCGGGTCGACCTGGATACCGTGAACTGCCGTGAGCTGGCCCGCAGCCTCACCCACAACCATCCCATCCGCCGCCCCCGCCTGCTCATCGACTGCTACGACCTGCGCGGCCTGCGTACCCACGGCGTGGCCCACTGCGTGTCGCAGCTGCTGACGCTGCACGCGGCGGGGGCCCAGATTCTGCTGCTCAACGTGCCGCCCGTGCTGAGCCGCTGCCTGGACCTGCTGCGCCTCAAAGACCTTTTTCACATCTCCGTTTTGTCTGCTGCCTCTCTGTCTGCCGCCGCCTGACGCCGCTGGCCGCGCCAGCTGGTTGAGAAGCCGGAAGCCGTCGAATTCAGTTTCGGCGGCTTCTTTTTTGTGCGCCGCCCACGCCGTTTGAGGGGCTGGCCGGGCCAGAGGAAAACATCTGCCGGGCTTCGCGGCTTTGTTGCTATTCCTCCTCTCTTTCCCGCATGAAACTTCTCTACAGCTACCTGCGCCACTACTGGGGCCTGCTGGCGCTGGCGTTGCTGCTGGCCGCCATCAACCAGGTTTTCTCCCTGCTCGACCCGTATATTCTGGGCCAGATCATCGACCGCTACGTGTCGCCGACTCTGAAAATCTCCCAACATCCCACCTTCTGGGTGTTCCTGACGGGCGGAGCCGGCTTACTGATTCTCAAAGCGCTGGGCGTAGCCATGGTGTCGCGCATCGCCAAGAACTTTCAGGATTATTACACCAACGTCATCACCCAGCGGCTGGGCGCCGAGCTATACTCCGACGGTCTGCGCCACTCCCTGGAGCTACCCTACCAGGTATTTGAGGATCAACGCTCGGGCGAGACGCTGGGCAAGCTCCAAAAGGTGCGCACCGACGTGGAAAAGCTGATTCAGAGCTTCGTCAACGTGCTGTTCATCTCGTTGGTAGGCATCGTTTTCGTGACGTGGTACGCCATCAGCGTGTACTGGCCCATTGCCCTGGTGTACTTCCTCACCATTCCGCTGCTGGGGTCCCTGAGCTTTTTCCTGAGCAAGCGCATCAAGGTGATTCAGAAGACCATCGTGGCCGAAACCACGGCCCTGGCCGGCTCTACCACCGAAAGCCTGCGCAACATCGAGCTGATCAAAAGCCTCGGCCTGGCCCAGCAGGAAACCCAGCGCCTGAGCGCCACGACCGAGAAAATCCTGAAGCTGGAGTTGAAAAAAGTGCGCTATCTGCGGTCCTTGTCCTTTGTGCAAGGCACGTTTGTCAACCTGATGCGCAACGTGATTCTGCTGATGCTGGTGTTTCTGGTGGTGCAAGGAATTATCCTGCCGGGTAAGTTCATCTCGTTTTTCTTTTACTCCTTCGCGGTCTTTGGGCCGCTGCAGGAAATGGGTGCCATCATCAACATCTACCGCGAAACCGAGGCTTCGCTGGCTAACTACCAGCAGATTCTCGACACGCCCAAGGACGTAAAGCCCGCCCATCCCGAGGTGATTGAGCAAATTCAGACTCTGACCTTCGCCGATGTGCGCTTCAAGCACCTCTCGGCCGCCACGGCCGCCCTCGACGGCATCTCGTTCGAAACTCGCCTCGGCGAAACCATTGCCTTCGTGGGGCCGTCGGGCTCGGGCAAAACCACGCTCGTTAAGCTGCTCGTGGGCCTGTATCCGCCCGCCAGCGGCCGGATTCTCTACAACGGCATTCCCGGCACCGCCCTCGACCTCGACCAGCTGCGCGAGCAAATCGGCTTCGTGACCCAGGACACCCAGCTCTTCGCCGGTACTATCCGCGAAAACCTGCTTTTCGTGGCTCCTAACGCTACCGACGAGGAGTGTCTGCGCGCCCTGCACCAAGCCGCCGCCGATGGCCTGCTGGCCCGCGCCCCGCTCGGCCTCGACACGGTTATCGGCGAAGGCGGCGTGAAGGTATCGGGTGGCGAAAAGCAGCGCCTTAGCATTGCCCGCGCCCTGCTGCGCCGCCCCACCCTGCTCGTTTTCGACGAGGCCACGTCGTCGCTGGATTCGCTCACGGAAGAGGAAATCAGCGGCACGGTGCGGGAGCTGTCGGGCTCGCGCCAGCACATTACTATCCTCATTGCCCACCGCCTGAGCACCATCCTGCACGCCGACAAGATCTTCGTGCTGGAGCGCGGTCATATCGCCGAGCAGGGCCGCCACGAGGAGCTGCTGGCTCAGAAAGGCCTCTACTACGCCATGTGGCGGCAGCAGATCGGGGAGCGGCCCGCCCCAGTTGTGGCCGTGAAGCAGCTGCAGAAAGTATAGGCTGCAGTTTGCATTTTCCCGCTCCGGCGGGGTAGATTCGGAGTAGGTTCGCTGTAGCTTCTCGGAAGTCCTCGGACAGTGGCCCATCGAAATTCTGGCAGAAATTGAATTAAGCCTGGATAGCAACCTGATTTCAACAAGCAAAAGCCCTTTACCGCTGCGGTGGTGAAGGGCTTTTGCGTTGCCGGGGCGGCTCAACGGCGGCAGGCCTTCCGACAACTCAGGAGGTGTTTGTAGTAGTTTTCAGGCCGTTAAACGATGTAGAAACGCATACTTGCGACACGGTAGCCGCGCCCTCGGGGCGGCCATCGTTCAATGGGAAGACGCGAAGCATCTTGCCAGCCGATTGGCAGCCGTCCGATGCAAGGGCTCTACCGCCGCGCCACCCGACCACTTATCTTTCGGGCGGCGCAGCCGCCGAGGCGCAAGCAGGCGCATTTACAGTTGTTCCGACAGATCTTTCGCTACCTCCAGCAGCCGCCCAGTAATACCGCCGGCCTTACCGACCGGGCCGGCGAATTTCAGCGCACTAAAACGGCGCGGGGCGCGTTATTCCGGCAGCCTCTTCTGGCATGATTCCTGACTTTCCCGGTTTTCACCCCAAGGCCTCCTCTATGCCCTTCTACCGCATCTTTCGCCGCTCCGCAGGCTTGTTGCTTGTCGGGTTTCTTTCCACTCTCCACGCAGCCGTCGCCCAAACCAAGAGCCGCGACGTGCTCCGCGAAATCACCGACGTGGTGGGCCTGAAGCCCCGCTTCGAGCTGCGCGCCACCACTGCCGTGCCCAACGCCGCCGCCGTAGTCTACGACGGTCACCGCTACCTGCTCTACAATCCGCAGTTCGTGACCAGCGTGAACCGTGCCGGTCGCACCGACTGGGCTGGTATCAGCATTCTGGCCCACGAAATGGGTCACCACCTCAACGGCCACACCCTGCTGGCTGGCGGCAGCAAGCCCGCCGACGAGTTGGAAGCCGATGAATTCTCGGGCTTTGTGCTGCGTAAGATGGGCGCCAGCCTCGCCGAAGCCCAGGCCGCCATGGCCGTCGTTTCCGACGACGCGCCCTCGCCCACCCACCCCGGCCGCGCCGACCGCCTCACGGCCATCAGCACGGGCTGGCAGCAGTCGAACAGCCAGATTGCGGCCAGTACCCGTACTACTGCTCCTTCCGCCGCGCCGGTGGTGCTGGCCAGCCGGGCGCCCCAGCGCGCAGTATCCGCCGAACCGCTGAACGTGGTGGGCAAAATCACCTTTCGCGCCAACCCCGCCGAGGCTTACTACCTCACCAGCCGCCTGAACGTGATGCGCGTCGATGCCGGCAACGGCACGGCCGAGCTGGTTGGCCGGCTCACCCGCTCCACTAGCACCAGCTTTCCGTACGTGTTGGTCGATGGGCAGGAGCGGCGGCTGTACGTAAGTGCCAGCGGCGGCGTGTTCAATACCCAAGGCCAGCAGGTCGGCCTGCTTTCCGATCCGTCGTAAGCTAGTATCTCACCGTTCGGTAGGCAGATTCATACCAGAGCCCCGGCCTCACTTAGCAGGCTGGGGCTTTTTGTTGGGTGGCCATTAACTCAGCACGAGGCGGGAAAGCAAGCGTTACGGTCGGGCCGCTGCTTAACTTGCCGGCACCAAACCACTCCCTGCTATGCCTGCCTCCTACCCTTTTCTGCTCGTTGATGCCTTCACCCAAACCGCCCTGGGCGGCAACCCCTGCGCCGTCGTGCTCGATGCCGACGATTTGACGCCGGAAACCATGCAGCGGCTGGCGCGGGAGTTCAATCAGTCGGAAACGGCCTTCGTGCGCCGCTCGGCCACGGCCGAGTTCGGGGTGCGCTACTTCACGCCGGCCGAGGAAATTCCGCTGGCCGGCCACCCCACCATTGCTACCGTGGCGGCCCTGCTGCACACCGGCCGCCTGCCGCTTACTGGCCCCGTGACCACCCTGCAGTTGGAGCTGCTCGAAGGCCCGATCCGGATCGACGTGGTGGCGCCGGCCGGCCCCGGGGAGCTGCCGCGGGTGCTGATGACCCAGCGGCGGCCCGGGTTCGGAAAGCTGCACGACGCGGCCGTGGTGCTGCCCCTGTTCGGCCTCACGCCCGCGGATCTGCATCCCGGCGCCGTGGTGCAGACCGTGAGCACCGGTACGCCCCAGCTCATGGTGCTGCTGCGCGACGCGGAGGCCCTGCGCCGCGCCTACCTTCCCGATGCCGCTGCCTTTGCCCGCTACCGCGCCGACAGCGACTTTTTCAGCCCCCACCTGTTTTGTCTGGGCGGGGCCACGGCCACGGGCCAGACGTTTGCCCGTCACTTCGGCACCCCGCCCGACATTGCCGAAGATCCCGTCACTGGCTCCGCTACCGGCGGCATGGCGGCGTATTTGTGGCACTACGGCTATTTGTCCGGCCCGGAGTTCGTGGCCGAGCAGGGCCACTGGCTGGGCCGCCCGGGCACGGTGCAGGTACGCGTCAGCGGGCCGCGCGAGGCCATCGAAGCCGTGCAGATTGGCGGTACGGGCGTAATCGTGGTGGAAGGCACCCTGCGAATCTGACTGGCTGGCGGGTTACTTGCCGCCGGCCTACGGCACCAGCTTCAGCTCATTGGCGACGGGCTGCCCGCTGGCCCAGCCATCCAGATTCTGCCTCGTCACGGCCGCAATGTTCAGCAGCGCATCCCGGGTCAGGAAAGCCTGGTGCCCGGTAACCAGCACGTTCGGATAGGTAAGCAGCCGGGCAAACAACGGGTCGGCGGGCGGCTGGGGGTGGTTTTTAAAGAACAGCCCATTTTCGTGTTCGTACACGTCGAGGCCCAGATAGCCCAAATGGCCGGTATCGAGGGCGGCCAGGGCGGCGGCCGTGTCCAGCTCGGCCCCGCGGCTGGTGTTAATCAGCATCACCCCGGGCTTCATGCGGGCCAGCAGCGGCGCATCTACCAGGTAAGGCGCGTGCGGAGTCATGGGCGCGTGCAGGGTGATGATGTCGGCCTGGGCGCACAGGTCCTCCAGGGTAGTGTAGCTCAGGCCATACCGCTCAGTCAGCGCGGGGTTGGGCAGCGGGTCGTAGCCGAGCAGGCGGCAGCCGAAGCCGTGCAGAATCCCGGCCACGATGCCCCCGATGTGGCCCAGGCCCACGATGCCCACCGTTTTGCCGTGCATGTCGAAGCCGATAAGCCCGTCGAGCCGGAAGTCGTAGGCCCGCAGCTGCTGGTCGGCCTGGCGAATCCGGCGGTTGAGGGCCAGCATCAGCGTCAGGGCGTGCTCAGCAATGGCGTAGGGCGAGTATTCCGGCACGTTGGCCACGCGCATGCCCAGCCGCTGGGCGTGGGCCAGATCTACCTGGTCGTGGCCGGTGGCCCGGATGGTCAGAAACTGCACGCCCTGCGCCCGCAGAATATCGAGAACCGGCGCTGAAGCATCGTCGGTGCTGAACAGGGCCACGGCTTCGGCGCCGTGCGCCAGCGCGGCCGTTTCGACCGAGAGGCTATCGGCCACGAAATGCAGCAGATGCGCCGCGCCGGCTGCTTCGCGTAAATATGCCTGCTCGAAGGGCTTGGCGCTAAAAACCGTGACTTTCATGGGGTCGAAATAAGGTGTGGCCGTCAAGGTACGCCGTGCAGCCTGCCCAAAGCCGCCCGCCAGGTTTCGGGCGGGTATCAAAACCTGGGCGCCTCTTGCCGGCAGCATTGCTGGCAAGGCGCCGGAGCCGCTTTCCAAAGCCGGAAAAAGCGGCTCCAAGGCAACTCCGGCGGCGCGGTGGCTGTTAAGAAAGACTGGTTCAGTCCCCGCTAGCTCTCGGGGTGAGCCGCCTTTTCTTCTACCTTCCCACTCTGCCCGTGCCCGAACTACCCGAAGTCGAAACCTACCGCCGCTTCCTAAACGAAGTCATTCTGCACCAACCCATTACCGCCTTCGAAGTGCGCGACGCGCACGTGCTGGGCACCGACGAGGATACCATTCGCAAAAACCTGGTGGGTCAGCAGGTGACGGCCACCCGCCGCATCGGCAAAAACTGCTTTCTGGAGCTGAGCAACGGCGCGGCCCTGGCTTTGCACTTCGGCATGACCGGCGACGTAGACGCCTACCGCGACGACCACGACGCGCCGCGCTTCACCCGCGTGGCCCTGCACCTCGCCGACGGCCTGCGCGTAGCCTTCATCGACCCGCGCAAGTTTGGCCGCATCCGCTTGGCCGACAGCGTGGCGCAGTACCAGAAAGCCAAGAAGCTTGGCCCCGACGCGCTGGACGTGACGGCCGCGCACTTGCAAACCGTGCTGGGCGCCAAGAAAATGATGATTAAGCCGCTGCTGCTCGACCAGAGCGTGACGGCCGGCCTCGGCAACTGGATTGTGGACGAGGTACTGTTTCAGGCCAGAATAAACCCCGAGCGGCGCGCCAATACGCTGGCGGCAAAGGATTTCAAAGCCTTGCACGCCGCCATTCAGCTGGTGCTCACCACGGCCATCAGCCACGAGGCGACGTACCGCCGCTTCCCGGCCTCCTTCCTGATTCACGCTCGGGAGTGGGATACCTCAGCGACGCCCGGCACCGAGCAGCACCTGTTCTGCCCGAAGCATTCAAAAACCAAGATTGAAAAAAGCTACGTTGGCGGCCGGGCCACCTATTTCTGCCCGCGCTGCCAGCCCGCCCCGGAGACTACGGGTTGATACGGAATCCCTGATCGTCACTCAGACCAATGCCGTGCACTGCTACGCCGTGGCCGAGCTGACTACTACCACGCTCCACCTGCACCACACTGAGGCTTAGGGCGCCACTTTCTCCAACGTGGACTCGCCCTAATTCCCTCCGTTTCCACTGTTCAGCTAGGAACAGCAAGGCCCCGCCACTCTGGTGGAGCCTTGCTGCTTGGATTGAAGCCGGGTAAAAAGCCCGCCGACAGCTCCGAAAGAGTCCGGAAATGCGGGCCGGAAAATGCGCAGTGAGTACCTTGCCGGCCGTATTTCTCTTTTTCGGCCACCCGGCTTTCTTCTTCCCGATTATGTTGAAACAACTTCTACTCCTCACCGGCGGCCTCACCCTGGCCCTCACCACGCAGGCCCAATGGACCACCCAAACGGTGCCGTACGCCGGGCAGGGCCTCACCACCAACTACCTCGACGCCGTGGATGCGCAGGTGTGCTGGGCCGCCGCCGTCGACCAGCAGCTCTTCACCACCCAGCACCAGTACGCCCGCACCACCGACGGCGGCACCACCTGGACTGTCGGCGACATCAGCGGCCTGGGCGCCAACGAGTACGTTTCTGCCATTGCGGGCCTGAGCGCCACCACGGCCGTAGTAGCCACCCGCACCGACGGCGTGAATGGCCGCCTGCTGCGCACCACCGACGGCGGCGCCACCTGGACGGTGTGTACCACCGCTACCCAGCTCAATAGCTCCCGCAGCTACCCGCTGTACCTGCACTTCTTCGACGCGCAGAACGGCCTCTGCATCGGCGACGCCATTACGGAAGGCAATACCAGCACCTTCGAACTGTACCGCACCACCAACGCCGGCCTGACCTGGACGCGCGTACCCACGGCCAACCTGCCGGCGCTACTGTCCTCGGAAGAGCTGCGCGGCTACCCCAACAGCTTCGGCAACAGCTACTGGTTTATCACCGACAAGGGCCGGGTATTCCGCTCCGCCGATGCGGGCCTGACCTGGGCCGTGAGCACGCCCAACCTGGGCAACTTCGTGCAGTCGGTGGCTTTCCGGGATGCTAATAACGGTGTGGCGGTGGCCGTGAGCACCACGTCGACCAACCACCGGCTGGTGAGCTCTGCCGACGGCGGGGCCACCTGGCTACCGGTTACCTACGCCGGCCCGTTGCGCGGCTGGAGCCTGGAGTACGTGCCGGGCACCACCACGCTGCTGGCCGTGGGCATCAACCGCTACGGCGCCAACGGCGACCAGGGCTCGTCCATCAGCCAGAACAACGGCCTGACCTGGCAGGGCCTGGAAAACACCAAGGAGCACATCGTGCTGGACGCCGCAGCAGCTGGTGGCGTCTGGACCGGCGCCTTCAACTCGGACACCGGCGAGGGACTGGGCGTGTACAAGCTCAACCCAACCGTGCTCAGCGCCCGGGCTTCCAGCGCGCTGCAAAGCAGCCTGCGCGTGGCCCCGAACCCCGCCACCGGCGGCCGGTTTAGGGTCTACACCGGCCTGGCCACTGCCACGCCCGTGCAGGTACAGGTGTCCGATGCCCTGGGCCGCCCGGTATTCACCTTCGCCGGCACCGGCACCCAGCTGCCCGTTGATCTGAGCGGGCAGGCGGCCGGCCTCTACGTAGTGCGCCTACAAACTGCCGAGGGCAGCGCCACCCAGAAGCTACTGGTGCGGTAGAATTTCGGCCAGCGGCTACGCAAGTCGACCCGCTTTTGCTAGGGCGGCGCTGTATTTACCCCAACAAGTACAAGGAGCTTCGGCCGGTTGGCTGAAGCTCCTTGTACTTGTTGGGGTTGGCTGGATTAAAAACATTCAGGCAGGGCGGGGCAGCGGCTGGAATCAACTGCCGGTAGTCGTAAATGCCCCGGCTGTTTGTCATGATTGCCCCGCGCTAGTGTGCGCCAGCCGCTTTAATCTTGTGCAACTGTTAACCTCCTGGCAAACCGCATGAGAAAGCTCCGAATCCTGGCCCACATTTCCCTGGACGGCGTGATCCAGCACGAAAACGACGAAAGCTTCGCCTATGGCGACTGGACGGCTTCCTACCGCTCGCCGGCGGGATTGGCGGCCGTCATGGAAGCCCAGGGCAGCACTTTCGACCTGCTGCTGGGCCGCCGCACCTACGATATCTGGGCTGGCTACTGGCCGAAAGCCGGGAATAGCCCGATAGCAAACGGGCTGAATGCGGCAACGAAATACGTCGCAACCCACCGGCCGGACAGCCTCGGGTGGGGCCCGGTCGAGGATTTGGGCGCGGACGTCCTGGCAGGAATTCGCGGCGTCAAGGCTGCGGGCGGCCCGGATATGCTCGTCTGGGGCAGCTCCACGCTGACGTCTATGCTGCTCGCCCAGGGCCTGGCCGACGAGGTGGTGCTGCTGGTTTACCCGGTGCTGCTGGGCCGGGGCAAGCGCTTTTTCTCGGACCAGGTCAACCCGTGCGCACTGGCTTTCGTCAGCTCTCAGGCTACAGCCACGGGCGTGCTCATCAACACGTACCGGCCCGTTGGCCCGCTGACTCTGCCCCCGGCTGGTTATTAAGCAGATGAATGCCAAGCTTGGCAGGTATAAACCCCGCTTGAAAAGCTGGTTCACATGGCCCCTAGTGCTCGTCAGGCACTATTATAACGGGTGGGCGTCGTGGCCGGGCCGCTTGGTGCCGACCACCGTTTCGTGGTGTAGGTAGCCCCAGTCGCACATGGCCTGTACCACGGACAGCAGCGTGCGGCTGTGCGCGGTGCTTTCGTACTCCACCGTCACGGGCCGGGTGGCGCACACGGTGCGTTTGACCAGCTGATTCAATTCCATTTCCTGCAGCTCCCGGGAGAGGATGCGCGGGGAAATACCGATTTCCCGACTCAGCTCCTTGAAGCGGTACTTGCGCTGCAGGAGCACGGCCAAGATGACGAGCTTCCACTTGCCGCTAATCACGTCGAGCGTATCGCGCACGGCCTGGTGCTGGCTTTTGGCGTTTGGTCCGGGGCAGGCGGTCATGGCAATATCCTTTTGGTTACCGGTATCCTTTAGGGTAGTCACAGCAAAGCTACCTGAATGCGCCGGTAGTTTTGCGGCCGTATCCGAAACCGCTTTTCCCATGAAACGAATCCTACTGTATGGCGCTACCGGCCGCACCGGCGGCCTCATTCTCACTTATGCGCTCCGGCAAGGCTACGCCGTAACGGCCCTGGTGCGCAACCCGGACAAGCTGCTAATTAAACACGAGCACCTGACCGTCGTCCGCGGCCAGCCGACGAACCGCGCCGACGTCCGGCAAGCCATGCAGGGCTGCGACGCGGTTGTCAGCGCGCTGAGCGCCCTGAGCGAGGCCGAGATTTTCTCCTTCCGGAAAATAGCCGCGCCCCACACGCTAGAAACCACCATGCGTCACACCATTGCCGGCATGAATGAGTACGGCATTCAGCGCCTGATTACGCTGTCCTCCATCGGAGCCAGTGAGTCGCGCCCCTTCGCGCCGTGGTACATGCGGCTGATGATCCGGCTGACCAACTTCAGCATCGTCTTTGCCGACCACGCCGCGCAGGAAGCCCTGCTCCGGCAGTCCCGGCTGGCCTGGACCATTGCCCGCCCCGTGGCCCTAAACGACAGCGCAGTACCGGGGAATCTGGTCGTCAGCTACGAAACTACCCCCTCGCCTTTCCGAATGAGCCGCCGGCAGCTGGCCAGGTTCATGGTCGACAGTCTGGAGAATACAGCTTTCGTCCACAAGGCGCCCTTGCTATCAGAAAGATAAATAAGGCTGCCGCTGGCCTGTGGTGAGTTGCCTAAATATAAAAAGAGGTCCGACACGCATGCCGGACCTCTTTGAGTTTTGGCAAGGCCATGAGCCAGACTCGCCGCCAGATGCTTCGGCGGGCCGGCGGCCTGCTACCGCGCTGGTGGCTACAGCTGGTTGTTTTTCTGCTCCGCTTTCCGGGTCAGGGTGGTGAGCCAGGAGTCGGTGAGGGCCGATTCGCTGTCGGCCCCGCGGCGCCGCTCGTTGCCGACGATGTCGGTGGGACCGGGTAGGGTGCGGTTGGCCCAGCTGAGCAGGTCGGCGGTGGTGCCGGGCAGCAGGCCGTGGAAGGCGGCGAGCAGCTTGGCGGGAAGGCCCAGAATCACCTCGGCGTCGCCGCGGCGGCAGGCGTTCCAGATTTCGCGCCCGGCCCGGTCGGCATCCATCGAAATGGCGGGCAGGGAGTCGGCGATACTAAACCAGGCGTACTCCTTCTCGTGCTGGCCCTTGAGCGTGGCGTTGCGGGGGCTGCCGGTGCGCATCAGGCCAGGGCACACGGTCGTGACCTGGATACCGTACTGCAGCAGCTCGGCCCGGAAGCCTTCGGAGAGGCCTACCAGCGCGAACTTGCCCGCACTGTAGGGCACCAGGTGCGGCACGGCCACCTTGCCGCCCACCGAGGCTACGTTGACGATGCGCCCCTCACCGCGCCGGCGCATGGAGGGCAGCACGGCCTGCATGGCGTGCAGCGGCGCCCAGAAGTGTACGTCCAACGACTCTTCGTAGTCGCGCACCTCCATGTGGTCGAGGGCCCCGACGCTGATGATGCCGGCGTTGTTGACCAGCACGTCGACGGGGCCGAGCTGCTGCTCGACTTCGGCTACCAGGGTGCGCACTTCGGTGGCGTCGCTCAGGTCGCGCACCAAGGTCAGCACCTCGGCTCCCTGGGCCGAAAGCTCCAGCCGGGCGCGCTCCAGTTCGTCGGCGTCGCGGGCGCAGATAGCCACGCGGGCTCCTTCGGCCACGGCCTGCCGGGCCAGGATCAGGCCCAGCCCGCGGGAGCCGCCGGTGATGAGCACAACGCGGCCATTGAGGTCGTAGGAGCCGCGGCGGTTGGCAAACAGGGTGGCGGCGGCCAGCAGCACGCCCGCGCCCGCGGCAACCAGCCAGTTATTTCGGGTTTCTCGCTTCATATTCTCTATGTAAGGAAACCGGACCGGAAAGGTTACGCCGCCGCCCGCCCGGTTTTTTTCGGGGGCTGAATGAAATGGCCCGGTTTGGTCGTTACCAACGGCGGGATGGGCTTTTTGGCCCATATTTACCTGCCCAAACCACCTTCGCCATCCCGGCCCACCCCCAAGCCGCGCCGGCAGTTTACTCGCTTTGCCTCAGTTTCTTTTGTATGAAGACCACCCTGCTCACCGGCCTTGCCCTGCTGCTGGCCGCCCCCGTCACCCAGGCTCAGACGGCCCCGGTCAAGACGAAAACCAAGACTACTACGCCCGCCGCCACGGTCAAGACCAAGACCAAGGCGCCCGCCGCTCCGGCCGCGCCCAAGCCCGTACCGGTGCCCGACGACGCGAAAGTGGAAGCCAAGGCCACGGCCCTCACCGCCAACATGCGCCAGGCCCTGAACCTGACGCCCGCCCAGGCCGAGAAGGTGCAGCAGCTCAACGTGACGAGCGTGCGCAACGTGGAAACCGCCCGGCTGCAGTACCGCACCGACCTGCGCAAGCTAAACTCCGTCATCGACGACATCGGTCAGTCGCGCCTGGCGGGGCTCAAGGACCTGCTGACGCCCGACCAGTTTGCCCGCTACCAGCGCAAGCGCGAGGAGAAGATGGGCATTCAGGCCGGCGCCGCCAACCAGGGCAACGCCGTCCCCGGCCTGCCCGGAGGTGGGAATGAATAAGCAGTGCAATGGTGAGATGATAAAGCTGTCTGCCATGCTGAGTGAAGCGGAGAATGTGCGTCTCCGCTGTCGGCTGACTTATTTTCAAGTGAGGCTATGAATACTATTGTTCTTAAGAGCTCCAAGCGAATCTCAATAGCAACCCTATCAATAGTGCTGCTCATTTTTCTCGCCTGGTTCTATTCCGCAGGATTTCCCCGTAAGGCCATCATTCCCTTGACCTGGATTATGGCGGGCCTCACGGCTCTTGAATTAGCCCGCTATACAGAGGTTCGTCTCCACGAGAAGCACATCCAAGTAATTAGGCCGTTTGCCTTGTTCTTAAGAAATACCCGAATCAACTTGGCTGAAGTAGACAGCATTGAATTAGCTCCCGTCAAGGGACCCACCTTTGTTTTTCACCAAGCTGACAACAGCCGCAAGAGCATATCATTTTCTCCTTTTAGCAAGCACGAACTTAGCTTGCTCACACAATACTTAGCCGCGCAAAACGTGAAGACAATCAGTTTCTGACGTTTCATCGCCCTAGGCGCCGCCCCTCGCCTGCAACCGGCAAGGGGCGGCGCGCGGTTAGAAAACAGGGCATTATGGCAGAGGCTGGCCCTGCTCTTCGTTTAGTACGGCAGCTGGTTAGTGAGCCTTGGTCGAACGATTCACCACTTCACCATATCATACCCCAGCTTGAGGATGATGCCGCTCACGACGACCAGGAACAGCACCCGCACAAAGCCGGTGCCGCGCGTGAGGGCTACTTTGGCGCCCAGGGCCGAGCCGAGCATGTTGCAGGCGGCCATGGGCAGGGCCACCTGGTAGAGAATCTGGTGAGTGAAGGCGAAGTAGGCCACGCCGGCCACGTTGGTAGCCACGTTGACGAGCTTGGCCGAGGCGGAGGCCGTCAGGAAGTCGTAGCCGAACAGGCCCACGAAGGCGAAGAGCAGGAAGCTGCCGGTGCCGGGCCCGAAAAAACCGTCGTAGAAGCCCAGCACCACCCCGATGGCCACGCCGTAGAGCGGCTCCCGGTTGGCGGGCAGGCGCGGGGCGTGAATGGCCCCGAAATCCTTGCGCCAGAAGGTGTAGATGGCAATGACCACCAGCAGCCCAAGCACCAGGGGCCGCAGCATGGCCGAGGGCAGCAGGCTTATTACCCGCGCGCCCAGAAACGAGAATAGCGCCGCCGTAACGGCCGACGCGCCGACGGCCCGCCACCGGATGGGCACCTTACCCGCGTAGCGCCGCAACGCCGCCGAGGTGCCCGCCAATGACGCTACCTTGCCCGTCCCGAAAATGGTGGGCACCGGTACGCCCTTCATAAGCAGCAGCATGGCCGGCAGCTGAATGAGCCCGCCCCCACCCACAATGGAGTCGACGAAACCAGCCAGAAAGGCGAACAGGCAAAGCAGGGCAAGCGTGGAAAGGAGCATGAAGGCGGCACGGAAAAGGCGGGGCGCGAAGATAAGGCGGGCCGCCAGCAATTCACCGCGGCTGGCCCCCATGCAGGACGTTAGCACGGCCCTCCACCGGTGAAGAGCGGCCGCGAAGGGCTTCGGCATGCCCCCCACCGGTGGCGAAGAGGTGCAAAGGGCTTTGGCATAGCCATCCACTGGTGGCGAAGAGGTGCAAAGAGCTTTGGCACAGTCCGCCACCGGTGGTGAAGAGGTGCGAAGGGCTTTGGCATAGTCCGCCACCGGTGGCGAAGAGGTGCGAAGGGCTTTGGCACCCTTTTCACTGGTGCGGCTGATTTTCCGGGTGCGGCGGGTGGCGGGATGAAATCCGGCGCCGGCCCCAACGTGGGCGCGGAAAGGGACGTACCTTCGCCCGGCCCCACCGCTCCGCGATTTCCGCATGACCCCTGCCCTTACTCTGACGGCCCCCGCGCCCGACGTGCTGCCCCTGCCAACCAAGCTGCTGACTCTGACCGGGGTGCTGCTGGCGCTGTTTCTATGCTCCCTCGACCAGACCATCGTCGCGACGGCGCTGCCCCGCATCGTGGCCGACCTGCACGGCTTCGACCGGCTGACCTGGGTGGCCACGGCCTACCTGGTGGCCAGCACCACGCTGGTGCCGGTATATGGCAAGCTGGCCGACATGTACTCGCGCCGGGCCATCGAAGTCGCGGCCCTGCTGGTGTTTCTGGGCGGCTCGGCCTTGTGCGGGCTGGCCGGCGAGTTTGGCACTTTGCCGCTGCTGGGCGACGGCATGAGCCAGCTAATTATCTTCCGGGCGGTGCAGGGGCTGGGCGGCGCGGGGCTGTTTGCCATGGCCTTCATCATCATTGCCGATTTGTTTTCGCCGGCCGAGCGGGGCCGCTACCAGGGCTTCGTGGGCGCTACGTTCGGGCTGGCCTCGGTGCTGGGCCCCTTCGTGGGCGGCCTGCTCACCGACCATGGCACGGGCCTCGTGCCGGGCATTGCGGGCTGGCGGCTGGTGTTCTACGTGAATCTGCCGCTGGGCATGCTGGCGCTGTGGTTTATCCTGGCGCGCATGCCCCCGCTCCAGCCCCGCTGCGAAAAGCAAGCCCTCGACTACTTCGCCGCCGTGCTGCTGATGCTGGGTTTGGTGCCGCTGGTGCTGGCACTGCAACTGAATAAGGCTCTCTACCCCTGGACCTCGCCCACCACGCTGGGGCTGCTGGCGGCGGCGGCCCTTGCCCTCACGCTGTTCGTGGCCCGCTCCCTGCGCGCCGCCAATCCCATCCTCGACCTGCGCCTGTTTCGCAACCACGTGTTCCGGCCGGCGGTTATTTCGGTGTTCTTGCTGGGCGGCTCGTTTCTGAGCATCGTCATCTTCGAGCCCCTGTTCATGGTCAACGTCATCGGCGTGTCGGCCACCAAGGCGGGCGTGAGCTTGATTCCGCTGTCGTTGGGCGTAGTCACGGGCTCGATGCTGGCGGGCCGGATGGTGGCGCGCTTCGGCTACTACAAGCGCTGGATGCTGGGCGGCGGGCTGGTGCTGCTCGGGGGCCTGCTGCTGCTGGCCACCATGCCGCCCACGGTGGCCTACGCCCAGGTGTTGGCCTACGTGCTGCTCTGCGGCCTGGGGTTGGGCCCCACCATGCCGCTCTACACGCTGGCGGTGCAAAATGCCATTGAGCCGCGCTTCCTGGGTCAGGCCACGGCCGCCTGCCAGTTTTTCCGCCAGATCGGGGGAGCCGTGGCCGCCGCCCTGCTCGGCACCGTGCTTACCATGACCCTGGCCGGAACCCTGCCCGCGGGTACCCCGGCTCCGCTGCCTACCCTGCTGCACGCTGCCGGGCCCGGCGGGGCCGCCGAGCACGGTGCCCTACCCAGCCAGTTACCGGCCCCGACGCCGGAGGTGCGCGCCGCCTTTGCCCGGGCCATTTCGCGCATCTACCTGTGTACCATGTGCCTGGTGGCGGCGGGCTGGGTGGCCTCGCTGTTCGTGCCGGAGCTGCCGTTGCGCCGCTCCAACGCCGGCGCCCCGGCCCGGTAGCGGGTGGGCTTAAGCAAAAAGCGCGGTGAAGTTGTTGTACCCGAACCCGGCGGCCGCAAGGCCGTCGTTTGTCGAACCCGCAACTTCGCCTTTTATGTCTGATACGAAACTGCAGCTCAGCGTCCTCGACCAGTCGCCGATCCGGCAGGGCGGCACGGCCCGGCAGGCGCTGCTCGAAACCCTGGAGCTGGCCCGCCTCACCGACCGGCTCGGCTACACCCGCTTCTGGGTGTCGGAGCACCACAACGCCAGCTCTTTGGCCGGCTCGGCCCCGGAAGTGCTGCTGGGCCGCCTTGGGGCCGAAACCACCCGCATCCGCCTGGGCTCCGGCGGGGTGATGCTACCCCACTACTCGGCCCTGAAGGTCGCCGAAAGCTTCCGCCTGCTCGAAGCCCTTTATCCCGGCCGCATCGACCTGGGAATAGGCCGCGCCCCCGGCACCGACCGCGTGACGGCCCACGCCCTGAACCCCCACAACCAGTTCCGCGACGAGGACTTCGCCGAGCAGCTCATGGACCTGCGCGCCTACCTCCACGACGAGGTAGTGCCCGATACTATTCACGCCCGCGTGAAGGCCGCGCCCTTCATCGACACGGTGCCGGAAGTGTGGCTGCTCAGCTCCAGCGGCCAGAGTGGCCTGTTCGCGGCCGAAATCGGGGCGGCGTTTTCCTTCGCCCACTTCATCAATCCCGTCGGCGGGCCCGACATGGTGCGGCTGTACCGGGAGCGGTTCAAGCCCTCGGCCGAGCTAGCCGCGCCCCGGGCCAACGTGGCCATCTTCACCTTCTGCGCCGACACCGAGGCCAAGGCCCAGGAGCTGGCCGACGCGCTGGCCCTGCAGATGCTCAAGCTCGAACTAAACGACCGGACGCCCATCGGCCCACCCGACGCGGTCCGCGCCTTTCCCCTCGCGCCCGAGCAGCGGGCCCGCCTGGCCTACCACCACCAGCGCATCATCAGCGGCACGCCGGGGCAGGTGAAGGCGAAGTTCGAGCGGCTGGCTGCCGCCTACGGCGTATCGGAAATCGTGGCCGTGACTATTTGCTACGACTTCCAGGACCGCCTGCGTTCCTACGAGCTGCTGGCCGAGGCTTTCGAGCTGCCCGCACTCTTGGAACCGGCGCAGCTGGCCGCCGCGCGGTAGTTCAACGATTTTTCCGATTCCCCCGTCCTGCTTAATCTGGCGTCCGCGAAGCCGAAGCACCTGTGCCGCTTCAGCTTCGCAGATGCCAGATCAAGCAGGACGTTCTTTTTGTCCATTTCTGACGCCCACGCCCGGCTTTGCCCGTACACCCTTGCCTATGACCAATCCGCCCCAGCTTACCCCGCCGCCCGCCAAGCCCGCCCACCCGCTCGTCGCGCTGCTCAGCCGCGCCGGCCTCGACTGGTTTCTGCTGGGCCTGCTCGGCGTGGTAGGGCTGGCGTACTTCTTTCCCGGCGCGGGCAGTAAGGCCAGTCCGGTACCGTGGAAGGCGCTGACTACCGGCGGCGTGATGCTGATTTTCTTTTTCTACGGCCTGCGCCTGAGCACCGAAAAGCTCACGGCCGGCCTGCGCAACTGGCGCCTGCACACGGTGGTTCAGCTCACCACCTTTGTGCTGTTTCCGCTGCTGGCCCTGGCCGCCCGGCCCTTTATGCCGTCGGAGAAGGGCGAGCTGCTGTGGCAGAGCATTTTCTTTCTCTGCACCCTGCCCAGCACGGTTTCAACCTCGGTGGTGATGGTAGGTATTGCCGGCGGCAACCTGCCCGCGGCCATCTTCAACGCCAGCATTTCCAGCCTCATCGGCATCATTCTCACCCCGCTCTGGTGCAGCTTCATCCTGCACACGGGCACCGGCGACGGGCAGCTGTGGAACCTGGCGCTGAGCTTGATCTGGCAGGTGGTGCTGCCAGTAGTGGCCGGCGTGCTGCTCAATAAGCGCTTCGGCCACGTGGCCGAGCGGCACCGCCAGGGCCTGCGCGTCTTCGACCAGCTCACAATTCTGCTCATCGTGTTTACCTCGTTCTGCGAGTCGTTTGCCGAGGGCGTGTTCCGCAGCTACGTTCCTACCGACATCGTGGCGCTGGGCGCGGGCATGGTGGCGCTGTACCTGTTGATTTTCGGCCTGATCTGGGGGCTGAGTCAGCTGCTGGGCTTCACCCGCGAAGACCGGATTGTGGCCCTGTTCTGCGGCTCCAAGAAGTCGTTGGTACATGGCAGCGTGCTGGCCAGCCTGCTATTTCCGGGCGCGGCCCTGGGCGCGCTGCTGCTGCCGCTGATGCTGTACCACGCCCTACAGATTATCATGGCCAGCGTAATGGCCCAGCGCATGGGCCGGCAGGCAGCGGTAGTGTAGATGCTGGCTACAACATTGCACAATGGCAATATTCACCTGACCGGAATCAGGCGGCTTGATAATGTCGAACAGCAGCTAATCCCTGCTGGGGCTTCCAGAGGGGCATTCTGGGCAACAGTTGGCAAAGCGCGGGCGGGTTTGTACTTTTGCCGCTTCCCTCGCTTCTACTTCCCCGCCGGTTTGCTTCATGAAAAAGAGCTTATTCCTCTTCTGCCTTCTGCTTAGCCTCACCGTGGCCGCCCTGGCCACGCCGCCTAATAAAGAGCTGTTTACGGCCGTCATGAAAAACAACGCGCCGCAGGTGGAAACCCTGCTGGCCGCCGGCGCCGACCCGAATGCCGCCATTGAAGTGGTGCCCGGCTTCCCGACTACCTACCTCATCACCGCCGCCAACAACGGCAGCCTCGACGTGGTGAAGGCCCTGGTAAAGCATAAGGCCCAGCTCAACCAGGCCGACGCCTTCAAAGCCACCGCCCTGATGGCCGCCGCCGGCAAGGGCCATAAGGCCGTGGTCGAGTTCCTGCTGGCCAGCGGCGCCGACGCCAAAGCCAAGGACGACGACGGCAAGGACGCCCTGGCGCTGGCCAAGGAAAGCGGCAACGCCGAAGTTGTCAAGCTCATCGAGGCCAAGGTGAAGTAAGCGAGCTTCAAGCCTCCTTCTAACGCGGCCGGACAGCATTGTCCGGCCGCTTTTTTTAGCCCACGTGCTGCACCGGGCCCTGGCCGAAGTGGCGGATGTCGGTGAGGCGGGCGGGGCCGGCGTAGTGCACAAAGCCCGCGCCCAGGTGCTGAATGGCAATGGTCTGCTCGGCGTACAGCGTCACGTTGCCGGCCGAGAGGTTGCGCAGCTTCAAGTGCTGGGCCCGCAGGCCGGCGCCGTCCAGGTCGCCGCTGGCGGCGGTTTTGAGCGTGACCTGGTCGCAATGGCCGCGCAGGGTTACGTTGCCCTCGCAGGCCAGATTCACGGTGAGGGCCGGCGCTTCCACCCACAGGTCCGTGTCGCCCTGGGAGTTGATGCGGACATCGAGCGGGCCGGCGGCAGTGAGCGGGTTCTGGCAGCGCACGGAGCCGTGGCCGGCCAGGTCAAGCTTATCGAGCTGGCGCAGGTGCACGATGATGCGCAGGGCGCTGAACTCCGGGCCGCGGAGCTTGCTCTCGTTGGTCACGTAGAGCGTGCGGCCCGAGTTGACCACGTTGATGTAATCGAGCAGGTTGTCGTCGGCCTCGACAACCACTTTTTCCTCGGTGCTCTGCACCAATTCCACCGCGCCGTGCACGCTCAGGTGCAGGCGGGTATAAGAGCTGACGGCCTGTTCGCGCACGGCTACCGTGCCACTACCCTGGACTTTCATAAGCTGACGCAGTTGTTTGAAGGAAAGCATTGGAGAAAAAGAAAAGCGGATTAATCGGGCAGCGGCGCGCACTCGTGGCCGCTGGCCCGCAATAGGCTGATGATGAAGTGGCAGTCGATGCGGTGGCCGGGCGTGTGCACCCGCAGCACCCGGTCGCAGTCGGTGAGGTCGAAGGTGACGCGCCCGGGCGGCAAAGCGGCCCGCAGCTGCCGGAGCAGCGCGGCGGCGGCCCGGCGGGTGACGGTGGTGCGGAAGATTTCCAGGTCCGGCATGGCAGGCGGCCCGCCGATGGTAGCAAGCGGAGCCGGGGCAAAGATGCGAGACGGCTCTGGCCGGCGGGTTACAGCTGCCGGAGCCAGACGTACAGCAGCCGGAGCCCGCCCGCGCCGGCCGGCAGAAACTCCGGCAGCTGCAAGGGAAGCTTCGGTTTCTGTAAGCCGCCGTGCCCCGTTGTGGCAGACCTTTACGCCGTCCCCAACGCTTCCTCGTATGTCCGCCGAACCCACGCCCGCCGCCCAGGCCGCCCGCCGCCAGATTCAGGAGCTCCTCGACCAGCTAAGCGTCGCCTGGCAGGCCGGCGACGCGGCGCAGTACGCCGCCCACTTTACTGCCGATGCCGATTACGTCGTCTTCGACGGCACCCACCTGCGGGGCCGCGCCGCCATCGCCCAGGCCCACCAGCCCTTGTTCGACGGTATCATGCGCGGCTCCCGGCTCGTGGGCGGCGGCATCACCGACTTTCGCCTGCTAACTCCCACTGTGGCGCTACTGCACACCACCGGCACGGCCCAGCTGCGCTGGCACCGCAAGCCGCCCCGGGGCCGCCAGTCGGTTCAGACGATGGTGGCGGTTCGAGAAGCGGATGGCTGGCAGTTCGCAGCCTTCCAGAACACCCGGATTGCGTCGCCTGGCTTTCTAACCAGGCTCCTGTTGCGGCTGATGAAGTAACTTAGCCTGAAACCCCAGCCGCCATGCCCCTCGAAGTGCGCCACCACGGCGACCAGCGCCTGATTCACCGCAACGACCACGTCGCCACTGACTTTCACAGTTCTGAGCTCGTGGAGGAAGCGCGCGACCTGGACCTGCCCATCGGGAAGGGCCACATGGCGCACTGGTACTTCGACGGCATCCGGATGGGCTACTCGCGCTGGCTGTACCGGCAGCCCTTCGAGGCCGAGTGGAACGCCGAGCTGGACGTGGTGCACCTGCACTTCAACCTGCGCGGCCGAGTCGTGATTGAAAACCGACGGGCCGGCACCGTGCAGCAGATGGGCAGCTACCAGCACAACATGTCCTACGCCCACAGCTTCCAGGGCCTGATGCGGCACGAGGAGCTGGAGTCGGAGATGTTCATTCTGCAGTTTACCAAGCCCGCCTTCCTGGCCCTGGCCCAGCAGGCCAACGAGCCGCTGCGCCGCTTTGCCGAGCAGGTGCTGCTGGGCCGGCAGCTGGTGCTCAGCGAGCATAGTCTGCACCTGAGCTTGGCCCTGCACACGGCCATCCGGGAGGTACTGGACTGCCGGTTTCAGGGCCCGCTCAAGAAGCTGTTCCTCTACTCCAAGGCCCTGGAAATTCTGGTGCTGCAGGCCGAGGCCTTCGAGCGGGCCGCCGGCACCCCGCGCCGCTACGCCCGCACCGACTACGACCAGGAGCGCCTGCTCTTCGCCCGCGACTACCTTATCCAGCACCTGCACCAGCCGCCGTCGTTGCCCGAGCTGGCCCGCCTGGCTGGCCTCAACGAGTTCAAGCTCAAGAAGGGCTTCAAGGAGCAGTTTGGCCAGACCGTGTTCGGCTACCTCGCCGACTTCCGCCTCACCGAGGCTCGCGCCCAGCTCCTCGACGGGGCCAAAACGGCCAGTGAGCTGGCTTTTGAGCTGGGCTATTCGTCGCTGCCGCACTTCAGCACGGCCTTTCGGAAGCGGTTTGGCGTCTCGCCGCGGGAGCTGCGCGGGTAGCAGCCCGGCGCGGCTACGGTCTGGGCTACGGTTAAGCATAGGCAAATTCAAGTAATAACGATGAACTATATATCATCGTTTTGCATTTGGGCGACGTAACCAACCCCACCCCACATGCTTGAGGTACAGCTTGCTAAGGCCGGCTTCTACGAAATAGCCAGCCCCGAGTCGCCGGTGGCCGGGACCACCTTCGTCCGCCCCGGTCACCGCGAATCGGTCCGGGTGTTCCTGCCCCACGGCTCGCCCGAGGTGGAAGTGTACGCCGGCTCGGTGAAAAATGGCCGCCTCGTGTACCAGGGCCCCGCCGAAACCGCTGCCCAGCTAGCCCTGCTGGCCAATCGTGACAACTAACGCCCCGCCTATTCGACGCTACTCCCCTACTCTTTTGCCGCTGGCCGCGCTTACTCAGGCTTTTGACGAACAGACCATAAAAAAAGCCTAGAACCTGGCCGCAAGCCGAACGGTAGCCGCCGGGCTGTCCGGCAGCGGCTTACCGCAGTTTCTCGTTGAAAAACGCCAGGGTAAGAGCCCACGCTTCCTTCGCGGCCTGGGGGTGGTAGCTGGGCCGCTCGTCGCAGTGAAAACCGTGGTCGGCGTAGGAAATAACGGTGTTGACATAGGGTTTGCCGGCCGCGTCCACGGCCTCAATGACCTCGGTCACCTGCGCCTTGCTGATATGCTGATCCAGGCCGCCCCAGAAAAACAGGTGCGGGGCGTGCAGGTTCTGGGCGCGGTCTTTCAGCAGGTGGGTGCCCCCGCCGTAGTAGGACACGGCCGCCGCCAGCGGCAGCACGGCATTGGCCAGAAACGACACCCGTCCGCCCAGGCAGAACCCGATGCTCCCGATTTTATCGGCCACCACACCGGGCTGGGCCTGCAGCCAGGCGTGGGCGGCTTGCAGGTCGGCGGTGAGGCCCTCGGGAGTGATGCCCTGGAAGTGGGGGGCGGCGCTAGGGAAGTCGTTGTAGGGAATTTCCAGGCCCGGCGCGGCGGTGCGGTGAAACAGCTCGGGCGCCACAACGACGTAGCCCGCCAGCGCCAGCCGGTCGGCCACGCTGCGGATGTGGTGGTTGACGCCGAAGGCTTCCTGAAGCAGAATGATGCCGGGGTGGGGCCCCTCGGTAGTCGGCAAAGCGGTGTAGGCCTGCAGCTCGGTATGGTCGGCGACTGGCAGGATAACGGCGTTGGGGTAGCTCATAAGTGGGTTTTGGTTGGGGAAAATGAACTTGCTAAAGCCGACGGCGAGCAGTTTTATTCGGGCCGGGCCGATTACCGACAGCTCCGGGCAGGCCTAAAGCCCGCGGTTTTAAGGAGGCTTCCGCAGAGTGCGGAACGGGGAAGTAGCGCGGCTACAGCTGTAGCAGCCGCACCAGCAGGCCCGTCCAGCCGGTCTGGTGGCTAGCGCCCATGCCACGGCCGTTGTCGCCGTGGAAGTACTCGTGGAAGAGGATATTGTCCCGGAAGTGCGGGTCGGTTTGCAGCAGCTCGTCCTGGCCGAAGGCGGGGCGGCGGCCGGTTTCGTCCTTGAGAATGAGCTTGGTGAGGCGGCCGGCCAGGGCCCGGGCAATTTCGTCCAGGTTGAGCTGCCGGCCCGAGCCGGTGGGGTATTCCACCGTAAACTGCTCGCCGTAGTAGAAGAAAAACCGCTGCAAGGACTCGATGATGAGGTAGTTGATGGGAAACCAGATCGGGCCGCGCCAGTTGGAGTTGCCCCCGAACATGCTCGACTCGGCCTCGCCCGGCACGTACTGCACCGTGAAGTCGGTATCCTCGGTGCTGAACACGTAGGGCTCCGCCAAATGGTAGCGCGACAAAGCCCGGATGCCGAATTCTGACAGAAACTCTTGCTCGTCGAGCATGCGGCTGAGCAGGCTCTTGAGCCGGTCCTTGCGCATCAGGGAGAGCTTGTGGCGGGCGCCCTTGCCGGGCTCCTCCCAACGGCTGACCAGCTTGGCCAGGTGGGGCCGGTTGTCGATTAGCCAGCGGGCCCGGGCCGAAAATTCCGGCATGGCGTCCAGCAGATCTTGCTCGATGACCTCGACGGCAAACAGCGGAATCAGGCCCACGATGGAGCGCACTTTGAGCTTGGTCCGCTCCCCGTCGGGGGTGTGGAGCACGTCGTAGTAGAACTTGTCCTCGGCGTCCCAGAGGTTGAACTCGCCGTCGCCGCCGCGGGTCATGGCGTCGGCGATGTAGAGGAAATGCTCGAAGAACTTGCCGGCCATTTCCTGGTACACGGGGTTGGTTTTGGCCAGCTCCAGGGCCATGCGCATCATGTTCAGGGCAAACATCGCCATCCAGCTCGTGCCGTCGCTCTGCTCGATGAAGCCGCCGGTGGGCAGCGGGGAGCTGCGGTCAAACACGCCGATGTTGTCGAGCCCCAGGAAACCGCCCTCGAAGATGTTCCGCTCACTCTTGTCCTTGCGGTTGACCCACCAAGTGAAGTTTAGCGTCAGCTTGTGGAACACGGCTTCCAGAAAGGCCGCGTCGCCGTGGCCGGCGTTGAGCTTCTTGTCCATCTGGTACACCCGCCAGGTGGCCCAGGCGTGCACCGGCGGATTCACGTCGTTCAGGTTCCACTCGTAGGCCGGCAGCTGCCCGCTGGGGTGCATGTACCAGTCCTTGGTGAGCAGGCGCAGCTGCTGCTTGGCAAACTCGGCGTCGACCATGGCCAGCGGGATGCAGTGGAAGGCCAGGTCCCAGGCCGCGTACCAGGGATATTCCCACTTGTCGGGCATGGAGATGATGTCGGCGTTGTGCAGGTGGCGCCAGGCGCTGTTGCGGCCGCTGCGCCGCTCCTTGGGGGCCTTCTGCACGCCCGGGTCGCCGTCGAGCCACTGGGTCACGTCGTAGTAGTAGAACTGCTTGCTCCAGAGCATGCCTGCGAAGGCCTGGCGCTGCACGTTGCGGGCGTCGGGGTCGGGCAGGCTTTCCTGGATGCAGTCGTAGAACTCGGTGGCTTCCCGCTGCCGGTCGGCGAAAAGCTGGTCGAAGGTGGCGAAGGGCTCGTCGAACTCCATCTGGCTAAGGCGCAGCCGCACAGTCTGGCTTTCGCCGGGGCCGAGCTTGAGCTTGTACTGGGCGGCCACTTTGGTGCCCTGCTGCGTGGCGTTGATGGCCCCGCGCACGCTGTCCACCACGTAGTCGTTGATGCCGTCCTTGAAGTGCATGCCCTTGGCCGGCAGGCCGTAGAGGCGGGCGCCATTAGTGTCGTTTTCGCAGAACAGCAGTCGGGGCGCCTGGTCGCAGTAGAGGTGGTAGCGGCCCAGCGTGGCGTGGTCGGCCTGCACGGCGCCGGGGCGGGTTTCGCGCAGCGTGGGTCGCGCGCCGGCGGGGTCCCAGCTCCAGGTGTTGCGAAACCAGAGCTGGGGCAGCACCTGCAGGCGGGCCGTCCGCGGGCCGCGGTTGTGCACCGTGACTTGGAGCAGGATGTCGTCGGGCCCGGCCTTGGCGTACTCCACAAACACGTCGAAGTAGCGCCGCTCGTCGAAGATGCCGGTGTCGAGCAGCTCATACTCGGGCTCCTGGCGGGTGC
>Ga0247729_10000051_pt1 | contig 57124 bp, 50 predicted proteins | sample UWRJL133311R2_FD_180958 | JGI IMG/M metagenome (GOLD analysis project Ga0247729, IMG submission 180958) | Plant litter microbial communities from Arlington Agricultural Research Station in Wisconsin, United States - UWRJ-L133-311R-2 | ecosystem: Environmental > Terrestrial > Plant litter >... | reverse complement strand
ATTGGACAGAATCATCGGCGCTGCCAGTGCCCAAACCCGCTGATGGGTAGGGCGATGACGCCAGTCGTTGAGCAAGGTGGACATGAAGGCTCCCGGGCAAGGCGGGCATTGTAGGCTTAGATGACCGAGATTTCCCGTTGGAGCAATGGTTCCTGTGGGAGCGGTGCTTGGTCTGGGCGGCATTCCGACGATAGGGACACCACAGATATCAGGTCTATCGCGTCCAGTCTTATCGCGGGCAAGCCTCGCTCCCACAGGTGGCGCGTCCCACAAAATGTATCCGCCATTTCCTACAGCAAGCCCTGAGAACAAAGTCTCAAACTCACGGTCTATTTTCGCGCTCTGACATACCCGGTCACGTAGCTGCTATATAGTCACTCCATCTCACCCGTCGCCAAATGAGTGCCCCATGTTTAACAAAGGATTGTTTCTGGCCTGCGCGCTTGCGCTGTTGAGCGCCTGCGATTCCTCCACTTCCGATAAGCCTGCTCCCGCATCAGCACCGGTTACGCAGCCCGCAGCCATGGAGGCGGCCAAGCCCAAGCCCGCGGTGGACCTTCCCGAGTTGAGCAAACGTTATGCCGGGCGTGACCTGACAGTGGTCGATGTCTCGGAAATTCAGGTCGATGGGGCGAGTACCTTATCGGTGAGCTTCTCGATCCCGCTGGATCCTGAGCAGAAATTCGCGGAAAAACTGCACCTGGTCGACAGCAAGAACGGCAAGGTCGATGGCGCATGGGAGCTCTCGGACAACCTGATGGAGTTGCGCCTGCGTCATCTTGAGCCACAACGCAAACTGGTACTGACCGTCGATGCCGGCCTGCTGGCGGTCAACAAGGCGAAACTGGCGGCCGAGTTCATCAGCCGTCTGGAAACCGCCGACCTTAAAGCCACTGTCGGTTTCGCCAGTCGCGGCAGTCTTCTGCCAACCCGCCTGGCTGAAGGCTTGCCGGTGATCGCGCTGAACGTCGACAAGGTCAACGTCGAGTTCTTCCGGATCAAGACCGACGCCCTGCCTGCGTTTCTCAGCAGCTGGCGGGGGGCTTCGAGTCTTGAATACTACGAGTCCAACGAACTGCTCAGCCGCGCCGAGCTGGTCTACGAAGGCCGCTTCGATCTGAACCCTGCCCGCAACACCCGGGAAACCCTGCTGCTGCCGATTGCCGGGATCAAGGCCCTGCAACAACCGGGCGTTTATCTGGCGGTGATGCGAGCTTCCGGTACTTATTCTTACGCCAACCCGGCGACGATATTCACTTTGAGTGATATCGGTCTGTCGGTGCACCGCTACGCCAACCGCCTGGACGCATTCACCCAGGCGCTGGAGGGCGGCAAAGCCCTCAGCGGTGTCGAGCTGGAGCTGTACGACAACGAAGGCAAAGTGATCGGGCAGGCTAAAACCGACAATGCCGGGCACGCCGAGCTGCCATTGACGGCCAAGGCTGCGGTGGTACTGGCGCACAAGGATGAACAGACCAGCATGCTGCGCCTGGACAGTTCAGCACTGGATCTGGCCGAGTTCGACATCACCGGGCCCAAGGCACATCCGCTGCAATTCTTCATTTTCGGCCCGCGCGACCTGTATCGCCCCGGCGAAACCGTGCTGCTCAATGGCTTGTTGCGTGACAACGATGGCAAAGACGTAAAACCACAACCGATCACCGTTGAGGTGCGTCGTCCGGACGAGCAGGTCAGCCGCAAGTTTGTCTGGGAGGCGGACACCTCCGGCCTCTATCAATATCAGTTGCAACTGGCCGAAGAAGCGCCCACCGGCCGCTGGCAATTGGTCTTCGACCTGGGCGACGGTAAGCCTCAACTCTACGAGTTTCAGGTCGAGGATTTCCTGCCCGAGCGCCTGGCGCTGGAAGTCAAAGGCAGTGACACACCGATTGCACCTGCAGATAACGCGGTGTTCGAAATCTCCGGTCGTTACCTCTATGGCGCACCGGCGTCGGGTAACAGCCTGCTGAATCTGCTTTATGTGCGGCCGCTGCGTGAAGCAGTACCGGGGCTGCCGGGCTATCAGTTCGGTTCGATCACCGAGCAGGAGCTCAAGCAGGACCTGGAATACGACGCCAGCACCCTGGACGAAAAAGGCCAGCTGAGTCTGGATCTGGAAAGCCAGTGGTCGAAAGTAAAATCCCCCGTGCAGCTGATTCTGCAAGCCAGCCTGCAAGAGTCCGGCGGTCGTGCGATCACCCGGCGTGTGGTGCAGCCGGTCTGGCCTGCCGCACAGATGCCGGGCCTGCGCCCGTTGTTTGGCAGCAAACAGAACACTGGCGATGAGTACGACGATGAAGCTGACGGCATGCCGCAGACAGATGGCGACGGCCCGGTGGAGTTCGAAGTGCTGGTTGCCGATTACGCCGGTAACAAGCTGGCCGCCGACAACCTCAAGGTGCGGCTGGTGCGCGAGCGTCGCGACTACTACTGGAACTACTCGGACAGCGATGGCTGGAGCTATCACTTCAACGAAAAATTCCTCAACCTCGATGAGTCGACCATCAACGTCAAACAGGGGGCGACCGCCAAGGTCAGCTTTCCGGTGGAGTGGGGCCCATACCGCGTCGAAGTCGAGGATCCGAAAACCGGTCTGATCAGCAGCATGCGTTTCTGGGCCGGCTATCGCTGGCAGGACAATGCTGACGGCGGCGCGGTGCGGCCGGATCAGGTCAAATTGGCGCTGGATAAACCTGGCTACAACGACGGTGATACGGCGAAAGTGACGGTGACACCGCCTTCTGCCGGCAAGGGTTATCTGCTGGTCGAGTCCAGTGAAGGCCCGCTGTGGTGGCAGGAAATCGACGTGCCTGCCGAGGGCAAAACCTTTGATGTACCGCTGGATAAAAACTGGGCGCGTCATGATTTGTACATCAGCGCGCTGGTGATTCGTCCCGGCGAGCGCAAGGCCAATGTCACGCCGAAACGTGCCGTGGGCGTGCTGCATCTGCCACTGGATCGTTCGCCACGCAAACTGGCGCTGACCGTAACTGCACCGGAGAAGATGCGTCCCAAGCAGCCATTGACGCTCAAGGTCGCCGCGAAAAACGCCGACGGCAGTGTGCCTAAAGAAGTGCATGTGCTGGTGTCGGCAGTGGACGTGGGCATTCTCAATATCACCCGCTACGCCACGCCGGACCCGTTCGCCAGCCTGTTCGGGCGCAAGGAATATGGCGCCGACCAACTGGACGTCTACGGGCAACTCATCGAAGCCGGCCGTAATCGTCTGGCAACCCTGGCTTTCGGTGGTGACGCTCTAGCCAAGGGCGGCAAGCGGCCTGACACCTCGGTGACCATCGTCGCCCTGCAAAGCGCGCCGGTGACCCTCAACGAGCAGGGCGAAGGCGAAGTCAGTGTCGATATCCCGGACTTCAACGGCGAGCTGCGCATCATGGCTCAGGCCTGGACCGGCGAGCGCTACGGCATGGCTGAAGCCAAAACCGTGGTCGCTGCGCCGATCATTGCCGAACTGTCCGCGCCGCGCTTCCTGGCCGGTGGCGACCAGACCACTGTGGCACTGGACCTGTCGAACCTGTCCGGCGCGGCTCAGAAACTGACTGTTCAGGCCAGTGCTGACGGCCAGTTGAACATGGCCAACGGCGAGCTGAACCAGACCGTACAACTGGCTCAGGGCCAACGCACCACGTTGCGCATTCCGGTGCGGGCGCTGGGCGGTCTGGGGCAGGGCAAGTTCAAGGTCGTGGTGCAGGGGCTGGTGTTGCCGGGCGAAAGTCTGCCGCCGTTCTCGCGTGAATGGACCATCGGGGTGCGTCCGGCTTATCCGGCGATTCTCAAGCACTATCGTGCGGCTCTCAATGACCAGCTGTGGAGCCTTCCGGAAGGGGCACTCGATGTGTTCGAACCTGCGGGGCGCGAGGCCATGCTGTCGGTGTCGAGCCGACCGCCGCTGAACCTCGGCGAGCAGATCCGCGCACTGGAAGCCTACCCTTACGGCTGTCTGGAACAGACCGCCAGCGGTCTCTATCCGTCACTCTACGCTGACGCGACGACCCTCAAACGACTGGGCATCAAGGGCGAAACCGATGCCGTGCGCAAGCGCAAGGTTGAACTGGGTATCGAACGCCTGTTGGGCATGCAACGTCACAACGGCAGCTTCGGCCTGTGGAATGCCGATGGCGAAGAAGAGTGCTGGCTGACCGCCTACGTTACTGACTTCCTGTTGCGCGCTCGGGACCAAGGCTTTGCCGTACCACCGGATGCCCTGAAGAAAGCCAACGAGCGTCTGCTGCGATACCTGCAAGAGCGCAATCTGGTGGAAGTCAGCTACAGCCAGAACGCCGAGCACACCCGCTTTGCGGTCCAGGCTTACGCCGGGTTGGTACTGTCTCGCAGTCAACAAGCGCCACTGGGTGCGTTGCGCAGCCTGTTTGATCGTCGTACCGATGCCCGTTCGGGCCTGCCATTGGTGCAGCTGTCAGTTGCACTGGAAAAAATGGGCGACAAACCCCGCGCCGATCAGGCCATGCAGGCCGGATTGGCAGCCAGTCGCAAAGGCAATGAATGGCTGGCCGATTACGGCAGTCCGTTGCGCGACCAGGCGTTGATCCTGTCACTCCTGGAAGAAAACAACCTGGCGGCGGACAAACGCGACCAACGCCTGTTTGCCCTGGCGGATGAAGTGGCAGCCAGTCGTTATCTGTCCACTCAGGAGCGTAATGCGCTGTTCCTGGCAGGCCGTGGCTTGCTGGGTAAACCTGAAAACAAATGGGCGGCGACCCTCAATGCCGGTTCGCAAAGTCGTGACATCAGCAATGAACAGCCGGGCCTCAAACTCGACGGCCCGCTGCTGGCTTCGCCCTTGACCGTGCAGAGCCAGGGTGGCGAGACCTTGTATCAGCAACTGACGATCTCGGGTTATCCGACCCAGCCGCCAGCCGCCGGGGGTGAAAACCTGAGCATCCGTCGCGAGTACCTGAGCCTGGATGGCGAGCCGGCACAGATCGGTGCGCTGAAAAGCGGGCAGTTGTTGCTGGTCCATATTGAAGTCAAAGCCCAGCAGCGGGTGCCGGATGCTTTGGTGGTGGATCTGTTGCCAGCCGGTCTGGAGCTGGAAAACCAAAACCTGGCTCAGAGCGCTGCGAGCCTGCAAGACGCCAGTGATTCAGTCAAAGAGTGGCGGGTTTCCATGGAGAACGCCGGGATCAAGCATCAGGAGTATCGCGGTGATCGCTACGTGGCAGCGCTGGATCTGAATGGCTACAACACAGTCCACTTGCTGTACCTGGCCCGCGCCGTGACGCCCGGTATCTATCGTGTACCGCCGCCGCAAGTGGAGTCGATGTATCGGCCGAACTGGCAGGCGCTGGGTGAAGCGGCTGCGCAGATGGTGGTGAAGGGTAAGTAAGACTCAAATCCCGTAGTAGCGCGCTTGCCCGCGATGGCGTCAGATCAATCGATTGATTTGTGGTCTGACCCACCGCCATCGCGGGCAAGCGCGCTCCTACCGATGGTGGCGTCTAGTGAATAATCCAGCTGAGCAACCACAAGCCCAGTATCAGCCAGATGATGCCCATGATGATCGAGGCACGCATGAAGGCGCGGATGGCTGAGTACAAAAACAGCAGGCCGACGATCAGCGCTGCGATGCTGATCAGCGAGGTGTCCATGCCCAGCGTGCGCGACAGACCCTCGACGAAATTCCCGCCGGCATGCGCGAAGATATTGAACAACCAATCCAGGCTGTCGACGATGAACCGAATCACCGCGCCCAGCGCCTGGCCCAACCATTCAAAAAAGCTTTCTACCTGCATATGTGCGTCCTGATCAGGGTCATGAAAAAAGGCAACTGTTCGCTTTGGCTATCGGTTCGTGCGGCGAGTTCCGTGGAGTGTAAAGGCGTTTTGCCTTGAGACCGGGAATATTGTCACGAATCTACAAGCGTATAACTGCTGCCAACGAACCTGTGGGAGCCGAGCTTGCTCGCGAAGGCGGTGACTCGGCTGCGGAAATTCCTTTGAATGTACCGGCCCCTTCGCGAGCAAGCTCGCTCCCACAGAAGCTTTACCGCATTGGCCGCTGGTTTGCCGCAGCGTTGTTATCGCTCATTACCCTGCTCTGGCTCGCCGACCGCCTCTGGCCGCTGCCATTACCCAAAGACGATCTCGCCCGGGTGGTGCTGGCCGAGGATGGCACGCCGTTGTGGCGGTTTGCCGATGCCAATGGCGTGTGGCGCTATCCGGTGTCCAGCGCGCAGGTCTCGCCGTATTACATTGAGGCGCTGCTGACCTACGAAGACCGCTGGTTTTATAGCCATCCCGGCGTAAACCCTCTGTCGCTGGTACGCGCGAGCTGGCAAAACCTCAGCGGAGCGCGAGTGGTCTCCGGGGGCAGTACCTTGTCGATGCAAGTCGCGCGGCTGCTTGATCCGCATTCGCGAACGTTGCCCGGCAAAGTCCGACAGCTGTGGCGGACCATGCAGCTGGAATGGCATCTGTCCAAAGATGAAATTCTCGCCATTTACCTTAACCGCGCGCCCTTTGGCGGAACATTGCAGGGCGTGGCAGCGGCGAGTTGGGCGTACCTGGGCAAGTCACCTCAGCAATTGACCCGTGCCGAAGCTGCGCTGCTGGCCGTCTTGCCGCAGGCGCCGAGCCGCTTGCGTCCTGATCGTCATCCGCAACGTGCACAAGCGGCCCGAGACAAGGTGCTCAGACGTCTGGCCGAGTTTCAGGTCTGGCCGCAAATCGCTGTCAACGAGGCACTGGAAGAACCCCTTTTGCTGGCGCCGCGTCAGGAACCCAGCCTTGCGCCGTTGCTGGCTCGTCGCCTGAATCGGCCCGACAGCCCACCGTTGATTCGCACTACGCTGGATGCCGGTTTGCAGCGGCGCCTTGAAGACTTGCTGCTGGGTTGGCGGGCACGCCTGCCGGAGCGTACTTCGGCCGCAATTCTGGTGGTCGAGGCGCAGAACATGGCGGTGCGCGCTTATGTCGGGTCGGTTGATATCAATGACGCCAAGCGTTTCGGCCACGTGGATATGATCAGCGCGCTGCGCTCACCGGGCTCGACCCTCAAACCGTTTCTTTATGGGTTGTCGATGGATGCCGGGCTGATCCATTCCGAGTCACTGATGCAGGATGTGCCCCGTCGTTATGGCGACTATCGGCCGGGCAATTTTGCCGCAGGTTTCAGCGGTGCAGTGGCGGCCAGTTCAGCGTTGTCGATGTCCCTCAATCTGCCTGCCGTACAACTGCTGGAAGCCTATGGGCCGAAACGCTTTGCCGCCGAACTGCGCAATGGCGGTGTGCCGCTGACATTGCCGCCGTTGGCCGAACCCAATCTGGCAATGATTCTGGGCGGCGTCGGCAGTCGCCTGGATGAACTGGTGGGCGGTTACAGCGCCTTTGCCCGTGGCGGCCGCAGTGCCGACATTCGCTTGCAACCGGATGCCCCGCTGCGTGACCGGCAGATGATGTCACCCGGCGCGGCGTGGATCATTCGCAAGATCCTCAGCGGCCAGTCCCGGCCCGATCTCGACCCCCACGCCGAGCTGGTGCAGCGCCCGCAACTGGCCTGGAAAACCGGTACCAGCTATGGGTTTCGCGACGCCTGGGCGATAGGTGTCGGGCCGCGCTTTCTGGTGGGCGTATGGATCGGTCGCCCGGATGGCACGCCGGTGCCGGGCCAGTTCGGGCTTGCGTCGGCCGCGCCGCTGATGCTGCAGGTTCACGATGTGTTGGCCAACCGAGACAGCCAGCGGGGCATTGCCGCGCCGATTCAGCCGGTGCCGGGCAACGTGGGCGTCGCAGCGATTTGTTGGCCGCTGGGCCAGCCCATGAGCAAGAGCGATCCCAACTGCCGTCGGCAACGGTTTGCGTGGACGCTGGACGGCACCACGCCGCCGACTTTGCAGGCCCTGGATCAGCCGTTGGGCTTGGGGTTGCTGGAGAAAATCTGGGTCAATGAAAAAGGTCTGCGGGTGGCCTCCAATTGCCCTGGTGCGCAGGCTCGGGACATCGCCTTGTGGCCCGCGCCATTGGAGCCCTGGCTGTTGCGTAGCGAACGCCGGGAAGCGCGCTTGCCGCCGATTGATCCTGATTGCCCGCCGCAAGGCTTGAGTCTTGCTACGCCCTTATCGATTGTTGGCGTGCGCGAAGGCGATCACCTGCGCCTGCCCACGGGCAGCCGTCAGGCGCTGCGCCTGAAGCTATCGGCGCTGGGTGGCTCGGGTCGGCGTTGGTGGTTCATTGATGGTGTGCCCATGGCCGACACCCAGAGTCAGGACACCTTCAACCCGACTTTGAGCCGATTGGGTCGCGTTGAACTCAGCGTCCTCGACGAAAGCGGCCAGACCGCGCGGGTGGTTTTTGAGGTGGTGGATTAATACATCCGATATCTGTAGGAGCGCGCTTGCCCGCGATAGCGTCCGTCCAGTTGATAGATATGTCGCTTGTAGGCCCCATCGCGGGCAAGCGCGCTCCTACAGAGATAGTGTTAATTCAGATGGTTTTGTGGATTTTGATGCGTCGTATCTTGTGACTATATAACTTTGGTGTAATAAACCAATAAAGCGAATCTTTATCAGTTAACCTATTGATTTTAATAATATTAGTTTAAAGCTAATTTACCTCTATCCATCCGGTTAATACCAAGTTGTAAGTTGATCGAGTGGCCAACAAGGATTGTTATTGAGCCATGGACAGGGTTGTCCCCCGGCAACAACGGGGAGCCTGAAAAACAACAGATGGTGGATGGATTCGCTCATGAAAACTCAAACTCAGTCGTTGTTGAGAGCTGGTGCTGTGTTGACCCTTATTCTCGCTGTCGGATTAAGCGGTTGCAGCAGTGGCGGTGGTGGCTCCAAGAGTCATGTAGACAGCTCATCAGCAACCGCTGGGACTGACGGAACGGGCGCTACCGGTTCTGCCGATGGCAGCGGCGCTGGCGGCAGTACCGGCGCAGGAACGGGTGGCAGCACCGGTGGCGGCACGGGGGATGGAACTGGCGGCACCATAGGCGGCGGCGATGGCACTGCGGGTACCGGCGGTGGCACAGGCGGTGGAACAGGCGGCGGAACTGGTGGCGGAACAGGCGGAGGCACCGGTGGCGGAACCGGTGGCGGAACCGGTGGCGGTACTGGCGGCGGCGGTGGAGGTGGCACCGATCCGGATACCGGAGGTGGTTTCACAGTGACTTCATTCAATGAAACCGCAAGCGCCGCTGGCGATATGTTGAGCCAGCTGGGTGACGCCGTAATAGGTGTCGGTGACGTGGTGGCGATGATCCCGATTGCAGGCAATGCCGATCTCACCGAAGGCGCTGGCGGGCTGATTTCATCCCTGGGCGTCGCAACCAACAGCGTCGGCAGCGGCGTGACCACGGGCCTCGGTACGCTCGGCAGCGATAGCAATGCGCTGGGTGTCACGCTTTCGAGTGTCGGCGAAGCGACTGGCGATCTGGGTACCGGCGTTTCGTCTCTCGGACGTGGCGTGTCGCGATTTGCTGCCTCTTCACAGATCGAGCAGGTGCCTTTGGTGGGTACAGTTGTCGGTGGTGCGGGTGGCTTGGTCGATGGCGTAGGTCAGAAGGTGACCATGCTCGGCGATACTCTGAGTGCCGCGACTACAAACGGGCCGCTGGGCACGCTGACTCAATCGGTGGGCGACAGACTGGTCCCGGTGGTGGCGATGCTTGAGTCCACTACCAATAAAGTCGGCACCGCTACCGGGCTGGGCGCACCCGTAGATGGCCTGCTGCAAAACGTTCAAGGCGCGCTGAACAATGTGGGCGGCAAACTGGCCGGTGCCGCAGGCAGCAACCCACTCGCCGGTGGCCTGGGCGGTACGGTTGGCGGGCTGGGTAATGTGGCCGGCGCGGCGGGTGGTTTCCTGGCTGGCGCTCCCGTCAGCGGCGGAGGTTCGGGTTCAGTGGGCGGTGGTGTCGGCGGTGGCGTGAGCCTGCCTGGCGTCGGTGGCGCAGGCCTGGTGGAGAGTGTTGGCGGGGTGGTGGCCGGTGTCGGCAACGGCCTGAATCTGGGCAGCAGCAATGGTCTGCTCAGCGCAACAGGTGTAAGCGGCGGTGCAGTGGGGGCTACTGTCGCTTCACTGGGTACGGTGCTTGGCGGCAGTGGTGTAGCCAACAACGCCGTCGCAGCTCCAGTAGCAGCGGTGACCAGCAATATCAGTGCGGCAGTCACCCCGGTGGTATCGGGCGTGGCCAGCATCACGCAACAGGTCGGCGGCGCTACCGGGCTCGGTGCCCCGGTCAACGGCCTGGTGGCTCAGGTAGGCAGTGCAGTCAGCGGTCTGGGCAATAACGTGGCAGCGGTTAGCAACAATCCTGTTGGTACTGCGCTTGGCACAACCGTCAACAGTCTGGGAGCAACCGTGACGCAAGTCGGCGGCCTGGTTGACGGCGGGGCAACCGGCACAGGCGCAACAACAGGAGCAGTGGGTGGTTTGCTCGGTGGTGTGACAGGCGCATTAGGCGGAAGTCTGGGTGGTGGTTTGCTGAATTCCCGGAAGTAAGCAGTGCACGGGTAGCGACTTTTCAAACAGCGCCTACGCTTGTTTCAGACAGGGGAATCAACATGATCCCCTGTCTTTTTTATAGGCGTATACCGCTGCTGTTCTGGCCATGGAGTGTCCTTATGCGTGCCTGTTTCCCCGCCGTAGTGCTGGGTGTGTCCATGACGTCCTGTCTGGTTCATGCCGAGACTTTCCCCGCCTTTCTCAATAGCAATGATGCCCAGCGCAATCTGCCGGTTCCCAACCTTCCCGCGGATGCCTATCGTCCGGTGACCCCTTCAGTACAGCTGCCCGCACCCGGATCGCCTGACGCTACGCCACTGATGATGAATACCAGGGTGGCGGTGCGCAAAATCCGCATTGAAGGTGGCAGTGTTTATCCACTTGAAGAACTCGGCGCAGCCTATCAACCGCTGCTGGACCGTGAAGTCACACTGGCCGAACTGATAGAGGCCACGCGGGGCATCACCCAGCGCTATCAGGCCGACGGCTATCTGTTGTCTTACGCTTTTTTGCCGCCTCAAAACTTCGATCAAGGTGTGGTGCGGGTGGTATTGGTCGAAGGCTATATCCGCGACTATCAGCTGGAAGGTGATGTGGGTCGGGTCTCGGCTTATCTGCAAAAGCTGGTGGACAAAATTCGTCAGGAGCGGCCGCTGACCCGCAAGACGTTCGAGCGCTATACCGCGCTGATGAGCCGCGTCCCCGGCTTGACCTTGCAGGCCAAGGCGCCGCCACCAGGCACCACTGACGGCGCGACCACGCTGATCGCCTCGGCCACGCGCAAGCCATTCACCAGTAGCCTGAGCCTTACCCAAGACAATCGCGACGGCACCCAGGCGTTGCTCGGCCTCAGCAGCAATGCCCAGACTGCCATGGCTGAGCAATTGACCTTGAGTGGCCTGTTCCCTCCTGGCGATGACAAAGAACATTACTACCGTCTGGATTACAGCCAGTACCTGAACGCCGAAGGCACACAGTTGAATGTCTGGGGGGCACGCTATCGCAGTGATCCGAGCACCCGGATCAACCTGGAGAATGGCATCCAGCTCAAGCAGCATCGGGAAAATGATCGCCTGTCCGTAGGCTTCAGCCATCCGTTGATTGCTGCTCAGGACGAGTGGCTCAGCGCGGGGGCGCGACTGTATGCGGTCAATGACAAGACCCGTTTTCAGGTGGTCGGTTTTCCCCTCAGCATCGAAAACCAGACGGATATTCGCGCCCTGGCTTTTGAGGGCGACTGGCGCAAATCCACGGCGACGCAGTTGCGTATCCTCAGTGCCGGTGTGTATCAGGGGATCGATGGCCTGGGAGCGAAAACCGACGATGAGCTGTATGACCTGGATTTCTTCCGGGCGCGTCTCTCCGGGGTGCAGAGCGACAAGTTCTTCGAGCGCTGGCAGGGTGTGTTATCCGCGGCGCTGTACTGGAGCGATGACAGTTTGCCCGACAGTGAACGAGCACAGTTTGGCGGGCAGAATTTCGCCCGTGGCTACCCGACCGATCAGGCGTCGGGCGATAAGGGCTGGGGCGTGGCGTATGAGGTCAACTACAGCTTCAACCGCGACGGTACCTGGGTGAAAGTGCTGCAACCCTACGTGGTGCTGGATGCGGCACGGACCTGGTTCAATGAGTTGCCGGTCGAGGATTCAAAGCTGTCGTCTTTAGCCACCGGACTGCGGTTCGGCGATGCCCGCTATTACAACATCGCCCTGGAAGCCGCCAAACCTATGTCCGACAAAGGCCTGGACAGCCTCAACCGCAAGCCGCGGTATACGCTGAGTTTTAGTTATCAGTTGTGAGCAAACAGCGCAGAACCTGAGGATGACAAAGATCATTGTAGGAGCGCGCTTGCCCGCGATTGCGTCAGATCAGACGATAATTTTTCGACTGAACATCCGCAATCGCGGGCAAGCGCGCTCCTACGGGGATCAGATTAGCAAGGGGGATTTACCGTCCGGTCAAATAAACCAACGGCATCGGGAAGAGGCTATTGAGGGTTTCCAGCAGGCGCACGTGATAGATCGGTTTACGAAACAGATCCAGTACTTGCAGGCGTAATAGATCGGTGACGTCATCCATGTCTGCATGGCCTGAAGTAACGATCACCGGAAGTTGCTCCCGCGAAGTATGCTCGCGCAGCCGTTTGATAAGAGATAACCCACTTTGTTCCGGCATGCGCAGGTCGGTAATCACCAGCGCAATGTCCGGATACTGGGTCAATAACTCCAGCGCCCGTTGGACCGAGGGCGCCGTAAAACAACTAAAGCCTTCGCCTTCCAGTAATTCCGCCAGCTCTTCGTTGGCGTCATCATCGTCATCCACTAACAACAGTTGCTGGCGGGTAGGGCTGGCCATCAGAGGCATCCGTGTAGTTGTCGCAAGGTCCGTATAAAGAGAGTGAATTCAAGCTTCAGGTGGGCTTGGTTCCATCAAGCTTTTCTGTGATCAGGTCGAATTTGGCCTTCACAGCATCACCGATCGGCTCGATGAAGGCGGCCGCCACGATTGCAACCATGGCCGCAATAATCACGTACTCAATCGCCGAAGCACCGTCTTTATTTTTAATCAGGCGCTTGGCGCCCGCATTGATTTTGGTGAGGAACATCTGACTTCTCCTGGCGCCTTGTGACGCGGGTAATGCAGGTCGTGCATAAACAATCCATCGCCCTGACAGCATTGCGCCACTCACCAAAACCCACAACAGTATCTAAGTATTAACCGCAAAGTTATATATCGCTGTTTCCACTTCGGCCGACACAATCCCTGCATGAAATTGTCGTAGGACGATGGCGCTTTTCAAGAGCTACGCTACCTTCAATAACGTGTCGATAGATGTTCATAACTACCTGATTGCGAAGTTTTCTTTGGGCTTGGAGTTGTAGCGCAATGGTGAAGTGGGGGCGTTTATGAGCAGTCGTCTAACCATGGTTCTGGCGGTGTTTTTTTTACTTGGCGCGGTGGTTGCGGGCTACTGGGGTTTGGCTGTCACTCGGCAGCCAGCACCTGCGCCTGCAGCAGTGCCAGCGCCTATTTCACAAGCGCCAATTGCGCCAGCCGTAACACCGCCGCCAGCTGAAGATCCTCTGCGCAAACCGGTGGTGATCGTCCTGCACGACATACCGCCCTATGTGGCGCTCAAGGCCGAGGATCTGGTAGTCGAACGCCTCAAAGTTGCTCCGGCGGGCAGCTTCAGCGCGATTGATGATGTAGTAGGCCGCAGCACTTGGCAGACGTTGCGTGCCGGCAGTTGGCTTAGCGAAAGCAGCTTCGAGTCTGGCGGAGCGCTGGCACGGATGATTCGACCCAATGAGCGGGCATTGGCCCTTAGCGTCGATGAAGTTATCGGCGCGGCTGGCCAACTCAGCCCTGGCGATTACGTCGACGTGCTGCTCTACCTGCCGCAGGACGCCTTGAATGCCGACCGCTCCAGCCAGACAGCAGTGCCCGCCCTACGGGTGCTGAGTGTTGGCGACATGCTCGGCCCGACCCTGGATGGTAAAGCGGCACAGAACCTGACCGCCGAGCAGCGTCTGGCCCAGGAGCAGCGCCGCGCGACGGCACGCACCGTGGTGGTGGCGGTGCCGCAAGTGTTGCTGAGCCGACTGATGCTGGCTACCCAGAGCGGCGTGTTGCGCCTGGCGGTGCGCAGTGCCGAGGAAAAAAATCTCGAGCAGTACTGGGCCAGCGAAAACACCGGCAAAGGCGAGGCTATCGCTGTGCGCCTGGACACCACCCGCCGCGATCTTCTGCAATTTTCCCAATTGAGCCTCGGTGCTCCGCCGCGCACGCAAAGCAACCCGCAAGCACCTCGCGGACCGCGCCCGGTGGAGGTGATTCGCGGGGCGCAAATTTCACAGCAGGCTACGCAGCAAACCCCCTGATTTGAGCAAGGATGCAGTGCATGAGCAGTACTTACGTGCCGATTCTGAAACCTGTTTTCTGGGCGCTTGTTCTGACAATAGGTAGCGTCGAGTTTGCCTCGGCCGCAGCCAGTAACTGCGCGGCGCTGGCTGCATTGCCGGGGGTCATGGAAGTCGATCAAGGCTTGCAGCAGGACATTCGCTCGTCAGTGGCGATCACCCGGGTGGCAGTGGGTGACCCGAAAATCGCCGACGTGCTTGTCAGCGGTAATGACGGGTTTCTGCTGACCGGCGTCGGGCCTGGCACCACTAGCCTGATGGTCTGGACCGCGTGTTCGCCCTCACCTCGGCAAAGCATGGTGTTCGTCCGTGGCCGGGCCTCGGCGTCGATGTCTGAGAAGGTCATGTTGGCGGGCGGGGAAGTGTTGCCCAGCCAGGTTCAAACCGATATTCGCTTCGTCGAAGTCAACCGCACCAAGCTCAAGGAAGCCAGCACGTCGATTTTCGGCAAGGGCTCGAACAACTTTCTGTTTGGCGGACCAGGGACTGTGCCTGGTTTGGGCGTCACGCCAGGCATCGTGCCCTCAGTGACAGATGCCACCGCGGGCAGCATCGGCCGGATTTACCCCGCCAAACCCGTGATCCCGTTGAACAATGACAGCTTCAATATCGTCTGGGGCGGCGGCAGCAGCAAAGTGCTGGGCATGCTCAATGCCATGGAAAGCAGTGGTTTTGCGTACACCCTGGCGCGTCCAAGTCTGGTGGCGTTGAATGGCCAGAGCGCGAGTTTCCTGGCCGGAGGCGAATTTCCAGTGCCGGTGCCCAATGGCGAAGGCAATGGTATTTCCATCGAGTACAAAGAGTTCGGCGTGCGCTTGACCGTAACACCTACGGTGGTGGGCCGTGATCGCATCCTGCTCAAGGTTGCCCCGGAGGTCAGCGAGCTGGACTACAGCGCTGGCGTTACGATCGCCGGGACCACGGTGCCCGCCCTCAACGTGCGGCGCACCGACACCAGCATCTCCCTGGCTGACGGCGAAAGCTTTGTGGTCAGCGGCCTGATCCGGACCCGCAATTCTTCCTCTGTGGATAAGTTTCCGGGGCTGGGTGACATCCCGGTGCTGGGCGCGCTGTTTCGCAATTCCACCATCGACCGCGAGGAAAGCGAACTGCTGATGATCGTCACTCCGCACCTGGTCCAGCCACTGGCGGTCAATGCCCAATTGCCTGCCTTGCCGGGCGAGCAACTGCGTAACTACGACCCGAGTTTCCTGCGGATGTACTTCCTGGAAAACGGCAATTTCGACAAGCGCAGCGGGTTGTCGCAATGAGCCAGAGCCTGAGCCAGACGTTTCTGGCAATCACCCGAACCCCCACCGACCTGGAATGGCTGCAGGGTGCGCTGGCCCCCTTGGGACAAGTGGTCAGCGCCGGCTCCGGCAGCCTTGATGATTTGCTGGCGTTGGTGGACGTGACCTTCGCCAGCGTGGTCTTCATCGGCCTGGATCGTGAGCATTTGATGGCGCAGAGCGCGCTGATCGAAGGTGCGCTGGAAGCCAAACCGATGCTCGCCATCGTCGCCCTCGGGGACGGCATGGATAACCAGTTGGTGCTCAACGCCATGCGTGCCGGTGCCCGGGATTTCGTCGCCTACGGTTCGCGTTCCAGCGAAGTGGCGGGCTTGGTGCGGCGCTTGACCAAACGCCTGCCGCCAGTGGCGCAAAACCCGAATATCGGCGGGCTGTCGATGCTCTACGGCGCGCAATGTGACGGCGACGGCGCGTTGATTTCCAGCCATCTGGCGCTGGTGGTGCAGAAGAGCGGGCAGCGCACGTTGTTGCTGGATCTGGGCTTGCCTCGGGGTGACAGCCTGTCTTTGCTGGGCCTGGAATCGTCATTCAGTTTCGGCGATGCATTGCGCCATTTGCGCAGGCTCGATGCGACCCTCATCGACAGCGCATTCACCACCCACGCCGGGGGCCTGCGCATCCTGGCATATACCGAGGCGGACGACCGGCTGGAGCAGTCCAGCGCGGCTGAGCTGTACATGTTGCTCAGCGCGTTGCGTCAGCACTTCCAGCATGTGGTGGTCAATCTGGTGGGGCAGCCGGACAGCGAGGCCCTGCGTACGCTGGTCAGCCATTGCGATCAACTGCTGTGGTACACCGACCAGAGCGTACTGGAGTGCCGAAGCAATCTGGCGACGCTGAATCTGTGGCGCAGCAAGGGCATGAAACTGCAGCACGCGGGACTTCTCATCGACCGCTACCTCAAGAGCGTCGCGCCTAATTCCGAAACCCTGGAAAAGACTTTCGATATGTCGGCACGGGCGGTGCTGCCCTTCAGCCCGGAGCTGCGCCTGAATGCCAAAAATCAGGGCGTGCCACTGTTCGAACTGTCGCCCCGTGAGTCGCTGTGCTCCGGGCTGCGCAATCTCGGCGAGAACCTGGCGCGGCATTCTCCCGGGTCGGAAAAACCCAGTGAGAGCTGGTTCAGTCGGCTACGAGGGAGCAGATAATGCCGGAGAAACTGTTTGGTGTTGCCTCCCGCAACCAGCCTGATGGCAGCGATCCCCAAGGGCTGAAACTGGTGCTGCATCGCTACATAATCGATGCCATCGAAGACAGTGGCCGCAACCTGCTGGAAGGCGCGCGGCAAGTTCTCGCGCAATTCGTCACCGATAAAGTCGCCGAGTACATCGGCCGGCTGCGCCTGGCGATTTCCCGCTATGAAATGGAGCGTCTGGCCGAGGAGTTGGTGGATGAACTGACCGGTTTCGGGCCATTGGAAGTGCTGCTGCGCGACAGCTCAGTGACGGAAATTCTGGTCAATGGCCCGAACAAAGTCTTCGTCGAGCGCGATGGCGTGCTGCATCACACGGATTTGCGTTTCATCGATTCGCATCATGTCGAGCGGGTTATGCAGCGCATTCTTGCGCCACTCGGGCGGCGGCTGGATGAGTCTTCGCCCATGGTCGATGCGCGCCTCCCCGACGGCAGCCGGGTCAACGCGATCATCCCGCCCATTGCGCTTGACGGGCCTTGTCTTTCAATCCGCAAATTCCGCAAGGACATGCTTAAAAGCGCTGACCTGGTGGCGATGCAGACCATCGATCAATCGATTTTCGATTTCTTCGAAGAGGCAGTGGGCAAGCGCTGCAACATCCTGGTCAGCGGCGGCACCGGCACGGGTAAAACCACTCTGCTCAACGTGCTGAGCCAGTTGATCAGCCCGCACCAACGACTGGTCACCATCGAAGACGTAGCCGAACTGCAACTGAGCCATCCCCATGTGGTGCGTCTGGAAACTCGACCGCCCAACGCTGAAGGGCATGGCGAAGTCCGGGCCAGCGATCTGATTCGCAATGCCCTGCGGATGCGCCCGGACCGGATCATCCTGGGCGAAATCAGGGGTGTGGAAGTCCTCGATGTTCTGACCGCCATGAACACCGGCCACGACGGTTCCATGAGTACGGTGCACGCCAACAATGCTCAGGATGCCTTGCTGCGTCTGGAGACGCTGGTGGGCTTGACGGGTCGTTCGATTGCCGAGAAAACCTTGAGGCAGATGATCTGCGCGGCGCTGGATGTGGTGATTCAGCTGACACGTCTGCCGGACGGTCGGCGCTGTGTCAGTGAGGTGGTGGAAGTAGTGGGTATACGTGACGACGTGTATGTCACCAACATCCTGTTCCGTCTCGATCGACGCAGCGGTTACGGCTTCCTGCGTGAAGCGGTCAACCCGGCTGGCGACAAGCTGCGTGCCCACTACTGAGCCAGGGAGAGCGCCATGAACGCGGGATTGTTGTTGGGTCTGGTTTTCCTTCTGTTTCTCGGGGCGGCGATCTATCTGTTTCGGCTTGCTCTGAACCGCAGTGCCAGCGAAAAAATCATGCTGCGCCTGGCCGAGGGGCAGCCGGAAGTGGAAACGCGTAAGCCTGGCTGGGAGCGCGTGAATCGGGCGTTCTTGCGCGCTGGCCTCAATTTGCCCACCAAAGGCTTGTCTATCGGGGTATTGATCTGGGCGCTGTTTATCGTGATCGGCCTGTTGACGGACAGCGTGCCCGGGATTCTGCTTGGGGTTTTGGGGCCGCCGCTGGCACTGCGCATGTTCATCAGTTGGCGCTACCGCAAGCGGGTGGCGCGAATGATCGAACAACTGCCGCAGATGCTGGATCACACGGTGCGCAGCCTCAAATCCGGGCGCACCTTGTCCGATGCTGTCCTGAACGGAATCGAGGCCGCCAACCAACCCCTAAAGGGCGGCATGAGCCGTATCCAGCGCAACGTGCAGCTGGGCGTGAGTCTGCCGGAGGCGACCCGGGATTTTGCCGAGCTCTATGAGCGCGACGAGTTTCGCCTGTTTGCCATGGGCCTGAAGGTCAATCACCGCTACGGCGGCAATGCCAGCGAACTGCTGGAAAACCTGATTCGGCTGATCCGTGAGCGCGAGCAGGCCGTGCGTCAACTTAAGGCCATGACCGGCGAGACCCGCATGACCGCCGTGGTGCTGGCGCTGTTGCCAGTGGGCATGGCCGGCTACTTTCTGCTGACAAACCCGAATTATCTGATGCATATGTGGCACGACGACAGCGGCCAGATGATGCTGATGGTGGCCTTCACCATGCAGCTGCTGGGTTGCCTCGCGCTGTGGCGCATGTTGCGGAGCATTTGAGATGGCCTTGATCCTGAGTGCGTTGATGCTGGTCGCGGCTGCCGTTCTGCTACTTGCCAATCTGGCAAGGCAGCGCCGCAACGAGCGTCAGGTGGTGCAGCGTCTGCAAGGGCATATGGTTCGCGAAAGCCGCATCGGCAGTTGGCTGCGCTTGCTGGGCGACACACCGTTGGGGCAGCGTACGGTCAGCCTGGATAACGAGACTCAGGTGTTGCTCAACCGCATCGGCTGGCGTCGGGCAAGCAAGCGCTCGTTGTATGCCGCGTGCCAGATTGGAGTGCCCGCGGCGGCACTGGGGATAACGATCCTTGTGCAGCTATTGTTTTTCCCGGATGTCGAGCATCCGCTGGTTGCCCCATTGTTCGCCTTGGGTCTGGGCTACCTGTTGCCCAAGCGACTGCTGGCCATCACCGCCCAGCGTCGGCAGAAGCAGATCGCGGTGGAAATCTCCACCTTCATCCCGTTGCTGCGCATCCTGTTCGAGTCCGGGCTGGCCGTGGAGCAGTCATTACGCGTGCTCAGCAACGAGGGCAAGGAATTGCTGCCGGTGCTCTCCTCGGAACTCAATCTGATTCTGACGCGGGTCGATTCCGGGCTTGAACTGGGGGAAGAGTTGGGCAAGACCGCTGTGATGTTGTCAGTGGACGAATTCAGCGATACCTGCGTGATCCTCAACCAACTGATCCATCAGGGCGGGGGCGCGATGAAATCCTTGCTGTCGCTCAAGCAACTGATCGACGACCGTCGCCTGACGCGCTTGCAGGAATACATCTCCAAGCTGTCGGCGAAGATGTCGGTGGTGATGATGGTGTTTCTGTTTCCGGCGTTGCTGATTGTGCTGGCGGGGCCTGGTTTTACCGCGATCAGCCGGGCGTTGGGGTCATGAGGTCGACACAGGTGTATTTCCTGTGGGAGCGGTGCTTGCCCGCGATAAGGTCCACGCGATCTAAAGTGAATCGCATCCAACCTTATCGCGGGCAAGCACCGCTCCCACAGGGAATGGATTTGCCATTCAAGGTTTTGGAAGGATAAAACAATGAAAACCCTCATCGCTGCACTGGCCCTTGCACTGCTGACCGGATGCGCCAGCGATGGCAGGGCGCCGTGGTTATTGCCGTTGAACACCGGCGTATGCCCCAAGCCTGACTCCGACCAGCAGCTGTCGCTGAATCTGGCTCAGGACATGGCCGACGAAGGCCGCCTGCACGCCAGCCTGGCTCACCTCGAAAGCTTGCCGGACAGCCTGGGCGAGGTGCGTTTACGCAAGGCTCGGGTCTTGCGTCTGTTGGGCAGTAACGAGGCCGAGCCCTTGTATCGCAGTCTGCTTGGTACTTGCCGCGCTGCCGAAGGCGAACATGGTCTGGGGCAATTGGCAGCCGCTCGGGGTGACCATGCCAAGGCGCAGGAGCATCTGCTGGCAGCGGTCAAACTGGCGCCGACCGACGAAAAAATCCGCAATGATCTGGGGGTGGTTTACCTCAATCAACTGAAGCTCGATCAGGCCCGATTCCAGTTTCTGACCGCCATGGAACTCAAACAGTCCGACACGCTGGCGGCGATGAATCTGGTGACCTTGCTGATCTATCAGGACAACTGGAAGCAGGCGGCACAACTGGTCACCCGGGCGGGGCTTTCGCCGTCGCAAGTCGGCGAAGCCCAGGCCAGGGCACAGCAGCTGAAACAGCCGTCGCACAGCGATGACAGGAGCCCGACATGAAGCGTGAAATCGTCTGCATTACCTTGCTCGGCCTGGCCGCAAACGCCTGGGCGATCGACCCTGGGCCCTCCTCGAAGCCACAGCAGCAGACCGAAACCTGGTTGCAGTTACAACCCAGCGCCAAGGCCGCATCGCCAATCCCGCAAACCGCCACTCCGGCAGAGCGCGACCTCAGTTTGCAGCGATGGTTGAACAGCTACAGCCACGAGATTCCGGAGTTTTTTGATCAGGACAAAGGCGGGAAGATTTCGGATAAATGACGTTTGAAGATGCGGGCTTATTCACATGTGGGAGCGGTCCTTGCCCGCGATAGGGACGCCGCGATTTAAAGTAAACCGCGTCCAGCCTTATCGCGGGCAAGCACCGCTCCCACAAATGCTGTATTTACAGGCGTCAGGCATACCCGCTAATTAGCCCCCACCCGCTGCCGTGTCGGCGACAGCGCCAGAGCCAGTTGCGTGCGGTTATGCATATGGGTCAGGCGCAAGACTTGCGATACGTAGAGCTTGACCGTGTTTTCGGTAATGCCCAGTTCGCAGCCAATCTGATAGTTGGTCTGGCCTTTGGCGACCAGTCGAGCCACATCCTGCTGACGTGGCGAGAGCGGGGCGAACAGTGCGGATGTGTCCAGACCGGCATCGAGGCTCCCGCCCTCGGCTGAATCCAGCAGCGGCGCACGTTGCACGCGATCCAGATCCTGATAAAGGTCATCAATGGACGCTGCGAGAAATTGCAGCTTTTCGTTGAGATTGCCCAATTGCTGATAGTTCTTCTGGCGTTCCTGCAGTGCCACTTCCTGGCGCTGAATGCCTTCGAGCACGTCTTCAAGGTTGACCGGTTTCTGGTAGTAATCGGCAACGCCGGCACGCAACGCCTTGATCACGTCCTGCTTCTCGGCGCGGCCGGTCAACATGATCGCCTCGAACAGTCGGCGTTTACCGGCCATCTGCTTCATCGCCTCGACCAGTTCGATGCCGTTGAGCTCCGGCATGTCCAGGTCACACAGCACGATTCCGATGTCCGGATCAGTCCGAAACTGTTCGAGTGCGTCTTTGCTGGAATAGCAAGGCACACACTGATAACCGCTGCTCTCTAGAAACTCAGCGAGTTCTTCAACAATCATGGGTTGGTCATCAACCACGAGTACTTTAATAGCCGACTGCTTGATCACGCGGAACTCCCTTCTTGCGAGATACACTGACTTTAATTGTATTCACCTCATCCATACGACAGTTCGTAGAGGCGATTTTTGCATGACTCAACTATTAACCTAGCTCTACTTTCTCACTATGTACATAGTATTAACCGTAGTTTAAGACGAGTGAAAAGCCAGCAGGGTCATTAGAAAGCCGGACAACAGAAAAGGTGCAAAAGGATGCTTGTCTGACATTTTTGTATTCGAGTGGATGTTGGGAGCGGCAAGTTCTTGATTTTCAAGGGTGAAGATTTTTTGACGGACATAAACCCATACCAGCAGTGTCAGGCCTGCCCCGATAAACGTCCCCAGTAAAAATAGACGGTCGGTCGCCAGCGCCAGCGCCGCCAGTAGCTTGAGGTCCGCGGCGCCCAGCTTGCCAAGCAGATAGCCCGGCAGGGTCAGCAGTAAAGAAAGTAGTAATGCCACTGCGCCTTCTGAGGCAGCAGCACCCAGCCAGGTTTCTCCCGTTATCAATAAGTACATCAACGCCAATACTATGACGCCGATGGTTAATACGTTGGAAATCTGTCGCTGGCGGGCATCTTGAATCGCGCACATTGCCAGCCAGGCAATCAAGGTGATTAATTCCATGTTTAAAAAACATCCTGTCTTGCGTAATGTATCTATGCTGTTTAAGGAAGCACTGTCAGGGTTGACGTCGACATGCACAACACTAAGCGAACTCCAGGTGGCCGGAAACAAAAGGGTGCTGCAGCCATTGAGTTTGCGGCGGTCTTTGTTATCTTTTTTGGCGTTTTCTATGCATTGGTCAGTTATAGCCTGCCGTTGCTGATGATGCAGTCTTTTAATGCCGCGACCAGTGAAGCGGTGCGACGCAGTGTGGCTTTGAGCCCCACCATCAATAACTACAGCAGCCTGATCGTCAGCCAGGCTCAAGGCGTGCTGAGCCAACAACTGGACTGGATGCCTGCAACCCTGGCTCAGGACGTCAAGCAGTACACCTACGTGACCTACACCGCTGGCGTGCTCAAGGCGAGCATTGCCTACCCGAAGGAAAACCTGCACCAAATCCTGCCTGTACTGAGCCTGCCCGTCGTCGGCGAGATCCCTCGCCTGCCGACCTACCTTTCTGCTGAAGCGAGCCTGCAACTTGTCCCTTGATAAAACCCGTCTGAGTCGATGGCTGGGCCGCACTGAAGCACCCGCGGCTCCCGTGGCGCCCAAGTCCGCAGTGGAACATGAGCCCATCGGTGCCGATTGGTATCTGCTGTTGAGCGAAGAGGGCCGAGTGCTGTATATCAGCCCTTCGCTGCTGCTGCGTCTGGGGCTGATCGAGGCCAATGTCAGCAATCAGCGATTGATCAGCCTGTTGCTGCCCAATAGCGCGTTGGTTGTTGAGGGCGAGCCGCAAGACTGGCAAGGCCACATGCTGGATCTCGACTTCAATGCCGGGGAAGCTCATACCCTGCATGCCCGTGGCTGGGTGCAGGCCCGGGGCGAAAACTGGCTGTTGCAGTTGCTCGACATCAGCGACCTGATGGAGGAAGCCAGCGCGGCGCGTACCCGCCAGCAGTGCTTGCGGATGGCCGGACAGATTGCCGAAAGGATTCGCGTCTGCAGCGCTGATCGCCTGCTGGAAGTGGTGGTCGAGCAGCTTCAGGAACTGGCGCAACTGTGGCACGTGCCGTGTCTGGCGCTGGCCTTGCCGGACAGCAGCGGGACGGGCTGGCGCGTTTACGCTCGTTACAGCGCCCACACTGCCCCGGAACTGTGGCAGACCGGCCAGCGGCTGGGCACGGGTCTCGATCGGCTCGACGCCAGTATCGCGCATCAACTGGAATTCACTTCCAGTGAGGAGCTGGTTGCCTTGCAAGGTCCGTTCGGCAATGCCGATGGCTTTGCCCTGCCACACAGTCGCGACGGGGTGCCCAAAGCGTGGCTGTTATTCGGTTTCTATCGAGCCTGGCAACAGGCGCCGGATCTGAGCGAGCGCGAGTGGCTCAATCTCAGTTCGGCGTTGGCCGGGCCGGTGTTGTTCAGGCTCTCGGATCAAAGCAATCGGCACCATGTTGAACGACTGTCGGTGCTGCAGGATTTGCTCGGCACCGGCTGGTGGGAGTTTCTGCCAGCCAGCGATGAAATGCTCCTGGCCCCGCAACTGGCGCGCACTCTTCAGGCCAGAGAATGCATGCCGAGGCTGGACTGGCTGACCCTGATCCATCCGGCAGACCGGCAGGAGCTGTCCAGCCGTCTGGCGCAGTTGCGCGACACGGATACCGCGATGCTGTTTTGCGTGCGCCTGCTGCAACCCGATGCGGCGCAGGAAACCGTCTGGTTCCGGATTCAGGGCCAAACATTAGGCGCAGGTCAGACGCGCCGGGTGTTGGGCTTCATGCTGGATGTCAGTGATATCAAGAACCAGGAAACCGAAGCCGCCGTCGCCCACGCGCGTCTGGATAACCTGATCGCCAGCTCCCCGGCGGTGATTTATGTGCAGCGCTACGACCAGGGCAATCTGGAACCGACTTTCTTCAGCGACAGTTTGCGGCCGCTGCTGGGCTGGACTCTTGAGGACTGTGTCGGCGGTAAGCTCAGCGAATACATTCACCCGGATGATCGCGAGATCTGGTTCGAACGCACCCGACATTTACTGCGCGAAGGTGTCGTCAGTCGCCGTTATCGCCTGCGCGACAAAGGCGGGGTTTATCACTGGTTGCTCGATGAGGCCAAGCTGTTACGTGACGATCTGGGCATCCCGCTGGAAGCGGTGGGGTTGTGGCTGGACGTGACGGACGCGACCCTCGCCACCGAGCGGGTGCGTGAAAGCGAGGAGCGTTACCGGATTCTGGTGGAGGATTCGCCAGCGATGATCTGTCGCTACACACCAGACCTGATCCTGAGCTTCGGCAATCGGCCGCTTGCCAGCTATATGGAGTGCACGCCCGAGCAGTTAGTGGGTGTGAATCTGGGGGACTGGATGTCCGAGGACCAGCGCGAAGCGTTTGTGCAGCGCATCGGCGCGCTGACTCCTGAAGCGCCCATGAGCAACGCGGAAATCTGCCTGGAACTGCCGGGCCGTGAATTCGCCTGGTGGGTCTGGGCAGACCGTGGCGTGTTCAACGAGCAGGGCAAGTTGGTTGAAGTTCAGGCGGTGGGCCGCGACAACACTGATGTGCGCCGCTCGCGCATGCAGCTTAACCAGAGCGCGAAAATGGCCACCCTCGGGGAAATGGCGACGGGCCTGGCCCATGAGATCAATCAGCCGCTCAACGTCATGCGCATGGCGGTGGTCAACGTGCTCAAGCGCCTGGGCAACGGCGAGGTGGATATCGAATACCTCACTGAGAAACTCAAGCGCATCGACACGCAGGTCCAGCGAGCCGCCAGAACCGTGGACCACATGCGTGTTTTCGGTCGCAGGTCCGAGGTCGAGGAGCGCTTGTTTGACCCAATGCAGGCGGTGGAAGGCACCTTGTCGATGCTCAGCGAAGGTATGAAAGGCAAGGGCGTGGACATCCGCGCGGGCGAGGCGAGCATCACCGGGCAAGTCATGGGCCACGTCGATCAACTGGAGCAAGTGCTGATCAACCTGATGGTCAATGCCAGGGACGCGCTGTTGTCACGCAAGGAGAAGGATCTCGAGCTGCAACCCTGGATCAGCCTCACCGCCGAGCAGGATGAGCGGCATGTCATTTTGACCGTGCAAGATAACGGCGGCGGCATTGATCCGCGTCTGCTGGAGCGCATCTTCGAACCCTTCTTCACCACCAAGGAAATCGGCGTCGGCACCGGCCTGGGTTTGTCGGTGAGCTATGGCATCGTTGACCAGATGGGCGGGCAACTGAGCGTCAGCAATGTCGATGATGGTGCCCGGTTTGTGATCACGTTACCGATCGGGTGTTAGATAACCAGTTCAGCCACTGGCGCATCAGGGATTGGATTGCAGGTGAGATTGGCACCCACGCTGACTTCGGCAAGGTTGATCCCCAGGCTCTTAAGGACGGTGTTGAGCAGTGGATCCAGCAAACTGCTGAGGATGCCGCCAACCACATTGACCAGCACACTCGTCACGCCGTTGAGCGTGGAGCTGATCAGGCCCAGCACGCTACTCAACAATCCGGGCGTGACCGCAGGGTGATTCACGACCTTGATTGCGCTCAGGGTATTTCCCAGGCTCCCGACAACATTGCTGCTGTCGAAGCTGTGAAAGGGGGTTGGCGGTAGGTCGATCCCTGGCGGCTGGAGATAGGTATAAGGCTGTTTGTCGAATGCAATGCTGCCATCAGTAGCGTTACTGCCACCGATGTACAGTCCCAGACCGCCACCGCCATAAGGTACCCGGGGTTGGCAGCCAACCAGGGGCACGCAAGTGACGGTGCCAATATCCAGCAACGGCAGTTCGCCCATCACCACATTTGTCGACGGCGAGTTCCAGGCGCTGGCGCTGGCGGGGGTGAGTTGGCCCAGTTTTACTTTGACGGCGGCCGTGGTGGTTTCAACCTTCAGGGTTTTGGTTTCTTCACTTGCACAGGTGGACCCAGGAACCACATGGCTGTCGGCGGTCGCCACCTCCAGGCTCAAGTCGACATTCAAGCCCTTGGGCGCCACTTTGATATCGGCCCCCAGCAGGCCGAGTGGTGCACTCAGTACCGTGCTGACGCCCTGAAGCAGTGAGTTGACGGCACCTGTCAGATCAATCCTCAAAAGGGTGCGAATGCTGGCCGTCCTGACGTAGATCTGGTTCGGGTCCTGCGGGTTTGTGGTGGCCAGATTCGGGTTGCCCAGGGCTGACAATTGGGGCGGCTCGATCACCTTGATTTTGGCCGTCACTGTGGCGACGTTGGGCACATTGATCGGAATGCTTGCGAAGAGTGCGCTATCGCTATTGGCGACCTGCACGAAACCTTCAACCAGCTGGAACAGGTTCATGTTCAGGTCCAGAGCCGCAGTGCTGGTGCCGTTCTGCACCCTGAGCAGGTCCGCCAATTTGATGCTGGTGCCCGCCGGTATTGCCGAGACCCTGAGCAGGTTGTTGATTGCCAGTTGTGCAGCGCTGGCGTTTTGTGGGAGGACCTTGAGGCTGGTCTCCAGCAATTTCCTGACGGTGATGTCGGTGCTCAACAGCGTTGCGTAGTCGCCCGCCTTGATCCCGGCATCAATCGCCAGCTGGTCAAGATAGCTGAGCAGATTGAGGTCGGTATTGAGTAGGCCGTTCCAGCCAGCAATCGAGAGGTCCAGCGTCCCGCCCAGTAACCCTCCCCAAAGCAGGTTCAGCAAATTCGCCTCGTCCTGGGTCGCGATATTGGCAAGCGTGCTCTTGATCGTAAGACGCGCCAGTGGGGGTAACTGGGGTGGACCTTTGGCTACGGCAGTGGCGCTTAATTGGATGTCTACCGGGATCGGGGTTGTGTCGAACATCGCGCCAATACCTGCCGCAATGCTGCGCGGCACGTTGTGGCTGACCGTGACTTGAATGGCCTCGGTCTTGCTGGAGTCTGCGGTGAAGATTCTGCGACTGTTGGCGTCAAGGGCAAGGGAGCCGCAATGGGTGGCAAGGGTGCGGCCCTCGGTGCCTGCGGTGAATCCGTTGCGTATCGCGCTTTGGCTGGCGTAGGTCGTGGCCTGCTTGTCGATGCCGGTGGCGACGAGACAATTACCCTTGCGACTGGCCGCCTCCAGCGCAGCGACATCCGCGACCCGTTGCAGTGAGCGTTTTTCCAGAAAAAGGCGTCCACTGTCGACCACCACCAACATGCACAACGCTGCCAACGCCAGAGTTATCGCCGCCAGCAAACCAATGGCACCGCACTGCCGTCCGCGATCGCAGACATACCTGTTCAGGGGAGACATCAAGCACTCCTTTGGCCACAACCACCGCTAACTCACCCTCAGTGAAGGGGAGTGTAGTCAAGGGTGGGGGAGTGTGCCTTTCTGTCGGAGCCTGTGGGCGGCATCCGACTTGCCCCCGATACGCTCGCCTCGGTTTGTCCGATAGACCGCGTTGTCTGTATCGCGGGCAAGCACCGCTCCCACAGGGGTTAGGCGGACTTCTGTGGGAGCGCGGCTTGCCTGCGATAAGGTCGCCTCGGTTTGTCTGATAGACCGCGTCGCCAATATCGCGGGCAAGCACCGCTCCCACAGGGGTTAGGCGGACTTCTGTGGGAGCGCGGCTTGCCCGCGATAAGGTCGCCTCGGTTTGTCCGATGGACCGCGTCGCCAGTATCGCGGGCAAGCACCGCTCCCACAGGGGTTAGGCGGACTTCTGTGGGAGCGAGGCTTGCCCGCGATAAGGTCGCCTCGGTTTGTCCGATGGACCGCGTCGCCAGTATCGCGGGCAAGCCCCGCTCCAACAGGGGATAGGCGGACTTCTGTGGGAGCGAGGCTTGCCCGCGATAAGGTCGCCTCGGTTTGTCCGATGGACCGCGTCGCCTGTATCGCGGGGAAGCCCGGCTCCAACAGGATCGCGGCTCGACTCAACGCGGCGGATACTGCTCGAGGATTTTCGCCACAGTCTGGCGGATGAGGTTTTCACGCTCGGCGGGGTTGGCGCTGCTCTGGCTGAGGATCTGCTCGGTGCTGCCGCGCCAGATCAATTTGCCGTCCTTGCCGTCGAACAGGTCGATCTGCAAGGTGGTGACCTTGTAATCCACGCTGCGGGTTTCACTGCTGACCGGGCCGCCCCAGTAGCCATATCCGCCCCAAGGACTCCAACCGCCGCCATAGTTGGTGCCGACCAATTGCTGGCGGTTTTCCACGATGAGCCAGACCTGCACGTTGACATCGGCACGGGTTCCCGCTGGCGCGTGTCGCAGGCCACGCTGGTCCAGTTGGTCACTCACCGACTGGCGGATGCGTTGCTCGGTGAGATCGCTCTTGATCCGCGGATCGTCAGGCTGATATTGCATGCCCGGTTCTTTCCAGGCCCAGCTGCGGTAACCGCCGAAGTCGCGTTGAGCATCGAAATCACGGCTGACCTGGCTGGTCTGGCAAGCACCGAGCATCAACAACAGGGACAACACAGCAAGACGGCGGAACATGGCAGTTCTCCGAAAATGTCAGGAAGGAGGATAGGCGGCCAACGCTTTTTGCACAGCCTGTCGCAGGGCTTTGGCGCGAGCGGATTGATCGCCGTCGCTGCGGGTCTCGGCGCTGGCGCTCCACACCGGCTGACCGCTGCGGGCGTCGAACAGACTGATGTTGATTACCACCACTTGCTCTTGATAAGTCCGCACGATGGGTACTGTGGCATAACCGCCGTAGCGATAGCCATCGTGGTAAGGCCCCCGGCCATAGCCCAGGCCAGCGCCGCCGTAATATGGGTCGTAATAATCGTCACGGACCTGGCGCAGCCGGGTCTCCAGGCGGGTCTCGGCGGCCACCGCCAGATCGGCTGCCTGGGCAGTGCGGGCAGGGCGCAAGCCGCGTTGGTCCAGACCATTGCTGACCGCTTCAGCGATCTGTGCCGAATCAGCCCAGGCAGATCCGCCCGGCAGTCGGCCATTGAGCCAGCTCCAGTTGCGATAGCGGCCGTAGTCACGTGGCGCGGCGGGGTAGGCGCTCATGTCGATGCCCATATTCGCTTGGGGCGGGGCAGGCGGTATCGGCCGGGAGCTGGCTTGATAGGGGTTATCGCTCTGGCAGGCCGCCAGACCCAGGCAGAGCATTAACACAGCGATGCGGTGTTGCATGATGACCTCCGCCAATGGCTTTAGAGGGCAGGTAAACGTTGAGTCGGTCAGATCGGCCGGCATACCCAATGCAAGTAGCGTCCCAGCCCGGCGTAGGCCGGATGCCGACGATGGGCCAGCTCCATCTCCAGCAGATCTTCCAGTTTGACCTTGGCCTGGAATTCCACCGGCATATAGTCATGAAACACGCGGACACCACTCTGGGTTTCGACCCGCCACAAGCCCTCAAGTTGCGCCGCCAGCTCCCGGGGATCCAGTGGTTCCTGAGGCGTCAGGCTTTGCTTCTCCCCGGCCATGTCGTTTTTGCGCATCTTGCGGAAGTGGCCTTTGAGCAAGTTGCGGTAGATCAGCGCATCGCGGTTGTAAAACGCCAGGGACAGCCAGCCATCGGCCTTGGTCAGTTTGTGCAGCACCGGCAGGATCGTATGAGGTTCTGCCAGCCACTCCAGCACGGCATGGCAGATCACCAGATCATAAGGCTCATGCAGTTGCTCCGGCAGGTCCTGCCAGGGCGCCTGGATGAAGGTCGCGGTCTGTCCGGCATCGGCGAAGCGCTGACGAGCGCCGTCAAGCATGGGGGCGGCCGGTTCAGCCAGAGTGACATCATGGCCACGTTCGGCCAGCCACAGCGACATGTGCCCCAGGCCTGCGCCGATATCCAGCACCCGCAAAGGCCGCTCAGGCAAGGCTTCGGTCAGGTCAGCCTGCAACACCGCAAGACGAATCGCACCTTTGGCGCCGCCGTAGATTTTTTCCGCGAAGCGCGTGGCCAACTGGTCGAAATGACGATCACTCATTTGGCGAACCTGCGTTCACTGTCCGCCAGTTTGCTGCGTACTACGGTGTCCATGTCGATCCCCAGCTCGCTGCACAGCAGCAGCAGATACAGAATGATGTCGCCCACTTCCTGCCCGGCATGGGCCAGCTTTTCGGGCGGTAGCTGACGGGATTGATCTTCAGTGAGCCATTGAAATATCTCGACCAGCTCGGACATTTCCACACTGGCCGCCATCGCCAGATTCTTAGGACTATGAAACTGCTGCCATTCGTTTTGATCGCGGATGCGATGCAGGCGTTGGGTGAGTTCTTCGAGGTTCATGGGGTCATCCTGTTTAAGGCGCCAACGTTCTGTAGGATCTGCCGAAGGCTGCGAATTGCGGTGAATCAGAAATACCCGGATTCGCAGCCTTCGGCAGCTCCTACAAGGCCGATGTTTGCTGCAACCATTGCACCACTCCAAGCCCCGCCGCCCGCCCGCTGGCGAAACAGGCCGTCAGCAGGTAACCACCAGTGGGCGCTTCCCAGTCGAGCATTTCTCCGGCGCAGAACACGCCGGGCAGTTGCTTGAGCATCAGGCGCTCGTCCATGGCAGCGAAGGTTACGCCGCCTGCCGTGCTGATCGCTTCGTCCAGTGGTCGTGTCTTGACCAGCTGTAGCGGCAGGGCTTTCAAGGTCTGGCTCAGCAGCGCTGGATCGTCGAAAGCCTCACGTGGCGCAAGTTCACGCAACAAAGCGGCTTTAACGCCATCGATGCCCAGTTGACTGTGCAAATGCTTCGACATCGAGCGTGAACCGCGTGGCTTGGCCAATGATTTTTGTATCGCACTGAGGGTCTTGCCCGGCAGCAGGTCGATCAGGATCGTCGATGCGCCATCCTGATTGATTTGTTCGCGGATCTGCGCCGATAACGCATAGATCAGGCTGCCTTCTACACCGGTTTCAGTGACGACACACTCGCCCAGTCGTGCTGTCTGGCCTTGGAGGCCTATGCCGATATTTTTGAGCGGCGCACCGGCGAACTTGCTCCGCAACAAGTCGCTCCATTGCGTCACTTCGAAGCCGCAATTGGAGGCTTGCAGCGGGGCCAGGGTAACGCCGCGCTGTTCCAGCCAGGGTTGCCAGGCACCGTCCGAGCCCAGTCGCGACCAGCTGGCGCCGCCCAGCGCGAGCAAGACGGCGTCTGCCCTGACGCTGCTTTCGCCTTCTGGATGGGCGATACGCAAGTTGTTCTCGGTATCCCAACCCAGCCAGCGATGGCGGGTATGAATCGCTACGCCCGCGTCACGCAAACGCTTGAGCCAGGCGCGCAACAGCGGAGCGGCCTTCATGTCTTTAGGGAAAACCCGCCCGGAGCTGCCGATGAAGGTTTCGATCCCCAGGTCGTGGATCCACTGGCGCAGGGCCTCGGCATCGAATCCGCGCAGCAGTGGAGCGATTTCCGGAGCGCGTTCGGCGTAGCGGGCCAAGAAGGCCGGATAAGGCTCGGAGTGAGTGATATTCATGCCGCCGACCCCAGCCAGCAGAAACTTGCGCCCCACCGAAGGCATGCCGTCATACAGATCGACTTTGATCCCGGCCTGACTCAGCACCTGCGCCGCCATCAATCCGGCGGGGCCACCGCCGATGATGGCGACGCGTGGAGGAGTAGGGGCGTTGGTATCGGTCATGGGGAGATGCAAGTCTGGACGGTAGGATTGCGCATTCTACCTGCCCCGCAGAATTTGTAGGAGCTGCCGAAGGCTGCGAACAGCGGTGTGTCAGGTAAACCGCATTCGTCGCCGTCGTAACCTCCGACAACTCCTACAGGATCTGGTCCTGCCTGACACACCGCTATCGCTGCCTCGCGCGGCTCTTGAGCTCCTACAACCCCTCCGACATCCAGACCCGTTGCGCGCTGTGATGCAGGATCCCGTGACGACGGGCCAGGGCCTGGCGGTCTTTGCTGTAGCCGCCGCCGATCACGCCCATGACCGGAATGTCGCGGCCGACACAGTGGCGCAATACGGCCTCGTCCCGAGCGGCGACACCAGCGTCGGTGAGTTTCAGGTAGCCCAGCGCGTCGTCCTGATGCACGTCGACACCGGCGTCATACAAGACCAGATCCGGCTGATAAATGGGCAGCAGATAATTGAGCAGGTCATCGACGACCTTCAGGTAGTCGGCATCACCCATGCCCATGGGCAGTGGGATGTCCCAGTCGCTCTGCGCCTTGCGGGCCGGGAAGTTTTTTTCGCAGTGCAGTGAGACGGTGATGGCTTCTTCGGTATCGGCCAGAATCCGCGCCGTGCCATCGCCCTGATGCACGTCGCAGTCGAAGATCAGCACCTTGTCGACCCGTCCGCTTTGCAACAGGTAATGGCTGATCACGGCCAGGTCGTTGAAGATGCAGAAGCCCGCCGGATAATCGTAATGCGCGTGATGGGTGCCGCCCGCCAGGTGACAGGCCAGGCCGTGCTGCAAGGCTTTTTCGGCGGTCAACAGTGAGCCGCCGACAGCGCGCACTGTGCGCCGAGCAAGATCTTCACTCCAGGGCAGACCCAGTCGGCGCTGGTCTTCTCGGGACAGGTCGCCTTCCATATAGCGGCGTACATAAGACGGATCGTGGGCCAGGGCTAGAATGTCAGCAGGGCAGACATCCGGGCGCAGCAGTTGCGCGTCCGTGGTCAGGCCGCTGTCGATCAGGTGATCGCGCAGCAGGCGGAATTTGTCCATGGGGAAACGATGATCAGCCGGGAAGTCCGGGCTGTAATCCTCGTGATAGATGAGCGGCAGGGACATTTTGCGTCCGGTCAGAGGTCGAAGCCGGATAGTGCCAGTTATGCCCGGCATAGGACCAGCGCCAGCGGTAGACTGGCCGCAGAAAAACGACCGGTTACGGGAGACAACCGATGGACCCGATACTCAAGCTCGAAAGCGCACGATTGTTGCTGCGCCAGTGGCGAGATGACGATTTGCCTGCGTTCGCCGACATGTGTGCGGACCCCCACGTCATGCGCTATTTTCCTGAGCTTTTGAGTCGTCTGGAAAGTGCCGCCATGATTGGCCGCGTGCGTGGCCACTTTGCCGAACTCGGCTTCGGGCTTTGGGCGCTGGAACGCAAGGACTCCGGCCAGTTCATCGGCTTTACCGGCCTTGGGGTGGTGAGCTTCGAGGCGCACTTCACTCCGGCCATCGAAATTGGTTGGCGCCTGGCTCATGAGCACTGGGGTTTCGGTTATGCCAGTGAGGCCGCCTGGACGGCTCTGCGTTGCGGCTTCGAGCGGTTGGGTGTGGATCAGATCGTGTCATTTACCTCTGTCAGCAACGAGCCGTCGCAGAAAGTCATGCAGGCCATCGGCATGACCAGTGACCCTGCCGACGACTTCGACCATCCGAATCTGCCTCCCGAACATCCGTTGTGCCGTCATGTGCTCTATCGCATCAGTCGTGAACAATGGCTGAAAACCCTGCGAGCCTGAACAGGAACACGCCGTTAAATTCTGTATCATTCGGCTTGCGTCGCGCTGGAGCGTGGCCGGACAGTTTTTGCGAGGAGTGTTGAATGAGCCAAGTGCTGGATGATCTGGTGGCGTTGCTGAGCCTGGAGCCGATTGAAGAAAACCTGTTCCGTGGCCGTAGCCAGGACCTTGGCTTTCGCCAGCTGTTCGGTGGACAAGTGTTGGGGCAGTCGCTGTCGGCGGCCAGCCAGACGGTCGAAGATGCGCGACACGTTCACTCGTTGCATGGTTACTTTTTGCGCCCCGGAGACGCCGGACTGCCAGTGGTCTATCAGGTGGACCGGGTGCGCGACGGCGGCAGTTTCAGCACCCGCCGGGTCACGGCCATCCAGAAGGGCCAGCCGATTTTCACCTGCAGCGCCTCGTTTCAATACGACGAGCAGGGTTTCGAGCACCAGACCTCGATGCCGCAAATCGTCGGTCCGGAGAATCTGCCATCGGAGCTGGAACTGATGCAGCAACGGGCACACCTGATTCCAGAGCACATGCGCGACAAGATGCTGTGCCCTAAGCCCATCGAGTTCCGCCCGGTCACCGCAACCGACCCCTACAATCCGGAGCCCGCGGAAGCCGTCAAATATATCTGGTTCCGCACCGACGGCTCGTTGCCGGAAATTCCCGCACTGCACAAGTACCTGATGGCCTACGCCTCCGACTTCAACCTGCTGACCACGTCGCTGTTGCCCCACGGTAAAACGGTCTGGCAGAAAGATATGCAGGTCGCCAGCCTGGACCACTCGCTGTGGTTCCATGGCGATCTGCGTGCCGATGACTGGCTGCTGTACGCGATGGACAGCCCATGGGCCGGCAATTCCCGGGGTTTTTCCCGTGGCAGTGTTTACAACCGGGCCGGGCAACTGGTGGCGTCGGTCAGCCAAGAAGGCTTGATCCGCCATCGCAAGGATTGGGCATGAGTCTTTCCGGGATTCGCCACTGGGTGTTCGACATGGACGGCACGCTGACCGTCGCGGCCCACGATTTCCCGGCGATCAAACGCGCGCTGGATATCCCTCAGGATCACGACATTCTTGGGCATCTGGCGTCTTTGCCGGCTGACGTTTCGGCCGCCAAACACGCCTGGCTGCTGGAGCATGAGCGCGAGTTGGCCCTGGCTTCGCAACCGGCGGACGGCGCGGTTGAGCTGGTCAGGGAATTGGCGGGACGCGGCTATCGACTGGGCATATTGACCCGCAACGCCCGGGAACTGGCCCACCTGACGCTGGCAGCGATCGGCCTGGCCGATTGTTTCGCGGTGGAAGACATTCTGGGTCGCGACGAAGCTGCCCACAAACCCGATCCTGCGGGTTTGCTGTATCTGGCCAAGGCCTGGCAGGTTGATCCGGCGCAGATGGTAATGGTCGGCGATTACCGTTTCGATCTGGATTGCGGACGTGCTGCCGGGGCGAAAACCATCCTGGTCAATTTGCCGGAAAACCCGTGGCCGGAATTGACCGACTGGCATGCGCAGGATTGTGTCGAGTTGCGCACCCTTTTGGATTGATGCCACTGCTGTAGGAGCGCGCTTGCCCGCGATAGCGTCTGATCAGGCGATGGTTTTTTTGGCTGAACCACCCCTATCGCGAGCAAGCTCACTCCTACAGAAACGAGGTGTCGCTGAGAAACGCGTATGTGTAGGAGCTGCCGAAGGCTGCGAAGGCGGTGTGTCAGACAAGGCGCTTTCGCAGCCTTCGGCAGCTCCTACAGGGAATCGTTTTTCGCGGGCAACCCCGGCTCCAGCAGAAGTACTGCGATTTCCTGTGGGAGCGAGGCTTGCCCGCGAATAGGTTGCTGCGGTTAGTCAGGCAAACCGCGTTATCGTCCTTCGCGGGCAAGCCCGGCTCCAACAGGTTCGAGTTCCGTTGGAGCGAGGCTTGCCCGCGAACAGGTTGCTGCGGTTAGTCAGGCAAACCGCGTTATCGTCCTTCGCGGGCAAGCCCGGCTCCAACAGGAGTAATGCGATTTCCCTGTGGGAGCGGTGCTTGCCCGCGAACAGGTTGCTGCGGTTAGTCAGGCAAACCGCGTTATCGTTCTTCGCGGGCAAGCACCGCTCCGACAGGTTTGAGTTCTGTTGGAGCGAGGCTTGCCCACGAATGGGTTGCTGCGGTTCGTCAGGCAAACCGCGTTATCGTTCTTCGCGGGCAAGCCCGGCTCCAACAGGAGTAATGCGATTTCCCTGTGGGAGCGGTGCTTGCCCGCGATAAGGTCGCCTCGGCTTTCCTGATAAACCGCGTCGTCTGTATCGCGGGCAAGCACCGCTCCCACAGGGGTTAGGCGGACTTCTTTGGGAGCGAGGCTTGCCCGCGAATGGGTTGCTGCGGTTCGTCAGGCGAACCGCGTTATCGTTCTTCGCGGGCAAGCCCGGCTCCAACAGGAGTAATGCGATTTCCCTGTGGGAGCGGTGCTTGCCCGCGATAAGGTCGCCTCGGCTTTCCTGATAAACCGCGTCGTCTGTATCGCGGGCAAGCACCGCTCCCACAGGGGTTAGGCGGACTTCTTTGGGAGCGAGGCTTGCCCACGAATGGGTTGCTGCGGTTCGTCAGGCAAACCGCGTTATCGTTCTTCGCGGGCAAGCACCGCTCCAACAGGTTCGAGTTCTGTTGGAGCGAGGCTTGCCCGCGAATCAGGCGCCTCGGTTAATCAGCTAGATCGCGTCGTCGTTTTTCGCGGGCAAGCACCGCTCCCACAGCAGACAGCATTCCCATGTGGGACCAAGTTAGCCAGACGGCATTTTTCAAAGGTCTTTAAACAACACCGCCTGCCCTTCCGGCGAGGTGAAGATGCCGTTACCGCTGTGGCCCACATTGGGGACTACGATCAGGCGTTGGTTGATTCCTTCGGGGTGGCGTTTCTGCAGGTACTTGAAGTAGTTCTGGCCCCGCGCAAGGCGGTAAGGCCCTTGGGCTTCGGCGGCGCATGACTTGTCCAGTGCCGGGTGTTTCGGATCAGTGTCGTTCTGGCCCAAAAGGTACGTGACATCACGCTTCACATAATCCTGCTCGATCTCGGCGGTCTTCACTTTGCCTGCATAGCTGGGCATGTGGTTCAGGCCGTACTTCCACTCGTTAAAGCCAGGACAGCTTGCGGCGGTGACAGGCTCAGGCCGCTCGCCGTCGAAGTAGGCATAGGAAGACGGGTTGGCAATCACGTAGCGCAGCTTGATCTTTTCCTTCATCAGCAGCACGTCTTCCTTGCCGCCGATCATCACGTAGCGCTGCACCACCTGCGCCCCGCCAGAGTGTCCGGCGATGACGATTTCCTTCAGGTTAGGAAACAGCTTGCTGTCGCTCAGGCGTCTGAGGATATGGTCGATGACCAGAAACGAACTGACCGGCTTGGGCCCGACCGACGTAGTGCCCGCCATCCAGTCGTTGGCGTGCCAGCGCAGGATGTTGTCCGCCAGGTGATGGGCGGCAACGTCCTTCTCATTCAAAAATTGGGGCGCGATCAACAGGGTCTTGTTGCGTTGTTTAGACTGGTTGGCGGCCCGTTCGATGCTGCGCAGGTAAGTGGGCGCATTGCGCAGCCGACCGTGGAGGACGATCACCGCCCGCTCGATCTGTGGCCGTGGGTGTGTCCAGTTCAGACTCAGCCCCAAGGTGGCCTGTGCGCCATTGACCATGAGCCGGTCCGGGCTGATGGATTTGACCGCCTGATCCTCGGCGTGAGCGGCGAAACTCAGAAGAGTGCTGAACGACAGGATCAGAAGCGGTTTCATCATTGGGGTCAGAGGCTCTTGGCTGCGAACGTGTCGCACTGGTTGATTTGGCCCTGGGCGAAGCCGGTCTTGAACCAGCGCACGCGTTGAGCAGATGTTCCGTGAGTGAACGAGTCAGGCACCACACGGCCCTGACCTTGTTGTTGCAATCGATCATCGCCAATCGCGTTGGCGGCGTTCAGCGCTTCTTCAATATCACCCGGCTCAAGCCAGTTCAAACGCTTTTGTGCGTTGAAGGCCCAAACGCCGGCCAGGCAGTCTGCCTGAAGTTCCTGGCGCACCAGCAAACCGGTGGCACCTTCCATGCGCTGGCCGCTCTGGCGCGCCTGTTGCACCTTGGCCGAAACACCCAGCAGCGTCTGCACATGATGGCCCACTTCGTGCGCGATCACGTAGGCCTGGGCAAAGTCACCGGCGGCCTTGAAGCGTTGCGACATCTCGCGAAAGAAGTCCATGTCCAGATAAACCTGCTGATCCGCGGGGCAATAAAACGGGCCACTGGCCGAGGTCGCATAGCCACAAGCGGACTGAACCTGACCGCTGAACAGCACCAGCGTCGGGTCCTTGTACTGGCGGCCGTTGAGCTGGAAGGTCGCGCGCCAGGTGTCTTCGGTATCACCAAGGATCGAACGGACGAAATCCGCCTGCTCATCGTTGGCCGGTGGCGCCTGACGAGTCTGGGTCGTCGCGGGGGCCTGAGTCGCCTGCCCGGTGAGTTGCCCGAGGATTTGCATCGGGTCCTGACCGGTCAGCAAGCCAATGGCGACGATAATGATCACGCCGCCGATGCCCAGGCCTTTGCCACCCAGACGCATCCCACCGCCGCCGCCACCGCCATCACGCGCATCTACAACGTTGTCGCTGCGGCGACCTTTTTTCCATAGCATGTGGGAATCCTCTTTTAATCCTGTAAGGAGTGTCGCTGCTACCCACAGACCGCGCCAGTCCGATTGTCAGACGTGGAACCTGAATGGGAGTTGAACAACGTACATCTTGAGCAGGAGTAGAGGAGAGGATTGTGGATTAGTTCGCCATCATTGGCTGGCAGTGCGCGTGATGGCTAGTTGCGGGCCAGGCCTTGTTCGCTTTTCACCGAATTCATGAACGCCTGCATGGCCGAAGACTGGACGCGATGACGGCGGGTGATCAGGCCATAAGGCGGCAGACGGGCTTCGAAATTGATCGGCAGCACCGCCAGCAAATGGCGGCCGGGATAGTCTTCGACCACTGACAGCGGCGTGACGCCGAGCATATCGGTCTGCTGCACCAGAGATAGCAGGGTCATGATCGAGGTGGTTTCGACGATGCTGCTGGGGATGTCGACCCGGGCATTGTGAAACACCTGATTGATGATCGAGCGCATCGGGCTGGGATGCTGTTGCAACACCCAAGTCATGTTCTGCATCTCGGCCCAACCCAGCCCGGTGGCATTGGCCATGGGATGCTGCGCACCGGCAACCACGCACAGCTCTTCTTCGCCGAGGCTGTCGAACAGCAATTCTTCAGCCCGAGCCCCACCGGGGATCCGGCCGAGCACCACATCGAGTTGATCCTGCAGCAAGGCCTGGACCAGCACGTCGCTGGTATCGACCTGAATGCTCATGGACAGGCGCGGATGGCTTTTCTTCAGGTCTGCAATGGTTCGCGTCAGCAGGCCCGAGGCCAGGGCCGGGATGGCCCCGACCGCAACCCGGCCCAGGTTGCCTGACTCCAGCGCGACCAGCTCTTCGCGCATGCCGCTCAACTCGGCAAACACCATGCGCGCGTAATAAATCACCGTTTCGCCAAACTGCGTGGCGCGCATGCCACGGGGCAGGCGTTCGAACAGCTCAACGCCCAGCAGGTCTTCGGCTTCGTGGAGCATTTTCGTCGCAGCAGGTTGGGTCATGCCGATGTTATCGGCGGCGCGACGCAGAGAACCCAGTTCTTGAAGCGCCAACATCAGCCGCAACTGGCGCAAACGCAGGCGGCTGTGAATCACATTGGCGTCAGGAATTCGGGTCATAGGGCTGGCTCGCAAAAAAGACTGGGGCTGAGCCTGACAAGAAATCTCAGGCGTTGCCAGCCCCTTCTTGCTTAAACGATCGATTTTGACTTCGCCGCGTTGCGGGTGCGCCAGCCCAGGGCGCTCTGGATAGCAGTGGAGATCAGCGGCCAGAACAGCATCAGCAGCGCGGCGGTGGTCAGGCTGCCGACCAATGGATTGGACCAGAAAATACCCAGTTGCCCATCGGAGAACAGCATCGACTGGCGGAACGCATCTTCAGCCTTGTCGCCCAGTACCGCCGCAAGCACCAGTGGCGCAATCGGATAACCGAGTTTCTTGAACAGATAACCCAGCGCGCCGAACACCAGCATCAGGCCCACATCGAACAGCGAGTTATGCACCGAGTACGCACCGATGGCGCAGACCATGATGATGATCGGCGCAATGATCGAGAACGGAATGCGCAGGATCGACGCAAACAGCGGTACGGTCGCCAGCACCACGATCAGGCTGACCACGTTGCCCAGATACATGCTGGCAATCAGGCCCCAGACAAAGTCGTGTTGTTCGACAAACAGTGTCGGTCCGGGATGCAGACCCCAGATCATCAAACCGCCCAGCATCACCGCTGCCGTGGCAGAACCCGGAATCCCCAGAGTCAGCATGGGCAGCAGCGCACTGGTGCCCGCAGCGTGGTCGGCGGTCTCAGGCGCGATGACCCCTTCCAGTTCGCCTTTGCCGAAGTTGTCGCGGTTCTTCGAGAAGCGCCGCGCCAGGCTGTAGCTCATGAAAGACGCTGCGGTTGGCCCGCCCGGCGTGATGCCCATCCAGCAGCCGACGATGGTGCTGCGCACGATAGTCAGCCAGTAGCGCGGCAGTTTGGCCCAGGTGCGCAAGATCACCATCGGCGTGATGCGCGCATGTTCGCCCCGGAATACCAGGCCTTCTTCCACGGTGCAGAGGATTTCGCCGATGCCGAACAGGCCGATCACCGCCACCTCGAAACTGATGCCGGTCATGAGGATCGGTTGATCGAAGGTCAGACGCAGGTTGCCGGACACGGTATCCATGCCGACAGCGGCCATGGCGAACCCGATCATCATCGCAACCACGGTTTTCAGTGGCGGGTTCTTGCTCATGCCAATGAAGGTGCAGAACGCCAACAGGTACACCGCGAAGAATTCTGGTGAGCTGAACGACATGGCGAATTCGGCGATGCGGGTCGACAGGAATGTCAGCAGCATCACGCCCACCAGCGCACCGATCAGCGCGGAGCTGAACGCTGCTGTCAGGGCTTCGGCGGCGCGGCCTTCCCGAGCCATGGGGTAGCCGTCAAAGGTGGTCGCCACCGATGACGGCTCGCCGGGAATGTTGAACAGGATGGACGTAATCGACCCCCCGAACAGCGCGCCCCAGTACATGCACGACAACAGGATGATCGCCGACACCGGGGACATGGTGAAGGTCAGCGGCAGTAACAGGGCAACGCCGTTTGGCGCGCCGAGGCCGGGCAGTACGCCCACCAGAATACCCAGCAGAACCCCGACCACCATCAGTCCGATATGGCCTGGGGTGAGGATCAGATTCATGCCATGCAGCAGGGAGTCGAACTCGCTCATAGCATTGATCTCCCGGCAACCGCCAGCCAGTCACCCACCGGGCCTGTGTGCAGCGGAACCTTGAACCACAGGGCGAAGATCAGATAACTCGCCAGAACCGCGCCACCGGACACCGTGCACACCATCAGTTTGCCGTAAGGTTTGGGCCGAACCCGGTCGTGCAGCATGAACCAGGCGATAAACACCGCCGAGGCGATGTAGATACCGGTAAACGGCATCGCACCCACGAACAGGGCGATTGGAATGAACACCGACAGCACGCCGCGAAACTGATCGCGGCTGACAAAACTGATGCTCAGGGCTTTCCAGCGAACCATCGTCAATACCATGTTGCCGAGGGTGGCGCAGCTCAACAACAGGCCAATGTAGAACGGGAAATAACCCGGCTCAGGGCCAGCGTCTCCCCAGCCGATACCTTGCTCGAAGCTGCCGTACATCACTACTGCGCCGATCAGCAGGGTGAACAGCGCAAGGCCGAACTCGACCCAACGCGTGCCGACCAGCGCTGTTGTTTCAGAAGAATGGGGCATGAAACACCTCCAGTGTGGAAGGCTGCCGGACCAGCGTCCGGCAGAGTCAAATCACTCGCGCAACCAGCCGGCATCCTTGAACACTGGCGTGACCCGGGCGGTGTCCTGCTGGATATAAGCGGAGAGTTGATCGCCTTCGAGAAAGGTTGGCACCAGCGCGTTCTGGGTGACGTAGGCCTTGAATTCAGGAGCCTCTGACACTTTGCGCATCAGCTCGGTATAGAAGGCGCGCTGCTCGGCAGTCACCTTACCGGGCATGAACACGGTGCGCGGGAAGCGATATTGATCCACACCCAGGCCCTGTTCCTTACAGGTGGGCACGTCCGCCCAGGATTTATCCCCGGCGACTTTGTCGGTGTAGCTCATGCGTTCTTTACTGAACACGCATAGCGGTTGCACCTGATCACCGCGCCATTGGCTGATGCTTTCGCTGGGGTTATTGACGTTGGCGGCAATGTGTTTGCCAGCCAGCTGAGTGGAGGCTTCGCTGCCGCTTTTGAACGGGATGTACACCAGTTTGCTGCCGGTGGTTTTGTTGAGCAGCAGGGTGAGGGTCTGGTCGACATCCTTGGACTGGCTGCCACCCATGCGCAATTTGGAAGGATCGGCCTTGACGGTTTCGTAGAAGCTTTTTGCGTCTTTCCAGGGAGCGTCTTTGTAAGTCCAGAGAATGAAGTCGTCTTCAGCGACGGCAGCGACAGGGGTCAGTTCCTGCCATTGGTAGCCGAGCTTGGATACCAGCGGCAGCAGGTAGATGTTGTTGGTGCCGATCACCAGCTTGTCGGCATCGCCTTCGGACATCTTGATGTCCAGAAAAGCCTCGGCACCGTTGCCGCCGCCTTTGTTCAGCACGATGGTGTTGACGTCCAGCAGCTTGTGGGTGGTGATGATCGACTGGATCAGACGACCCAACTGGTCGGTACCGCCACCGGGACCACCGGCAACGATGATTTCGACATTCTTGTCGGGCTGCCATGCAGCTAGAGCGGGAAGGGTGCCAGCGGTGAGGAGGGTGCAGCCAAGCAGAAGGCTGGACGCGCGTCGAAAAGATGCGTTTCGCATGATGAAACCTCTATTTCTTGTAATTGTTTTTTGAGCGATTCGACCGACACGGGCATCGGCAAATCTTGGGTCGAGTGTGGGAAGCTATCGTGCTGGCGTCTACTCAAAACATTGGATACACCGATAGCCTGGGGTTATAGGTTGGGCGGTGTAAGCGATAGATTTTTGATCTGTAGGCAGAGCCGCGAAGAGCTCCGTCAACCTTGAGGAAGCGGCTTGGTCTGGGGCGCACGCGGGTGATACAGGCACTTGGGTTCATCAGTCCTACCGAGTCATCGTTCATCGCGGGCAAGCACCGCTCCCACAGTAGATCGGAGGTAGTCTGCTACACCGAGGCGCCACGATTCGCGGGCAAGCCTCGCTCCAACGGAAAACTCGGTCGCCTGTAGGAGATGACGCGATGCGCCTGGCGTGCCGCGTACCCTGTGGGAGCGGTGCTTGCCCGCGATGAACGATGACGCGATGCGCCTGGCGTGCCGCGTATCCTGTGGGAGCGGTGCTTGCCCGCGATGAACGATGACGCGGTGTGTCTGGCGCACCGCGTACCCCTGTGGGAGCCGAGCTTGCTCGCGATGAACGATGACGCGGTGTGTCTGACGTACCGAGGGGCCTGCATCGCGGGCAAGCGCGCTCCTACCGGGCTCTGTTACATATCCCTGGGTTATCACCGTATGTATTTTTTTGATTAGACGGTTATCGCTTCGCCTCGGATAGTGAGCGCCACAGCAACACCACAACAAAAACAATAAAACGAGGTACGCACCATGGATCGTTCCAGTGCACCCGTGCATCTGCCTGTCGCAGGTGTCGCTCCCGCTACCGGTAATCCGGCAGTCGCTACAACGGCCCGAGCCACTTCAGTTCGCTGGAGGATTTTCGGGATTATCTTTCTGCTGACCATGGTCAACCTGATCGACCGGGTTTCGCTCTCCATTGCCATGCCCACCATCGCCAAAGAATTCGAACTTTCGCCCAGCATGCAGGGCTTGATCCTCAGCAGTTTCTTCTGGGCCTATGCGCTGCTGCAGATCCCCGGCGGCTGGATGATCGACCGCTTCGGCCCGCGTCGTGTTATCACCTGGTCCACCGGGTTGTGGGGCACGTTTCAAGTACTGGCCGGGTTCGCTACCGGCGGTGTCTCGCTGCTGTTTGCGCGGATGTTCCTTGGGGCGGCTGAAGCGCCGCTGTTTCCTTCCGGCGGCAAGCTGATTTCCCTGTGGCTGGCACCCAGCGAACGCAGCCGCGGTGCGGTCATGATGGACAGCGGCAGCCCGCTGGGCGTGGCCCTGGGCGGTTTGATCATTGCTTATTTGATCGCGACCCTGGACTCCTGGCGCATGGCGTTCGTCATCGCCGGTGTGGCGACCCTGCTGCTGGGTTGGGTGTCGTGGCGTTATCTGCGCGACGATCCCTCCGTGCATCCACAGGTGAATCAGGCAGAGCTGGACAAGATCAACGCCGGTCGCGCCACGCCCGCTGCTGAAGCCGCTCGTGCGCCGGTCAAAGGTCTGGGCATTGCTGCCCGTTCCCTGACAGGCCTGCTGGTAGGTCGATCCAGCTGGGCCATGGTCTATTTCGGTTTGCTGACCTGGGGGCCGAGCTACCTCGCCCAAGCCCGCGGCTTTGATATCAAAGGCATCGGCGCGGCGACCTTCGTGATTTTCATCTGCGGCGCGCTGGGCTCGTTGACCGGCGGCTTTCTGTGCGATGGCTTGATTCGCAGAGGCGTGCGTCGTGGTCTGGCGATCAAGGGCTTGCTGACCTTCTCGGGGCTGGTTGCCTTGGGCGCGCTGATCTTGCTGCCCACCTTGAGTGACCCGTTTGCAGCAGTTGGCGTGCTGGCAATGACGGCGTTCTTCCTGATGTGGGGCAGCCTGTACTGGAGCTTCCCGGCGCTGCTGGCGGCTCCGGCCCGAGTCGGCCTGATCGGCAGTGTCATGAACCTGGCTGGCAGCGTCGGTGGGATCTTCGTACCGATTCTGGTCGGGGTGATCCTGCAATATTTCGGCGGCTTTGGTGCGGTGTTGACCTTCTTCGCCATCTGCGCGGCGCTGTTTGTTCTGGCCACGCTGTTTATCAGCCTGGATGGCCAACGCGAGGTGGCAGATGTCTGATTTGTACGACGGCCCTATCGTCGACGCCCACCATCATTTCTGGGACCCGCAGACCAACTACCATCCGTGGCTGGCTGAGGGCGCGAACATCCCGTTTCGTTATGGCGACTACTCGGCGATCAAGCGGCGTTACCTGCCGCCAGAATACTTCGCCGATGCAGGCCAGCATCACGTGGTGCAGACCGTCTACGTCGAAACCGAATGGGACCCCAGCGACCCGATTGGCGAGACGCGCTTTGTCGAGCAACTGACCGCCCGCTACGGCGTGCCGAACGCCATCGTCGCCCAGGCCTGGCTCGATCATCCGGCCGCCATTGATCTTCTGCGTGCCCAGGCAGCTTTTGCTGGCGTGCGCAGCGTGAGGCACAAGCCCGGTGGCCCGCAATCACCCGAGCAAGTGGGCATCCAGCGCAGCCTGATGAGCGACGCGCATTGGCGCCGCAGCTTTGCCGCTCTGCACGATCTGGGTCTGCATTTCGATTTGCAGACACCCTGGTGGAACCTGCCGGAAGCCGAACGGCTGGCCCGGGATTTCCCCGAAACCACGATCATCCTCAACCACGCCGGCCTGCCTTCAGATCGCAGCGAGCAAGGGCTTGCGGGTTGGCACGCAGCCATGAGCCGACTGGCCGAACAGCCAAACGTGGTGGTGAAAATTTCCGGTCTCGGCCAACGTGGTAAGCCCTGGCGCGCCGAAGACAATGCCTGGATCGTGCGCGAGATCATCGCCATGTTCGGCGCAGAGCGGGCGCTGTTTGCCAGCAACTTTCCGGTAGACAGCCTGTGCGGCTCGTTCGACGACATTTATAGCGGCTTCAAGCAGATCGTTCGCGACCTGCCTCAGGCTGAACAGCAGCGACTTTTCTACAGCAATGCGCAACGTGTCTATCGTTGCGCGCCTTCAGCCACTGCGCAGACGTGGCCCGAACAGATGAGGAATCAAGCATGAGCAAGACCCGAATTGCGATGGTATTGGGCGATCCGGCCGGCATTGGCCCGGAACTGATTGCCCGTCTGCTGGCCGAACCGCAGGTGCGCAGCCAGGCTCAGGTGATCCTGATCGCCGACGAAGCTGAAATGCAGCGCGGTATGCAGATCGCGGGCAAAGAGTTTCCGTATCGTCAGGTGGAGTCGTTGCAGGATTTGGACTTCAGCGATGACACGCCTCTGTTCTTCAATTATCGCGGTGACACGACAGGCGAATTCGCCCGCAGCGAAGCCAGTGTCATGGGCGGGCGTTATTGCCTGGACACGCTGAAAATCGCCGTCGAACTGACCGCCGGGAAAACCACCGACGCTGTATTGTTCGGCCCGCTGAACAAAACCTCGCTGCACATGGCAGGCATGGCGCACAGCGACGAATTGCACTGGTTCGCCGAGCTGCTGGGCTTTGATGGTCCGTTCTGCGAATTCAACGTGCTGGACAACCTGTGGACCTCTCGCGTGACGTCCCATGTCGCGTTGTCGGCGGTGCCGGGCATGCTCAATCAGAACCGGGTGGTCGAGGCGATTCGGCTGATCGACACAGCACTCAAACGCAACGGGCTGGAACGTCCGCGTATCGGCGTGTGTGGCCTCAACCCGCACAACGGCGACAACGGCTCATTCGGGCGCGAGGAGCTGGAAATCATCGGCCCAGCGGTGAAAACCGCTCAGGAGCAGGGTATCGCTGCCGACGGTCCGTACCCCGGCGACACGATTTTCCTGAAGGTGCAGGGCGACGCCAGTGCCTTTGATGCGGTGGTGACCATGTATCACGACCAGGGGCAGATCGCGATCAAGCTCATGGGCTTCTCTCGGGGCGTGACCGTGCAAGGCGGGTTGCCGATCCCGATCACCACACCTGCGCATGGCACTGCGTTTGATATCGCCGGGCAGGGTAAGGCCAACGTTGGAGCAATCCGCCAGGCCTTCGAAATCGCCTGCCGGATGGGGCGCAGTTCTTATTGATTCACTGCGGTTTAAAACTGTGGGAGCGGTGCTTGCCCGCGATAGGGTTGAACGCGATCTAAAGTGAATCGCGTACAGCCTTATCGCGGGCAAGCACCGCTCCCACATGTGTTTCCAAACCGATAACTTTGCAGTTCAACATATCTGCGAAGTGATCACCCCAAGCTATCACTGGATACGCATAAGTGATTAGCCGTCCCCGCTTACAGCTGGCTAAATTTCCCCATCGACTTGTCGATCAACAACTACAAAAAGCCGGTCCGGCGCCATGCAGGACATACCGGCGCATTAAGGAAAAGCAGCCCATGAAAATCAAAGCGATTCGTACCCGTGTCTTCGAATGGAAAGGCAAGGTTGTTCCTCCTCAAGCGCACTTCTGCACCAATGCCAGCGATATCCTCTTCGAACGTGGCGATGCCATGGGGTCATTCCGTTTTCACGGCTGGCTGGTGGTCGAGATAGAAACCGACACTGGCCTGGTCGGCATTGGTAACTGCGCCCTGGCACCGCGTGTGGCCAAGGAAATCATCGACACCTACCTGGCGCCTATCGCCATCGGCGAAGACCCGTTCGACAACGAATACATCTGGCAGAAGATGTATCGCCAGAGCCACGCCTGGGGTCGCAAAGGCATCGGCATGGCGGCCATTTCGGCCATCGACATCGCCATCTGGGACATCATGGGCAAGGCCGTGAACAAGCCGGTCTTCAAATTGCTCGGTGGCCGGACCAAGGAAAAAATCTGGACCTACGCCTCCAAGCTGTACGCCAATGACAACCTCGATCTGTTCCTCGAAGAAGCTCAGGGCTATTTGAATCAGGGCTTCACCGCGTTGAAAATGCGCTTCGGTTACGGCCCCAAAGACGGTCCTGCCGGTATGCGTCGTAATATCGAGCAAGTCCGTGCGCTGCGCGAGCTGGCGGGGCCGGACGTGGACATCATGCTTGAGTGCTACATGGGCTGGACCCTGGAGTATGCGCGCCGCATGTTGCCGAAACTGGCCGAGTTCGAGCCGCGCTGGCTGGAAGAACCAGTGATTGCCGATGACATCGAAGGCTATATCGAGCTGAAAAAGATGAACATCATGCCGATCTCCGGCGGTGAGCATGAATTCACGTCTTATGGCTTTAAAGACCTGCTGGAACGCCGTGCGGTGGACGTGATTCAGTACGACACCAACCGCGTCGGTGGCATCACCGCCGCGCGCAAGATCAACGCCATGGCCGAGGCCTGGTCAGTGCCGGTCATCCCCCATGCCGGGCAGATGCACAACTACCACTTGACCATGTCCACCACCGCGTCGCCGATGGCCGAATTCTTCCCGGTATTCGACGTCGAGGTCGGTAACGAGCTGTTCTACTACGTGTTCAAGGGCGAGCCACAGCCGGTCAATGGTTACATCCAGCTGGATGACAACAAACCGGGGCTGGGGCTGGAAATCTCCGACGAGTATCTGAGTGATTTCAACATCATCGAGTAATGCTCGACTGTAGGAGTGAGCTTGCTCGCGATCTGCCGGGGACCGGCAGCAAATACGGTAAATGCGGTGTGGCAGGCGAAACCGAATTGCAGGGTTTACGACTGCTGCGCAGCCGATCGCGAGCAAGCTCGCTCCTACAGATTTAATTCTGTGGAGAGACACCTAATGCGCCTTATCCAATTCGAAACCCAATCCGGTCAACGCCACGTCGGCCTCGTTGATGGCGAGCGGGTCAATGTCGTACGTGACACCCAAAGCACTCGCGAGCTGGCGCTGACCGCTATTCGCGCCGGCAAAAGCCTGGCCGATGAAGTCGCCAGCCGCGGCACCGAGGCGGGGCCTGATTACGCTGCATTGCTGCAAAACCGACAGATCCTGCCACCGCTGGATCACGAAGATCCGGCGCATTGCCTGATCAGCGGCACGGGTCTGACCCATCTGGGCAGCGCGTCGGCACGGGACAAGATGCATCAGCATGAAGGTCAGGTCGAAGCGGGCATGACTGACACCATGAAAATCTTCAAATGGGGCATTGAAGGCGGCAAACCGGCAGCTGGTGAGGTCGGTGCCCAGCCGGAATGGTTCTACAAGGGCGACGGCAGCATCGTCGTGCGCCCTGGTGCTGATTTCCCGGTGCCTGCTTTTGCTGAAGATGCGGGCGAGGAGCCGGAACTGACGGGCTTGTATGTGATTGGTGATGACGGTCAGCCGTATCGGCTTGGGTATGGCCTGGGCAACGAGTTTTCCGACCACGTCATGGAGCGCCGCAATTATCTTTATCTTGCGCATTCCAAGCTGCGTTACTGCGCCTATGGCCCTGAACTGCGAGTGGGCGAGTTGCCACGTCATTTGTCCGGCATGAGCCGCGTGCTGCGTGATGGGCAAGTGCTGTGGGAGAAGGAGTTTCTCAGCGGCGAGGACAACATGTGCCACAGCCTGGCCAACCTTGAATATCACCACTTCAAGTACGCGCAGTTTTTGCGTCCGGGGGATGTGCACATTCACTACTTCGGCACCGCGACCTTGTCGTTCGCCGACGGCATCAAGACCCAGCCGGGTGATCGCTTCCAGATCAGTCTGGAGGCTTTTGGTGCGCCGCTGGAAAACGGCATCGGCGAAGGGCCGCAGGCGGTGGGGATCGGGCAGATAAAGGCGTTGTGATCAGGTGTAGATAAAAACCTGTGGGAGCGGTGCTTGCCCGCGATAAGGCTGGATCCAATTCTCGGATAGACCGAGTTGCTCTTATCGCGGGCAAGCACCGCTCCCACAAGGGATCACCGCCGAACCAGCAGAACCCCCGACTCCATATGGTGGGTATACGGGAACTGGTCGAACAACGCGCAACGCTCCACACGGTGGGTGTCGTTGAGCTGGGCGATGTTGGCGGCCAGGGTTTCCGGGTTGCAGGAAATGTACAGGATGCGCTCGAAACGACGGGTCAGCTCGCACGTGTCAGGATCCATCCCGGCACGCGGAGGATCGACGAATACGCTGCCAAACTCGTAGCTCTTCAAGTCCACCCCGTGCAGGCGGCGGAACGGACGCACTTCGTTCAGGGCCTCGGTCAGTTCTTCAGCGGACAGGCGCACCAAAGTCACGTTATCCACAGCGTTATCCGCCAGGTTGCTCAAGGCAGCGTTAACTGAAGTCTTGCTGATCTCAGTGGCCAGCACTTTGCGCACACGGGTCGCCAGGGGCAGGGTGAAGTTGCCGTTGCCGCAATACAGCTCAAGCAAATCATCTTCCCTGTCGCCCAGCGCGGCGTAAGCCCATTCGAGCATTTTCTGGTTCACGGTGCCGTTAGGCTGAGTGAACGCGCCTTCGGGCTGGCGATAGCTGAAGGTACGACCGGCGACGTCCAGCTGTTCAGTCACGTAATCACGACCAATCACCAGACGCTGACCCTTGGAGCGGCCGATCAGGCTCACGTCCAGATCAGCTGCCAACTGCTCGGCTTCGGCCTGCCACTCGTCGTCCAGCGGGCGGTGATAACACAGGGTGATCATCGCGTCGCCAGCCAGGGTGGTGAGGAAGTCCACCTGAAACAGCTTGTGATTGAGGACTTTGCTGGCTTCCCAGCGATCACGCAGCACCGGCATCAAGGCATTGATACGCAGACTGGCAATCGGCAGGCCGTCCAGCAGGATCGGGTTCTTGTTATCGCCGGGGGTGAACATCGCGTAATGACGCTTCTGGTCTTCGCGCCACAGGCGGAACTCGGCGCGCAGCCGATAGTTTGCCGTGGGCGAGTCGAAGATCTGCGGCTCGGGGGCGTCGAACGGTGCCAGCAGCTCACGCAGACGCTCGGCTTTGGCGGCGAGCTGAGTGTCATAGCTCGCCGGATCGAAAGGAATACTCGCACTCATGCCGGAAACCAACCCAATTTGATAACGAACAGGATCGACAGGATCACCAGCGCGGGATTCAGCTGGCGCCACTGGCCTGACAACAGTTTGATGCCTGTCCAGGCGATGAAACCAAAGGCAATGCCGTTGGCGATGGAATAGGTGAAAGGCATCGCCAGGGCAGTGATCACCACCGGCGCCGCTACCGACAGGTCATCCCAGTCGATTTCAGCCAGCCCGGAGGTCATCAGCACTGCCACGAACAACAACGCCGGAGCAGTAGCGAACGCTGGAACACTGCCCGCCAGCGGGGCAAAAAACAGTGCCAACAGGAACAGGATCGCCACTACGATGGCCGTCAGACCGGTGCGCCCACCCGCACTCACGCCCGCAGCGGATTCGATATAACTGGTGGTGGTCGAGGTACCCAGCAGCGAACCGGCCATGGCGGCGGTGCTGTCGGCGATCAGGGCGCGGCCCATTTTCGGCATGTGGCCGTTCTTGTCCATCAGCCCGGCGCGCTTGGCAACGCCGATCAGAGTGCCGGAGTTGTCGAACAGGTCGACGAACAGGAAGGCGAAGATCACGCTGATCAGGCCAATATCAAAAGCGCCTTTGATATCCAGCTGCAGGAAGGTCGGGGCCAGGGACGGCGGCATGGAGACCACGCCACCGAACGGCGTGACGCCCAGCAGGATCGATACGATGGTCACCGCCAGGATGCCGATCAGTACCGCGCCACGAACGTTGAGTTTCTCCAGGGCAACAATCAGGAAGAAGCCCAGGGTGGCCAGCACCGGAGCAGGCTGCTTCAGGTCGCCCATGCCAACCATGGTGGCCGGGTTGCTGACCACGATACCGGCGTTATGCAGGGCAATCAGCGCCAGAAACAGGCCGATACCGGCGGCGATTGCCGAACGTAGCGGCAGCGGAATGCTGTTGATGATCCATTCGCGGATGCGAAAGATCGACAGGATGAAGAACATCACCGCCGACAGGAACACCGCGCCCAATGCCACCTGCCAGGTATGGCCCAGGTGCAGCACCACGGTATAGGTGAAGAACGCATTGAGGCCCATGCCCGGTGCCAGGGCAATCGGGTAGTTGGCGATGATGCCCATGGTCGCCGAGCCGATGGCGGCTGCCAGACAGGTGGCGACGAACAGCGCGCCTTTATCCATGCCGGTTTCGCCGAGGATGCTCGGGTTGACGAACAGGATGTAGGCCATCGCCAGAAAGGTCGTGACGCCCGCGAGAATCTCGGTGCGCACATTGGTGTTGTGTGCCTTGAGTTGAAACAGCCGTTCCAGCATGTCTGGCTCCCCGGTGACGCGCCTGCGCCGTGAATGAATCGACTCAGACAGCAAAGCACAGACAGCCAAAGCGGTCCGCGGATTTTGTGCCGGTCGGAAAAAGCCGCGCATGATACCAGTCGCGCGGACTTATGACTGCCTGGCGATGAACGGCTGTTGGCGCAGCTTTCCTCTAGGAGCGACCGGGGTGGCGCTCCACCTTGCTCGCGATGGATGGTTACGCGGCTAGCCTGAGGAACCGCAGCGTCCCTATCGCGGGCAAGCACCGCTCATCTGTAGGAGCGACCGGGGTGGCGCTCCACCTTGCTCGCGATGGATGATTACGCGGTCTGCCTGATAAACCGCAGCGCCTGCTTCGCGGGCAAGTCGGAATGCCGCCCACACGCTCCAACGGAGGAGTGCGGCCTTGTAGGAGCGCGCTTGCCCGCGATGAACGATGACGCGGTACATCTGCCGAACCGCGTTGCCTGAATCGCGGGCAAGCACCGCTCCCACAGGTTCGATGATTATCTGTAGGAGCGACCGGGGTGGCGCTCCACCTTGCCCGCGATGAACGATGACGCGGTATGCCTGATAAACCGCAGCGCCTGCTTCGCGGGCAAGCACCGCTCCCACGGGTTCGGTGATCACCTGTAGGAGCGACCGGGGTGGCGCTCCACCTTGCCCGCGATGAACGATGACGCGGTATGCCTGAAACACCGCAGCTCCTAATTCGCGGGCAAGCACCGCTCCCACAGGTACGCATTCCAACCGTAGCTCCACGCACCCCATCAAAAACGCTGAACGATTGCCAAATCTCACAAGTCGTACCCCTAAGACGCAGAAAACTGCGCTGTTTGAATACCTACCGTGAGGTTCCCATGAGTTCACCATCAACCCAGGATTTCGCCGGCCATGCGATTACCCTGACGCTCAATGGTCAGGCGCGACAGCTCAATGTTCAGCCCTGGACCACGCTGCTTGACCTGCTCCGTGACCAGCTCGATCTGGTTGGCACCAAGAAAGGTTGCGACCACGGCCAATGCGGCGCCTGCACGGTGCTGCGCGATGGCAAACGGATTAATTCCTGCCTGACCCTGGCGATCATGTGCGACGGCGCCGAGCTGACCACCATTGAAGGTCTGGCGGACGGCGACCAGTTGCATCCGATGCAGCAGGCGTTCATCAAACACGATGCGTTCCAGTGCGGTTATTGCACACCGGGGCAGATCTGCTCCGCCGTCGGGCTGGCCAATGAGGGCCGGGCTGGCAGTACCGCCGAGATCAAGGAATTGATGAGCGGCAACCTGTGCCGTTGCGGCGCATACGGCAACATCGTCGCGGCTGTAGAAGAAGCGCTGCCTCAAATGGACTCTCAGGCCACGGCCAGATTCGAGAAAGCGGGAGGCAGCCGATGAACCCTTTTACTTACAGTCGACCCACGAATGTCAGCGAGGCCGTCAACCTCAGTGGCGCGGCGACCCGGTTTATCGCCGGTGGTACCAACCTGCTCGACCTGATGAAGGAAAACCTCACCCGCCCCGAGCACCTGATCGACATCACGGGCCTGCCTCTGAATGAAGTCACTGAAACCGCCGAAGGCGGACTGATGATCGGCGCGCTGGTGAGTAACGCCGATCTGGCCTGGCATCCGCTGATCGAACAGCGTTATCCATTGCTGTCTCAGGCAGTTTTGGCTGGTGCCTCGCCGCAGTTGCGCAACATGGCGAGCACCGGTGGCAACCTGTTGCAACGTACCCGCTGCTATTACTTCTATGACGCCACGGTGCCGTGCAATAAGCGCGAACCCGGCAGCGGCTGTCCGGCGCGGGACGGCCTGAACCGAATCCACGCGATTCTCGGGGCCAGCGATGAATGCGTTGCCACGCATCCGTCCGATATGTGTGTCGCCCTGGCGGCGCTGGAAGCAGTGGTGCATGTCGAGGGTCGGGCGGGCCAACGCCGCATCGAGTTCGCGGACTTCCACCGTCTGCCAGGCGATGCGCCGCAGCGGGATAACCAGTTGGCTGATGATGAGTTGATCACCGCCGTCGAGTTGCCGCCTCCAGGCTTCGCCGGGCAGGGCAACTATCTGAAAATCCGGGATCGGGCTTCTTACGCCTTCGCGTTGATCTCTGTGGCGGCGGCACTTGATCTGGACGGCGATGTCATCCGTGGCGCACGCCTGGCTCTGGGCGGCGTCGCTCACAAACCGTGGCGCGACAAGGCTGCCGAGCAGCTGTTGGTCGGCAAGCCGGTCTCCAGGGACAGCTTCGCCGCTGCGGCCGATGCCCTGCTGGCCGACGCCCAGCCTCTCGAACACAACGCATTTAAAGTCAAGCTGGCGCGCCGCGCGATCATTCGCGCCTTGAGCGATGCTGCCGTGGGAGGAGTTGCCCAATGAACAATCCGGTATCACCACTAGGTCAGGCCCTGGACCGGGTCGACGGCCAACTGAAAGTCACCGGTGGGGCCCGTTATGCCGGGGAATATCCGGAAACAGGTCTGCTGTACGGTAGCGTCGTCTCCAGCACCATCGCTCGCGGGCGGGTGACTCACATCGACATTACCGAAGCCTTGCGTGTGCCGGGCGTGGTCATGGTGTTGGATCACAAGAACCGGCCCAAGCTCGCCAGCTATGACGAAAGCTACGAAGATGCCGATTCGGCAGAGGGCTCACCGTTCCGTCCGTTGTACAACGATCGGGTGCTGTACAGCGGCCAGCCACTGGCCCTGGTCGTAGCCGAAACCCTGGAACTGGCACGCTATGCCGGGTCGCTGGTGCGCATCGAATATCTGGTTGAGCCGCATCAGACCGATCTACCGGCGGTGAGCGAGCAAAGCCACCCAGCACCTGCCGAGCTGCCCAAGCCCCGAGGCAATTTCCAAGCCGAATTTGCGGGAGCTGCGCTGCGCGTCGATGCGCATTACAGCACCCCGGTCGAACATCACAACCCGATGGAGCCCCATGCGTCGACCGTGTTGTACCAACCCGACGGCAGCCTGCACATCCATGACAAGACCCAGGGGCCACAGAACTGTCAGGACTACCTGCACAAGGTGTTCAACATCGACAAGGAGAAGATCCGGGTGTTCGCGGCTTTCGTCGGTGGTGCCTTCGGTTCCGGTCTGCGGCCGCAGTACCAGCTGCCATTGGCGGTGATGGCAGCGCTTGAACTCAAGCGCTCGGTCCGTGTGACGCTGACCCGCCAGCAGATGTTCACCTTTGGTTATCGTCCGCGCACTCTGCAGCACTTGCGTCTCGGGGCGGCGGCCAATGGTCGGCTGATGGCCGTAGCCCACGAGGCAATTGGGCAGACCTCGCGGTTTGAAGACTTCACCGAACACGTCGTCGAGTGGAGCGGCATGCTCTATAAGTGCGACAACGTCGAGTTGACTTACAAACTGGCGCCGCTGGATGTTCATACCCCGCTGGACATGCGCGCGCCGGGTGCCGCTTTGGGCGTGATTGGTCTCGAATGCGCCATGGACGAGTTGGCCTGCGCGCTGGCTATCGATCCGGTCCAGTTGCGGCTGATCAACTTCGCTGAGCGCAACGGCAATGAAGACAAGCCCTACTCCAGCAAAGAGCTGCGTGCCTGTTATGCCGAAGGCGCCGAGCGTTTCGGCTGGAGTCGTCGCAACCCGGAACCACGCAGCATGCGCGAAGGCCGACAACTGATCGGCTGGGGCATGGCCGGTGGTGTCTGGGAATCCATGCAGATGAAAGCCAGTGCCAAGGCGCACATCGACGCGGCAGGCAAATTGACTGTCAGTAGCGCTACCACGGATATCGGCACCGGCACCTACACCGTCATGACGCAGATCGCTGCGGCGGCTGCGGGGGTTTCGGTGGAGGATACAACTTTCCTGCTGGGGGATTCTTCACTGCCCACAGCGCCGTTGCAGGGTGGTTCATTCACGGTGTCATCGGTGGGCACAGCGGTGCAGCAGGCCAGCAAGGCTTTGCGCCAGAAGCTGTTTGAAGTGGCGTGTCAGGTTGATCCACGGTTTGCATCGGCGCGGGCGGATCAAATGACCGTTGCCGAGGGCTATCTGAATCTTGGTGATCATCGGATTGCGGTCAGCGAAGTGCTCAGCGGCCAGCCTGACGGCCTCGCTGTGCAGATCGACGCCGAGCCTGACAAAAAACGCGAAGGCTATGCGACTGCGACCCATTCGGCGGTGTTCGTTGAGGTGCAGGTGGATGAAGACCTGGGCAGCATTCGTGTCAGCCGTGTGGTCAGCGCGATCGCCGCAGGTCGCGTGGTCAACCCGAAGATGGCCCGCAGCCAGATTCTCGGCGGCGTGGTCTGGGGTATTGGCATGGCGCTGCATGAGGAAACCCAGACCGATCACAACCTCGGCCGCTTCATGAATCACAGTCTGGCGGAGTACCACGTACCGGTTAACGCCGATATTGGCGACATTGATGTGGTTTTCGTCGAAGAAGAAGACAACATCGTCAATGCGCTAGGTTCCAAAGGTGTCGGTGAGATTGGCATTGTCGGGGTGGCCGCAGCGGTGGCGAATGCGATCTATCACGCTACTGGCAAACGGGTGAGGGACTTCCCGATAACGCTGGATAAGGTGCTGTAGGTCTGCATTGAATCCCTGTGGCAGCAAGCTTCTTGGGAAGACAATGGTTCAGATTCGAAATACGTGTCTGACCGCTGGCCTCTTCGCGAGCAAGCTCGCTCCCACAGATTTGGGTGCGTCACAGAACCTGTGGGAGCAAGCTTCTTGGGAAGACAATGGTTCAGATTCGAAATACGTGTCTGACCCGCTGGCCTCTTCGCGAGCAAGCTCGCTCCCACACATTTGGGTGCGTCACAGAACCTGTGGGAGCAAGCTTGCTTGCGAAGACAATGGTTCAGATTCGAAATAGGTGTCTGACCCGCGGGCCTCTTCGCGAGCAAGCTCGCTCCCACAGATTTGGGTGCGTCACAGAACCCGTGGGAGCAAGCTTGCTTGCGAAGACAATGGTTCAGATTCGAAGTATGTGTCTGACCCGCTGGCCTCTTCGCGAGCAAGCTCGCTCCCACACATTTGGGTGCGTCACAGAACCTGTGGGAGCAAGCTTCTTGGGAAGACAATGGTTCAGATTCGAAATACGTGTCTGACCCGCTGGCCTCTTCGCGAGCAAGCTCGCTCCCACACATTT